>Ga0207699_10000940_pt1 | contig 13898 bp, 13 predicted proteins | sample LARL51metaG_FD_184344 | JGI IMG/M metagenome (GOLD analysis project Ga0207699, IMG submission 184344) | Corn, switchgrass and miscanthus rhizosphere microbial communities from Kellogg Biological Station, Michigan, USA - LAR L5-1 metaG... | ecosystem: Host-associated > Plants > Roots >...
ATGTTTTCGCGAGTATGCCCGCTTAATGCACCGCGGCTCCGATACCCTAGGTGAGGACGCCATGATAGCCGCCACAGCTCGCGTTCACGGCCTCACCGTGGCCACTCGGAACGAACGTGATTTCGCGCACTTCGACGTGGCCGTCTTGAATCCCTTCAAGTAGCGCACACCGTAGTGCTCGCGCCAAGCGTCTTCGCGTTGGTTAGATTGGTGGATGTGACCGGGATCGAACCGGTGACCCCTCTTGCTTGCAAAGAACTGGAGCCCTCTAATGGCTCTGTCCACTATTTTGGTTTGCAATGTTTTCAACAATTTGGGAAATCTGCTTTTCGCTAACTCCATGTAGTGAAGACCTATGATTCGTGCACAGTCCGTGCATAGTCCCATCTGTTCTAGAGCCCCACTCCCACGTTGGAGACGTTTCCTGGATTACGCGGCACTGATGGTGGCGTTTGTTTCGACCGCGCTCAATGTGATCTGGAACGCTTCCTGGCTCAATCATGGCGGTAGTCCGCACGGCATGGGAGCGGGGCCTGGACTTTGACAAAACCTCGGACCGTTTTTGCTTTGGTCTTTCGCCGCAGCTACCGTCTTGAGCTTTTTCGGAAGAGGAAAAGCCCGAGCCTTGATGCTCAGTTGGTCGGTATCGATGTGGCTGGTATTTCAGCTCATCTTCATGCTTCAGTTCGACTAGGCTTCGGTGTTGTAGCAGCGTAGCAGCCCAGTCCAATCCCTCTCTACGCGACTTCGGAATCCTTTAGGAGCGTGGAGAGACGAACTATTGGTAGCGCAACTGAGACAAAAGTCCACCGAGTAGAATAGGGCCTTTACCTCGACGGTCGGGAGACCGCTTCGAGATCGAGGGCCTCATGAAGTCGCGCGGTTGGGGGTTTCCTGCGTGCACATCATGCAAATACAAAGTAATTGCGGCACCAAACAGCATCGCCACAACTACAAGCGCGATGCCCCCGGCAGCGAACCACACCCTACTTCGACCTATCCCGACCACGTTCCAAAGTACTGAGTTTCGCGCGCCCTCTTCCGGACTCGGCTTGTTCTTGGGCGACGATATTGTCGCAGGCCAATCTACGCATTCGACTCTTGCGACGAGCGTGTATCCCTTTCGAGGCACCGTCTCGATAAGTGTCGGCACTCTGCCGACGTCCCCAAGCGCATGTCGCAGTTGGTTCACCGTATTGTTTATATTCGAATTACAGTCTAGTGGCATTTTTTCCGGCCATAACTGTGCTCGCAGCGACTCTCGCGTAACGATTTCACCTGGATTTTCGAGCAACGCGGTCAGCACGCCATACATCTTGCCGACGAGTCGCATTTGCACCCCGTTTTTGGTCAACACTTGCCTACGCATGTCTAGATGGAAGTTTCCGAATCGCAGATATCGCGTCGGGAAAGTATTTTCTCCGCATTCTTCCAGCCTACCTGATGGCGCGATCATATCCATCGCACCTCCTTTGTCTGAGCACCTCAGGAAGTGACGGACAGGTTTGGAGTCTAGAAAACGAGCTTCAGTACTAGTGTTATGCTGCGAATCCCGCCGCTGAAGAATCTGTCAGGCTTGAGGAAGTTTGGATCCGTCGGTAACGCATATCCTTGCGTCGTAGTTGCGGTGGTGACGCCCGCAATGCTGAAGACGTTTCCGTTACTAAGGGCGAAGTTCGGGTGGTTGAGAACGTTGAAGAAGTCCGCTCTCACCAGCAAATACTTCCCCTCTGCAAAGGAGGTTCTCTTGCCGACTGACATGCTCAGCACATTGAAGCCTGGCGAGAGAAAGCTGTTCCGCCCGACGTTGGCTCTGGCGCCAAAGCCAGCGACCAGATATTTGGCCTTGGGATTGACAGGAGTGTATCCAATTGCGGGGAATGTGGTGTTTCCCGTCGGGTCGCTGGGATCGAAGCAGCCCCCGCCAGCGGCCACGCCGGTTGGAGTAGTAAATGCGCCCGGTCCGCCATTCGAGAGACCGGTGGCGCCACCAGGCAATTCACAAACTGCGAACACATCGCTGCCGGTAAGACCAGATCCCGACGGATTCAGCACTACTCGGTCGCCGGCGGAATCGCCGTTGCCATTGGAGTCGATTCCCGACTGTAGTGTGACCGGCTGTCCCGTTTGCACCAGGTATATCGACCCCAACTGGTAGCCATTTAGCACAGCCTTCGCGAAGCGGCTTTCCAGCTTAGTCTTCGGCACCTCGTACGTCCAGGAGAGGGCGAACTTCTGCCGTACATACAAGTCAGACTTAGCAAAATCGTCGCGAAGCCGAGTGGTATCCTGCGCCCGCCGCGGGTTCAATAGGGAGGTGAAGAATTCATTGGTGGAATTGTCCTCCGTGTCGGAATAGGTGTAATTCGCGTTGAATGTCAACCCAAACCGTGATCGCTGCACGAAGCTTACTGAGCCGGCATGGTAGATACTTTTTCCGAAGGGCGGATCGGACGTGACGTTACCCCTAAATCCAAATGGGGCATAGATGTTGGAATTGAAATTATTAAAAGGCGTGTCAGTCGGGGTCGTTGCATCCCAGGCTGTGGGAACTGCCGACGCTTGAAGGAAGGTTGGCAGTGGCGCGATGCCGGCATCGAACGCGCTCTCCTTGTTGCGACGGAATTGCACTGGCAACTCCAGCCCCCGCGTGCCGAGATAGCGTATTTCTACCGTAGCATTGTGGTATACTTGCTGCTGCACACCCAGGGTCCAAGTAAGAATCTTGGGTAGAATCGTGTCATCGATGTAGCTGGTGGTCAACGCCCGTGCCGCGGTCTGTGTGGCTGGGGCAATATAGACCGACGGCAAACCGCCACCTGCCAGAAAGTTGCGGCCGGGGGTAGCGCCGATTGAACCCCCTTGCGCGGCTGAGCACCAAGTTGGGGTCGGCGTTAGAGTGCAGGCCGAGGGCTCATTCAGTTCGCTCTGCAACTGCGGAGGTAGCGTTATGGACGCGAAATTCTGGAACTTCACGTCATACGAAATCCCGAAGCCGCCGCGAATCGCCGTCTTCCCTTTTCCGGTCGGATCATAGGCAAACCCGATTCGCGGACCAATGTTGTTCGTGTCTGTCTTCGGCTTACCAAACGTGATCACGCCAGGGACGCTGGAAATAGCGTTCAGGGCCTGTGTTTCTCCGCCAATGGGGTTCGTCCAATATTCATACCGTAAACCGAGGTTCAATGTGAGGCGCGGGTTGAACTTGAAGTCGTCCTGGAGGAACCCAGCCCACATGGTTTGCGTACCCAGGAAGCTTCCGGTTCCGGCTCCGCGCAACGTTCTGCTCGAGACATCGGGTGTCTGGTCGTTTATTAAAACCTGGGTGGTGTTATACCAGTAGTCTCCGTTGCTGCGCGACAGGAAGAACTGCGGGTAAATGTAATGCGTCCACTGCCCGCCGAACTTGATCGTGTGTTTGCCGTGCGACCAGGACAAGTTATCCACGATTTCGTAGGTATTCTGCTTCTGGTCCGAGTTGTCGCCCGGGCCGATCGTATTGAATCCGAGATCCCCGATCGTCACATCGTTGGGACACGTCGAGCAAGGGTTTATGAATCCTGCGAAGTAAAAGGAATACTGCAGGCGCAGATCATTCAGCCAGTGGCTGCTAATGGAATAAGCATCCGTAAGCGCAATCTTGCGGTTATGGACTGGGTTGTCCTGGTTGAACACCGCCTGGGTGGAATTTACAGGGGCGATGAACTTTTCCTGGTTGAGCAGGAACCGTGTACCGAACTGATGCTTTCCCCACGTGTAGTCCGTATTGAATTGGACGTCGTGCTCCCTCTGTAAGACAGGACTGATTATCGTCAGGTTTCCAATGGGAATTATTTGGCCATTGACGGTGATGGGAGTACTGTTAGCGGCCGGTGCCACTGGGAAATTAGCCAAAATGTTCGTTACCGCCGAATCTGCGGCCATTGATCTAAGTGTTGCCAGGCCGTCCGCCGTAGGGGCCAGGAGCGCGGTTGGAGTACCCGCCCCGTGAAGAGTGGTGTATTCGTATGCACCGAAGACGAAGAACTTGTCCTTAATAAGCGGTCCGCCAACGGTCCCGCCAAATCGGTTGTTATCGTAGTCTGGTTGGCCCGGAATCGTTCCACTTGCAATCGCATTTTTAGTTAGTTGGTCAATTGAGTTAAAGTTTTTGTTTTGCGCGTACCACTCGCCCGACCCGTGCCAGGTGTTGGTGCCCGTCTTGGTTACTAGGACGAATTGGCCGCCGGCGGAGTGCCCATACTCAGCGCTGAATTGGTTGGTTTTCAGGGCAAATTCACCCACCGCATCAGGAATTACGGTCGAGTTGTTGCCGGTGACGCCCAGGTTGTTGTCATCGACGCCGTCGACAACGAAATTGTTGTCTCTCGGGCGCGTGCCTCCCACTGAGCCGCCTATTCCGGTTACGCCTCCCGGTTGGGCTACAACATTCGGCGCTAAAACAGCCAGGTTCAACGGGCTGCCGTTCAGCGTGCCCGCCGCGTTGGGAAGATTGCCAACGTCGTTTGCATCAAAGTCGTTGTTAAGGGAAGAGTCCGTGGTTTGTACTTGCGCGGCCCCGGCTACCACCTCGACCGTTTGCGAGGCCGTTCCCAACTCCAGCTTAGCATCCGCGACGTTGTCCTGGTCGGCTAGCACGGTCACGTCCGACTCGACGAACTTCTTGAACCCCGCGGCTTCGACTGTAACTGTGTATTTCCCCGGCAGTACACTTGGGAAATCATAAGTTCCTGCTGAAGTCGTTTCGATCGATATCGAAACCCTGGTGTCCTGGTTGGTTGCCGTCACTCGAACGCTTGGTACCGCTGCGCCCGCCGGATCTAGGACTTGTCCGCGGAGCGTCCCTGTCGTTCGCTGGGCGACCGCAGTACCAATTGAAACTAGAATTGCCGCTGCGACCGCAGCCGCCGACAGTAAGCGAATAACTAACCACGTGGCATTATATAAAAATGCTGGTCGTTTCGTTAATCTTGCCTCATTCATGGTCATCTCCCGCAAACGTTACGTACGTAAGGAACAAAGAAGCAGTCGCGGAACCACGAATGGGCTACAGGGGACCTGCAGGGACGACTACGCCGCTCGTCGGTACGAACGAATCGTGCAACAACACCAGTTGCCAGTCCTCCGGCGATCAGCCATTCGACTTGAGGGCTCGGTCAGATGAATTTCTATGCCGAACTATAGATGGTTGGAGTAGCGACTATGAGATATAGAAGCCGCTAAAGGACACTCCAATGGCCTGTTGAGCCAATGCCCTATTCGTCGCGTAGATCGCGATAGCTATCCATCTCTTAATTATCTGAGAGTGATCTTTGACGGTATACGGAAGTACGCGGCGATCTCAAGCCCAATCAACTTGGGCTCGCCCATACGGTACGAACGGCGCGATTTCTGTTACAGATACACAAAAAATAGGGACCAGCCGTCCCTTCCGGCCTGCAACGCTGTTGAACACTCATCTATAATGTCGTAATCGTTTTTAGACTTCTCAGCGGTAGTTGAGTGCCCGGCTGATGCATCTTGGAATGAAAACTAAGTGTGAGAAGTGCGGGAGCACGCTCCTAGCGGACGGAGAAGCTTACGTTTGTTCGTACGAGTGCACATTCTGCCGCGATTGTACTTTGAATATGAACGGCGTTTGTCCGAATTGTGGGGGTGAACTTGTACGTCGGCCACAGCGGAAAACACTTACAGGGAGTGGGGAGAATCGTGGCTCGAGAATATCAGGTGGCAGACGTCCCTGGCTGATATGGGTAGTGAGTTTTGGAGTGTGGACGTTTATGGCCCTTGTCAACGCAGGGTCCATGTACCAGTTCGACCGATCGGTGGGGCGGTACGTGACTTTCGCGAAAGAAATCACGCTCCCGCTCATCAATTATGTGATCTATGCTTTCTTAACGCCTGTGATTTTTGGAATTGCCATGCGCTACCCGATTCAACGAACCAATTGGGTGCGCCGCACGGTCCTTCATGCGGTGGCGAGTGTAGCGTTTACAGTTGCACACGTAATCCTGAGGGGCCTGGTATATCCGGTCTGGGATCCTCGAATCGGTGATTACTCATATGCTGTGTGGAATCCGCATACCTACGCGTTCAGTATCCAGTGGATCTTGTTTGAGAGGCTGTTCTTTTACAACCTGGTGGACGACATTTTTTCGACATATCTGCCGGTGGTGCTGATCGCCCATGCGGTGTGGTATCAGAAGATGTTCAAGGACCGGGACCTTCATAGCTTCGAGCTTGAGGCGCAACTGGCGAAGGCACACTTGCAGGCTTTGAAAAGTCGGTTGCAACCCCATTTCTTGTTCAACACTCTGCATTCCATTTCGACGCTGATGCTAACCGACGTCCGCGCGGCCGACAGAATGATCTCCCATCTCAGCGACCTGCTTCGGATGAGCTTGGAGAACAGCGAAATCCAGGTAACTACCCTAAGCCGCGAGCTTGAATTCTTGACTGGATATCTGGAAATCGAGAAAGTTAGATTCGCCGACCGGCTCAATATAGTGCTCGACGTCGCGCCCGACGCGCTTGACGCACAGATGCCGCATTTCCTTTTGCAGCCCTTGGTCGAGAATGCGGTGCACCATGGCATTTCCAGGCGTTCTAGCGGCGGTGAGATTCGAATCGCGGTCAGCTGCGATGCCCACAACCTCTATTTGCGAATCAGAGACAATGGCCCGGGACTCTCCGACTCGGGGGTAGGTCAGCCGGCAATTGGGCTAGGCCTGAGGGCAACGCGGGAACGGCTCCAAACGCTCTACGGCAACAAGCACAGCGTTGACATTCGGGATGCTCCGGAAGGTGGGGTAGAAGCGTGCGTGCGAATCCCCTTTCGCGTCGCGCACCCTCTACCGTATGAGGTGATCTCTGGAGACCCGGAATCGGCCGCATGAGGACTGGAAATGATCCCTACCATTCGCACCATCATCTCCGATGACGAACCACTTGCACGCGAGAAGTTGCGTATTCTGCTGGCCTCGGAACCCGGTGTACGCATCGTTGCAGAATGCCGAGATGGCAGACAGACCATCAGTGCTTTGCAGACCTATAAGCCGGATCTCTTGTTGCTCGACATACAAATGCCGGGTGCAGACGGTTTTCAGGTATTGAGCACCATCCCAGCTGACGACATGCCGCTTGTTGTCTTCACCACAGCATACGACCAATACGCAATTCGAGCGTTTGAAATACACGCAGTTGATTATTTGCTGAAGCCCTTTGACCATGAACGATTGCATAAAGCCATTGAGAGAACTCGCACCGAACTTCTGAAGACAACCGATCGCGAAATGACACAACGAATTCTAGATCTCCTAGCCGACACAAGGGCGGAATCACGGGTCGCGAAGCGCCTCGTGATCAAAGCTGCGGGTCGCGTCGTGTTTCTAGATTTGGAGGAGATTGATTGGGTCGAAGCGGCTGCTAATTACGTGAAGTTGCACGTGGGGAAAGAATCTTACTTGCTTCGAGAAGCCATTGGCCACATCTCTGAAAGGCTCGATCCGGATCGGTTCGTGCGCGTCCATCGCTCTACAATTGTGAATGTTCGAAGGATTAAGGAGCTGCAACCCTGCAACAGTGGTGAATACATCCTAGTGCTAAAGGATGGCAAAGAACTGTCCTGCAGTCGGAGCTATCGTACCGGGCTACACCACCTGATCGAAGATGTCTGAGCTGGCCTGTATGGTGAAGGCCACCATTGGTACGAAATGAGCCAAGAGTCCCAGTCGACTTACGGCAGTCCCGCGTGCTCGCAAGCCCGATTCGCGGGTTCATAACGGAGCGCAAGCAAAGAGGCCAGATCGTCGTCGAGATCTGGTCCGTGAACCTCAAAATGATTGCCGGATTGATTTGAACAACGACGCGCCACGGAGGCCGTTCGCGATGCAAATGGGCCGCCCTAGCAGTCGATCATCGCAACTGCGTCGCAGAATTTTTCCATAGATCTGCCCTCAACTGGAGGCTCTGTGTGTTAATACGAAAGGCGACAAGCGAAGATGCGAGCGCCATCCTGGCGTGTGTGTTGGCCACGTTCGAGGTGTAGCGCGAGAAACTTTCGCGGGCTTGAGCAGAACCCGGAAACCCCTGGGCGGGGAGGGGTTCTCGTGCGAGTTGCGCGAAGAAGTCCATTGAAAGATTTCCGTTCGGAATACGGCAACACAATGAGAACCTTCATGCTTGCCGCGATAGCGCGGATTGTAGCCAACCGCCGTGCCTTCCTGATGGCCGAAAACCGTAACGACAGTGCTATCCAGATCCAGAATTAATCGCGACCGGTGATCCGACCGGTGAATGAAGTGCTGCAGCAGGTAGTCATTGACCCGGTGGAGTTGTTCCCGAAAACCGGATGCAGCCTGCAACAAAAATCGCCGCAAGCTTTGCGGACTGGGGTAGCTCGGAAGTCCGGTCAAATACTGAAAGGTGCCATTCGAACGTAAGAGCGACGCAGTCTCCAAACGATCCAAACCCAGGATGATCGGGTAGACCTAAGGATAGGATCATTTGGGAAAGCTTGTAGTCGTGGTTGCGCCGGGAATAGCGCAAATGCCGAGTCAGGAAGCGGCGTAATTGCAGCATTCGCATGAATTCATTGAAAAACAGAATTCCGCCATAGGGCGTCAGACCTGTATGGCCAAAGGCGATTTCTATATTTCTAGGCGAGTAGCGCATGCTGACTAAATTCTAACAGTCAGTTAGAATTTAGTCAGAAACCAAAACCGTAGAGAAAACTGCGTAAAATAAGGCCAAAAATCAAATCCACCGGGGTTTTCACGACGGATTCAGGTCATACAAGTCGCAGTGTCAACTTCAGGGGTGAATGACTGCCAGGCCCAGAAAATCCTCGAAATGATCGTAGTCGCGGTCCCGGTGTAATAGCGAATGCCCGTGAAGGAGGCAAAACGTGGCAATCAAGCAGTCGATCGTCTTGCGTACGGTTCGTCCCCGCTGACGAAGATTCCCGAAATTTCTCGCCGCTTCGACAGCCAGCCCCTCGCCACCAGTTTCGAAAACCTCGAACTTACGAAGTTCGCGCAGGACTCGTATAAATGTATTCTCATCTCCGATGCCTTGCAGAGTTTCGCAGAGAATCAAGTCCGTCAGCCCAAAGCGCTGCCGACCGAGTTCGCGATCGAAGTAGTCGGTCTCTTTGTTCTGCAGACCGCGCAGATAGTCGATCCAGACCGTAGTATCAACAATGACCATAGATCTCTACTCTGCAAGTCGCGTGAGACGGGACTTCTGGAGGTCTCCATTCCAACGGATCTTGCCTCGAAGCCCCCGAATGGTGGCCTGCCCCCGAGTCCGAATCAGCAGGCGCAATCCTTCCTCGACTGCGGCCCGTTTTGTCCGTGATCGGCTGCTCCTCATTGCCTGTCGCATCAAGCGATCGTCGATATCGATGTTGGTACGCATCCCTTTTACCCTCTCATGTGTAAGAATACCACATTCTTGTGTATCACTAACGGGCAACATTTAGGCCTATGAACTTTCCTGGGGTATTTCCGGCGGAGTGGTACAACCGAGCCGATTTTGAGTTCGGTTTCAAAGCATGGGTCTGCAATGCCTGTTAGCTGATGGAAGCTGCAAGCGAAATGCGAAGCTCCGAATAAGCTCAATCGGTAAGCCAAGGAGTTCGCTACGATTGCCACCGACGATCTAATGTCATTTTTATTGTGCACAGTCACGGCGCAACAGCGCAACAGCCGCGTTCGTGCAACTATGGAAGGCAAAACTCAGGGATTGGACCAAATGTGAATTTGATGGGTGTTATGCCATGAGAGGAAAGTTGGTGGACGTGACCGGGATCGAACCGGTGACCCCCTGCTTGCAAAGCAGGCGCAAATTCAATCTAAGTGGTTGCTTCGGTTGCGCTTAATAGTTCCAAGCTCCTCTTAGGTTGCTCCAAAGTTGCTCCAAGAATGATCAGCGCCACTAAGCGAGAGGGTCCGCTCTACTCCAATGGTCTGGAGATCGCGTTCAGAGCTAGCGGGGCAGTAACTGGAGAAATTGTGCCGGCCTGACGATCTGGATTCGGTGATGATTTTTAAGGCTCAGAAGCGCCGCATCACCGCTTACAACGTAGTCGGCATCGGCGGCAAGCGCTGCCTCGAGGAATTTGTCATCGTCGGGATCGTCGCAGACAGTTTCTGCGAATGAAACCGGTTCGACCATCTCTGCCTGAAGTTCGATGACCGCGAGGATCGAGCTAAGCACAGGTAGCGGACGCTCTTTGGTCATCTCGTCCAAGACTCGACGGTATTCGTTCAAGATGGGTCACGTTATCGCTAGACGAAAGTGGTGCTTCTGCCAGGCCTTCAGAATCTCGAACGGCGCGCCCTTCCAGAAGATCCCGGAAATTATAACGTTGGTATCGAGGATCGCCTTGATCGTCACTTCGCGCGGCGCCTTACTTTAGCAATTGTGGACTTCAAATCTGCTTTCTTGACGCCGGCTTTTTTGGCTTCCGCGCGAGCTTGGCTCAAAAGCTCCTGGAAATCCTCGAGCTTAGGTGGCGCTATGACCTTGAGAATCACAGCATCGCCTTGGCCAATGACCACGAATTGATCGCCTTCCTTGAGTCCCAGTTCATTGCGAACCTCTTCAGGAATGACGACTTGTCCTTTGGATGACAGCCTCGTAGTGGCATAACTGTTCATAGTCCCGCCTACAATCTTACTGGTAAGACTATCATGGAGTCGGACCTCCGATCAAATGGATCAAATGCATCGAGACAGCATCGCGCAAATGATCATGACTTGAGGACTGGATAAGCGCCAGCGGCTGGGGTCCACGCTGCGAGCATCCCCGTGCACATTACTTCCCACGCTTCCTGGTACGCTTTTTCTTGTGCTCTTGTTCGGCTTCCTGGCTTTGCTCCTCTTCGGCCACGCGGAATGTGGTAGAACACCGAGCCGGGCCGGCAGTCCCTGCTTCTTGCGCTCCTCCTCCCGTCGTTGAACGTCCGGGTCGCGCCATTTCTTCTCGAAATCCCGACGCCGCTTCCAGAAGCGACCTTCGTCGAAGCGTTCGCTATCTGCCAGTTGCTCCGTAAAATCAGCGTTCATGTCGCAGCGAACTTCCTCGATCTCGACGACGGCGCACTGTATCGATTCCTTGTCGGCAAAGGGGAGCTTCTCCATGCCGAACTCGGTGAGATCTCTCGTTTTCGCACCCCGAGGCAGCTCATGGCCTGCAGTGGCCTGGTCCCGAGTGAATGTCCGACGCGATTGCAGGAAGACCGGCAACGCGCACCGAAGCCGCTTGGGCCTATCAGTTCCGCGCTTGGCTCGGCGGCTACGTTATTTAACGCCAAGCTAGTCTTAGGCCCGAAGTCAAAGAAATCGCCTGGAAGGCACAGAACCGACTACATCCGCGCCATCGAAAATTTCTTGCACGCGGCAAAAACAAACCGCAGATCGTAACCTTGGTGGGAAGAGAGCTGTTGAGTTTTATCTGTGCTATCGGCGTCAAACTAGAAGCAGAACACCGGCGAATCGCTGCGTAGGCCAACACCTTCAATGAACAGAGTTTTCTCTTTCGAGAGAAAGGCAGTGCTGGCGGTGGTCGAGGCGTTCTCGATAAGGAGATCGAACGTTTTATGCGGCAGGCTCCGTGAGCTCAACCCGCGTTTCTAGTGCGAGGCAGCTCCCGACGGATCATGAGCATGGGGTTCCGACCGGCGAATATCAGAGTGATCAATCGTCGCGCTGACCGCCTCGGCCGCCGCTCGCGCTACTTTCCTCTCGCAAGAGAAAAGCAGGGCAGTTCGGCACTCGCGAAATTGCAGCTGGATCCGTTCGGCCATATCAGAACGTGAATTTCAAACCTAGTTGGAGGACGCGAGAGCGATGGGCGGAGCCAGGGTGCAGAAAATTGCTGGCTTTCACGCAGCTTGGATCACCAGCAGAATTGAAAGGCCCGGCGTAGCAGTTGAGCGCATTATTAACGGAAGCCCATTGCGTGTGGTTGAAGATGTTGAAAGCCTCCGCACGGAACTCGAACTCCTCAGCCTCGGAAATTGGAACGTGCTTTAGCAGCGCCATGTCGAAATTGATACGCCGGGGATTTCGTAAGCCGTTGCGGCCGGAGTTGCCAAAAGTCAGCCCACGAGGCGCCGCGTAAGCCCCTGGGTTGAAGAGCAGCGGACCTGGGATGCCCTCGACGAACTTATGGGGCAGCGATGAGCGAGGGTCTCCGATCAGATCAGCAAATGATCCGCTCCCGGCCCCATTGGCCACCCCGGCGTTGTCGCCAAAAAACGCCTGATTAACCACGCTAAATGGAGTTCCGCTCTGGAAAATTGTAATTCCGGAAAGTTGCCAGTCCCCCAGAATCCTACGCGCGATTCCGGTATCTTTGAGCGACGGGAGGTCGTAGACATAGCCGATGTTGAGTATGTGCCGTTGGTCGAAATCTGAACTGGCGCGGTTCGCCGCGAAATTATACGAGTCGACAAAATTGAAATCGAAACGGTCAGACGAATTGTCGATTGAGTGGCTGTACGTGTAGACGAGACTGAATTGCAGGTCGCCCATGCTTCGCCGCAAAGATGCCTGAAGAGCGTGATAAGTGGAGCTAGCCGCCTCCTCCAATCGGGTAATTGAGCCGAAGCCCACAAAAGGGCGGAAAGGGTTCGCATCCGCGTGGCATGCTATCGCCAGGTTAATGGCCGCTTGACCCGTCACCAGGATGCCGCTCGGTGTAGTCATCGTACCGCAGTCGTCGTGCGAATTGTCATGACCACCAATGGGTTCACCCGGCTTATAGGGATTTAGCGCGACTGGAACTGCACGAATTTGGTTGAGGTCGCGCTGCCGCGTCAGATGCGCGCCCTTGCTGCCCACGTACGAGATGCTCGCCACGGTGCTCCCCAAAATTCGACGCTGCAAGCCTAGATGCCATTGCTGCACATAAGGCCAGACCGCCTTATCGGGTATGGAGGTTACCAGTAGTGGGAACAACAAACTTTGTCCACCAATGCTGGTGTAACCGGCGATGTCGAACTCGTTAGAGGTGAGCACCAACGGGGGTGAGCCTTCCAATGATTCGGCATTGGCTTCAGTGCCATTCGTGTGCTCCCAGAAGATTCCATATCCGCCACGAATGGCCGTCTTGCCATCGCCGGTCGGGTCGAAAGCAAAGCCGAGGCGTGGCGCAGGGTTCAACAGATGTCCCTTCAAGCAGCCGGGAGGAATTCCCGGCGCTCCGCACTGAACCATGCCCGTCACCGAGTTGATATCCTGTCCAGGCGGAAACGTTAGCGTCCCGGTATTCGGATCAATGGAAGGCGCATTAGTCCGGTTATATGCAACCGGATCGAAGTTGAACACGCGTTTGTAGCGCTCGCGATACGTCCCAAAAAGACTGATGCGCAGCCCCAAGTTGAGCGTCAAACGGCGGCTGATGCGCCAATCATCTTGAAAGTAGGGCTCCAGGATTTTGTAGCGGGGATAGTACTTGGCCTGGAGATTTTTCTGCAAGAATGAGGCGATACGTCCCGTCAACAGGTCGGCAAACGGGTTTCCCGTCGAGACCGGAGACGACACGTCGAACACAAGGAGTCCATGGATAGGGGCGAGCAAGTCTAGTTCGTTCTTTTGCGCCGCCACTGCGTAAGCGCCCAATTGGAGATTATGTTTGCCGGCGATTCTTACCAAGTTGTCGCGGAAGGTGTAGGTCGGGTTGGAGTTGTTCCATGGCGCCGGACCCGGGTCTTGCGCGAATCCGCCACCATAGGCCAACCCGCCGAACAGGAAAATCCCGGGCAGTTTATTGCCAAACCCGTTTGCGAACAGACCCGTCATGGTCATCGCCGGCGGCCGTTGCCACGCGCCACGGTCCGTAAGCGCGAGATGATCGGTGGTATAGCTGAAAGTGAACTGGTTCAGAAGTGA
>Ga0207699_10000941_pt1 | contig 13889 bp, 14 predicted proteins | sample LARL51metaG_FD_184344 | JGI IMG/M metagenome (GOLD analysis project Ga0207699, IMG submission 184344) | Corn, switchgrass and miscanthus rhizosphere microbial communities from Kellogg Biological Station, Michigan, USA - LAR L5-1 metaG... | ecosystem: Host-associated > Plants > Roots >...
GACGTTCATGACCACCCCGGCCGCGGCGAAGATCATCAACGCGGCCGGGCTGATCCCGGCGATCAAGGGCACCTCGACCAGCAACCCGGTCAACCAGCAGATGCTCAACTTCGTCAGCCAGGACCACCTGACGCCGTACCCGATGCTGGACAACGTGGTCCAGCCCAACGTGGTCACCACCGGCAGCAAGGTCCTGCCATCGGTGCTGAACGGCACCATGTCGCCCAGTGCGGCGCTGCAGAACATGCAGACCACGCTGGGCCAGCTGCCGGCCGACCAGCGCGGCACGAGCTACCCGTAGCGGTAGTACGGCCCGTCCCGGTGCGGCGGTCACCGCCGCACCGGGACCCCGACGGTAAGCAGAGACCGGGTGGGCGGTAGGAAGAGGGCCCGGTGACCGGTAAGGAGCGGGGCGAGTGAGCGCCGGGGAGGAGGTGACGTGAGCGCGATCCAGGCCGCCGAGGAGGCGGCCGCCGAGGCGGCGCTGGCCCGGCGTAGGCGGGGCGGCCGGCGCGGCGGGCGCGCGGGTTCCGGCCGGCTGGCCCGGCGCCGGCGGCGGGCGGGCATCATGCTGAGCCTGCCCGCGGTGATCGTGGTCGTCGCCCTGCTCGCGATCCCGATCGGGCAGGCCGTCTACTACTCGATGACCACCTGGGACGGGATCACCGCGACCTGGATCGGGCCCAGCGCGTACGTCACCGCGCTCAGCGACCCGATCTTCTGGCGGGTGATCGAGAACAACGCCCTGCTGCTGCTGTCCATCCCGTTCGCCATCGGCATCCCGCTCGCGATCGCCGCGCTGCTGCACGAGCACGTGCGCGGCTGGCGCTTCTTCCGGTCGGTGTACTTCCTGCCCACCGCGATCTCCTGGGTGGTCATCGGGATGGTCGCGGTGCAGTTCTTCGCGCTGAACGGGCTGATGAACAAGCTGCTCGCCGCGGTCGGGCTGGGGAGCCTGCAGACCGACATGCTGGCCGGGCAGTACAGCGCCCTGGCCGCGCTGGCGATCACGTTCATCTGGTCCATGCTCGGGACGAACATCATCATCTTCCTGACCGGGATGGCCACCCTGGACCAGACGCTGATCGAGGCGGCCCGGGTGGACGGGCTGAACCGGTGGCAGATCTTCTCCCGCGTCACCGTGCCGCTGCTCAAGCGGTTCATCCAGTTCTCGTTCGTGATCACGGTCATCAGCGCGTTCTCGGCGCTGTTCAGCCTGATCTTCGTGATGACCAACGGCGGGCCCGGGTTCGGCACCACCACCCTGGAGTTCTTCGTCTACCAGTCGGCCTTCTCGCAGGGCCAGTTCGGGACCGGCGCCCTGTACGGGATCATCCTGTTCGTCATCATGATCACCGTCGGGCTGGTCCAGCTCCGGCTGATCAGGTCCGAGGACGGGGAGGGGTGGTAGCGGTGGCGACGGCCGAGGCGGCCCCGGGCCGCTCCCCCGCCACGGCGGCCCGCCGGCGGCTCCGGTCGGCCACGCTCTTCACGCTGATGGCCCTGGTCGCGGTCGTGATGCTCTATCCCTTTTACTACATGCTCAACAACGCGTCCCGGACCCAGGCGCAGTTCGAGCAGCAGAACGGGCATGCCGCGGTGAGCTGGCGGCAGCTCTTTACCGAGCTGCCGGTATGGCGGGAGCTGGCCAACTCGACCATCATCTGCGTCACCTCGATCGCGCTCATCCTGATCATCGCCACCAGCGCCGGGTTCGCGTTCGCCAAGCTCCGCTACCGGGCCAGCGGCTTCGTGTTCCTGGCCGTCGTCGCCGCGCTCATGGTTCCGCTGCAGTCGATCATCATTCCCGAGTACGTCAACCTGGGGAAGCTCGGCCTGATCAACACCTACCTCGGCGCCATCCTCGTTTATGTCGCGCTCGGGATACCCTTCGCGACGTTCCTGATGGCCACGTACTACCGGGGGATCTCCGACGACCTGATCGAGGCCGCCGTCATGGACGGGCTCGGGTACGTCCGGACCTTCCTGCGGATCGCGGTGCCCCTGTCCTGGCCGGCCATCGCCACCGTGACCGTGCTCCAGTTCATCCAGATCTGGGACGATCTCCTGGTCGGGCTGCTGTTCCTGCAGAACCCGCAGCAGCGGACCATCACGGTCGGGCTGGCGGCGCTGTCGGCGGGCCGCACCACGAGCATCCCGGTGCTGATGGCCGGCTCGTTCGTCAGCGCGGTGCCGGCCATCATCGTCTACCTCATCTTCCAGCGGTATCTGGTCCGGGGCCTCACCCTGGGGATGGGCAAATAGGTGACCGCAACCCAAGGGACAAACCCATGACCGACCAGACCGACGGCCCGGGCCCGGCGCGGCCGCAGGAGCCACCGTGGGAGCCTGCCCAGCCGCCACCGTGGGAGGTGGTGGTCGAGGCGAGCGCCGAGCTGGGCGAGCGGCCGGTCTGGGATCCCGGCTTGTCCTGCCTGACCTGGGTCGACATCAACGCCGGGCGGCTGCACCGGTACACCCCCGGCGAGGGTAACGACGTGGTGATCGAGCTGTCGGCCGACGGGCGGCCGATCCCGATCGGCGCCGCGGCCCACCGCGGCTCGGGCGGCTACGTGCTCGCCGCGGCCGACGGTTTCCGGCTGGCCGGCCCGGACGGCGCCAGCGAGGCCGGCCCGTGGCGCCCGTCCGGCATGCCGGACGGCGTCCGCTTCAACGACGGCGCGTGCGACCCGGCGGGCCGGTTCTGGGCCGGGACGGTCGCCGACGACGTCCGGCCCGGCGGGGGTGCGCTGTACCGCCTCGACCCGGACGGGACCATCACCACCGTGCTCGAAGGGGTCACCGAGTCGAACGGGCTCGGCTGGAGCCCCGACGGCACCATCCTCTACTACATCGACTCCGGCGAGCCCGAGCCGCGGGTGCGGGCGTTCGACTACGACACCGATACCGGGCGCATCGGCTGGGAGCCCTATGACCTCATCCCGTTCCCGGGCGGGGCCGCGGTGCCGGACGGGCTGGTGGTCGACACCGAGGGATGCCTGTGGGTGGCCCTGTGGGGCGGTTCCGAGGTGCGCAGATACTCCCCCACCGGCGGACTGCTGGCCACCCTCCCGGTCCCGGTGTCCCAGCCCACTTGCCCGGCGTTCGGCGGGCCCGATCTGTCGGACCTGTACCTGACCACCGCGTGGCAGGGGCTGGACGAGCGGCAGCGGGCGGCCGAGCCGCTGGCGGGCCACCTGCTGCGGACCCGCCCGGGGGTGGCCGGGCTGCCGGCCGGGGTGTTCGCGGGCTAACGGGCTAAGGAGCAGCGGTGGCGGCGATCGTGCTGGATGGCATCACCAAGCAGTTCCCGGACGGGACCACGGCGGTCAGGTCGCTGGACCTGTCGATCGCCGACGGGGAGCTGATGGTGCTCGTCGGCCCGTCCGGATGCGGCAAGACCACCGCGCTGCGCCTGGTGGCCGGCCTGGAAGAGGTCACCGCGGGCACCATCTTCATCGGCGACCGGCCGGTCAACGACGTGGAGCCACGGGACAGGGACATCGCCATGGTGTTCCAGAGCTACGCGCTCTACCCCCACCTGACCGTGCGCCAGAACATGGCGTTCAGCCTCAAGTACCGCCGCGGGAGCGGCAAGGACGAGATCGGGCGGCGGGTCGCGGAGGCGGCGCGCATCCTGGAGCTCGAGCCGCTGCTGGAGCGCAAGCCGCGGCAGCTGTCGGGCGGTCAGCGGCAGCGGGTGGCGATGGGCCGGGCGATCGTGCGGCAGCCCCAGGCGTTCCTGATGGACGAGCCGCTGTCCAACCTCGACGCCAAGCTGCGGGTGCAGATGAGGGCCGAGATCGCCCGGCTGCAGCGCTCCCTCGGGGTGACCACCATCTACGTCACCCACGACCAGACCGAGGCGATGACGCTGGGCAGCCGGGTGGCGGTGATCCGGCACGGGGAGCTGCAGCAGGTGGCGCCGCCGCAGGAGCTCTACCTGCGCCCGGCCAACCTCTTCGTGGCCTCGTTCATCGGCTCACCGGCCATGAACCTTATCGAGGCGAGCGTGGAGCGCGGCGACGGCGGCCCGCAGGTGTGCTTCGGGCCGCACCGGCTCGCCATCGGGGAAAAGCCGGTACGGGAGCACCCGGCGCTGGAGCGCTACCTCGGCCGGAAGGTGGTGCTCGGCATCCGGCCCGAGCACCTGGAGGACGCCTCGCTGGCCCGCGACGCCGCCGCCGGGTCGGTCATCGGGGTGACGGTGGAACTGCGCGAGGAACTCGGCTCCGAGGTGGACCTGCACTGCGCCGTGGGCGTGGCGCCGCTGCACCCGGCGGGCCTCGGCAGCGAGGTGGACGCGGACAGGGACGCGGGGGGCCTGGGCGCGGTGAGCGCGCGGGTCCTGGCGGGCACGGAAGGCGCGGGGGCCTTGGCGGGCACGGAAGGCGCGGAGGGTGTGGAAGACGCGCCGGCCTCGGCGCCGGCCCAGGTCGCGGGTCCGCCCGGCGCGGCGCCCCTCGCCGCCCCGGCCGGGCCGGTCCCCTCGGTACTGGCGGCGACGATCGTGGCGCGCGTGGATCCCCGCACGACGCTGCAGGTGGGCGCGCAGGCGCGGGTACAGGTGGACCTGGCCGCGCTCCACTTCTTCGACCCGGAAACAGGTACCAGCCTGCGCGGCTAGCGCGCCGCCGGTGTGCTATGCCGGGTCGGCGCAGCCGGCCGGCTCGGCGGAATGCCGGTCGCCGGCCGCCGGTTCGGCCGCCAGGACGTGCGGGGACTCGGCCGCCCGCTGGACCCAGCGGCCGATCCGGTCGGTCAGGGCCTTGTCCAGGCCCCGCTCGGCGTGGCCGAACCCGGGGACGATCCACAGATCCTTGGGGTCCCCGGCCGCCTCGTAGAGCTGGTGGGCGTGGTCCACCGGGAAGTAGACGTCCTGATCCCCGTGGACGACCAGGAAGGGGGTCGGCGCGATCTGGGCCGCCGCCTCGGCCGGGGGTACCGGCACGGGATCCCACCCGGTGGGGCTCACCCGGGTCTTGAGCCAGGTGCGGGTGACCAGGCGGCCGGTGCGGCGCTCGACCGCCCAGTGGACGCGGCGCATCGGCTTGGTGCCGCGGTAGTACCAGTGCCCGGGCCCGCTCACCGAGACCGCCGCGTCGAGGCCGCCGACCAGGCCCGCGTAGCGCACCACGACCGACGCGCCCATCGAGAAACCGATCGCGGCGACCCGGCGGTAGCCCAGCTCCCGCGCGTAGGCCACCGCCACGTCGAGGTCGTTGATCTCCCGGTCGCCCATGGTGGACAGCCCGCCGGACCGGCCGTGCCCGCGGAAGTCGAAGGTGACCACGCCGCCCGACTGGTTCAGCCGCCTGGCCACCTTCCAGACGAACGGCCGCGACCACGACAGCGTGAAGCCGTGCGCCATGACGATCGCCAGCTCGCGGCCGCCCGGCAGGTGGATGGCGTCGATCGGCACACCGTCGGTGGTCACCAGGGTCTCGGCCTTCAGCACGGGTGCGCTCATCTCCCCATTCTGCGTGACCGGATGCGGTAACCGGCCCCGGACCGGGCCGGCCCCGGGCCGGGGACCATGCCATCGCTGATAGCGAAATCGGTCAACCGGCCCGTCCCGGACCGCCGCGAAGGCCCGGGGGTATGAAAGCCTCGGCGATGGAGGTGGCGCGTGAAGATTGGCCTGCAGATTCCCGATTTCACCACCCCGGCCGGCCCGGACCGGCTCGGCGCGGACCTGGCCACGGTGGCCCGCACGGCGGACGACGCCGGCTTCGAGTTCATCGCCGTGATGGATCACTTCTTCCAGATCGGGGCGATCGGCCCGCCGGAACGGGAGATGCTCGAGGCCTACACGACGCTCGGCTACCTCGCCGGGTGCACCTCCCGGGCCAAGCTGCTCACGCTGGTGACCGGCGCCGTCTACCGCTCCCCCGGGATGCTCGCGAAGATCGTGACCACGCTCGACGTGCTGTCGGGCGGCCGGGCCTGGCTCGGCATCGGGGCGGCCTGGAACGAGGAGGAATCCCGCGGGCTCGGCATCCCGTTCCCGCCCGTCGCCGAGCGGTTCGAGCGGATGGAGGAGACGCTCCAGATCTGCCTGCAGATGTGGAGCGGCGACGAAAGCCCCTACCACGGCCGGCACTACCAGCTGGAGCGGCCGCTCAACTCGCCGCAGGCGCTGTCCTCCCCGCACCCGCCGATCCTCATTGGCGGGTCGGGTGAGCGCAAGACGCTGCGGCTGGTGGCCCGCTACGCCCAGGCCTGCAACCTGTTCCCCAGCCCCGAGGTCGGCCGCAAGCTCGACGTCCTGCGCGCCCACTGCGACGCCGAGGGCCGCGACTACGACGACATCACCAAGACCTGCTACTTCCTGTTCGACGTCGGGGAGAAGGGCGAGAAGGCCGCGGAGGTCGTCGACCAGCTCGGCGGGCTCGCGGAGCTGGGCTTCCAGGCCGCGATCGGCGGGGTAATAGGAACCTGGGACGTGACTGCGCTGGAGATCATCGGCAGCGAGGTAATCCCCGCCGTCGCCAGCCTGTAACCCCGGGAGCCGGGCTGCGCCCGGCATGCCTTACGGCGCCAGCACCGGCACCGGCACGCCCAGCGTCTGGAGGAGGTGCGCGATATCGCCAGCGTCGGTGGTCACCACCGCCGCCTCGGCCTGGGCGGCGGTGATAGCCACCAGGCCGTCGACGACGTCTGATGTGCCTGCCCCGGCGAGCAAGGTTGCGACCGGAGTGACCTGATCGGGCGCGAAGGGCACGACGTCACAGCCGCGCAGGCTGAGCATCAGCCGCGCCTGCCTGCGCGGATCGCGCACTACCTGCGCGGCCACCGGCGCCGGCACGATGACCTGATCCAGCTCGTTAAGCCGCGTTTCGTGGCGCCGCAGCGCAGCAGCGTTGCCCTTGTCGATCGCGATGAGCGCGCCGCTGTCATACACATACCGCCTGCTCATGGGCTGCCCTGGGTGCGACGGCGGCCAGCGGCCGTGCTTGGTGCCTCGCCCCGGCTGCGGTAGCGGCCCCGGCGCGCCGCCTCCATGGCAGCACGCGCCTCGTCGATAAGGCGGTGCTCCTCCTCGACCTGGGCCGCAGCCTCCGCCATCTCCTCCTCGGTCGGGTACCCGTGCTCCTGGTAGTACTCGTCGATCGCCTTCAGGCCGTCTCGGCGGATCCGCTCCCACTTCAGCTGCTCGGCGAGCGCCTGCTCGACCACGCTGGAGATGGTGGTGTTGGTCAGCGCCGCCGTGAGCCGCGCCTCGGCGGCGAGGTGTTCATCGATCGTGACGTTAAGCACCGCTTTCTTCGATGCCTTCTTGATCATGTTACAAATATAACATCCTTCTCGCCGGGACGTGGCAGTGATAAAACGGCAGGGCCAGCGTTACTTATCCAGCCATGTCCGGCCTATGGCCGGGGACCGGGACAGGAGCCCTCATGTCCGTGCTCAGCGCCCTCGCCGAGGCGATCCGCAGCGCCACGGTCGACGTCATCGATCTCACCGCACCGCTCTCGTCGTCGACGCCGATACTCCAGCTGCCGGAGCCGTTCGGCAACACGGTGCCCTTCACCCTGCACGAGATCAGCCGGTATGACGAGCGCGGCCCGGCCTGGTACTGGAACGACATCAGCACCGGCGAGCACACCGGAACGCACTTCGACGCGCCCATTCACTGGGTGACCGGCCGCGACGGCCAGGACGTGTCGCAGGTGCCACTGGCCAGGCTGATCGCGCCCGCGGCGGTGCTCGACTTCAGCGCGCAGGCCGCCGCCGACGCGGACTTCCTGCTGGAGGTGGACCACATCAAGGAGTGGGAGAGCCAGCACGGCGCGCTGCCCGAGGGAGGCTGGCTGCTGTACCGGACCGGCTGGGACACCCGGTCGCACGACCAGGACACCTTCCTGAACGCGAACGAGACGGGCCCGCACACGCCGGGGGTCTCGGTCGAGTGTGCCCACTGGATCGCGCAGGAGTCGCCGGTGATCGGGTTCGGGGTGGAGACCGTCGGCACCGACGCCGGCGCGGCCCACTCGTTCGACCCGCCGTTCCCCTGCCACTCGTCGATGCTCGGGGCGGACAAGTACGGCCTCACCCAGCTGCAGAACCTGGCGCTGCTGCCGCCCCAGGGCGCGATGATCATCGTCTCCCCGCTGCCGATCACCGGTGGCTCGGGCAGCCCGTGCCGGGCGCTCGCCCTGGTCGAACGGGCCTGAGCGGGTCGCCACGATGCTGGTCAGCGAGGCGGTTGGGGCGGTGCTCACCGGCCTCGGCGCCGACACGGTGTTCGGCGTGGTGGGCAGCGGCAACTTCCACGTGACCAACGCCCTGATCGCCCGGGGCGCCCGGTTCGTCGCCGCCCGGCACGAAGGGGGGGCCGCCTGCATGGCCGACGGCTGGGCGCGGGCGACCGGCCGGGTCGGGCTGGTGTCGGTCCATCAGGGGCCGGGCCTGACCAACGCGCTCACCGGCATCACCGAGGCGGCCAAGAGCCGGACGCCGCTGCTGGTGCTGGCGGCGGACGTGGCCGGCTCGGCGGTGCGGTCCAACTTCCGGATCGACGTAGCGGCGCTCGCCGCCTCGGTCGGGGCGGAGGCCGACCGGCTGTACTCCCCCGGCTCGGCCGTCGCCGACGTGACCCGGGCCTACCGGACCGCGCAGGCGCAGCGCCGCACGGTGGTGCTCGCGATGCCGCTGGACGTGCAGGCGGGACAGTGTGACCCGCCGGCGATCGCGCCGGCGCCGTCGCTGTGCCCCTGTCCGCCCGGGACGGAGGCGGCCGCCGAACTGGCCCGCGTCCTGGCCAGCGCGCAGCGGCCGGTGTTCGTCGCCGGGCGGGGCGCCCGGGTGGCCAACGCCCGGGCCGACCTGGAACGGCTCGCCGATGCGTGCGGGGCGCTGCTCGCGACCTCGGCCGCGGCCAAGGGCCTGTTCCGCGGGAACCCCTGGGATCTCGACGTGAGCGGCGGCTTCGCCACGCCGCTCGCGGCCGAGCTGATCGGCGCGGCCGACCTGATCGTCGGCTGGGGCTGCTCGCTCAACATGTGGACGATGCGCCACGGCCGGCTCATCGGGCCGGACACCACGGTCGTGCAGGTGGACGACGACGTGTCCGCGATCGGCGCGCACCGGCCGGTCGACCTGGCGGTGCTGGGCGACGTCGCCCAGACGGGCCGGGCCGTGCTGGCGGAACTGGCCGGCCAGGGTGGTCCCGGGTACCGCTCCCCCCAGCTGCAGGCGCGCATCGCCCGCGAGGGACGCTGGCGCGACGTCCCCTATCCGGACGAGGGAACCCGGGGCGGGGACGGCGCCGGGGAAGACGTCGGGGGGCGGATCGATCCGCGCACGCTCACCATCGCCCTCGATGACCTGCTGCCCGCGGAGCGGATGGTCGCCGTCGACTCGGGGAACTTCATGGGCTACCCGAGCATGTTCCTGTCCGTGCCGGACGCGCGCGCGTTCTGCTTCACCCAGGCCTACCAGTCGATCGGGCTCGGCCTGGCCTCGGCGATCGGCGCCGCGCTCGCCCAGCCCGACCGGCTGCCGGTCGCCGCGCTGGGCGACGGCGGGGCGCTGATGGGGGTCAGCGAGCTGGAGACCGCGGTCCGGCTGCGGCTGCCGATGGTGATCGTGGTCTACGACGACGAGGCGTACGGGGCCGAGGTGCATCACTTCGGGCCGGACGGGCACGAGCTGGACACGGTCCGCTTCCCGCCCGCCGACATCGCCGCCATCGGCCGCGGTTTCGGCTGCGCGGGGGTGACCATCCGCGGCCCGAAGGACCTGGCGCCGGTGCGCGAGTGGCTGGCCGGGCCGCGGGACCGGCCCCTGGTCATCGACGCGAAGGTCACCTCGGACAACGGCTCGTGGTGGCTGGAGGAGGCGTTCCGCGGCCACTGAGCCAGGTTAGCCGGGCGTGGCGGTCAGCGGCGGCGGGCGTAGGCGTAGGCGACGTTGATGACCCCGATGACGATCCAGATCAAGACGACGACCGTCGCGCTGTTGCCGGCATGGGTGTTCATGATGGAGACGGCGGTGATGCCGCCGATCACCATCGAGCTGAGCCCGAAGAACGTTCCCGACGATGCCGGGCGCGCGAGGCGGCGCGACGGCAGGCCGTGCTGCGTCAGCCTGGCGTCCACCCGCTTGTCGACCTCGGCGCCGATCCGCTCGACCAGGCCCTCGGCCACGGCGTCGTCGTAGCCGGGCCCAAGGTCGCGATGTGCGCCGGCGGCAGCGGCGATCTCCACGTGTGTCTGCTGGTTCACGCAGACACGATACATCGCGATCGGCCCGGCTGGCCACAACACGGCCGGTCACAGATCGGCGCCGGCCCCGGTCAGCCTGCGGGGTCAGCCCGAGGACTTGCGCCGGTACAGGTGCACCGCCAGCGGGGCGAAGATCGCCAGCAGGGCCACCGACCAGGCCACCACGGCCAGCGCGGGATGCTGCATCGGCCACGCCTGCACCGAGGCAGCGGGATTGGGGTTGCCGAACAGCTCGCGGGCGGCGGCGGCCAGCGCGCTCATCGGGTTCCAGTTGGCGATCGCCTGCAGCCAGCCGGGCATCCCCTGGGTGGGGACGAACGCGTTGGAGATGAAGGTCAGCGGCAGGAACAGCACGAATCCCAGCTGCTGGGCGGCTTCCGGGCTCCGCAGCACCATCCCGAGGCAGGCGCCGACCCAGGTGAAGGCGTAGCCGAACAGCAGGGCCAGGCCGAACGCCGCGGCGGCATCGGCGAGCGAGGTATGGATCCGCCAGCCGATGGCGAGCCCGACTCCCGCGACCACCAGGGCGCCGATCACCTGGGTCACCAGGTCGGCGATGGTCCGCCCGGCCAGCACGGCCGACCGTGACATGGGCAGCGAGCGGAAACGGTCGATGAGCCCGGTGTGCATGTCGGTGACCAGGGCGACCGCCGTGCCGGGCGCGGTCATCGCCAGCCCCATGGCCAGCATCCCGCCGATCAGGTATTCGTGGTAGTTCCCCCCGCCGGGCAGCGGGATGGCCCCGCCGAAGACGTAGGCGAACAGCAGGACGAAGATCACCGGCTGGATGGTGACATCCATCAGCGTCTCCGGCTCCCGCGCGATCCGGGCCAGGACGCGCCTGGTCATCACCGCGACATCGGCGATGAGCCAGCGCAGGCCGTTGCGCCGGGGTGCCGCCTGCCGCGGCACCGGTGAAATGGTGGCGGTGGTCATGCCGCTGCACCTCCTTGGCTGGTAGCTGCTTGCCGGCCGTCGTCGCCATCGGCCGCAGGCTCCGGGGCGGCCCGGTGCCCGGTCAGGATCATGAACACGTCGTCCAGGGACGAGCGGCGCAGGGTCACGTCCGTGACTCTGATCCCGGCCGCGTCCAGCGCCCGCACCACGTCGGTGGTGACGCCCTCGCGGGCCGGCATCTGCGCCGTGACCAGGAGCTGTCCTGGGTCGGCCTCGACCGTGCCGGTCGTCTGCCCCTGCACCACCGCCACGGCGGCGGCCAGGTCGCTGCCGGGGACGAGCTGGACCGCGATCCGGTCCTCGCCGACCTTCGCCTTGAGCTGGTCCGGGGTGCCCTCCGCGACCACCCGGCCGGCGTCGATGACCGCGACCTGGTTCGCCAGCTGGTCCGCCTCCTCGAGGTACTGGGTGGTCAGCAGCAGCGTCGTGCCCTCGGCGGCGAGTTCCCGGATGATCTCCCACATGACCGCCCGGCTGTTCGGGTCGAGCCCGGTGGTCGGCTCATCCAGGAAGAGCACCTCGGGACGGCCGATCAGGCTGGCGGCCAGGTCGAGGCGGCGGCGCATGCCGCCGGAATATGTCTTGACGGCGCGCCCGGCCGCCCGCGTGAGGTCGAAGCGGGCGAGCAGATCGTCGGCCCGGCGCCGGGCCTCCGCCCGGCTGAGCCGGCTCAGCTGGCCGATCATGACCAGGTTGGCGCGCCCCGTCAGGTAGTCGTCCAGCGCCGCGTACTGGCCGGTCAGGCCGATACGGCTGCGCACGTCGGCCGCCTGGCGCACCACGTCGGCGCCGAGTACCCGGGCGTGGCCCGAGTCCGGCCGCAGCAGGGTGGCCAGCACCCGGACCGCCGTCGTCTTCCCGGCCCCGTTCGGGCCGAGCAGCCCGAGGATACCGCCCTGCGGCACGGTGAGGTCCAGGCCGGACAGCGCCTGGGTCGAACCGAAGCTCTTGGTCAGCCGCTCCGTCTCGATGGCGGGAATCTCCCCCATGCCGTCCCTCCATTCGTCTCTCGTACGGTGTACTATGTCGTGCAGTGTACGATAGCAGTACGATGTACGAGAATCAAGCCGGGCCCCGGCCGGTACGGAGAACACCCGCGGCGCAGGCATCAGGTCGAGGCCCGGTGGCCGCCGTGGCGCTACTGTCAGCAGCAGGGCCCCGGCAGCTGCGGCGCCTGCCCAGAGGCCCGGCATGCCAGGAAGGAGTCCCGGTGGCAACCGACGATGAGGATCTCTGGGCGCCCTTCCTGGCCTTCCGCCCCGAGGACCGGCACGCCGCCCGACTCCGGCGGCACGTCGAGCAGGACATGAAACGGGGCGCCCGGCACGTGCCGCGGCGCGCCGCCGCCCTTTCCCGCGACGAGATCGTGCGGACAGCGATCAAGGTGGCGGACGCGGAGGGACCGGACGCGATCAGCATGCGGCGGATCGCGCGCGAGCTCAACGCGGGGACGATGTCGCTGTACTGGCACGTAACGTCCAAGGAAGAGCTGCTCGACCTCATGATCGACGCTGTCCAGGGCGAGCAGCTGGCACCGGAACCGTCCGGCGACTGGCGGGCGGACCTGCGGGCGCTGACCCGCGGCGCGCGGGCGGCGCTCCACCGCCACCCCTGGATGGTGGACTTCATCGGCGGCCGTCCCCCGGTCGGCCCGAAGGCGCTGCAGAGCATCGAGCGGGCCCTCGCCTCCCTGGACGGCCTGGGCCTCGACCAGGCCAGCGTCTTTACCATCGTGCAGACGGTCAGCACCTACGCGCTGGGCACCGTCCTGCGCGAAGCGCAGGAGGTCAACGGCGAGCGCTACCTGGAGCAGCAGTTCGAGGGCCTCACCGATACCGAGCGGGACGCGATGCTGAGCGATTTCATCACCCGGATCCGCGCCTCGGGACGCTACCCGCACATGGCCGCGGTGATCGAGGCGGGCATCGACCCGGACGCGCCGGAGACCAGGGACGAGCGGTTCGAGTTCGGCCTGGACTGCCTGCTCGACGGGATCGAGGCCCGCCTCCCCCGGCCGTAGCGGCGGGGCGTCAGAGCAGCGCGGGGGCGCGGCGTGAGCCCGGGGCCATGCTGGCGGCCGCCGCCGCGGCGGGGCACGACGGGCCGCCCGCGGGCAGCGTGAGGGTGATTCGCAGCCCGTGCGGGTGGTTGAGCGCGGCCTCGGCCGTGCCCTGGTGGGCGGCGGCGATCGCGGTGACGATGGCCAGCCCGAGGCCGGACCCAGGGCGCGGCGGCGGCCCCGCGGCGCGGTAGAAGCGGTCGAAGATATGCGGGAGCCGGTCGGCCGGGACGCCGGGCCCGTCGTCGCTGACCTCGACCGTGACGTTGCCGTCCCGCTCAGCGGCGGTGATGGTGGCGACGGTCCCGGCTGGGGTGTGGGCGCACACGTTGGCGAGCAGGTTGTCGACGGCCCGGCGCAGCAGTTCCTCGTCCCCGGTGGCCACGAGACCAGAGGTGATCTGCGCCCGCCACGCCCGCTGCGGGTCGGCGATCTGGGCCCGTTCGGCACATCCGCGGACCAGAGCGGTGAGATCAACCAGCTCGTGCTGCTGGTCGGGATGCTGGTCGAGCCGGGCCAGCCGGAGCATGTCGTCGACCAGCCGGCTCATGCGCTGGGCCTCCAGCGCGATGCGGCGCATCGCCTCGTCGACCTGCGGGCGCCGGGAGAGGGCGCCCTGCTGATAGAGCTCGGCGTTGGCGCGC
>Ga0207699_10000945_pt1 | contig 13834 bp, 24 predicted proteins | sample LARL51metaG_FD_184344 | JGI IMG/M metagenome (GOLD analysis project Ga0207699, IMG submission 184344) | Corn, switchgrass and miscanthus rhizosphere microbial communities from Kellogg Biological Station, Michigan, USA - LAR L5-1 metaG... | ecosystem: Host-associated > Plants > Roots >...
TGATCGCGCCGACTAACCGCCGCAATTTCGGCGCGAGAGCGCCGACGTCTGAAAGCAAAACTTCGAAGGTGCCTGATGTCCACACCGCGCGTCGAGCTGCCCCACGTCGTGAACGCACCGCCCCTCCGTTGCTACCACCGATCAGATCCCTTCTCGAGCACGCCTTGCGGCGAGCTCGCCAGGTGGGAGCGACCTGGCCGTGACTGGTTCTGCACCGAGTACTTTTGCGACGCCCATCGCGGACCGGCCGACACGGCGATCGCCGCCGAGCACGTCTTCCGACGGTTCACGCTGAGCGTGGAGCTCTACATCGCCGGCGCGGCGATCAACGCCCCCGTCGCGCAGCTCGAGGCGATGGTCCGGCTCGAGAAGGCCATGCGGGCGATCGGCGCCATCTGCGAAGTCATCAACGTCCGCAACAGCGTGGTGCGGTCCTGGCCGCAGGCGGGCCGGGCTGCCCCGATCGGCGCCGGCGGTGGGGGAGAGTAGCGCCCCGTGAGGCAAAGTGAGCCCATATCGCATCCTGAGCCGCCGCCGAAGCGCGTCCTGAGCTCGGAGTGGGTCGAGGGCGGTCCTGGACGGGCGCCGGCCGACCCGGACGGGCGGAAGGCCCCAGACACGCGGCGGTGCGCGGAGTGCGGCGAGCCGGGTTTGCGCTGGAATGCGAAGGTGCATCCCGGCCGCTGTGCTCAAGCGCGCAAAACCCGGATGGAGAAGTCACGGCGCCGGCGGCGCGGGATCGTCAGCTACGCGCTGCCAGAAGAAATGGCCCATCAGGACGCCGAAGGCGAACGGTAGAATCGGCCGCTTCGTCGTCGTCGTCCACATGATTTCGCTGATGGTGTCGCCCTCGCACTTCGTCTTGAGCGCGATGATCTCGTAGACGCAGAGCCCGCCGACGAGCGCGAGGAAGGCATTTTTCATGACGGCGCTATCGCCTTCAGCGGCGGCCTGTGCGCATCCCACTCCACGTGCACGTGATTCATCTCCCATAGGACGTCAAACTGCGGGTCCAGCGTCCGGCGCAGGAATTCCGCGAGCTCCTCCGTGTCCGTCGTCTTGTCGCCGACCGTGTCGAGGTCGACGGCCAGGCTGTAGCCGTGCAGCGAGTGCGTGACGCGGCCGGGCGCCGTGTCGTCGATCGAATTGACTTCCACGTGCACGCGACTCCGCAGACTCCAGATCGTGGCCAGGCGCAGCACGTCGGCGAGCTGCTCGGTCAGCAGCACGATCCGCACTTCCGGCTTGAATTGCATCATCGGTTATTGCCCTCGGCGAATGACCTTCGGATCGTACGCGCGGCGCCCGCCGCGGTGCGTGTCCGGATCGCCCTCGATGAACCACTTCCACATCGTGTCGACCTTCAGCTCGATGCGCCAGAGCAGCCGCGCGATCGTGCCGAAGCCCGCAATGATCGTCACCAGCAGCGCAGCGAGGGCGACGAGCGTGTCGAGCTGCAAGCCTCGCATAGTCGGCCCCGTCCGTACAACCTCACACCAGGAGCGCGGCGAGCAGTTGCCCGTCGTCCTTGGCGTACCCCCACGCCGTCAACTGCGCCTTGTAGGCGTCCACCGAGAGCGTGCCCGCCTTCACCTGGGCGTCGAGCGGCTCGAGCGCCAGGCCGCGCGCGGCGAGCTCGGCGGCGATCGCGTCGTGCCGGGCGCGCGCGTCGACGCGCGTCTGCGTCTCGGCCTGCAGCGTCGCGACGAGCGTGTCGACGTCGTCCGGCGCGTAGAGCGCCGCGGCCGCGGAGCGGTACTGGTCGAGCGTCGCCGTGCCGGCGCGCACACCGGCGGCGAGCTGCTGCAGCGAGAGCTCCTTGGCCGGCGCCGTGCCGGCGGCGAGCTGATCGCGCTTCGCCCGCGCGGCTTGCGTGTCGGCGATCTCGACGAGCAGGAGCTCCATCTCGATCGCGATGTCGTCGTCGGAGTAGCCGGCCGCGGTGAGCCGTTCGCGGTACGCGTCGGGCGTGATGACGCCGAGCCGCGCGGCGGCGGTGACCCGAGACAGGGGCAGGTCCACAACTGCCTTAGCTGCCTCTGCGGCCGCTCGCTTAGCACGCGCGGCATCGGCGTCTGCCACGTCCCGGCGCAACTCCTCCAGGAGGACGGTTTGCGCATCGGGCGTGTACCCCTGGCGCGCGAGGAACGATTGGAAGTCGCCCTCACTGCGCGTGCCGAGCAGCACGGCGCGCCGGAACTGCTCGAGTGACAAGTCCTTCGTCGCCGGCTTGCGCGCGGCCGCGTCGCGCAGCGCCTGCGCCTTCGCATCGTCGGCGATCTGCGCGTTGAGCAGGTCGATCATCCCGGCCCGCGAGCCGTCGTCGTAGCCGAGCGACTCGAGCAGCGCGTCGTAGTCCGAGAGCGATCGCAGGCCGCGGCGCACCAGGTGTTCGAATCGGGCCAAGTCGATCCGCTTCACCGCAGCGTCGCGCGCGGCCTGCGCTCGTTTCGCGCGCGCGTCATCCTGGTCCTTCAGCTTCGCGGCAAGTGTCGCGCGCAGGATGCCGACGTCGCCGGCGTCAAACCCGCGCGCCGTCAACGCGTCCGCGTACTGGTCGACCGTCAGCACGTGTGTGAGTACGGCTTGCTCGAGCGCGCCGACGTCGATGTTCTTCCGCGCGGCGCGCTGCTTCGCGTCGTCGGCGGCCTTCTGCTGCGCGACGTAGGCCGCGCGATCGACGTCCGCATCCTGCTCGAGCGTCGCGACGGTGTCGGCGTCGTATTGCGCGCGGAGCACTTCGTCGAGCCGGCTGAGCGGGATCAGGCCGCGCGCGTACGCGCGCCGCAGGTCGCTGATCGAACCGCGCGCGTGGAGGGCGCGCTCGGCCTCGAGCTGCGCTTGCTTGTCGGCGGCCGCTTTAGCCTTCGCGGCCTTCTCCGCGGCCTTCTCCGCGGCGATGCGTTTCCGCTCGGCTTCTACGTTGGCTTTTGCGTCGCGTTTTGCGATGTACAGCAGTTCCAGCGCCGTGGCTTCCTCTTCGGGGTACCCCTCGCGCCGTAACCACTCTCGATAGAAGGCGATGGGAAGAATCAGTTTGTCGAGGGCGTCGAGGACTTCGCCCTGCGACATGTGCTTCACATTGAGCTCGAGTTCGGTACGTGCGAATTCGGCCGTAAAATCCTGCTCGCTTTGGTCCGGCACGATCGCCTGAATCAGCGTGCGGAATTGACTCTCGGTGATCTCCCGGTTCACGAACGCGCGCGTGATGGCGGGCAGCGAGTTGTCGCGCACGCCTTGCAGTCGTCGCTCCTCGGCGGCCAGGACGAGGTACTGCGCCGTCGTGTCGTCGTAGCCTTCGTCGCGGAGGTTCTGCAGCGCGTAGTCGCGATCGAGCGTCCCGGATCGGCGCAGGGTCTGCACGTCGTCGACCGAGAGCCGCTTCGTCGCGTTCTTGAGCAGGATGTCCTGGCGGCGGTCGCTGTACCCGAGCCGGGCGAGCTCCTCCGCAGCTTCCGCGGCGTCGTAGTCGCCAGTCTTGAACGCGGTGAGAATCTCGCCGGCGGCGAGCAGGGTCGGGCGGTACAGCTTGTGGACTTTCCATTCGAGCGGCGTCGTGGCGACAGTGCTCACGAGCGGACGAAGCGCCATGCGCGAAAGCCGACTGAGACCGAGCGCGTCGATCAGGTCGTGCCCGAGCTGCGCGACTGCTTCGGGTGCCTTCAACCATCCGTGCAGCGAGCTCAGTTCTTCAGCGACGATGCCCTCGAACCAGCTCTGGATCTCGAGGTGGGCGATCATGCTCACCAGGCGCATCGACCCTTCGTCGCCGGGCGTGAGCTCGCCGCCGTCGCCCTCTATCCCGCGCTTGACGACGTTTGCGACGGCGCGGCCGACGGTCGATTCTTCAGGCGTCGCAGCGCCGCGTTGGATGTCTGCCGTCGACACCTCGACGCCCAGCATATGGCTGACTAATTTCGCCATCAGGAACGTCATTCCGATGGTCAGCCAGTCTTCGGCCTGGTCGATGATCTCCTTCTTCTTCTCCGGAAGGCTTTTCAGTGCTTCGATTTGCGCGGCATTCGCGACCGTGGCGCCCTTTTGGTGAGCGTTCTGCATCACCGTTTCGAGGCGGCCGATCCGGTTCACATTGAACAACTCGTCGGCGAGGAACGTCGCGAGGTCCTGCAGCGACGGCGTCGCGTCGATAGAGAAATCGGCGTCGTCAGCCATTGACGGTTTTAGGGGGGTTGTTTACCATCGCCGCGGGGAGTCCACCATGCGCACAATTTCTGTGCAAGAAATGCCCAACGGATTCGAGGTCGAAACGCCGACGTTCTGGTACTGGATGAAAGCCGGCATGGCGTTCACGCTCGGCGCCGGCATCGTCTCGCTGTCGGCCGTGCTGCTGTACTCCCTGTTCTTGGTCAACATCCTGCTCGCCTTGGCGCGGGGAGGACGGCACTAAACCGTCTCTGGCCCAGGAGGATCGACGCCGGCGGCTTGTCGCCACACCGGGATGAGGGCGGCGATGTCTGCGTCCATGCGGCTGCCTTGGCTCCCGTAGAACTTCGCGAGCTCCTGCCCTGGGTGCCAGACGAAGTCTTCGGGAAATATGCGAGTGCGGGAGTAGTCGTCACCAGCCTTCCGAGTGCGGTCAACCTGGCTGTTCCAAAACCCGTGTGACCACGGCGCGACGTAGCGCGCCATCGACGCGATGAGCGTGACGCGCTGGAACAGCCCGTCGAGCGTGACGATGCGGTCGATCCAGTTCTCCAGCCACGTAATCTTCTGCGTCACCCAGAGGAACGGTTCCTCGATGCGCTGCTCGATCTGCGCCAGCGTGGCGTCGAGCTTCTTGAGCAGCGTGATGTGGAACAGCTCGAGGATCTGATTTAGCTGCCGAATGAATTGGATGACGTCGATGATGGGTCGCACGAAGCGGTTGTAGATGTCCTGGATGTGCTGCTTCAGCTCCCGGAGCCAGCGCAGCACCGGCCCGAACTTCTCCGCGAGGAAGTCGTGGAGCTTGACGATCTCGCGGTAGGCCCACTGCGCGAACGTCTTCACGCCGTTCACCGCGAACGTCGCCAGCGTCCGCAGCACGCGCGCGATAGCACGCGCCGTGCGGAACACGCCGATCAGGAGCTCCTTCGACAGCTGCAGCACGTAGTCCTTCAGCAGCTTCAGGAACTCGAGCAGGCGCGCCGCGGTGATGCCGATGAACGAGCCGATCAGGCTCCCGATCGCCGCGACGACGTTGCCGATCGGCCCGAGGATGCCCCCGCCTGGGAATTCAGCCATCGGGTTACGCCGGCGGCGTCAGGCGCTTGATTTTGCGGGCGAAGTCGTCGAGCGCGGCTTCGACCTTGAAGCTATCGAAGTCGGCCATCGGAAAGCTCATGGTGAACGGGCCGTGCGTGTTCACCATGAAGAAGACCTGGACGTGCCGCTGCGGGTTGTTGTTCTCGTCCCAGGTGTGCACTTCGGTCGTTTTGATGACGCGGACGCCCGGCTCCATGACTCCCTCGCTCGTCTGCTGCGCGGCGCCGCGGCGATCGCCGCGCCGGTGCCATCATCCATCGTTCCGTGAGGCAAAGTCCCGTCGTGGGGCATCCTCGCCGGTTCAGGCTTCGCGGCCGCGCGGTTCCCGGCCGCCCCGATCGCCGCCCCCTCCACCGCCCTCCACCGGCGTCGTGGTGCCGGTCCCTCCGTCGCCGGGCGGCGGCGGCGGCGGCGGCGGCGGCGTGACCGTCCCGCCATCGTCGGGCGGCGGCGGCGGCGGCGGCGGCGGGCCGCCCGTGTCGCCTGGACCTGGCGTCCGCGTTTCGCCGCCGGGCGGCTCGTCCTTGCCTTCACCGGGACCCGGCTCGCCGGGCGCGCCGATCGCAGCGGTGCCCGGATCCGGATCGTCCGGGCCCGGCAGGTCGAGCTGCTGTTGCTGCACGTCGCCGACGACGTTGTCGATCGCGTTCAGCGCGGCATCGAGCGCCCCGAAGTCGACGCCGCCGATCACGCCGGCCGCATCGATCGCCGGCCCCACGTTCGCGTTGAAGCTCGCGTCGAGATCGGTGCCCGCGAGCGGCGCGATGGTCGACACGGCACTCGCCGCGAAGCCGTCGAACGCGCTGAGGGCGTTCACGACGTCGAATCCGATCGACTGGAACGAATCGACCTGCATGATGCGCGGCGGCAGCGGCAGCTTCGAAGGCTGCGACGGTCCCGGCTCGAAGGGCGGCCCCAGGTCAGCCAACTTTAATCACCGGCGGCGGCGCCGGCGCCTGCGCCGTCGTCCCGGCGCCGACCGACTTCGGGCTCGACGCGCCCGTCCGCGGGTCGACCTGGATGTTCTCGTCGCGCTGATTCGATCGCTCGTAGCTGCGTCGCGTGACGGCGATGTCCGGCGTCTCGCCGACGGGCAACTGCACCTTGCCGGCGGCGACGGCCGCGGCGAGCTCCACGACCGAGAGCGGCGGGCATTTGTGGTAGTACTCCATTCCGTCGGAGAGCACCGGCTCGTACGTCCCGCCGCACGCGTTGCACTTCACCATCACGCCCCCTCGATCCACTCGCGCACGAGGTACTGAATCGCGCTGTACTGGTCGCCGGCCTGAATCGACAGCGTCTGAGTACGAATGCGAGCCCCCGCGGGCAAGTACAGCGGCGTCGCCAGGGGATACCCGAGCGCGTTCGTGGGTTGGTTCGCGACGTTCGGCTGGCCCGAGGCCCAGGACTGGACCGTCGTCGCGCCGGCGGCCTGCACAGCGTTGCCGCCCGCCAGGTTGAAGATGTTCGCGCCGTCGTCGATCGTGAGGCTCGACGTGCGGTTCGCCACCGTCGCGCTCGTCGTAAACGTGAACTTGAACGAGAGGAGCTGCCAACGTGCGCCCGTCGGGACCGTCTCGGAGATCTCCGCGCCGGCCGCCGGCTGCGTGCCGGCGATCACGCGCAGCGCGCCGCCGCCGTCGAGCGAGCTGCCAACGAGCCCGTTGGCAAACGCCAGCGGTTGTTTCGTGGTGACGTAGCCGGCGGCGATCAGTTGGAGCGAGAGCGCGGACGAGGCCGAGCCGCGCACGATCTCCACGACCACGAAGGTCTGCCCCTGCGTCGGCGACGCGCCCGACACGAACACCTCGCCGCCCAGCAGCCAGCCTTCCGGCGTCTCGATGATCGTGCTCTTCGCGCTGCGATCGGTGTTCGGCGTCTGCGTTTCGGCGCTGGCCTGAATGTAGCCGCTCAGGTCGACGAAGCGGTGCCGGATCTGGAGCACCACGTTGGCCGTCGCGTTGTAGCTCGTGATGCGGATGTTGTCGTCGACGCGCAGGTACCACGAGGACGCGAAGCGCAGCCCGAGATCTTCGGCGGCGTTATCCGCGGACGCGGCGTTGGGCAACGGTGGGTAGGTCATTTAGGTCACCTCGAGCCACTCGCGCACGACGTAGCGCGTTAGCGTCCACTGATCGCCCGCCTGCAGGTTCGCCGTGAACGAGCTGAAGAAGTCCGCTGCCAGGAGTTGCAGATCGGTCGGGACGCCGACGACATTGATGCCGGCGTAGATCGCGGCGGCCAGCGGCATGCCGACCTGCCAGTTGAACACGCCGCTCTGACTCGGGCCGACGTCGACGACTTGCGCCGACGCGCCGACCTGGGCGCCGTTGACGCTCCACACCAGGATCGGCCGGCGATTGCCTGCGGCCGCCGACGTCGCGAGGCTCGCCTGCGCGCCGAGCAGTTGCCAGCGCGCGCCCGTCGGCACCGTCTCCCGGAACTCGGCGCCAGCCGCCGGCGTCGCGCCCTGGATGGTGCGCACCAGGCCGCCGCTCTCGAGCGAGCTGGCGATCGGCGAGCCGGGGAAGCCGAGCGCCTGCGTCGACGTGACGTAGCCGGCGAGCAGCGTGCCGAGCACGATCGCTGCGGCGCCGACGCCGCGCACGAGCTGCACCATCACGTAGGTGTGGCCGACGCGCGGCGTGCCCGCGTTGGCAAACACGGTGACGTTCAGGAGCGACCCGACGCCGAGCTCGTAGTCCTGCGTTTTCACCGAGCGGTCCGTGTTCGGCGTGTGGTCCTGGCTGCTCGGAATCGCCTGGCCGTCGCTGTTCGCGAAGCGCCACTGCAGCTTCAGCGTGACGCCCGTCAGCGAGTTGACCGAGACGATCCGCAAGCGATCCTCGCCGGTGACGTAGAACTGCGCCGGCGACGGCAGAATCCGGCCGCCGGCAAACGGCACCAGCGACGCGGGGAAGACGATCTCCCGACCCGCCATCGGCGGTTAGCCGTCCTTGGGCGGGTCGGGCGTAATGACGCCGTGTTTCAGGAGCTCCTTGCTCACGAGCTCGCGCACCACGGCGACGATGAGGTTACGCAACCACTCCGGCATCGGCTCAGCTGCGCGTGCTCCGGTTGCTGCGGCCCGCGTTGTTCGGGCGCGACGATTCGCCCTCGCCGGCTACGCGCTTCTCGCTCGCGTCGATCTCGGCGTCCGCGTCGGCGTTGCGCGTGCTGCGATCGCTTGAGCCCGACGAACGTTGACTCTCGGCCTCGAACCGCGCCTTGTAGCCGCAGTCGTGGCAGATGTGCAGCTCGCCGAGCTCCTCGCGCTGATCCGGATTCGCGGTATCCGTGTACGGCGGGAGCGCGACGGGGTTTTCGCGGTCGAACGCCTTGCGGAATTCCTCATCGGTCGGGACGCGCGCGGCGACGAGCTCGCCGCCACAGTTCGGACACGCGTCGCCCCGGTTCAGCTCCTTTGCCTTCGCCATCGGTGTCACTCCTCCCTAGCCCATCTCACCGAGCCAGATCACGACGTTCGCCGTCCCGCCGTTCTCGTCGTTGACGCAATCGACGAGCGTCGCGCCCTTGTTCGCGCTGTTGATGATCGGGATGAGCGGCAGCCCGTAGTGCCACGACAGCAGCCGGAACCACCACATCGTGTCTTCGGTCGAGTCCGGCTCGCCGGGCACCGACACGCGCAGGTTGCCCGTGTCCGGCCCGCGCAGGCAGACGGCCGCCGTCTCGGTGTCGGTGGTCATGCCGAAGAGCGCGTAATCGGTGTTCGCCTTCAGCAGGTCGGCGTCGGCGTTGATGGCGCGCGCGCCGTTGTAGCCGGCCGTCGAGCCGAGCGTGATCGCCAGGCGCAGCCCGACGAGGTTCTTGACCTTCGGCTTGACCTGGTCCCACGTCTGCAGCCGCGCGGCCTGGCCGGGCAGATCCGCGTAGTAGATCAGCTGCACGAGGCTCTCGATGTCGCCCGCGACGGCGCTGCCCGCGATCTCGAGGATCTCGGTGTCCTGCGGGTAGAGCCGCTGCGGCATCCCGAGCGGGAGGAGCGGCTTCAAGACGCCGATCTGCACGCGCGTGCGGATCGCGTCGACGTTGTCGTGAAACTTCGGGCTCCGGATCCGGACCGAGCCGGCAACCTGGTTGTCCGCCCACGCCTGAATCAGGAACACGTCGCTCGAGAGGTTCGCGTTCTTGATGGTGGCCGAGTCGCCCGTGGCGATCGTGGCGGCGGCGAGCGTCGCGCCGACCGCGGTGCCCGTGGCCGTGACGGTATCGAGGGCGGCGGGCATCGTGTAGACGCCGCCGGTCGCGAGGAAGTCGAGAAGGTTCTTCAGCATGATGGTTGCCTCCAGTCAGCGCGCGGGCGCCGGCTACTGGCCGTCCTTCATCTTGCCGAGCTCCATCGCGACCATCGCGGCGCGCTGCTGGTTCTGCGGGCTGCGTTTCGGGCCCTTCGGCGGGAGGTTCAGGGAGCGCAGTTTGTCGAGCACCGGCGTGATGCCCTTGGTGAACGCCGGCACCGCCTGCTGCACGCCCTGCGGGTAGCGCGCGGCGCCGAGGTTCGTCGCGTTGTCGACGTACTTCTGCGCGCCGGCCGCCGCGATGCCGCGCCCGTAGCGCTTCTTCGCGATCGCTTCCTGGACGCCCTGCTCGAAGTTGCCTTCGCCGGCACGCGCGCCGGCTTCCCAGTCCGAGCCGGCCGACTGGACGCCGGCCTTGTAGTCGCCGGCCGCGGCAGAGGCGCGGGCCGAATACTTCTGCGCGATGGCGCCGGCGTCTTTGACCTTGATGGCGCCGAAGACGGCGAGGGCGCCGCCCAGGAGCGAGAGCAGGCCGGTGACCGGCCTGTCGCTCGAGGGCGTTACCTGAACAGCGAGTGCGGTGCTGCTGGCCGTCGGCACCGCGACGAGTGGCCCGGCGCCCACGAACAGCGCGGCCAGAATCACAGCAAGTCGTGCCCAGTGTGTCATATGCAGAGATTTCCACAGGGGGCTGTGGAAAAGCTGTGGAAAACCTGTGTATCGTGCCCCATTACGATACACGGCTGAGCTGCTGGCAGCTCGCTTCGAACCGAGTCTAGAAAGTTATCGACAGGTTTTCCACAGGTTATGCACAGGGGCTGTTGAAAAGTTCCGGACTCACTTACGGGCGGGCCGCTGAAGGGCTTGACACGGGGTATATCCTGCTTTTTGTGGAATTTCCAGAGAGTCCGATAAGGTATGCGGTGAAGTTAACCGCCTTTCGGTCTCTCCCTTTTCCACAGTTTCCACACGCCCTCTTCTCCCGGGTACCGATCAGTCTTTAGGAAATTCCTAAAGAGCTAATCGCTCGTTACGGCGTTTTGCGTAACGGCCGGTCCCGACGAGAGCGAGCGTCTGTACGGTCAGCGTCGTTCGACCCGTACGGACTGTCGGACGTGGGGTGGGAGTATCTCACGATGCGCGTGCAACACAAACTCGTGAAGAACGGCAACTCGATCCAGCTCACGATCCCGCGGCAGATGCTGATCGCGCTCGGCTGGCTCGCGGGCCAGTCGGTCATCACCGAACTGCTCGAGGATGGCTCCCTGCACGTGCGTCTGCCGCGCGAGAGCGACTTCGCGCCGATGCGCGCGCCGCGGATGATTTACGACACGCCGACGTCAGGTGGTCGATGAACCTGCGCGACGTGCAGCGCGAATTCAAAGAGCTCCCCCTCGCGTGTCTCGACGCGCCGCAGCTCGACGCGCGGCTACAGCGCGATCCCGACAAACTCGACGAGCTCACGCGGGACATCGCGCGCCGCGGCATCATCCTGCCGCTGGCCGTCGCGCGCGTCGGTGACCGCTACGAGATCGTCGACGGCTTCACGCGCTACATGTGCGCGGGCCGCGCCGGCCTGGCGACGGCGCCGTGCATCATCTATCCGACGAAGGACGCGGCGCTCGAGGGCGTGAAGTACGCCGCGAATCTCTTCCGCCTGATGATGACGCCGGCCGAGGAAGCGATCTTCTTCCACGAGCTCCTGAAGAAGGACTGCGGCGACGACTTCGAGAAGCTCTGCACGATCGTCGGCCGCAGCGAAGCGTACGTCGACAGCCGGCTCGAGCTCCTGAACGGCGATCCGGAAGTCTTCGAAGCCGTGAAGGCCGACAAGATCAAGCTGGGCGTCGCGCACCTGGTGAACACGGTCCGCGATGAGAGCTGGCGGCGGTACTACCTGAAGCACGCGATCCGTGAAGGCGCGACGGTGGCCGTCGTGACGGGATGGGTCGGGCAGCACAAAGCACTCTACGAAACCGATCGCGAGGCGCCGCCGACGGCGCCGACGGCGAGCGGGCCGGCGATCGCGGCCGCGCACGATCCGAACCGCTGCTACATCTGCGGGCAGAACGACCCGCGCTTCGTGCCGGAGCTCGTGTCGATTCACACGCACTGCCGCCTGGCCGTGCTCGATCGGTTGCTCCAAGGGGAACCCGCGACCAACAGCTAGATCTTCGACAGGAGTCCACATGGCGAAGAAGGCGAAGCGCAAGGCCGTCCAGCAAGCCCCGATCAGTTCACTCGAGCGGCAACGTCGAGAGACGAAGCTGCGCCTGCAGCGCGAGGTCAGGCTCGAGAAGCAGATCGCGTCACTGCAGCGGCAGCTCGAGCGACTCGTGCCGCGTCGACACGCAGACCTGCGTGCCCTCGCGAACTACATCCTCGACAGGTACAGCAACGGCACAAACAACATTCAGGAACCAGAGCGCGACGGCAACCAACTTGAGCTCGCCGAGGCGTAGCAGCGATCAGCCCATGACGACCATCAACGAGAAGATGGGCCTCAAGAGGGCCGGCAAGCGGTGGATGATGAAACTGCCGGACAACCTCGAGGAGAGAGCGCGACTTACGTCCGCGCGGTGCCCGAAGTGCGACCGCACCGGCGCGCTGCAGTCGCAGGCCCGTCCAGGATGGCTGTGGTGCAGTTGGTGCTCGCACAGGTGGGAGCCGGCGCGATGACACCGTGCGCCTCGCCTCTGCACGCCGTCACGCCGATCGCGTCGATCACCGAGCCGTACCGCTTCACGGCACGCGGACTCGTCGTGTCGCGGTACCTGACGTCCGCGGAATTCGAGGCAATCGGGCGCCGACTGGCGAACATCGCGAACGGTTGGCAGTGGGCGCTCGGCGATTGGCTGGTCTACGGGCAGGACGCCGGCTTGCCCGGCGCGAAGTACTCGCGCGCCGCAGATCTGACGGGCCTCTCGTACGACGTGCTGTCACAGGCGGTCCGCGTGGCATCCGCGTACGACATCGACGAGCGCGTGCCTGCGCTGTCGTGGACGCACCATCGCGCAGCGTTGCCACTTCCGGAACTCGAGCGTGTGCCCGTGCTCGAGCGCGCGGCTGCCGAGCGCTGGACGGCCGCGATGGTTCTCGCGTTCGTCGCCGAGCGCCATCGCGCGATCGCCGCCGGCTTGCCCCTTTCACAGACCCCGATGCCGGAGCGTGAGGCGCCGCACGTGCGGCGCTTCGACACGTGGCGGCCGTACCGAGCGCGACGCCGGCGTTTTCGCATGTGTCCGCAGTGTGGCTACCGATGGGAAGCACGAACGACCGACGAGAAGGCCGGGTGATGCGATGGCGTTGACCGACAAGCAGATCCGCGATCAGGTGTGGCAGGCGTCGTGGATGACGCAGGGCCGCGGCCCGGCCGACGGCGATTACGCGTACTGGGTACCGAAGTGGCCGGAGCTCGAGGCGCGCGGCCTGGAGCTCGGCGATCCCGAGTACGCGTTCAATCGGCTGCTCGGCAAGGGCGCGACGGGCGCCGACGTCCCGCCCTTCGGCGCGTACGCGAATCCGCCGTCGGCGTACCGCTCGGTGCCGCCGTCGCCCTGGGCAGACACACCGGCGCCGCCGCGGGATCCGCCGCCGGATCCGCCGCCCGATCCGCCGGCGAGCCCGCCCGACGAGGAAAACGCCGTGCTCGAGTTGCTGGTGACGTCGATGCAGCGCATCGTCGCCGGCGTCGAGACGATCTCGGAGGCTGCGACACGATCCGCCGCGGCAATCGAGCAACTCGCCGCGAAGGGCGTGAAGGTGCGGTTCTGATGGCCGAGCTCGACGTACTTGCCGAACGCCTGCGCCAGCAGCAGCGCGATCGCCGCGCCGCGATCGCGGACCGCCTGCGTCGCGCCCAGGCAAACGACGCCGCGCGGCGCGGGCCGCACGTCGCCGGCGATCGCGTGTTCGACACGGTGACGGGTTTAGAAGGGGAAGTCATCCATGTTGCCCGTGAAAACGTCGTCGTTCCCGCTGCCCAACAGTCAGCGGGTTGACGTGGTGTTCGTGCAGCTCGCTGATGGCCGCATCGTGCCGCGGCATCCCGACGAGCTCGTGAAGCGCCCGCAGCCGGCGCCGGCGGGGAAGTGACATGACGAAGGCGTGGCGTCTACGGATCGCCGAGATCAAGCAGGTGTACTACATCGCCGACACCGAGCAGGAAGCGCGCGAACTGCTCGACGCCGGCAACGATCCGGTGATGGAAGACACGTGCGAAGTCTTCGTCAGCGAGCGAGCCGAACTGTGTGACATCACCAGCGACCTCGAGCAACTAAAGCTCATCGCGACGCAGGGCTAGCCATGCT
>Ga0207699_10000947_pt1 | contig 13825 bp, 12 predicted proteins | sample LARL51metaG_FD_184344 | JGI IMG/M metagenome (GOLD analysis project Ga0207699, IMG submission 184344) | Corn, switchgrass and miscanthus rhizosphere microbial communities from Kellogg Biological Station, Michigan, USA - LAR L5-1 metaG... | ecosystem: Host-associated > Plants > Roots >...
TGATGCCGGTGCCCGCCGGGTCGGGCTGGGCGATGTGGTGGGCGTCGGACGAGTAGCCGACACCCGCGGCGCCCGCGTGCACGACCGCCCCGCGGGCGGCGGCGTGCTCCTCGGACTCCAGCACCACGACGGCCGCGCCCTCCCCGAGCAGGAAGCCGTCCCGGCCCCGGTCGAACGGCCGGGAGGCGCGCTCGGGCTCGTCGTTGCGGGTGGACAGCGCGCGCATCGCCGCGAACGCCGCGATGTTCAGCGGCAGGATCGCCGCCTCGGTGCCGCCGGCCACGACGACGTCGGCCCGGCCCGACCTGATCATGTCGATGGCGTAGCCGATCGCCTCGGCGCCGGACGCGCAGGCGCTGACGGTGGTGTGCACACCGGCCCGGGCGTTCAGCTCGATGCCGATCCAGCCGGCGGAGCCGTTCGGCATGAGCATCGGGACGGTGTAGGGCGACATGCGCTGCCACCCCTTCTCATTCATCAGGTCGTAGCCAGCGATGATGGAGGTGATGCCGCCGATGCCGCTGGACACCACCACCCCGAGCCGCTCCGGCGCCACCTCCGGCCGGCCGGCGTCGGCCCAGGCCTCACGCGCGGCGATGATGGCGAGCTGCTCGCACCGGTCCAGGCGGCGCGCCTGCACACGGTCGAGCACCGTTGCCGGGTCGACCGCGGCGGGCGCGGCGATCTGCACCGGGAGGTCCGGTGCCCAATCCTCGGGAAGCCTGCGCGCTCCGCTGCGCCCGGCCAGCAGCGATGCCCAGGTGGTGGCGACATCACCGCCGACCGGTGAGGTCGCGCCCAGACCGGTCACCACAACGCGCGGTTGGTCTGCCCGCACTGTGAATCGCTCCTTGAGTTCGGTTGGCGGTAACCTCGGGGGCCGCCCTCGGCGCTGAGGGCGAGGCCCGCCCAGGTCAGGCCGATACGCCCGTGTTCCGGACGTAGTCGATGACGTCCTGGACCGTCTTGAGGTTCTTCAGCTGGTCGTCGGGGATCTCCACCCCGAACTTGTCCTGCGCGGCCACCGCGATCTCAACCATGGACAGCGAGTCGATGTCCAGGTCGTCGACAAAGCTCTTGTCCGGGGTGACCTGGTCGGCGGGGACGCCCGCCACCTCGTCGATGATCTCGCCGAGACCGGTCAGGATTTCCGTTTCGTTCATGGCCATGTGCCTGTCTTCTCCTTCATCTGGTTGTGTTGGCCCCGGGAGGTCCGTTCCGGCCCGGGCCCGGCTAGGGAACCGTGATCACCTGGGCGGCGTAGCTGACGCCCGCCCCGAAGCCCAGCAAAAGAACGGCTTCACCGGAGCCGATCTCACCGCGCTCGATCATGCGGGACAGGGCCAGCGGGATCGACGCGGACGATGTGTTGCCTGCGTGCACGATGTCGTTGGCGACCCGGGCCTGGGGGGCCCCGAGCTTGCGGGCGATGGCCTCCACGATCCGCAGGTTCGCCTGGTGCGGGACGAACGCGGCCAGCTCGGTGGGATCGACGCCGGCCAGCTCGCACGCCTTTTTCGCGACCGGGTGCAGCGCGGTGGTGGCCCAGCGGAACACCGCCTGCCCTTCCTGCACGAGGAACGAGTTCCGGTCCTTGATCGCGATCTTGTCGGCCATGGCGCCGTCGCTGCCCCACACCACCGGGCCGATGCCGGGCCCGGCCTCGGGATCGCTGACCGGCCCGACCACGGCCGCGCCCGCGCCGTCGGCGAAGATGATGCAGGTGGATCGGTCGGTCCAGTCCACCCACTGGGAGAGTTTCTCGGCGCCGATCACCAGCACGTACCGGGAGGTGCCCGCGCGGACGGCGTCGCTGGCCGTCGCGAGCGCGTAGCAGAACCCGGCGCAGGCCGCGTTCAGGTCGTAGGCCCCCGGCGCGGCGATGCCGAGCCTGGTCGCGACCGTGGCCGCGATGTTGGGGATGGCCGTCTCGGCGGTGCAGGTGGCCACGATCACCAGGTCGATATCGGAGGCGGGCAGGCCGCTGGCCGCCAGCGCCTTGCCGCCGGCGGCGGTGGCCATGTCGGCCAGGCTCTCATCCGGGCCGGCGATCCGCCTGCTGGCGATCCCCACCCGGCTGCGGATCCACTCATCGGTGGTGTCCACGGTGGCGGCCAGCTCGTCGTTGGTGAGCACCCGGGCGGGCTGGTAGCCGCCGAAGGCAAGGACCCGGGTGCCCGGGCGGGCCTCGGTCAGTCGCATGCGGTGCCTGCCTCTCCCTCGGCGTGCGGTGGCCTCACTCGGCTCCCTCCGGCAGCAGCCTGACCAGTGGCTGGCCGGCGTTGACCGGGTCCCCGTCCTCGACCAGCCACTCGATGATCGTGCCGTCGTAACTGGGCGAGATGGCGTGCTGCCCGGCCCGCACCTCGACGTGCCCGAGCGCGGCGCCGGAGGCGATGGCGACGCCCGGCGCCGGTACCCGCTCGGGGTGGCCGGCCCGGAAGGTGCCGTCGTGCGGGGAGACCAGCAGGCGCCACTCGGGCAGGTGGCCGTGGTCAAAAGGGTCGGGCGCGCCGTGCTCGGCGAGCAGCGACCGCGCTGCGGTGAGGTCGTCCGGGGTCTTGAGCGCGACGGTCGCCACCCCCGGCAGCGGCCGCCGGGCCAGGCCGGTAAGGGTGCCGCCGGGCAGCAGCTCGATGAAGGCGCTGGTGCCCAGGTCGGCCATGGTCCGCATGCAGTCGGCCCACCGCACCGGGGCGCTCACCTGGGTGATGATCCGCTCCAGCCAGTCGGCGCCCGAGGCGACGGCGGCGCCGTCGAGGTTGGACAGCAGCGGGATCGCGGGATCGCTGACGGTCACACCGGCCGCCGCCGCGCGCAGCGCGTCCACCGCTGGCGCCATGTGCGGGCTGTGGAACGCGCCGGCCACCGAGAGCGGCCGCAGCCGGGCGCCGGCCGGCGGGTCCGCCGCCAGGGCGTCGAGCTGTGCGCGCGTCCCGGCGGCGACGATCTGGCCGGGGGCGTTAATGTTCGCCGGGGTGAGGCCGTGGGCCTCGATGGCCGCGAGCACCTCGGGCTCGGCCCCGCCGAGCACGGCGGTCATGCCGGTCTCCTCGGCCGCCGCGGCCCGCGCCATGGCCTTGCTCCGCACCGCGATCAGGCGCATCGCGTCCTCGGGGGAGAGCACGCCCGCGATGGCCCCGGCGGACAGTTCGCCAACGCTGTGACCCGCTGCGACGCAGCCCGGCCGCTGGGCCTGGCCCAGGTCGCCGCACAGGGCCTCGGTCGCGGCGATGGCCGCCGCGACCAGCAGCGGCTGGGCGACGGCGGTGTCCCGGATCTCATCCGCCCCGGCCGTGGTGCCGGCCGCGATCAGGTCGCATCCGGCCAGGTCGGACCAGGCGGCGATGCGGTCGGCGAATCCCGGGAGTTCCAGCCATGGGGAAAGGAAGCCGGGAGCCTGCGCGCCCTGTCCCGGCGCTGCGAAGACGAGCATGTATCCACCCTGCACTGTAGAACTCTGCCACAAGGGTGCCGAAGAGCACGAATTTCTGGGGTCCTCTTTTGTAGCTTTCCTACAGGCTATGTTCGCTTGTGAATGAGGCGCCCCAGCACGATGGCGACCCAGAGGGTGAGACCGCCCCGGCCCTGCGTCGGGACGAGCCCGGTCAGCTCGCTGACCCGGCGCAGGCGGTAACGGACCGTGTTGGGGTGCACGAACAGCAGCCGGGCCGCCGCCTCCAGCGAGAAGCCCTGCTCGAGGTAGGTCGTCACGGTGTCGATGAGGGCCGAGCCGCCGCTGAGCAGGGGCTCGTAGACCTCCTCGATGAGTTCCGCGCAGGCGGTCTCGTCGCCGTCGAGGGCACGCTCGGGCAGCAGGTCGGAGGCCAGCACCGGACGGGGCGCGTCGGGCCAGGCGGGCGCGGCGCGCAGGCCGGCCAGGGCGGCGGCGGCTGAGCTCGCGGCGGCGTAGAGGTCGGTCACCACCGGCCCGACCACCAGCGGGCCATGGCCGAACCGGCCGGCGAGCCGCTGGGCCGCGGTCAGCGGGTCGCGGGTGCCGCCGAGCACCACCAGGAGCTTGTTCCCCTGCACCCCAGCGAGCAGGTCGAGGCGCGCCCGGCGGGCGGTCACCCGCAGCTCGTCGATGACCCCTTCCGGCTCGTCGCCCTCGGTGGTGCCCACGATCACCGCCACCGGGGCGGAGGACCAGTTCAGTGCCGATGCCCAGGAGTGCACGCCCTCACCGACCTCGCCGCGGACGAGGGAGTCGACCACCAGCGCCTCCAGCCGCGCGTCCCAGGCGCCTCTCGCCTCGGCGGTGCGCGCGTAGACCCGGGCCGCCGCGAACGCGACCTCGCGGGTGTAGTGGAGCACCGCCTCCCGGAGCTCGGCCTCGCCACCGGGCGCCGCGAGCTCGTCGACGCGGGCCTCGACCACGTCGATCGTGACCCGCACCATCTCCACCACCTGCTGGAGGCTGACCGCCCGCGCCAGCTCGCGCGGCGCGGTGCCGAACACCTCGCCCGCCACCGCGCTGCGGCTCCGCTCCGGGTGCTTGACCCAGTCCACGAAGGCGGCGATCCCGGCCTGCGCGACCAGGCCGATCCACGACCGGTTCTCCGCCGACATGCTCCGGAACCACGGCAGCCGCTGCTCCATGGACGTCATGGCCGCGGTGCCCAGCGAGCCCATCGCCCGCTGGAGCCGGCTGATGGTCTCCTCGCGGACCCGGCCGGCCGGCGGAGGCGAGCCAAGGTCGGCGGGGGTGCGGTCGGCGAGGGCGCCGGGGCCGGCCAGGGCACCCGGGTCGGCCGGGGTCTCCAGGCGGGCGCGCCCGCCCCGGCCCCGGGGCGGGCCGGTGCCGCCGGCGCTGGCTGCCTGGCCTGCGGTGGTCATCCCCCCAGGGTGCCACGCAACCCGGGCCGGCGGCGCCTGCTGGGCCGCCGGCGGCGACCGCCTGCTCCGCCTCGCGGACCGCGGCACCGCCGGTCGCCTCGCCGGACCGCGCCGGTGCGGGCCGCATCTCGACGGCCTGACCCGGTGAATCAGCCCGCCGGGTGGGCGGAAACCTGCGTGTTGAGGACGTCCAGGGCGGATGTCTGCTTAGCCGTGCTGGCCGAGTCGAAGGGGCCGGACCAGCTGAGCCCGAACTCGTCGCCGCGCCGGTCATTCGACCACACGGCCACCGCGTTGCGGCGGAGGTACTGCCGGTAGGAGGCGCCGCCCACCCGGTCGACCTGGTCGGCCAGCAGCTTCAGGTTCTTCATGAAGATGCCCTTGAACAGCGGCTGGTCCTCGTCGCAGGACGACGGCTCGCACGGGTCGCGCAGGATGCCGTGCGGGCTGAGCGCCCGGCTGCCCATGACCGCGTCGGCGATCCGCTGGGCGGTGGCCAGCGGCGCCCGGCTGCCGGTCATCCGGGCCAGCGCCACCAGCCCGCCGATGAGGACGCCCTGGTTGTAGGTCCAGGTCGGCGAGCTCAGGTCCGGCCGGCAGGCGGCCAGCCCGTCGACGACGAGGTGGGAGCCGGTGAGCATGCCGCTGCCCTGGAACCAGGCCCATTCCCGCTGGGCCCAGTTCGCGTAGAAGGTGTCGCCCGGGGCCCGTTCGTGCAGCGCGATCGCGACCTGCAGGAACAGCTCGTTGGCGATCGCGTTCTTGTAGTTCCTGGCCTTGCTCCACCAGATGCCGCCGCCGCAGGTGGTGTCCCAGCCGCCGGTCATGTCCGCGAAAATGTCCTTGGCCTGGCTGAGGTAGGCGCCGTTCCGGGTGAGGTCATAGGCGTTGATCCAGGTGAGAGCCCACCAGCCCTCGTCGTCGTAGTAGCCGTTCAGGAAGTTGTCGCGGCCGTGGTGCGCGCGGAACGTCTCGTTCAGGTCGGCCAGGAAATCCGGTGACCCCGATGCCCGCATGTAATCGATGGTCGCGTCGAGGGCGTTCGCGGACTGCCACGAGCGGGTGGCGCGGTAGCCGCCGGCGCCGTACCGCCGCTGCAGCGCGGCCACCGCCCGCGCGGCCTCGGCGTTGTCCTGCCGCTGCTCGGCCAGGGCGGCGCCGGAGGAGCCGGGGCCCGCGCCGCGGCCGGCCACTGCCTGGGGACCGGCGCCGCACGCCGCCAGCACGAGGACCAGCGCGATGAGCGCGCCAAGGCGTGCGGCGGCGCCTGGGCGGTGGGGCACGGGGAAACGCACCACGGGGAAACGCACAATGAAACGGAGGCTAACCCATTAACCGCGCTTTACTAAATGCCCTCCCGCGGAACTTTACTTTCCCCCGGCGGCGAGCCAGGCGCTGACCGGGATGTCGAGCCGGTACTTCTCCACCGCCTGGCCGAGCACCTCCGGCTTGACCTCGCCCCGGCGGGCGAGCTGGGACAGCACGGCCAGCGTGATCGACTCCGCGTCCACGTGGAAGAACCGGCGGGCGGCGGCCCGGGTGTCGGAGAACCCGTACCCGTCGGTGCCGAGCGAGGTGAACGGGGCGGGCACCCACCGCGCGATCTGGTCCGGAACCGCCCGCATCCAGTCGCTGACCGCGACCACCGGGCTGTTCTGGCCGTCGAGCACCTGGCCCACGTACGGGACGCGGTGCTCGGCATCCGGGTGGAGCAGGTTCCATTCTTCGCAGGCCAGGGCGTCACGGCGCAGCTGGGTCCAGGACGTCGCCGACCATGCCTCCGCCGCCACCCCCCAGTCCTCGGCCAGCAGGCGCTGCGCCTCCAGCGCCCACCGGACGGCGACGCCGGAGGCGAGGATCCGCGCCGACGGCCGCTCGCCGCCGTTGCCGTCGGCCGGCGGCAGGTCCGGCGCGGCCGCGTACCGGTACAGCCCGCGCAGGATCGCGCGTTCGAGGGCCTCGCTGCCGCCGGGATAGTCCGCGGGCTCGGCCGGCTGCACGTACGGCTCGTTGTAGACAGTCAGGTAGTAGAAGATGTCCTCGCCGTGGGGATGCTCGTCGGTGCTGCCGTACATCCGGCGCAGCGCGTCCTTGACGATGTAGCTGAGCTCGTACGCCCAGGCGGCGTCGTAGGCCACGCAGGCCGGGCTGACCGACGCCAGCAGCTCCGAGTGGCCGTCGTTGTGCTGCAGGCCCTCACCGGTGAGCGTGGTGCGGCCCGCGGTCGCGCCGAGCAGGAAGCCGCGGCCGAGCTGGTCGCCGAACGCCCACATCTGGTCGCCGGTCCGCTGCCAGCCGAACATCGAGTAGAACACGTACACCGGGATCATCGGCTGGCCGTGGGTGGCGTAGGCGCTGCCGGCCGCGATCACCGAGCCCATCGCGCCGGCCTCGCTGATGCCCTCGTGCAGGATCTGGCCGCGTTCCGACTCCTTGTAGGACAGCAGCAGGTTGCGGTCGACGGCGTCGTAGGACTGCCCGTGCGGCGAGTAGATCTTCGCCGTCGGGAACAGCGAGTCCATCCCGAACGTCCGCGCCTCGTCCGGGATGATCGGGACGAAGAGCTTGCCGATCTCCCGGTCCTTCATCAGGTCCTTGAGCAGCCGGACGAAGGCCATGGTGGTGGCGACCGACTGCTTGCCGGACCCGTGCCTGAGCTCGTCGTACACCGAGTCGGGCGGCAGCGTCAGCGGCTTGGCCCGGACGACCCGCCGCGGCAGGTACCCGCCCAGGGCGGCCCGCCGCTCCTTCATGTACTGGATCTCGTCGGAGTTCTCGCCCGGGTGGTAGTAGGGCGGCAGCTCGGCCTCCAGCGCCGAGTCCGGGATCTCCAGGTACAGCCGGTCGCGGAAGTCCTTCAGCTCGGCGACCGTCAGCTTCTTCATCTGGTGGGTGGCGTTGCGGCCCTCGAAGTCGGGCCCGAGCGTCCAGCCCTTGATGGTGTGGGCCAGGATCACCGTCGGCTGGCCGACGTGCTCGGTCGCGGCCTTGAACGCCGCGTACACCTTGCGGTAGTCGTGCCCGCCCCGGGACAGGTTGCGGATCTCGTCGTCGGACAGGTGGGCCACCATCGCGCGCAGCCGGGGGTCGGTGCCGAAGAAGTTCTCCCTGGTGTAGGCGCCGCTCTCGACCGCGTAGGTCTGGAACTGGCCGTCCGGCGTGGTGTTCATCTTGTTCACCAGCACGCCGTCGGTGTCCTGCGCCAGCAGCGGGTCCCAGTCCCGGCCCCAGATCACCTTGATCACGTTCCAGCCCGCGCCGCGGAAGGACGCCTCCAGCTCCTGGATGATCTTCCCGTTGCCGCGGACCGGCCCGTCCAGCCGCTGCAAGTTGCAGTTGATGACGAACGTGAGATTGTCCAGTTCCTCGCGGGCCGCCAGCCCGATCGCCCCCAGCGCCTCGGGCTCGTCCATCTCGCCATCGCCGAGGAACGCCCACACGTGTGACCGGCTGGTGTCCTTGATCTCCCGGGCCAGCAGGTACTGGTTGAAGCGGGCCTGGTAGATCGCGTCGATCCCGCTCAGGCCCATGGACACGGTGGGGAACTCCCAGAAGTCCGGCATGAGCCGCGGGTGCGGGTAGGAGGGCAGGCCACCGCCCGGATGCGAGAGCTCCTGGCGGAATCCGTTGAGCTGCTGCTCGGTCAGCCGGCCCTCCAGGAACGCGCGGGCGTAGATGCCCGGCGCCGCGTGGCCCTGGAAGAAGACCTGATCCCCGGACTCGCCGTGGTCCTTGCCGCGGAAGAAGTGGTTGAACCCGACCTCATACAGGCTGGCGGCCGAGGCGTAGGTGGCGATGTGGCCGCCCACGCCGAGGCCGGCCCGGTTGGCGCGGGACACCATGATGGCGGCGTTCCACCGGATATAGGCGCGGATGCGCCGCTCGGCGTGCTCGTCGCCGGGGAACCAGGGTTCGCGCTCGGGCGGGATCGTGTTGATGAAGTCGGTGCTGCGCAGGCCGGGCACCCCGACCTGCTGTTCCCTGGCCCGCTCGAGCAGGCGCAGCATGACGTACCGCGCCCGGGCCCGGCCGCGGGTGCGCACGACGTCGTCGAACGAGTCGACCCATTCCCTGGTCTCGTCCGGGTCGATGTCCGGGAGCTGCGTCGGGAGGCCGTCGCTAATGATCGAGAAGCGCTGGCGTCCACCGGCCACGGGGATCCCGCCTTCCGCGATGGTGGGCGGCTGGTAACCGCCCTTGGCGTGCCCAGGGGTGGCCGGTTGGCCGCCCCCGCCGATCTGGGTTGTCCAGACCAATTCTGGTACGTGTGCCCGGCCCGCGCATCCCCGCCGGGCCCCGGTGACCACAGGCGGTCAGCCTGCGGCACCGGCCCCGGTGCACCCGGCCCTCCCCGCTGATGGCTCGGCATGTCAGGCTGGGTACATCAGGGTGCGTGGGGGCACACCCTTCAGGCTATGTGAGTCAGCGCAGCGGTCAACGGAGAGAGGCGGGTGCATGCAGGCAGCAATAGGAGACCGGCTCCTCATTCGCGGGAATTGTGTCGGCACCCCGGACAAGTGCGGCGAGATCGTCGAGGTACACGGGAAGGCGGGGGAGCCGCCCTACCTGGTCCGCTTCGACGACGGGCACACCGGGCTGGTGTTTCCGGGGCCGGACGCACTGGTCGAGGCCAAGGCGCGGGGCGGTGGTGCCCGGAAGGCGGCATCGGGCGCGAAGGCCACCGGCCGGGGCAAGGGCACGGCGGGTGCCGGCGCCAAGCGCGGCGCCACCCGCAAGAAGAGCGGCAGCAAGTAGCGCCGGCCCGCCGGACGTCTCACCCCGGTGAGCCCGGTTGCGGCAACGGGAGTCGTTGCCACAGTCGTTTGGCATGAAAAGCGAAGTGATCGGCGTCGCCACCGGGCGGCGCGAGGGCGTGCACGACATCACGGCCGCCTGCGCCACGTTCACCGCCACGGCGGCGGAGGGCGGCGACGGGCTGCTGCACGTGTTCGTGCCGCACGCCACCGCCGGACTGGCGCTGATGGAACTCGGGGCGGGCAGCGACGCCGACCTGCTGGCCGCCCTGGCGGAGATACTGCCCGCGGACGACCGCTGGCGGCATGCGCACGGGTCACGTGGGCACGGCCGGACGCACGTCCTGCCCGCGCTCGTCCCGCCATTCCTGGTAATACCGGTGCTGGCGGGCCGGATGGCGCTGGGTACGTGGCAATCGGTAGCCCTCATCGACCTGAACGTGGACAATACGGACAGGCAGATCCGTCTGTCATACCTTGGGTAACTCGCGTGGGGGAGGGAGGGCCCGGGGCAGCTATGGATTTCACATCGGGGCCCTGTAGCCCTTGCGCAGGGGGCCGGTCCAGTGTGGACTGTGCGGGCAAGCAGTGCCGATGCGGTGGCTGCTATGGTCCGCACGCCAGCCTGGTCCGGGCCGGGCAGGCGACGGGACGCGGCGACCCCGCCGCGGAAGGGATTTGAGGAGGAGTCAGTGAGCGCGACCGCGCGCCAGGCGCAAGATCAACAGGGCCTGGCCGAGCGACTTGGCATCAAGCCGGGTCAGGTGGTGCAGGAGATCGGCTACGACGACGACAGCGATGAGCAGTTGCGCGAAGCCATCACCCGCCAGAAGGACACCGAGCTTGTCGACGAGGACTATGACGACGTGGTCGACGTGGTCCTTCTCTGGTGGCGGGACGGGGACGGGGACCTTTTCGACGCCTTGGCGGACGCGCTCACGCCGCTCGCTGATGGCGGCTACATCTGGCTGCTCACTCCCAAGGCCGGGCGGCCGAACTATGTGGAGCCCAGCGAGATCGGCGAGGCGGCGCCCAGCGCCGGGCTCTCCCAGACCTCCAGCGTGAGTGCGGGCCGGGACTGGCTCGGCACCCGCCTGGTCGCGCCGAGATCTCGCCGCTGAGGGCCCCGCCGCCGCGGGCCGTGCCGCTCGCGGCGCCGGCCGCTCAGGGCCGGGCCGGGCATCCGGTGGCGGCCCTGTCCGGTGTGCGTGCGCGGGCGCGGCTGGTGGCAGACTGGGCGTAGCCGGTACCGCGCACGGCGTATCCGGTGCCCTCGCGCACGGCGTGTCCGTGCCGTCGCGCACGGCGTCCCGGTGCGCGCGCCCGCGTGGGCGCGCGCACCACCCCCCGCAGAAGGGACAAGCGAATGGCGGTCGAGATCGGCCAGGAGGCCCCCGATTTCGAGCTGAAGAACCAGCACGGTGAGCCCGTCCGGCTTTCGAGCTTCCGGGGAACCAAGAACGTGGTGCTCGTCTTCTACCCGCTCGCGTTCAGCGGCGTGTGCACCGCGGAACTGTGCGCGCTGCGCGACGACTTCCCGGAGATCACCAGAGACGATGTCGAGCTGCTGACGGTGTCGGTGGATTCCACGTACTCGCTGCGTAAGTGGTCGGACACCGAGAAGTTCGGATTCAGCCTGCTCTCAGATTTCTGGCCGCATGGAGGGGTCGCCAGCCTCTACGGTGTGTTCGACACCGATCGAGGCCTGGCCCGGCGCGGCACCTTCGTGATCGACAAGTCAGGCGTGGTCCGGTGGAAGGTAATCAACCCCATCCCCGAGGCGCGTGACATCACCGAGTACCAGAAGGCGCTCGCCGAACTGGACTAGGTGCCAGCAGGGCCCCGGGGGACAGCGAAGGAACGGGACGGATGGCCTGCTATCGCTGTGGCACACGGCAAGTGGACCCTGTCCGGGGGCACAGCCCGTGGCAGCGCGGCGTCCGGGGCAACCAGCAGGTCCTGATCTGCCCCACCTGCCAGGGCATTCACGACTGGAAGACCGATCTCGACCAGTGCGGCCGGTGCGGCAGCGTGCGGCTGGTGCGTCGGCTCGGCGAGGCGGAATGCCGCGATTGCGGTTACGTCGCCACGTCCGAGCCGGTCGCGGTGCCCGAGATGGCCGGCGCGCCCGAGATGGCTGGAGCGCCCGAGATGACTGGAGCGCCCGAGATGGCTGGGATCCCCGAGATGGCTGGGATGCCGGACGCGCCTGGGCTGTCCGAGGAAGTCGCGCGGGCGCTCGAACGGGTTCTTGGCCACGGCCCCGGCAGGGGGTAGGGAAGGCCGCGTTGACCGACGCCGCGGTGGTAGGACGGATCCTTCGCGAATACCACCAGGCCCGGATCGAGCCGTCCAGCATCCGGCGGCTGACCGGGTCAGTGCGCGGCGCCCGCGTGAGCTACTGGCTAGGCGAGCCGCGCGGACCGGCCAGGCCGGGGCTGCCAAGGGGGCCGGGCGGGCCGGCGGTGCTGGGCCGGCCGGGGGAGCCGGCCGATGCGGGCCTCGTGGTACGGGCCTTCCGTACCGACATGCCGCTGGCCGGGCAGTTCCGGGGCGGCAGGCCGGAGGCCGTGACGGACTGGCTGCGGGGCCGCGCTGCCACCCTGGACTGGCTGGAGGAACACGACTACCCCGCACCGCGGGTGATCCGCACCCGCAGCGGCGACCTCGTCGGCCTGGCCGGGGTATGGGCCACGCTGGCGACCACCTATGTGACCGGGACACCGCTGGGGCCCGGCACCGGTCAGCTGCGTCTGCTGGGCGAGGCTCTGGGCCGGCTGCACGCCCTGGGCGCGGCGGGCGGAGGCGCCGCGATGGGGACGGCGGCCTGGGATCCGGAGACGGCGATCCCGGCGGCGCTGGGCCGGCTCGAGGCGGTGGAGAGCCTGACCCCGGCGGACTGGCGGCCGCTGCTCGACCAGTTCCGGGCCGTCCTGCTCGCGGTGCGACAGCGGGCACCGGCGCTGCCGTCCTCGGTGGTGCACGGTGACCCCTGGCCGGGAAACGCCATTCACACCGCTCAGGACCAGGTAACCCTGATCGACTGGGAGAACGCAGGGCTCGGGCTGCCGCTTCTGGACCTGGGTTTTTGTTTGCTCGAATGCCACCTGGATGTGGGCCTGACCGGTAACCAGCCATCCGCCTGGCCCATCCAGCCAGACGAAAACCGGATCGCCGCCATCGTGGCGGGATACACCAGATGGCGCCGGCTTCAGCCCGCTGAGAAAGACCTGCTGCCGGAAGGGATACGCTTCCCCGCGGCCTATGTCGGCGCGATTCACTTCGAGCAGGCATTCCTCGGCGGGGTGCGCGGCAGGTCGATGGACGTGCGGCTGGAGCGGCTGCGGAACCGGCTCGCCGTGAGCGGCGCCGTCGCCGAGCTGGCCCGCCGTCACTTCGGCTAGGGCGGAGGCGAAACCGGCCGTAAGGCACGGTCGTGGTATTTCGATGGACAGGAGGGGCCACGGGCTCAAATAGTGGGCGGATGGCTCACAACGTTGCTCTGGTTCTCGGTGGTGGTGGGGCCGCCGGGAATGCGTGGGAGATCGGTATCATCGCAGGCCTGGCCGAAGCCGGTCTCGATATGACAGAGGCCGCCGATCTGGTGGTCGGCACCTCGGCCGGGGCCACCACGGCAGCGCAGGTACGCAGCGGTATACCGGCGGCCGAACTGCTGGCCTCGGTGCTGTCCCCGCCGGTTCAGCCGGCCGGGCAGAACCGGGAACGGCCGCCGTCCCTGCCGATGGCCACCGTGTTCGAGCGGATGAGGGCCATCGGCGCCGCCGCCACCTCGGCCGCCGATCTGCAACGTGCCATGGGCGCGTTCGGGCTGGAGAGCGACTCCGTACTCGGACCCGGGGCGGGACAGCGGCGCGCAGTGGTCGCCGCCAGGTTGCCTCGCCCCGAATGGCCGGACAGGGCGATGATCGTGGTGGCCGTCGACGCGCATACCGGCGAGCTGGCTGCGTTCGACCGCGATTCCGGCGTCGACCTGGTGGACGCGGTCACCGCGAGCACCGCGCTGCCCGGTCTGGTCCCCACGCACAGCATCAACGGCACTCGCTACATCGACGGTGGCGTGCGCTCCACCGACAATGCCGACCTTGCCTCGGGCTACGCGAACGTCGTGGTGCTCTCGCCGCTGGGCGGACGGAGCCAGGCACCACCGGAACGGGGCGGGGACCCGGCAGGCCAGTTCGAGGGCCTGCGCAGACGACCGGAATGGGGCACGG
>Ga0207699_10000950_pt1 | contig 13817 bp, 14 predicted proteins | sample LARL51metaG_FD_184344 | JGI IMG/M metagenome (GOLD analysis project Ga0207699, IMG submission 184344) | Corn, switchgrass and miscanthus rhizosphere microbial communities from Kellogg Biological Station, Michigan, USA - LAR L5-1 metaG... | ecosystem: Host-associated > Plants > Roots >...
ACAAGTATAGAACTCACACGGATGCCTTTGAAGTAGTCTTTCCTGACAACGGAATCTTTGGTGTTCTGAAAGGCGGTGTCTCTAAGGCTGTTGCCGATGGGCGTTACATAATAACTGAACCGCTTGCAAAGGGCACATACCCGATTCATTTCAAATCTAGTCTAATTGACCCATCTAACCCAGATACTAATTTTGCCCAAGATATCACATATAAGATAATTGCACAATAGAGGGTTTGGATTTCAGATGTAGTCTACCAACTATTTATTTTATTTTAATTTGAATGTGATTTTGGCTTGCAAGGATATACTCCGGAGCCTCGACATAGTTGTAGTTCCTGCCAATGTAATATTACATATTACGTATACACACATATTACATATTATTGTCTATAAACACACAATAAAGGAAAGACCTATAGACAAAAACGTGTATAATTGTCAACTAACCTAACTTTAGCGACTAACCACAAGAAAGTTATATAAGGATGGGAACCGAAAAATTAAATGATATTGCTTACTCGAGCTAAAAACCATTTTTCTTTTTTAAATTCAGATAATGGGATTAGTTCATTTTATCATTCTTATAGTAATAATGGCAATCGCCTTCATGATCGGCAACATCTTACTGAGTCTTCTTACTCTCTTACTGATCCCAACTACCTACAAAATCAGGGATCAAATTTACATACCATCATAGAAACTGAGGCAGAAGTTTCTCTAAAACCACCATTTATTAAAAGAATACTTCTAGTAGATGATGATCCTGATGTAACATTAACTTTTAAAGCGGGTTTAGATGGTCATTATTTTGGCGATGGTGACAAGAAGAAAAGATTTGAAGTATATGCATATAACGATCCTTTATTAGTGTTAAAGGAATTCAAGTCACATTTTTATGATCTTCTTCTAACTGATATTTATATGCCAAATATGAGTGGCTTTCAGTTATGTGAAAAGATATTAGAATTGGATGTTAACATCAGAGTATGTTTTATGTCTGCATTAGCAGTAAATATCCAGGCTCTAAGACAAGTATACCGGAATGTAGGTTTTGGATGTTTTATTGAAAAGCCAGTGTCAATAGAATATTTAATTAAAAGATTATCAGCAGAGTTAGATTAGATTAATAGTAATAATACTAGCACTTTGAAAATGATTGTTTCATAGTAGTTGAATATAGGATTTGTGAGATTTACAAACTGTGAATAAAAATATCAATACTGAGATCGTATTTTTCTGGTTTTAATTTTATATAGTCGACCTATTAGATGAACGACAGAACCTTCTCATGTAGAAGATAACTAGAGTTAGTCTATATGTTGGCGTTGTATAGGCTCGTTTGGTAATGCAGCAAGCGGCTATGCAAAGGTTTTCTAATTCCTGGCTGTCTTTTTAAATTATGTCGACAAAATTTAATGAAATAATAGTTACTGTAATGAGTGATGCATTGCATGAGATTAACTAGATTCTAGGTTATGAAAATTTTAAACAAGATATGATTAAACAAATAATTGAGAATTTTTTGCTATGGTGAAATAGTTTGTTGAATTTATATTACTATTCATTAAGGGAACTGAGAATGCATAAATAGCAGTCATCGATTCTACGGTCACATGGCTCTAGGAGATTTAGCATTCGAAGAAACTGGAAAGTTCGAAGGAATAAGGGCACTCCCCGACGGAAAAGTGGAAGCGACCTATCAGGGAACTGGCAAATTGTTCGGTGCAGACTATTCATCTATCTATACAGGCGTCGCAACCCCTCATGGAGGAACCTTGATTGCAGAGTTCAATGGAATCTGCACAACCAAAGATGGGGACACTGTAGGTGTGTGGGCTCATGGAAGGGGGCGACCTACCGGAAGTGGCCTAAAGGCGAGCTGGCGGGGTGGAGTTATCTGGCAGGCTTCCTCGCCGAAATTTGCAAGGTTAAATAGCTTGCCGGGAGTTTGGGAGTTGGACATCGACGAAGGAGGTAACTTCCATTTGAAGGTTTGGGAATGGAAGTAGCCAACAAACCAGCAAGGGGCTCCCTCATACATTGATGAACGATTACGTGAAGAATAAGAGAAATGTCTAGTTAGCTTAACTTCAATTCTAAAAGAAGCATAGAATTCTGCTAGTAACACTCAAGATAAACGAGAAAAAATACAGGCGCTATCTTTAGCAAAAGAGTGCTATGGAATGAAACTGGAATTGCTTACTAATGCTACTGTAGTTAATGATGCTATAAGATTGTCTAAGTCCAATGTATCTATAACCCCAACTGAAAAATAAAATATACATGATCTCGGAATGGAAAGAACTGACGGTATAACACCTAATCGCTTGTTTTGACAATTTAGACTAAAATAAATTCAAATAAAGGCCAATTTTATTTCGTTTCGTATTGAAAGATATCTTATTGTTTCTCGGATCAGACCCATCCGCTCCATTTGGTCTTCCTACTATGAAAGATCTTGTTAAGTTATTGGAGGAAGAATTATTAAAACTGTCTAACAGATCAACAAGTGGCGACGATAAGGCAACTGAGAAACTCTACCATTCTATAAAAGTCAGTTTGAGGAATGCATATGGATATGCCGATTTAGAATCGGTTTTTTCTGTGCTTAAAACTATATCAGAGGGTGCGAAATATTCTGATCTCGGCTTTGCTACGACGTATGCAGTGTCAAAAATTGAGATTGACCCCAAAGATGCGATCTATACAAGTAATGATGTCATTTATGCAAAGAAATTATTAACCAAATATAGAGCGTTCGTAAGACGAAAGTGTCAGATAAAGAATTCTATGGACTCAAAAATTACCCAGATTTATAGTGACCTATTTGATAAACTGGGCGCCAAATACAAGTTTCAAAAAATTAATGGAAAAGACGGCAAAGAATATTTGTATACCTGCTACTGTTCGATCTTTCCTACAGGACTGCTCAATCTGGTCAGCAAATTTGAGATAATCATTTACAAGATGAAGAATCTTCAAGCAATCTCTTGATATATCTATCATCACTGATGCACGTGGTCTAACCACAAGGTTTCAATACTTATGCGTAAAGCGAGAAGTAGGGATGCATATGTCGTTATCGATTCGCAGGAACCATATAGGCATGAGATGAATGCTGCCGTCTTCATCAAGTGTAGCGAGGTTAGTGATGAGTCTCGTCGAACCTAGGTAAAGTAAGTGTAGTTATGGAAACAAAAGGAAGCAGAAAAATTAGGAAAACAGCATCAAAAACAGCACCAAGAATAACCAAAACAGAATTACCACTTGTTCAGGCTAACCAAAATTGCGATTTTCAGGGTTATGATGCAGATACGCTTATGAAAGAAACTGCTAAACTGCGCAAGATAATTACAAAAAAAGGCACTCTTGAAATTCTGATCCCATTGTGTTGCACTACTACTCCTGTTAGATATATAAAATTCAGGAAAACAATGAAGGGTTTCAGTAGCAAGACCTTGGCGAAAAGGTTGAACGAACTTGATGAAAATGGAATTCTAGAAAGACAAGCATATAATGAAATCCCACCAAGAGTAGAATATAGATTAACAGATAATGGACAAGAATTGGTAGAATCTGTTATCTATCTATTAAACTGGATGAAAAAATGGGCAAAGGACTAATATAAAACAGTGATATGTAATTAGATTAGAAATTAAAACCCAGATTTATACGATAATGGTTTGCTTGTTTAGACTAGTAGGATGATAACAACTTAGGCCTACGGATGTAGAGACATGAACATACGAGTTTGAAATATGATAATAGGATATTCCCAATCCTATTAGAAATATATTTAAGGATAGATTTTAGGAATTTAGTATCCTCAGCATAATTCCACTAAGAGAATATTGCATATAACAGCATTAATGAGACATAAGCTCAAAATCAAAGGCAAACCCAGAGGAGTTGCAACCCTACTAGTACAGTCTATGATAGAAACTGAAATAGCACAGGAATTAAAGGTAGACCAATCAACTATCAGTAGAGATAGTAGCTTGCAGCAAAAGTATTAGTTTCATAAACGTAGTATATCGAGAATAGCCCACTTTGTCTGAATAGCATTGACTGGATGATACGATACTAGCACTTTAGTGCCATTAATTACTTCTGCGATAGAACCAGCCTCCCCGGCTACGGCATTTTTGAAACTCTGGAAATTAGCAAATGATTGATTTGAATTTAGTGCTTGGTTTTTATCTCAATCGCGAGAAGACAAACTATGATTACAGGTCTCTCGACATTTTTCGAGCAGCCCTTTGACGTTGCTCATTCAAGTTGTCATCTGTCGGTTTTGATGGTTGTGGTCTTGGCTGCTCTCCCATTTGCCCGCCAGTAGCATCATTTAATGCTTGATCACGCTTTAGTGGATTTTTCCTTTCTATACTCATTGATAATCTATAGACAATATTGCTAATAATACTAGTGTTTCCTATAGGCGTTTATATCATCATATTGGTCGGCTAGGCCTGAACTAAAACCTTGCACTTTATATCTAAATTAGTACGATTTTTTCTAACAGCTTTAAAATCTTCATGTATTAACTGCCCTGGATTAGAAAAACATCTTGGCCGTGCTGAGTATAGAATACAGGTATTTTCTATAATAAAGATCTTGCATCTTGCATCTCCTCATCGACTAATGTTAAACCCTGGAGACAATGGTAAACCCCAGTCTGGCCAACTAATGGCTGACAACAGTCCATTTTTTGATCATATTCACCAGTTGGCCAGCTTGATACTGCCTTAGTTTACCAATTATGGTAATTTTCTATTAAGAATGTCCAGTATATTATAAATACTTATTCTCTATAAGGTAGTTCTCTAATGGGATCTCCAGTAATGAATGATCTGCTCACTAGTGCTATGGTATATATTAATAAAGTCATAGCAATACCGTATATAACATTATATTTTTTTACTCTAAACGGCATGACTACGAAGGTATCTAATCCTTGAAATACGTGTGAAAATGTTAACTAGGAGATTCTGTTCGTTTTATTATGATGTACTGAATGGATTCGGGAATGGATCTATTATTCAGATTACCAAAATCTTTTTTACATTTAGAATTTACAATGCACTTACACCCTTACTACTCTTTTTGTTGGTAGGACTTACTGTAATTATTTTTACAACTGTTGCTCATCCTAGTTTTGCCCAGTTATTAACCCAAAAGGAAAAGATTACCCTAACTGTTATTTTCGTACAATTAGATAATAACCGCGAAATGGGAAAACCACTACTCGAGAGTGCATTAACCAAGTTGAAAACGATGTATCCAAATTTCGATATTCAATTAAAATATTTGGAATATCCCTCGAATCAAATTCGATTTCAGATACTAAAGGCACTTAATGGCACAACAGTCTCTGGATCAGTTGACCTAATATCCTTAGATCAGATATGGCTTGGAGAGTTCGCTCAGAAAGGACTCTTGACTGATCTTACAAATTATACAAAGAATTGGGGAAGACAAAACGACTGGTATCCAGAGAATTGGGATGGTGGGATTTATGGTGGAAAAGTCTATGGAATATGGGCATGGACAGATATTAGAGGAATATGGTATTGGAAAGATCTATTAGGCAAGGCAGGGGTCAATCCAGATTCTTTAAGGACTTGGGATGGATATATTGCAGCTGCAAAAAAACTAAACACTGTACTAAGACCTCAGGGAATAGAAGGTGTACATCTTACAGGTGCTAGTCATTCTCCTGACTTATGGTATCCATATCTGTGGATGCTTGGCGGTGAGATATTGAAGATGAAGTCTGGACATCCAACAAAAGGTACTTACTGGTTTCCTGCCTTTAATAGTACTGAAGGTGTAAAAGCAATGAATTTTATCAAACAGCAGGTAGATGCTGGAATTAAACCACAGAAAAATCATTTTTTCGGATCAGAATTTCTTGAAAGGAAGTTTGCAGTCATGATTGAAGGCTCATGGCTACCTGTACCATTTCTTCAAAGCCAGCCCGAGAAGAACTTTGAAGATAGAATTGGTTTTATACCAACGCTGCCAGTACCATATAAAAATAATCAAACTTCAACGTTAATGGGAGGTTGGGCATTAAGCATTCCTAAGACTTCAATCCACAAGGATCTTGCGTGGAAACTGATGGAATTAACGCTAACACCGAAGATACTTAATCCTTTTCTTCTTCAAGGAGGCTATCTTCCAACTCAGATATCCATGGGGACAAGCGATTTATTATATTCAACTGCCTCGTCCTATCCATATTATAGACAGTTAGTCTCCATGATCCCATCTGCAGGAACACGACCCTCAATTCCTGAATATCCTCAAATAGCTAATGACATTCGACAGGCAATCTACGAAGTTCAATTTGAAAATAAGGATCCTAATCAAGCGTTACAAGAGGCCGCCTTAAAATCTGCAAAGGCATTAGGATGGTAGTAGCTGACATATGCAGCACTTAGGGAGATTGAAATGGTGAGAAGCTCGTGATACTATCAATCAAAAGTTGATGCAGGAGACACTACCATCTAAAGAAACTCTTAAATCATCGAATTCTGATTGAATCGCAATGAACAAGAATACGCAGGTCTCATTTTTTGCTATTGGTCTTGCGGTCCTACTGTTACTAAGTATGGTGGTCAGTTCCGGGGTGGCTATTCCATTAGCATCACGGAAGAAACAAGTTACCCTTACAGCAGTAATGAGTGATTTGGGTGACCCTGGAAGATGGGCGCGTCTACTTCAACCAGCGCTCAAAGAATTAAGGATAAAACATCCGGACATGGATATCAAGCTAAAATATTTGGAGATTCCATCGTATTCTCAAACCAGGAATGAGACTTTATCATTATTGGCCAATCAAACTCCTGTAGATATAGTTAATCCGGATGTAATCTGGCTTGGAGAGTTTGCTCAAAAAGGATATCTGACAGATCTAACAAATCGTAGCATAAGTTGGGGAAGACTTTCTGATTTTTACCAAAATAACGTGGATGGAATGACATATAATCACAAAATTTACGCTATATGGGTATGGACTGACGTGAGGGGAATGTGGTATTGGAAGGACTTATTGAATGAGTCAGGTGTTAAGCCGGATTCATTAAAAACATGGGGCGGATATCTTGCATCTGCAAAGAAGCTTAATGCTGTACTGAGACCCCAAGGAATAGAAGGAATGCACCTTACTGGCGCTAGCCATTCCCCAGATTTGTGGTACCCTTATCTCTGGATGCTTGGAGGACAAATTCTCACCTATAAGAACGGACATCTGTTTCCAGCATATAACAGCTCAGCGGGAGTTAGAGCAATGGAGTTTATTAAAGCTCAAATTGATGCAGGCATAAAACCACAAAAACAACATTTTTGGGGTGTTGAGTTCCTTAATAAGGAATTTGCGGTGATGTTAGAAGCAGTACAACATCATGCGCATTTAAACACGACTGCGGAGAAACAGGCTTTCGAACAAAAAATTGACGTCTTACCATTTCCTGTGCCAGATCCAAGTTATAATAGCTCGACATTAAGTGGTGGATGGTTGTTAAGTATTCCTAAAGCATCAAAAAACAAGGACTTGGCATGGGAGTTAATTACATTAACGGTGGAACCTAAGACACTTGCTCCTTGGTTAGCAAAATATGGATATCTTCCAACACAGATACCTATAGGAAACGGTCCATACTCAGGTGTACTGAATCAATCGATACCCTATTTTGAAAAACTAATCTCTATGATTCCTACGACAGGTGCAAGACCAAGCATACCACAATATCCACAGATAGCTGAACATATAAGGCAAGCGTTAGACGAGGTTTATTATGGTATGAAAGGACCTAAACAAGCGTTAGACGAGGCTGCAGCAAAGTCTGCAAAGGTTCTGGGATGGTAGGTTACTATTAGCCCTCTAGCCATATTTGACTTATCAGGTTCATGGATCTAAAGTTAAATCAACTATTCATGTTGTTTTTTTGACTGATGGTTTCATGTGACAAAATTGTTTCTGGTCTATCGAAAGTTTTAACACATAAATTATAACGATATTCTTTAGCAGAACGTTTGAACGTTCGCAATCTGCACACCTACGGGAAGTCGGTCAGGATGCCTTGCTATAAGTAGGCGCGCGCGTGCGTTAAACTCTTCCGATATCGTCTATTATTGCACCCAGGATACCCGGGATAGTTTTGTATTCTAATTACACTCTATTATCTATATTCAGTAGTGTCCTAATTCTTCTCAAGTTGGAAATAACCCGGGTATCCCGGGTGTTAATGATACCACATCCAATTCTATGCAATACGCTATGCGACCAGAACATGATTTAGAAGACCCTATGTCGTCCAATAATAACTATAAGGCAAGGATACCTTTACTGTAGACTACATCATGACGTAACAAATGTACAGCTAGGATCGATAGAGCAATTATATCAATTACACAGAAGCTGGACACATAAATCAGAGCTATTAAAATTTTCAAGCTCACCCAGAAACAATCTGGAGTGCAAATTGGTGATATCTATAGATTTTATCAATTAGTCGATACGAATCGACGTATTTGTTTCCTTTAATACCCAATACGTATAACATATCGGACTTTTTAACGCATCTGGCATAATTATCCCGGAAATAATGTTATAACCCGATATGCGAGGTAACAGGTTATAGATATTATCAAAAAATAGTGCGTGCTAAGTGTAGACGACATCCCATTATGGTGTTAAATTTATTCCTGTACGTTTGAGGCGCGGGCCTAAAACCATATTGAGCCGTCAATATTATCAAAAGCGCAATCGTTCGCCCTGAATCAAAGTTGTCAAAGTATAGCTATTCGCTAAGATGCTTTACCAATTGGAATTTTCAGGTTCAAAATTGTTAATGTAGTTGTCACATATCATGAGATTAGGTTAGGGCATCATGAAAAATAATGCCGAGTGTATGTCGTTTCCCATAATGTACCTCACTCACGCCATGTCTCATTTGTGCACGATAATATCCTTTACTACCCTTTATAGGCATAAAATTTGTAGTGATAATCAACATATCTCCTTTACGCGGTTTTAAAACAATTGCTTTTGATTGTGCCCTTGGAATTTGCTGCGTTAATACAAATTCTCCACCAGTATAATCAACATCGGGCTCATTTAGGAAGAACACCACTTGAAAAGGAAAAAATATAGCACCATATAGGTCTTGGTGCAAGGTATTATGTCCTCCTTTACCATATTTTAGAATAAGCACTGTAGGCTGCTTCTGATTATTTTCATGGCAAAGAGTTTTAAGCTCATCAAATCTGTCTGGAAATTCTGTCTTCATGTTTAGCATCTTCATCCATGTATTTGCAATAGGTGAAAGCTTTGGATAAATCGCTTGTCTGAGGATCTGAATTATTTCAGGCAAAGGATATTTGAAATATTTGTATTCGCCTAATCCAAAACGATACTTTTCCATCGTTATTGTCTTTCGATACAGATTGGAGTTATCATATTCGGCAATAAGTTCATTGCAATTTTGAATCGGTAAAAATTGTGACACCACGGTGTACCCCTTTTCAGCTAGGACTTCTGTTACAGCTTGCCAATCAATATTTGCAATTCTCTGCAGTAAATCATTCATTAGTTATTATCACTCTTTCTAAGATAGTCTCCTACTTTTTAGTTCAGACCAGTATTCTAATTATATTGACGATACATACTATAGTTCTGTTGTGAATCACTCCTATCTATCAGTAGTATTAAATAAATCTATCTTACCACACGGGTGCCCGGGGATACTTTATTTTCCTGTTCTTGAGTGATTCTTTGTCCGTCTCCAACATCCAAAATATCTCCAAGTGGACCAAATGCCTGTTGAAATCCACCTGCTTTTTCTGCTTCGTTAGCAAACGCTGCTAGTTGACCATTCACTACCTTGGCCTTACCCACTACCCCGACACTGTTAGAAACCTGATTCAATACTTATAGTTAGTCTATAAAGGGTATAATCCTTGTAGATTTACAAATCATACCGTAGCTACCGCCATGCGCGCCTGGGAACTACTGACGTTAAATTTGGAATCACTTAGGAAGATGGACAAAATGCTTTGTTTTGGATATACACTAAAGATCTAAATGGAGTAACTAGAATCAGAAAAGAGCGACAAGAATATCCTAATAAAAGATTTGATGAGGCAATAGATGAAAAACTACTCACTGTCATCAAGATGCGCGGGGTGCCTAGTGATACCTAAACGATTAGTTAACCGTGAAGAACGAGGCAAACTCATTGCCAAAACAAGTGGTGCTATTTTGATTATCAATGAATCAAATTATATAGTCAAATCGACATCTGGCAGCAACAACACATATACCGTCATTGCAACTCAATCAGGCTGGACCTGTTCATGTCCAGATTATACGTGCCACAATGCCAAGTGCAAGCACGTATATGCAGTCGAATTTAATCGCCGTCTAAGCCCGAGATTTTAGCTTGTTCAATTATGTGCTGTAATTACTATTTTTACTAGGCGCTGAAAACGATGGAGTCACTATATTAGCATTATTCAATACATGTCTATACATCCAAAGTCCGCTAAATTCATAACGTTACTAAGGACTGCTGCAGAGAACGGTGAAGATGTCTTAGATAAAGAAGCAACTAGTCATGACGATCTGCTGAATGCCTTCACATTATCGTTGATGTTTGGCATTAGTCTCGGATAAGATCCTTCTTTTCAACTTCGATGAGAATGTCTCCCACATTGTCCTCAACTTCAATCAGCTTAACTTTGCCTAATGCTAGGATAGTATCCAGTTCATCCATCCCTATACGGCGCGATGGATTGCCTTCCCTTCTAGATACCTTTAGTAGGTAACTGTAAGGATAATTCATAGTGAGTATTCCTCTATCCTTCAGAAATTCCGTGGCTTCCTCAGTATTCATTTTTCAGAGGGTATCTGGCTTATATCGTTTAAAAACACTATGGACTTGAAAAATGCCATACTCCGTTTGTCTGTGCAGTTTGCAATAACTATTTAACAAGAGTAGTAGGCATAAGTAGGTATAATGTAGAGGGGAGGTTTCTCCTTTTCCACATACAAATCACCTATCGATATTCGCGAGGTTAGAAGGAGCGCGTTCATTCCATAATACTCTCATCTGTACTCGCAGGAGATTTATCTTAACTCAACAACTGATCCATGTCAGAGAAAATCCGATTTTGTTATCGGATCTGGCGTAGCTATATCGGAAATAGAGTCTTCTATTAATGTTGTGAAACATGTCAAATTAGAAAAGTTTTCTACCGTCGTTGAAACCTTATCTATCTCCAAACCAATGGCTCACATTTGAGGTTCCATGGACGATACTTCATGATTATCCGCAAAAAATGATGACTAGATCTCTGGCCTTTTATCTCCCGTGTTCTAGCGTAGTAGCAGTAGCAGTAGTTGAATTGTATGTTCTTCTCTGATGACCCGATACAGCATATACAACACTTTGTATCCCTATTATTAGTAGGCTAATACCTAATATTAGTGTCAAAAGAAATACACCAAATGCTGGGTATGCAAATACGGTAAAAGATACTGCCAAAGACAAAATACCTACACCTACGAGAAAGCCCTTTGACCATTTTGAAATATTTTTATCCAAGACGCCATGAACAATTCTTGCAATTCCTATGAAAAGCAGACCAAGAGCTAGCAAAGTAACTAACACGCCTGTTGTAAACAGAGGAAATGCTAAAACTGCAATTCCTAATAAAGCAGCTAAAGCACCTAGACCGATATTTCCATATCTAGATGACTTAGGTTGTTGTTCTGATCGTGCAAATCCTGTAACTAACCTTTCAATTCCTACAACTAGTAATGTAGTAGAGAGCAGGATAGTTATAGTTGCAATACCAACTCTAGGACTTGAGATAACTGCAAGCGATAGCGCTATGGCAATAGCTCCAAGTACAATTTGTGAGATTCGAATACCTTTAGTAGATTTCATCGTGGTTTCAGTTTTCAAAGTTATTCATATGCAAAAATTATGCAACTCCTTAATCATTAACATCATATAAGTATACGTGACTGTTGTAATTAAACATTCCTAATTGTTGGTATCAAACCTTCTCAGTTTAGCCTGGTCTTTGTATCTAGGTCCACATGTTGCTCGCTAGCAAGATCTTCGTATTTGCTTTAGGTACATAATAAACCGAGTCGGAATGAGAGTAATAAAGTTATAAATTAAAAATTTATTCTGTGTCGGAACCTATTACATTAATTTTATTATTTGATCCAGTCAGAAATAATCTGTAACCTTGTCAATTTGCTAAAGCTGCAATGGAGATTCTATGGTCAATAAACTATTAGGTAAAATGGCTATTTATTTTCCAAAACCAGCTGCCGACTCGACAATTTGTGTGGTTCAGGTAATAGGCAGGGCTTGGGATCAAAAGGTACTTTCTATACTGGAACAGATAGAAGTAGATATCCATGTCAAAAAATTAGAGAATAGAGTAGCTGTCATTACAGGAGCGACCAGCGGTATGGCGCTTGCTACCATGAAATGAAATTATTCGTCGAGGAAGGTGCATATGTCTTCATCACCGGCCGCAGCCAAAAGGCTTGGTAATGCAGTCGAAGAAATCGGCGAGAATATCACCGGCATGCAGGGTGATGCCGGCAACCTGGATGATCTCGATAGGTTGTTTGAGACGGTCAAAAAGGAGAAGTGTCACATCAATATCCTCTTTTCGAGCGCGATTTTCTATAAGTCTTAGTGTTAGTATATAAAGAAAATACATAATTAAAGGATTATATGGCATAGTCTTCCATAGAAGAATGGTATATCAAATTGACAATACAATGCCGACACTGCCATGCACTTATAGATAACGACAGATTGAATTTGGACTTGATTGAAAAATGTCCTTATTGCGAGGGACTTTTGCTGGAGACATCATCTATTTGAGTTTGTAAATTTAGTGTATCACAGCTGAATTGCTCGTCTGAGTACCGGCGTTGGCGAGCTCAGCAAGCCGCCTGACCCCATTACCGAGAAGAGCTGACGATACGTTAACGTCAACGTTAGCAGATATGGCGATATTCGATACTCCTCAAGAAATGAAGGACGGCTTCGCCTCTATACTCCCAATGTGTCGAATAGGCAAGCCGCTGGAGATTGCGACTGCTGCGCTCTTTCTCGCATCCGATGATTCTGGCTTCGTTACCGGCATAGGGCTGTACGTTGATGACTGCAACGCAGCAAAAGTCTAATTGAGCTTCTCCTATAGAAAGTAGAAAGCCCGTCAACTATTGTGCTATTGTAAAACGTCCTTGTGTTCTGTATTTTTTGATTTGATAGTTGTTTGTTCATGTCAAACGAAAATCGAACGTTTACTGGTCTGTTCATTTTATAGAAGATACTTCAAGAATGTGCTGTCATTGCTGGACCAGAAGAATAGGTTCATAAGAGGCTAAGCCTCTACGAAGAGATGGAAAACAAGGCAAACTTTCAGAATCGTAATGTAAAATCATCCAATGTATTAAAACCTTTAGGGTTCCCACGTTCATCAAATAGCTGCAAAGAAGGCCATAACTAAGCCTTGGAAAAAATATTTACCTCTTTAAGAGCTTATACTACAGCTAAGGATTCCCACAAGCACAAGAACAGATTGTGTATAATTTGTGCCAACATAGCTACTACTGAAGCATTATTCGATGTCGGCGAAGGTGTTATTGTAATAGAGAAGTACTGTAGTATATGCGCAAAACAAGTAAGATAGCGCACAGTAGTTTTCTATAAAATACTTATATTTTTGATTCTTAAAAATCGGTGACAACATATCTTACTGATATAGCTATCCTTT
>Ga0207699_10000953_pt1 | contig 13805 bp, 13 predicted proteins | sample LARL51metaG_FD_184344 | JGI IMG/M metagenome (GOLD analysis project Ga0207699, IMG submission 184344) | Corn, switchgrass and miscanthus rhizosphere microbial communities from Kellogg Biological Station, Michigan, USA - LAR L5-1 metaG... | ecosystem: Host-associated > Plants > Roots >...
CGCCTGCGAGCCGGGCGCCCAGGCGGCCTCGGCCGGCCGGCGGTCCAGCCCCGGGAGCAGGTCGGTGGGATCGCCGCCGGCGACGGGCACGACCACCAGGGTCGCGTCGCCGGCCTTCTCGTAGGAGTCGTGGGTCCTGGCCGCGGCGACGACCAGCGTGCCATCCGGCGAGATGCGGGGGTCGGTGAAGTCGCAGCCGAGGTCGGCCAGCAGCGTGCGGCGCTCACCGGTGGCCGTATCGATCACCGCGACCTCTGTCCGCAGGTCGGCCTCGTCGTCCCAGACGGCCCAGCCGGTGACGGCCCGGGTGCCGTCGGGCGACAGGTCGGCCGACTGCTCGTCCAGCGCCCGGCCCGGCCGCGGGGTCAGGTCACGGGGCGGCCCGGCCAGCCCGCCGTCGGCGGCCAGGGCCGCCAGCAGCCGCGGCTCATCGGGGCCCAGGTCGTGATCCCAGTGCCGGACCGGCGCGGCCTCGTGCAGGATCGCGCTGACCCCGGCGTCCTTGCGCCGCTGGCGGCGCTGCGCGTCATCGTCCAGCCCGGCCGCTCCCGGCAGCATCGGGGACATGAACATGAGCCCTGGCGCACTACGGGCCGTGACGACTCCGCCGGCACCACCAGGCGGAGCGACGACCCGTCGGGCGTCGCCGCCGGCCGCGGGCAGCAGCCACAGCGCGGTCTTGGCGCCGTCCTCTTCGCCGCCCTTGCCGTCGGCGGACCCGGCCGCCGGGTCGGGCCGCCGGGAGACGAACAGCAGGGAGCCGTCGGGAAGGAACTCCGGGCCGTCCTCGCCCTGCGCCGACTGGGTCAACCGGATGGGCTGGGAGGAAGGGCCAGCGGCCTGCGAGGAGGGCTCAGCGGGCGGCGGCCCGCCTCGGGCCGGGATCCGCCAGATGCTGGTCCTGTACTTCTTGCCGTCCGGGTCCGGCTGCTGGACCGTCGCGGCCAGCCAGGTCCCGTCGGGAGACAGGCGCAGGCCGGTCACCCGGGGAATCGCGATGTAGGAGTGCAAGTCGTCGAATGGCGTCACCGGGACCGCCCCGCTGGGCGCGACCGTACCAGCACGACGCGGAGCAGCATCATGGGCAACAGTCTGGCTCGCCCCGCCGCGGTATGCCAGGCCTGCCCGCCCTGCGGGCGCAAGCGCTGGGTCCCTTCAGCCTTGACGAGCCGACAGGGCCGTCGTGCAATGGATCATAAGCGGGTATGTGATGTGCCGCCCACCAGCGGGGAGAGCGGATATGGACGCGTGGTGGTGGGTGGCCATTGGTCTCCTCGCCTGGTTCGGTGTTTCGCTGGCGGCAGGGCTGTTGCTAGGCCGATTCTTCAGCCGCTCCTCACAGGCCCGGGACGCCTTGGACGCGCAGGAGGGGGAGGCACTAACTGAGCGCCTGGACCCGCCCGAGGATGGGCCGCGTGTGGCCTAGACGCATCAAAGTGCGGGCGGCGGCAGGCACAGACCCCCCAACATAGCCCTCACCTGTCGGCGATGTGAAGGAAATCTGCTGGCCAATCGCCGCTGGCGTGGCCGTGAGCATTGCGGTACCTATGAGCGACAAGCTGGCGGCCGCTGGCGTGGCTGTGCTGGCAGCAGGCTGCGCGGTCATCGCGTTTGGCGTTGTCGCCTACCTCCTAGACCACGGTGACTTGCGGACGGTCCTGGCCCGGCTGCGTCAGGTTGGCTGGCTGCGCCGTACTGTCAAGCAGCACGCTGCGTAAATGCTCCCGCTGGTGACCGGCAGCACAGGCGGCGCAGCACACTGGCCTTCACCATCTCCCACAGCCGTTACGTGTGCGGGCCAAGCCGAGACCTTCACGGTCATACCGCTGCGGTGACCAGGCCGGATAGGCTGCTAGCCGGGTCCGGGGTTCACGCCCCTCAGGGCACGCACGGGGAGGAGCGGCGTGGACGGCATACACCTACGGTTTGGCCGGCCCTTGCTGGCTGCCCCTGTCCGTCGATGGGCCGGGGTGCTGCTGGCTTGCTGCGCGATCCTTGTAGCCGTGCTCGGCGTCCTGTTCGCCCATCAGGCCCAGGCGGATTGGCTCGATCGCGCCATCGACGCCCCGATTATTGCCTGGTCCAGGGGTCATCCAGGTCTCGCAGTCCGGCTTGCCTCTCCCGGTTCACTGATTCCCGCGGGCGTGCTGAGTGCGGCCGTCGCCATCGCCTGCCTGCTCGCCGGGCGGCTCAACGGCGCGGTGCTTGCCCTGCTGGCCGTTCCGGTTGCCGTCGGCCTGGACGAGCGCCTGCTCAAGCCCCTGTTCCACCGCACTTACCTGGGCAACCTCGTCTATCCAAGCGGGCACACAACGGCCATGTTCGCAGTGGCCGCGACGGTCACGGTGCTCCTGGTGGCCCCGCCGCAGGCGGTCAGGGGAAAGGTGCTGCGCATAGCGATCCCGGCAGCGGCGTGCGTGCTGGGATGCGTCGTTGCTGTCGGCGTCATTGGTCTGCGATGGCACTACTTCACCGATACCGTGGCTGGCGCTGCTGTCGGTATCGGAGCTGTCTGCGGGCTTGCGCTCATCCTGGACCTGTCCATCGTCAGGTCGTGGCTCGCGCGAGCCAGCCGCCAGCCGCCAGCGGCTCAGGAACGCCGAAGCCACGCGGCGCGGGGGGGCAGTACCGGGGGTTGAGGACGCGGGATCGTCAGGCCAGCAGTACCCGGGCGTAATAGTCGCTGGCGTTGACCACGCCGGGCAGGGCGAAGAAGTAGCCGCCGCCGAACGGGCTGATGTAGTCCACCAGCGGCTCCCCGGCCAGCCGCGCCCAGAATGGGCTGCCATCGACAGGCCGGTCAGCACGGCATGCCACATCGCCGGCGGTCCTGGATCGCCCGCCGCACGTAAGGTTAGGCATACCTAATAGACTCGCAGCGGTGGCAGTCGGTTCACATCGCACGGCACGGCTTCGGACGGCGCGGCCTAGTGTCCTTCGGTGATCATGCCGGCGCCGACGGTGCTGTTGGTGGCCTCGTCGATGAGGATCAGCCCCCCGGTCTGCCGGTTCCGGCCGTAGGGGTCGCAGAACAGCGGCTGGGTCAGCCGGAGGGTGGTGCGGCCGATCTCGTTCAGGCCGAGCCGGCCGATGCCCTCCTCCCGGTGCAAGGTGTTCACGTCCAGCCGGTAGTGCAGGTCGCGGACCAGGGCCTTCACCGTGCGGGTGGTGTGCTTGACGATCAGGCGGCTGCGCGGCGTCAGCGCGACCGAGTCGGACATCCAGCACACCATTGTCTCGATGTCCTGGGCGACCATCGGCTGGTTGTGCGGCCGGCAGAGGAGGTCGCCGCGGGAGATGTCCAGGTCGTCCTCCAGCACCAGGGTCACCGACATGGGCGGGAACGCCTCGTCCACCGCGCCCCGCGCGGTGTCGATGCGGCTGATCCGGGTGGTCATCCCGGACGGCAGGTGCATCACCTCGTCGCCGGGCTTGAGCACGCCGCCGGCCACCTGGCCGGCGTAGCCGCGGTAGTCGTGCAGCTCGGGGTCGGTGGCCTGGTGCGGGCGGATGACGTACTGCACCGGGAAGCGCACGTCGATCAGGTTGCGGTCGGAGGCGATGTGCACGTGCTCCAGGTGGCTCAGCAGCGGCGGCCCGTCGTGCCAGGCCATGTTCTCGCTGCGCTGGACCACGTTGTCGCCGTGCAGCGCGGAGATCGGGACGAAGGACAGGTCCCCGATGTCGAGCTTGGCCGCGAACGCGGTGAACTCGGCGGCGATCTCCTCGAACACCGCCTGGTCGTAGCCGACCAGGTCCATCTTGTTCACCGCGAGCACCAGGTGCGGCACCCGCAGCAGGGTGGCGAGGAAGGCGTGGCGCCTGCTCTGCTCGGTCAGCCCGTTGCGGGCGTCCACCAGGATGATCGCCAGGTCGGCGGTGGACGCCCCGGTGACCATGTTCCGCGTGTACTGGATGTGCCCGGGGGTGTCGGCGATGATGAACTTGCGCCGGGGGGTGGCGAAGTAGCGGTAGGCCACGTCGATCGTGATGCCCTGCTCGCGCTCGGCCCGCAGCCCGTCGGTGAGCAGCGCGAGGTTGGTGTAGTCCTCACCCCTGGCCTTGCTGGTCCGCTCCACCGCGGCGAGCTGGTCCTCGAAGATGGCCTTGGAGTCGTACAGCAGCCGCCCGATGAGGGTGCTCTTGCCGTCGTCCACCGAGCCGGCCGTGGCCAGCCGCAGGATGTCGGTGTGCCGGTCCTTGCGCCAGGGGCTTACCACGGGGGTGCCCTCGGGTGCGTCGGGCATCAGAAGTACCCCTCCTTCTTGCGGTCCTCCATCGCGGCCTCGCTGGTGCGGTCGTCGGCGCGGGTCTGGCCGCGCTCGGTGATCCGGGTGGCCGCGATCTCCGTGATGACCTCTTCGATCGTCAGCGCGGCCGACTCGACGGCGCCGGTACAGGTCATGTCGCCGACGGTGCGGTAGCGCACGGTGGACTCGAACACCGCCTCGTCGTCGGCGCGCGGGATGTAGGGGTTGTCTGCCAGCAGCATCCCGTCCCGCTCGAAAACCGGGCGGGGGTGCGCGAAGTAGATCGACGGGATCTCCAGGTGCTCCCGCGCGATGTACTGCCAGACGTCCAGCTCGGTCCAGTTGGACAGCGGGAACACCCGGATGTGCTCGCCCATCCGGATCCGGGTGTTGTAGATGTTCCACAACTCAGGGCGCTGATTTTTGGGATCCCACTGGCCGAACTCGTCCCGGAAGGAGAAGACCCGTTCCTTCGCCCGCGCCTTCTCCTCGTCCCGGCGGGCGCCGCCGAACACCGCGTCGAACCGGTTCTCCTCGATGGCGTCCAGCAGGGTGACGGTCTGCAGCCGGTTGCGGCTGGCCCAGCGGCCGGTCTCCTCGGTGACCCGGCCCGCGTCGATCGACTCCTGCACGGAGGCCACCACCAGCCGCACCGCGGTCTCGGCCACCCGGCGGTCCCGGAAGTCCATCACCTCGGGGAAGTTGTGCCCGGTGTCGACGTGCATGACCGGGAAGGGGATCTTCGCCGGTGAGAACGCCCGTTCGGCCAGCGCCAGCATGACGATCGAGTCCTTGCCGCCGGAAAACAGCAGCACCGGCCGCTCGAACTCGGCCGCCACCTCGCGCATGACGTGGATGGACTCGGCCTCGAGCACGTCGAGCTGGGACAGGGAGTAGTCGGAACGCGTCAGGGCCATCGGGTGGACTCCGGTTGGTCGGGCGTGACGGGTGGCACCGGCGGGGGCGGGTTCTGCTCGGACCCGGATTGCCGCACAGCACCGACTGCAGCAATCAACCGGTCCGCCAGCTTCCCCGGGCAGATCAGGATATCCGGCTGCCAGAGGTCTGCCTTGTTGTACTCGAGCTTTGAGCCGTCGAGGCGGGAGGCGTGCAGCCCGGTGGCCAGCGCCACCGCCACCGGGGCGGCCGAGTCCCATTCGTACTGCCCGCCGTCGTGCAGGTAGGCGTCGGCCTCACCGGAGATCACCGCGGCCGCCTTCGCCCCGGCCGAGCCGAGCGGCATCAGCGTCGCGCCGATGTCCTGGGCGACCCGCGCCGCGAACGACGGCGGCCGGCTCCGGCTGACCACGATCCGCAGCGGCTGGGCGAACGCGGGCTCTCCCGCCTGGCTGGTCCCGGCGGGCCCGGGCGGCGGCGGGGGTTCGGCGGTGCTGAGGACCCGGCGCTGGGCGGGGAGCGCCACCGCCCCGGCGGTCAGCCCGCCGCGCTCCCACAGCGCCACGTGTACCGCCCAGTCGGTGCGGCCGGGCTCGCCGTACTCGCGGGTCCCGTCCAGCGGATCCACGATCCACACCCGATCCGCCGTCAGCCGGGCGGGGTCGTCACGCGCCTCCTCCGACAGCACGGCGTCCCCGGGGCGCAGGCGGCCCAGTTCGGCGGCGAGGAACTCGTGCGACAGCCGGTCCCCGGCCGCCCGCAGGTCGCCGGCGTCGCCGCCGCGCGCCCGGCGGGCCAGCAGGCGGCGCCCCGCCTCGGCCGCGAGGACGCGGGCCAGGTCGTCATCGGCCGTCACCGGCAGCTCCCTTCGGCCAGCAGATGCATAACGACCGCCCTCACGAGCGGTTGCCGGGCCGGCTCCCTCCGCGGCTCCCGGCCCGTGCGCCGGGACCCCGTCCGGCCACACGCCGGCCGACCCACCCTAGGGCATGTCCGGGCGGGCCCAGGACTCAATGCCGACACCGCCCGGGGGCCGGCCTGGATAAACTCACACGTGCGCACTCAGCTGGGACGCCCGTTGACGAGGTTCCGCACCGTCCCGAAGCCGCGGACCGCCGGCCCCGGCCGTCCCCGCCGGCGGCGGTTCCTCATCGCCGCGGCGGCCCTCCTGGTGGCCGTGTTCTGCGCCGCCACCGCGCGCTTGTTCGTGTGGCCGGAGCGGGGAATGCCGACCCGCGTCGACGCCATCGTGATGCTGAACGGGCCGGGTAACCGCCTCCCCACCGCGCTGGGCCTGGCCCGGGCGCACCGCGCTCCCGTGGCCGTGATCTCCCGGGGGTCACCGCAGTGGGTCACGGGCGGCAACTGCGCACCGCAGATACCGGGCGTCAGGGTGATCTGCTTCTCCCCCGACCCGGCCACGACGCAGGGCGAGGCGGAATTCGCTGGCCGCCTCGCCCGGCGCTACCACTGGCATTCCCTCGTCCTGGTGACCACCACGCCGCAGGACACAAGGGCGCGGCTGCGGATGGAGCGCTGCTTCCCCGGCAGCATCTACGTGATGACCGCCCCGCTTCGGGCCTACGACTGGCCGTACGCGCTCGCCTACGAGTGGGGCGCGACCATCAAGGCGCTCGTGCTCCAGCGCAGCTGCTAGCCCTGGTCAGTACCACTCTTCCCAGCTGTCGTAGGCACCGGCCAGGGCGGCGCGAAATAGCATCGGCCGGTCGATCCGCGTGATGAACGTGCGCGCGACGGTGCCCTCGGGGCGGGTGTTGACGGCCTGTGCGTACACCGTGGTGTAACCGGCCTCGGCCGCCGCCTGGCCCGCGACCCGGGTCCAGTTGCGGGACTGGCCCAGGGGGATGGCGAACTCCTCGGTGTCCACGTCCAGCATGCTCCGCAGCCGCTCGCGGGAGACCTCGAGTTCCCGGCGCGCCTCCCCCGGCTCGAGCTGGCCGAAGTCGGGGTGGGTGACCGAGTGGCTGGCCAGGCTCAGCCCGGCCTTGCGCAGCGCGCTCACACCCTGCCAGTCCAGCACCAGGTGTTCCTGGCCCTTCGGTGGCTGACCGTCAGCCCAGCCGGTGACCACGAACATGGTGGCGGGGATGCCGTGATGGCGCAGCACGGGCGCGGCATTGGCCAGCACGCTGGCCAGCCCGTCGTCGAAGGTCAGCGCGAGCTGCGGCTTGCCGGGCTCGGCGATCACGTCGGCGGGGGTGGCGAAGCTCCAGCCGTCGTCCACGGCGATCTGCAGGTGGCGCTCGAAGTCGCTCGGGCTGACGTCGTTGACCCCCCATTCCGGCGTCCCGACCGAGTGGTAGGCGAGGATCCGGCCCCGCCTGGCCTGGGCCTGCCCGCCCATGGCGCGGGTGCGCATGGCCAGCGCCCACCGCTCGGCGCACAGCCGGCCCTTGACGGCGCCGCGGTAGGCGACCTTGTCAGGCCGGTATGGGCTCAGTGCATGACGAACCGTTTTGATCCCCATAGCTGGCGCCTGACCCTCTCCCCGGCGGCTCGGTAGCTGTCGGTGATTCTTGGCTCTTTGTGGCTGGTTGCTCTCGAAGTTCATGGTTCTCAGATGGCTTGTGCCGTTCGGCGCTCGTGGCTCTTGGTGGCCGCTGGCACCGGGCGGACCGCGGCGGGCCTGGGACGTGGCCTACCTAGCCCGCCCGCGGCCGTAGCCGCTCTTTCAGGCGCCGGCCGAGCCTGCGCGCCTCGTCGGCGAGGTACGCGCCGCGGGAGGGACGCCATCCCCGGTACGGGGTCTGGTCGAGGTTGGCGAACCACTCGTCGCGGAAGGGGTGAGTGCAGTCATAGCTCCACGCCTTCACCGCTGTGGTGAAGTGTACGATCCACGGGTCCTTGATCAGCTCGGCCAGCTGCGCCTCGTCAAGGGGCAGCGTCGCCTGGTGGGGCGGCTGGAAGTGCTCGGTCTGGACGTTCCAGCGCGGGTCGACCTCGCCAATCCGGCCGGGCAGGACGGCGTTGATGGCCTCCTGGTCGACCAGGAACTGGTGCCGCCCGTCGGTGAGGTACGCCACGGCCGCCCCGGTGATGTCCTCCTCCCGCCAGGCGGTGAGGTTCAGCAGGAGTACGCCAGAGTTGAAGTTGACCTCGTCGGCCCGGCGCCCGTGCCGGGACCAGTACGGCACGCCGTAGAGCGAGGAGACGAAGGGCGAGCCGGCATCGGCGACGCCCAGGGCGGCGAAATCGCCCAGCGGCGAGTCGAACAGCTCGCCGACGCACCGCCGGACGATGAGGTCGGAGTCGAGATACAGGGCCCGGTCCAGGCCGGGCGGCAGGACGAAGGGGATGAACAGCCGGGCGTATGCGGCCCGGGAAATGCCGGGCACCGCCTCGGGCAGGTGCCCCACCTTCTGCCCGAGCGTCGTCACCCAGTGCAACCGGACCTCCGGCCGGGCGGCGGCCGCGGCGATCATCTCCCGGTTCCGGGCGGTGATCCCCATGTCGCACAGGTACAGGTCCAGCTCGCGCCCGGGACTCAGCTGGGCGACGATCGACCGGACCGTCGCCGCTAGCGGCCGACTGAAGCGGTCGTCGGCGGCGAGAACCGCAGCGATCCGGCTGTCGGCCATGCGTGCCATCCCCCGTTGGTAGATCTCGGGCAGCAGGGTGGCCCGCCGGGCTCCCCCTCGGTCAGTACGCCCCGCTCCCGCGGAAGACCGCGGACCAGGTCTTCCAGAGGATCTGCAAGTCTAGGGCGAAGGACCAGTTTTCCACATAACGCAGGTCCAGCCGGACGGCCTCGTCCCAGGGCAGGTCTGACCTGCCGTTGATCTGCCACAGGCCGGTGATGCCCGGCTTGACCACCAGCCGGCGCCGCATGTGGTCGCCGTACCTCGCGGCCTCGGCGGGCAGGGCCGGCCGCGGGCCGACCAGGGACATGGTCCCCACGAGGACGTTGAGCAGCTGCGGCAGCTCATCCAGCGAGTAGCGCCGCAGCCAGACGCCCGCCCTGGTCACCCGCGGGTCCCGGCGCATCTTGAACAGCGCCCCGGCGCCCTCGTTCAGCTCGGTGAGCTCGGCTTTGCGCTGCTCCGCGTCCACCACCATGGTGCGGAACTTCCAGACCCTGAAGGTGTGGCCGTTCTTGCCCACCCTGGTCTGCCGGAAGAAGACCGGCCCCCGGTCGCTGAGCTTGATGGCCACCGGGATGGCCACGAACAGCGGGGACAGCATAATCAGCGCCGTGATCGCCACCAGCTTGTCGAACACGCTCTTGACGGTCTGCCTGCCGCCCGCCAGCTCCGGGTGGTCCACGTGCAGCAGCGGCAGCCCGGCCACCGGGCGGATGGTCGTGCGCGGGCCGGCCACGTCCATCAGCGCCGGCGCGACGTACATGTCGGTGTCGGTCCGCTCCAGGTCCCAGGCGAGCTCCCGCAGCCGCACGCCGTTCAGCTCCGGGCAGGCGAGCACGGCCACGGTGTCCGCGTCGAGCCGGCCCACGGCCGATATCACGTTGCCCAGGCCGCCGAAGACCGGGACGCCCGCGATCTCGTGCAGCATCGTCCCGCCGGCCAGGCAGGCCCCGGCGACGTCCAGGCCGTGGTAGGGGTCGCGGCGCAACTCGGCGATGAGGTCGGCCACCGCGGGGGCGTGGCCGATGGCCACCACCCGCCGCATGCAGGCGCCGTGGGCACGCATCTTGTGCAGCCGCTTGCGGAGGCGGTGCCTGAACACCAGGTCAAGGGCCGTCGTCAGCGGCAGGGACAGCAGCACGTAGCCGCGCGCGAATTCGAACTTCACCGCATACGAGCAGATGGCCACCGCGGCGGTCAGGTTCACTCCCGCGGCCAGGACCCGGCGGAACTCATCGGACCCGACGCCGATGAAGCGCGCGTCGTACCCGCCGGCCAGCGCGACCGATGCCACCCAAATGACCGGCAGCAGGCCGGTGAAGACGAGGTAGAGGAGCGGACGATAGTGGGGGTCGTCGAAGCGGAGCTCGAACGCCAGCGCCCCGGCCGCCAGCGCGCAGATGCTGTCGACGAGCGCTGCCCAGCGGAGGTAGGCGACGGTCCAGACGGCGGGATCTCGCGCGGCCAGCCGCGCCTGCACCCTCCTCCGGTCCGTGACAGCTGTGTTACCAGCCATCGCCCCCACCGCCCTTCCCCGTCCCAAATGGTCACCCCGCCCGGCTATACGGAAAGACGCTCGGGCAAATCTTCCGGTTTACCCCTGCATGGTGAATGTGTTGGCAGGTCCCGGAATTCGATCCGCGAGGGACCCTGCGGTGGGTGGCCCGGCAGGCGGGCCGGTGCGTGGTGCTGGCGTGTCGCCGGGGCGGCCGCGGTGACGGCCGGCCGGCGGCGAGGGTGGGCCAGGCCCGCGGTGGCTGACCCCGGCTGCCCTACCCGGTGCGGCTGCTCTCATCCCGCAGCCAGTCCGAGTAGCCGCGCCGCCGCACTGCGCGCCGCGCACGCAGCCGCGCAACGAGTGTAACGCCCAGGAAGACGGCGACCCGCGGCGCCATCCGGGGGTCTTGGCGGACGATCTCAAACAGGTCCCGCGGCTGCGTCCGTGCCGTCGAGGCGGGAGCACCCGGCGTGCCCTCGGCCCGCTCGACCTGACTGACTCCCATGGTGGCGCGGACTCGGCGGCGCAGCAGGTCGCCGGCCGTCCGCGGGGGGTGGACGACGACCCGGGCGCTTGGCACTATGACGCGCTCGTCCGGCGCGAACACCAGGGAGGCGGCGAGGTCGTCGGCCAGCAGCGGCGGCAGGCTGGCCAGGCGCTCGTGGCCTTTCTCGCTCACCCCGATGACGCCCCGGCCGAACAGCCCGCCGCGGACCTCCGGGAGCCGCGCCCAGACGTCGTAATACCAGCGGACCAGCCACGGCCGCCCAGCCATCGCCAGCTCCCGCGCCGGGCCGCCGGCCAGCGCGCCCGGGTGCCGCAGCGCCTCACCCAGCGCCGCGATGTCGGCCGCGCCCAGCTCGACGTCGGCGTCCACGTACAGGCGGGGGAAGCCCTTGGCGGCGCGGTCGCCGGCCACCAGCGCCTCACGCTTGGAGGCGACCGGGATCGACAGGACCCGGACCGGCGGGCCGAACGAGGCCGCCACCTGCGCCGTATCATCGGTGCAGCCGTTGGCCACGACGATCACGTCCAGCTCGCCGGGCACGGGCGACGCCACCAGCGGCCCGAGCAGCCGCCCGATCACGCGAGCCTCGTTGTGGGCGGGAACGACAACACTTACCACATTGGGAAGTATGCCTATCCGGACCGGCTGTGTCAGGGGAGCGCTGTGAAAGAAGAAACTGCTGTGGGTGAAATTGAGATCCAGGCCACGGCCGATGTGGATGACCGCGCCGTGCTCGGGCCGGGAACCACCGTCTGGCATCTCGCCCAGATCCGCGAGGACGCCCGCCTAGGCCGGGGCTGCATCGTGGGCCGCGGCGCCTACGTCGGGCCGGGAGTCACCATCGGTGACCACGTCAAGCTGCAGAACTACGCGCTGGTCTACGAGCCGGCCCGGCTGGAAGACGGGGTGTTCATCGGCCCGGCCGCGGTGCTGACCAACGACCTGCACCCCCGCTCGACCGACATGGCGGGCAAGCTCAAGCGGCCGGACGACTGGGAGGCGCAGGGCGTGGTGGTGCGCGAGGGCGCGTCGCTGGGCGCGAACGTGACCGTGATCGCCGGTGTCGTGATCGGCCGCTGGGCGCTGGTCGCGGCCGGGGCGGTCGTGACCGCGGATGTACCGGACTTCGGCCTGGTGGCCGGCGTGCCCGCGCGGCGGATCGGCTGGGTGGGCCGGGCCGGCGTCCCGCTCCGGCAGGCGGGCGAGGGCCGGTGGCAGTGCCCGGAGACGGCCGGGCTCTACGCCGAGGCCGGCGACATACTGCAGCCACTCACGGACGGGGCATGACGAGCCCGCTGCCGGCCGGCCAGGCGGTCACCAGACCGGGCGACCGGCGCCGCCGGGGCCACGCTGGTCATGCCCTCCCGGCGGGCTCGCGCAGGCCGGCGGCGGCGTGGACCACCGACACGACCAGGTCCTGCTCCTCCTCGGTCAGCTCGTGGAAGAGGGGGAGGATGAGGGAGCCGGCGGTGACCCGCTCGGTGACCGGCAGCGGCGGGCACAGGAACCCGGCATAGGCCGGCTCCAGGTGCGCGGCCATGATGCCCCGCCGCGCCGAGACGCCCGCGTCGGCGAGCATGCGCAGCAGGTCATCGCGGCTCACCGGGAACCCGTCCGGCAGCTGTACCCAGAACGACTGGTAGTTGGTCGTCCCGTAGCGCGGGTCCCGGACCGTGACCAGCCCCGGGATGTCGGCCAGCAGCTCTTGGTAGCGGGCGGCCAGCTCGCGCCGGCGCTCGATCTGGCGGCCCAGCTTGGCCAGCTGCACCAGCCCGATCGCGGCCTGCACGTCGGTCATCCGGTAGTTGTAGCCGACCTCCAGGTAGCGCTCGATCACCGGCTGCTGGCTGGCGTGGCGTTCCGCCGCGCCGACGCTCATGCCGTGCTCCCGCAGCCGCCGCAGCCGGGCGGCGACGTCCGCGTCCGGGGTGGTGATCATCCCGCCCTCACCGGTGGTGAGGAGCTTGCGCGGATGGAAGGAGAAGGTGGCCAGGGATGCCGTCGCGCCGGCCGGCCGGCCCCGGTACACCGCCCCGGCCGCGCAGGCGGCGTCCTCGATCACGGCGACGCCCCGCGGCTCACAGAGCGCCCGGATGGCGTCCAGGTCGGCGGGCACCCCGGCCTGGTCCGCCACGATGACCGCCCGGGTTTTGCCGGTCAGGCGGGGCTCAATCGTCGTCGGCACCAGGTTGAGCGTGGCCGGATCCACGTCGGCGAAGACGGGGTCCGCCCCCACGTAGCGGGCGGCGTTCATGGTGGCGATGAACGACAGCGACGGGGCCACGACCTCGTCCCCGGGGCCGATCCCGGCGGCGATGAGCGCCAGGTGCAGCGCGGTCGTGCACGAGGACACGGCGACCGCGTGCGCGGCGCCGAGCGCCTCGGCGAACGCGGCCTCGAACTGCGCCACCCGGGGTCCCTGGGCGACCCAGCCGGAGGCGACCGCCGCCGCGGCGGCCTGCGCCTCCTCCTCGCCGAGCCACGGCCGCATCACCGGTATGGTCACGGCGCGGTCCTCTCTGGCGCGGCTCCCTCGGGCGCGGTCCCGCCCGGTCCAGGGGCCCCCGGGTCGGTGCCCTTCGCCCGCTCGGCGCGCCACCAGGAGACGAGCCGGGCCAGGCCCTCCTCCAGGCCGACCTCGGCCTTCCAGCCGAGGCGGTCGGCGGCGGCCGAGACGTCGGCCAGCCGCCGGGTCACCCCGTTGACGCTGCGGGCCGGCCCGAACTCCGGCTCCAGGTCGCTGCCCATGACCTGGAGGAGCATCGCGGCCAGCTCGCGCAGGCTGGTCTCCGTCCCGCTGCCGATGTTGAACACCTCGCCGGTCACGTCGCCGTCCGCGGCGAGCACGTTCGCCCGGGCGATGTCCTCGGTGTAGACGAAGTCCATCGTCTGCAGGCCGTCGCCGAGGATGAGCGGGGGCTCGCCCGCCTCGATGCGCTCCATCCACCGGATGAGGACCTCGGTGTACAGGCCGTAGATGTCCATCCGGGGCCCGTACACGTTGAAGTACCGCAGCGCCACGTAGGGCAGGCCGCGCATGGCGGCGAAGC
>Ga0207699_10000955_pt1 | contig 13781 bp, 10 predicted proteins | sample LARL51metaG_FD_184344 | JGI IMG/M metagenome (GOLD analysis project Ga0207699, IMG submission 184344) | Corn, switchgrass and miscanthus rhizosphere microbial communities from Kellogg Biological Station, Michigan, USA - LAR L5-1 metaG... | ecosystem: Host-associated > Plants > Roots >...
CCGTGCCTCCTTGGCGTCACCGCGCCTCCCGGCCGTCACGGCGCCTCCGGTGGTCCCCGTCGGCTCTCTCTGTCCTCGCCGCCGCGCCTCTCCCGGATCACGTGTGCACCCGGCCATCCTCTTGCACAGAACTGTTAATTTGTACGCCGAAATCGCTTCCTTGAAATGGTCAAGTAAGCGGCGATAGCCTCGTGCCGTGACCGATGCCGACCGGCTCCGCGAGGCGGGGCTGCGGGGACCGGCGCGCTACGAGTCCCGGACCGGCGACAACCATCAGCACATCGTGTGCCGCCGGTGCGGTACGGTCGCCGACGCCGACCGCGTCACCGGTCACACCCTCTGCCTCGAGCCGTTAGCGAGCGCCGGTTTCGCGATCGACCGGGCCGAGGTCACGTTCTGGGGGCTGTGCCCGCGATGCCGGGCCCGGCGGGACCAGCCCGGGGAATCAGCGGCCCAGCACCTCCGCTCCTGACCGCTATCCGGCCCGGTCCACATCCCCACCTCACCTCCGTCAGCGTGGCGGTCACTCAGCCCGGAGGATCTGCGCGCTGCGGAGCCGGGCCGCGCGCTGCCCCGGCCAGGCGGCCAGCAGGTTCGCGGCCAGCAGGGCCAGGGGGCCGATGAGCACCAGCGCCCAGAGGGCCAGCGGGGGATGGTAGGCGAGCGGCGTGTCCACGGCGACCAGCCGCCACACGAAACGGCCAACCGCCACCCCCAGCGGCACCCCCACCAGCAGGCCGACCGCGGCCAGGACGCTGGCCTGGGTGACCACCACGAGGCGGGACTGCAGCCGGGTCGTCCCGAGCGCCCGCAGGATCGCCAGCTCGCCGCGGCGACGGGTGACCGCGGTGGCCAGGGCATGACCCACCGCCCCGACCGCCAGCAGGACCAGGAAGGCGCCGAGGGCGAGCGGCAGCGCGGCCACGTCCTTGACCACCAGTTGTGCCTCCGCGGGGGGCGCGACGGCGAAGGTGATCGCGCTCCCGCCCTTGACCGACGCCGCAATCGCGCTCAGCCGGCGCTCCGCCGCGGCCACGTTCGTGCCCGGCCGCAGGCTGATCAGCGCCACGTGGTACTTGAACCCGTAGTGCGCGCCGCGGAACAGCCGGTCATAGCCCGCCGAGGTGACCCAGGCACCCTCGTCGTACCCGTTGTGCGCCCCCTCGGGGACGAAGCCGAGGCCGGATACCCGGACCGCCACCGGGTGTGCCCCGCCGCTGAGCCGGATCGTCGCGCCGGTGGCGACGTGGAGGTGGCCCGCCGTGGTCGGGGCCAGCACTATCTCGTCCGGCGCGGCGGGCAGCCGACCCGCGGTCAGGACGACGGGCAGCCGTTTGCCGCCGACCGGGTCATAGGTGTAAGTGGTGATGGACACCGAGCCGGACTCGGCCACCGCGACCCGGGCGTCGTCGAGCCCGGTAACGTCCCGGCTGGCGGCGACCCGGCGCAGCACAGGGCCGGCCGGCCCGAAGTCCTGCCCGTTCTCACCGAAGTAGCTTTCGAGCTGCTGGGTCTGCCCGAACCGGGCCGGGTTGGCGGCTGCGTCCGTGACCCCGGCGGAGAACGTGAACGCGCCCAGCACCCCCAGCACCCCCGCGACCGCGCCCATCAGCGCCGGCCGGACCGGCAGCGCGGTCCGGCCACGTCCGGGCTCCAGCGCGAAGCGCGTTCCGATCAGCACCGGTACCGGGGCGCCGGCCCTGGCCGCGGCGGCCGCGAACATGGAACGGCGCGGGGGGCGCTCCGACCGGCCGGCCGCGAGCGCCGCGGCCGCGGCCACGGCGCACCCGGCCAGCACCAGCAGCGGCGCGGCGGCCCAGCCGACGCCCAGGATCAGCCAGTCCGCGCTGATCCCCGGGTGCGGCTCGAACAGGGAGGCCGCCCCCATCGGCATCCACTGCGAAGCCACCACCGCGCCCGCGACCCCCACGGTGGCTCCCGCCACCGCGGTCAGGAACGGTGCCGCGCAGGCCGCCGCGGTCGCCTGCCGCGGCCCCATGCCCGGCGCCCGGAGGACCTGCAGGTCGGACACCGTGGCCGAGGCGTAGCGCGCGATGGACTGGCCGATCAGGAAGAACGCGGCCGCCAGCGCCGCCAGCCCGAAGGCGAGCAGGCACGCGGCCTCGTATCCGAGGACCCGGTTGACCGGGTCACCAATGGTGGCGAAGTTGTCCCATATGTCGATGTCCGAGCGGCCGGTCACTCGCGCGAGATCGGCGCGGAACCGGGGGATGGCCGCGGCGCCGCCCTTGAGCCGCACCAGCGCGTTGATGAAGCCGTCGTCCCGGACGCCCATGAGGTTGGCGCGGTAGTGGGTCAGGAGCGCCGGCGAGGGGACGACGCTACCGAGGGATCCGGGGAGATCGGAGAACCAGGGTGAGCGGATCACCCCGACGATGCGCACCCGGATCTTCGGCCCCCGCGCCGGCTGGCCCGAGGTCGGGTCGTAGTACTGGCCCTGCTGGAGGCTGGGCAGCTGGAGAGTGAGCGTGTCGCCGACGCCCTTGCCGTAGTTGGCCGGGAATAGGCCGCTGACGTCCACCTCGTCCACCCGGCCGGGATTCAGCAGCCGTCCCTGGAGAACCACCGGCCGTTCGATGGTCCGGAACACCTGGCTGTCGGCGGCGGGCAGATCGGGGTTCTGGGTCGCCAGCGGGTACCCGTCAATCGCGAATCTGGCGACGGCGAACGTCGTCAAGGCGCTGACCTCGGGCAGCGCCCGGATCCGGGACCAGTCGAAGTGCGGCTGGTTCGGCAGGACGGTGACGGTCGCCGGGAGGGTGCGGGCCCACAGCCGGTCGAGCGCGGTCTGGCCGCGCCGGGCGCCGGCCGCCGCGGTCAGGACCGTCGCGGTGGCCAGCGCCACCAGCAGCGCCAGCGCGGCGAGGGACCGCCAGCGCCGCTGGCCTTCCAGGCGGGTCCAGGCCGCGATGATCCTCATGGCCGCCCCTCCGCCCGCCCGTCGCGCATCCGGACGATCCGGTCGGCGGCCGCCGCCACCTCCGGCGCGTGCGTCACCATGATGATCGTCTGGCCGCTCGCGTGCAGTTGCGCCAGCAGCGCCAGCACCTCCTGTGCGCCCTCGCTGTCCAGGGAGCCGGTGGGCTCGTCGGCCAGCAGCAGGTCCGGGTGGTTGACCAGCGCACGGGCGATGGCCAGCCGCTGGCGCTGGCCGCCCGACAGCGCGCTCGGCGGCCGGCCGGCCTGTTCGCCGATGCCGAGCAGGCCGAGCAGGTCACGGGCGCGGGAGATGGCCGTCCGCCGCCGCATGCCGCCGAGGATGCCCGGCAGCACCAGGTTGTCCCGCACGCTGACGCCGTCGAGCAGGCTGAAGAACTGGAAGATCACCCCGACGTGCTGCCGGCGGAACCGGGCCAGCCACTCCTCGTCGCGGCCGTCGATCCGCTCACCCGCTATCTCGACGCTGCCCTCATCGGGCCGGTCGAGCCCGGCGATGACGTTGAGCAGGGTGGACTTCCCGCAGCCGGAGGGCCCCATCAGCGCGACGAACTCGCCGGCGGCGACGTCGAGGTCCAGCCCGCGCAGGGCGCGGACCGGTGCCAGCTCGGCTTCGAACGAGCGCCGCACCCCGCGCACCCGCACCGCGGGCGGCGCGCCCCCCGGACGGCCATCGTCGGCGGGAACGTCGCCGGGCACGGGAAGGCCGCCGGAGGCGGGAAGGCCGTCGGGGCCGGGGTGGCCGTTGCCCGCGGCTCTGCCGGTAGCGGGCGCGGCCGTGCCATGGCTCATGATCCAAGTAGAGGGCATGGCGCGCATGAGACTCAATGGTGCTAGGACGAGATGTCGCGGAGGCTGTCCCCACCGGGCGCGGCGTGCTGGCAAGCACTGTCCGGCCGCCCGGCGGCACGCTACGATCACGGCCTGATGGGAAAGATCAGGGTCGCGCTGGCCGAGGACAACGTCCTGCTCCGGGAGGGAGTCTCCCGGCTGGTGTCAGCGAACGAAGAATTCGAGCTGGTCGGGACGGCTTCCGACCTGCCGCAGCTGCTCGCGCTGGTGCGCGAGCAGCTACCTGACGTGGTCATCACCGACATCCGGATGCCGCCCACCGGGACCAACGAGGGCATCCAGGCGGCGGCCTGGCTTCATGAGAACCACCCGGGAGTGGGCGTGGTAGTGCTGAGCCAGTACACCGCGCCGGCGTATGCGATGGCGCTGCTCGAGCACGGCTCCGCGGGCCGGGCGTACCTGCTCAAGGAGCGGGTGGCCAGCGTGGACGAGCTGGCGCGGGCCATCCGCGCGGTCGCCCAGGGCGGCTCGGTGATCGACCCGATGGTGGTCGACGAGCTGGTGAGGTCGCGGTCGGGCCAGCAGCAGCCCGGCATGTTGTCGCTGACGCCGCGGGAGTCGGAGATCCTGGCCGAGATGGCACAGGGCAAGAGCAACGCCGCCATCGCGGCCTCGCTCAGCGTGTCGGAGCGTGCCGTGGAGAAGCACACCAACTCGATCTTCGCCAAGCTCGGTCTCAGCGAGGAGAAGGACCTCAACCGCCGGGTGAAGGCCGTCCTGCTCTACCTGGCCGAGGGCCAGGGGGGCTGACCACACCGCCATCGGGGGGTGGCAGCACCCTGCCCAGGCCAGCACGGCCGTGGGAAGCTTGGATCATGACCACCAGCCCGCACTCAGTGGTCGTAGTCGACGATCAGGCGCCGTTCCGGATGGCCGCCAAGGCGGTTCTCCGGCGGCTGCCCTGCTTCGAGCTCGCCGGTGAGGCCTCGAGTGGGCCGGAGGCGATCGAGCTGGTCGAGGTTCTCCACCCGGAACTGGTGCTGATGGACATCAACATGCCGGAGATGAACGGGATCGAGGCCACCCGCCGGATCGTGTCGGCCCACCCGGACGTCGTGGTGTTCCTCTGCTCGACCTACGACGTCGAAGACCTGCCCCCCGGCGCTGCCGACAGCGGCGCGAGTGCCTACGTGAACAAGGAGCGGTTCGGCGCGGAGACGCTGCGCCAGCTCTGGGCCAACCGGGATTCCGGGTCGTTCACCGCTGCCTGAGCGGCAGAGCCGGCCTGAGCCGTGTGCCGGACTGGCGGGCTTCTGAGTTACCGGGTCCGGGGTTTTGTCTGTTGCGTGAGCCCCGAAGGAAGGTGCTGTCCCCGGTTAGCCGGCCAGGTTGTGGCGCAGCGCGAACAAGACGGCGGCGCCGCGGGTAGAACAGCCGATCTTGGCATGGATGTGCTGAATGTGGCTGCCGGCGGTCTTGGGGGAGATGACCAGCTGCCGGGCGATTTGCGCGGTGGTGAGCCCGGTTGCGGCCAGCCGCAGCACTTCGACCTCCCGGTCCGTCATCCCGGCCGGAAGGGTCTGCGGCCGCGTCCGCGCCTGATGACCCGCCGCGGCCAGCACGCACTCGGCGGCGTCGCGGTCGACATACCCCTCCGCCGTCATCCGGCGCCTGCACCACCTCGGCTGCGGGCAGCCCGGCCTGGCGGCAGGCATCCGCATGCCAGCCAGCCTGCAGCTCGTGGGCCCACCGCGCGGCGAGGAGCTGCTGCTCGCCACGGCGCGCCACGTGGAGGCTGCCCTCGGGTAGTCACAACGCCCGGGCATCCTGGCCCGGTGCCCGGGCGTGTCGACCTTCAGGCTGCGCTGCTGCCCGCCCAGAATCGGTGATGTCGCTGCTCGGCGACTGCCGTCAGTCCCGCCCTGGATCCAGGCGGCCGGATCCGGCTGTCGGGGAAGCGGTGTGTTCGGCCGCGGCAGGCGCAGAGCTGGCCGGGTTGCCTCGCCCGGGCGGAGTACTGGCCGGGTTCGCTACGGGGTATTGGCCTGCGGGCAGGAGGGTGGCCAGGGATCGGGCGATCCAGCGCTCGTAGCGGTCGGCGGGCCAGCCCCGCTCGGTGGTGAGGATCCTGTGCACGTCTGGGGACAGCAGGGCGTACACGATGTCGGCGGCTTCGGCCGGGTCGAGGTCCGGGTCGAGTGCGCCCGTGGCATCCAGGGCGGCGACGATCCTGGATTGGCCGGTGTGCCTTTGCTGGCGGATCTCGGCCAGCAGCCCGGCCGCGTCGGCGTCAACCTGGGCGGCGGTGGCCAGCACGTGGAGGATGGCTGAGGACCGTTCCATGAACTCCCGCACGATGCGGGCGAACGCGTTCACCATCTTCACCGGGTCGGTTTCGGCCTGTGCGGCGCGGGCGGCGGGCCGGTCGCCGAACGCTATTGGCTGGTCATCGCCGCCGAAGGCGGTATCCAGGACGGCGGCGAGCAGGGCCCGCTTGGAGCCGAACAGCCGGTAGACGGTCGGCAGCGGCGTATCCGCCTCCTCGGCGATCATCTCGATGGTGGTAGCGGGGTAGCCGTGCTCGGTGAACAGGCGCTTGGCGGCTTCGATCACGTTCCGGCGGGTGGCCCGCACCTGGGCTTGGCGGCGGGAGTTGTCATAGCGCCTCTTGACAGCCTCAGCCATATTGCCGATAGTACTACCAATATGGAGAGAGTTGAGCTATCACGAAAATGGTCGCGAGCAGCGGTGCCCGTCGCTGGCGCCGGGCCGGCGGGGCCGGCCGTCGGCCCGTTCTCCGCTCGACGGGGAGCGCGGAAGGGAGCGGGATAGATGAGCACGGATCTGGGTGCTGGCCGGCTCACGGTCCTGCGCGCCGCAGCCATGTTCGACGGCGTCAGCTCGGCGCTCATGGAGAGGCCGTCGGTGGTAGTCGCGGACGGCGTGATCGCCGCCGTCGAAGGCCCGGCCGGGCCTGTCCCCGCCGATGCGCCCGTCGTAGACCTGCCCGGGCTCACGTTGATGCCGGGCCTGGTGGACACGCACCTGCACCTGTGCTTCGACGCCAGCAACGACCCGGTCGGCCACCTCGCCGGGACCGGCGACGACCTGCTGCGCGAGCAGATGGCCGATGCGGCCCGGCGGGCGCTGCGCGCGGGCATCACGACGGTGCGCGATCTCGGCGACCGCGGCTACCTGGCCCTGGATCTGCGCGACCAGCGACGCGCCGGCGTGGCCGGGCCATTGCCGGCGATCGTCGCCGCCGGCCCTCCGATCACCACCCCCGGCGGGCATTGCCACTTCCTCGGCGGAGCCGCCAGCGGGGATCGCGCCCTTCGCGCGGCCGTGCGGGAGCGGGCCGAGCGGGGCGCGGATGTGATCAAGGTGATGGCCAGCGGGGGGAACATGACCCCCGGCCCCCTGCCGTACGAGCCGCAGTTCGGCGCCGGGGCGCTGCGGGCCATCGTCGGCGAGGCCCACCGCCACGGGCTGCCCGTCATCGCGCACGCCCACAGCGCCCGGTCGATCGCCGACGCGGTGGCGGCCGGCGTCGACGGGATCGAGCACGCGACGTTCATGACCGCCGACGGCGTCGATGCTCCCGAGGCCGTGATCCGCGCCATCGCCAGCCAGCAGATCGCGGTCGGCTGGACCGTCGGCTGCGATCCGGGCCACGCCGGTCCCGTGATGCCGCAGATCGCCAGCCGGATGGCCGGGCTGATCGCGACGCGGCGGCGGCTGTATGAGTCCGGCGCGGTGCTGGTGCCCGGCAGCGACGCCGGCGTCACCCCGGCCAAGCCACACGACGTGCTGCCCTTCGCCCCCGGCGACATGGCCGCGGCCGGCCTGAGCCCAGCCGAGATCCTGCGGGCGATGACCTCCCGGGGCGCCCAGGCCTGCGGGCTCGGGCACCGCAAAGGGCGCATCGCTCCCGGATTCGACGCCGACATCCTCGTCATCGGCGGCAACCCACTCGACGACCTCGCCGCCATCCGCAGATTGCGCGCCGTGTACGCCGGCGGCCGGGCGGTTCTCCCGGCCCTGGGCAGCCAGGTTGGAGTCGAGGTGCCGTGATGCCGCGTCCCGCCGTCCCTCTGGCGCCCGGCCCGATTCCTTCCCCGCTCACCGAACCGCATCTGGTGACGATGGCCGGCGAATGGGCCCTGTGGCGCGACATCGCGGTCCGAACCGCCGGGTTCCCGGTGTCCGGGCTAGACATCTTCGGCTCGCGGGACGAGCAGGCCGCCCTGCGCGCGGTGGCCCGCAACCCGCTGTTCCAAACGGCGGTCACCTGGCAGAACCGGGCCGCGATGCACAACGCGGTCACCAAGATCGCCACCGGGGCCCCGGCGCCCGGCAGCGCTCACCGGCGCCGGGAGGAGGTCGTCGCCAGCTACTGGCAGCGGTATTGCGCCAAGAACGACACGATCGGCTTCTTCGGCCCACTGGGCTGGGGGCGCGTGGCCGATGATGGCCCGGCTGTCCGGGTGAGCTGCGGGCGCTTGGTCAGCGAGAGCAGCATGCATTTTGAGGCGTGGGCGATCCAGGCCCTGGCCGAGGCCCTGGACCCGGACCTCGCTGTGCCCGCCGGCCCGCGATCCGAGGGCGACCTGCGAACCCAGCTGGAACAGTCACCACCCGGGCTGCGCGCCCGCGGGCTGGCCGCGCTCGACCGGCTGGAGCGATGCCGATCGGCCGTGGCGCAGGGCACGACCCCCCAGACTCTCGATGCCGCGCTCGGCGACCTTGACCGCGCGTTCGAGGAGCTGACCGGCCGATCCCCTATTCGCCGTCGGGGCGAGACCAACGCCGCCCGGACCCTGCTCTACCTCGACTGCATGCGCGAACTGGACGTGACTGTCGGCCCCGCACTGCAGGCCGAGCTGGCGGCGACGCTGCCGCCGCTGCTCGCCGGCGCCCGCTGGTACAGCGGCCGGATCCACCACGCGGCCGCGCAGATCATCGGTGAAGCCGCCACCGCGAGCGCCGCGCGGTCGCTCGACCGCGTGCTCGAGGCAGTTCTGCCCGCCCTGCGGCGCCTGCCGGACGTGGCGGCAGCGGCGAACCGCGACCTGCAGCGGCGGTGGTCAGCCCTGCTCGCCGACCCGGACACGGCGACCATCGGGACCCGCGCGGCGGCGGCGTTCGCCGACTACGCGCCGGCCTGGCCGGTCGGCGTCTATCAGTCAGCGGATGTGCAGATCGCAGCGCCCAGCCTCGCTGCCGTCAACGCGGGCGACTACCTGTGCGTTGTCGGCGACTTCCATCCCGGCGCCAACCCGCTGGGCCAGAGCATGTTCGCCACCCGCCACCCAGACAAGGACCGTTTCCTCGGCGCGATCGCATCCGATGTCGGGACGCTGCCCTTCCTCCACCCGCCCGGCGGCATCGGCTCGCCGCCCACGCGGAACATGCCGGCGATCACCCGCCCCGGCGACGTTCACGTCACCGCTGGCTCGCGGGACCGCATGCCCGACGGCTACCGGACGCTGCCCGCAGCCGACCTGATTGTCGACGGTGAGACCGTCACGACCCAGGATGGCTCATGGCAGGCCCCGCTGTCCCACTTGCTGTGGCTGCCGATGCTGGTCGCCGGAGTGCACGCATACGACCCGTTCCCGGCCGCCGGAGCCGGCGGGCACGGGCCGCGGATCACCATCGGGCGAACGGTCTGGCGGCGTGAGACCTGGGACATCCCGGCCGCGCAAGCGCCGGAGCGCCCAGAGGACGCCGCGAACTGGGCACGCGAGCTCGGCCTGCCGCGGCGGGTCTTCGCGCTGTCCCCAGGTGAGCTCAAGCCCATCTACATCGACTTCGACAGCCCCGTCCTCACCCGCATCCTGTGCCGCCAGCTCCGCCGGGCCGCGGCCGGCTTCCCGGGCCAGCCAGCCCGGTTCACCGAGATGCTCCCCGGGCCTGATGACTGCTGGCTGGCCGACCAGAGCGGCCAGCGCTACACCAGCGAGCTGCGCCTGGTCGCCGTCGACCTCGGACGCAAGGCGTCCAGCAGACTCGGCACCCCCGGCTCAGAGTCGGCAACCTGCGCGCCTGGTAACGAATGACGGTGCCAGGCCGCCGACTGCCGCGGCTTCCGGCTCGCTCTGACCACGGCCTCGCGGTGCCGACGGGCTTTGGCTGCCGGTGCGACAAGTCGGGTCAAGTTGGCGCTGCGGGCACCGTGCCCTCGCCGTCACGACCGACGCAGTTAGGCAAAGCAACGTTGACCTAATGGCAAGGGAACAGTAAATTCATGACCCGGGTCAGAGATTGCCACGTCGCCGGCCACCACCGGGATGCGGCCGCCCCGGCGCTAACTAGCCGGGCGCGGACGGTTCTCGTGCCAGCCAGGGGTGGAACCGGCTGGGTTCTCAAGTGGGGGTTCGGTCATGCGGAAGCTGTTGTTGGTCATAGCCGCGGCCGGGCTCGTAACCGCGACGGCAACCGGCGCCGCGGCAGCCAGCGTCGGCACGGGTAGCACTGGCACCGGCTCTGTTTTCGTCCCCAATCCTGTTCAGTCGCTGGGCGATGAGTCGCTGACCGATCAGAAGGACGCCGACGCGGCCGTGCCTGCGGCCGCCTATCACGACGTCACCCTCACCAACCTCGACGGGAGCGGGAACCTCAGCGGGGACTACGCGGCCGTAGTCAGCGAGACCGGCAACCGCGCCTTCTCGCCGACGAACACCTTCCGCTACACGCGCCACCAGGACGAGTTCGAGCAGGTCATGGCCTATTACTGGGTCACCGAGGCGCAAAAGTACATCCAGAGCCTCGGCTTCGGCACTTCCCTGCGGGCGATCGACAACCGGCCACAGGCGGTGCGGATCGATCAGCTCGGGCAAGACAACTCGTTCGCAACCGACCACCCCAAGAACGAACTGCGCTTCGGCAAGGGCGGCGTGGATGATGCCGAGGACGCCGAGGTGATCCTGCACGAATACGGCCACGCCATCCACTTCGCGCAGAACTTCTCCTTCGCCTCCGAGCAGGCAGGCGCGATCAGCGAGGGCTTCGGCGACTACTGGGCGGTGACCGTCGCCGATGTGGTCTCCAAGTCGCTGGGGGTGCCGGAGCGCGAGCCGCTGCCATGCGTGGCCGACTGGGACTCGACCTCCTACACCAGCACGGTGCCACACTGCCTGCGGCGCGTCGACACCGACCTGCATTTCCCGGCCGACCTCAACGGCGAGGTGCACCACGACGGCCAGATCTGGTCGCGGGCGCTGTGGGACATCCGCCAGGCGCTCGGCAACGTCAAGGCCGACACGATCATCTTGCAGGGCTCGTTCGACTTCCCCGGCACGACCATGCCGGCCCTGGCGAACCGGACGGTCGCGGCCGCGCAGCAGCTGTACGGCACCGCCGCCGCCAAAGCCGTCACCAGGGCCTTCACCGACCGCGGGATCCTCTGACCTGCGCTCGGTCATCGCCGCCGTGGCCCAGGGCCCTTCGGCGGCGCACACAGAACGGACCACAATGCTGGCCGGTCAGAGCACGCGTGTGCTGCTGCGTCATGTCCGGGCGGGGGAACAAGGCCGTGAGCACCACCGGGCGGGACCGGTGTGTAACAGCAACAGGGTGCCCGACGGTCCTTGTCATGACGGCCTTTGGGGACAGGTGGCCGTCTGGCCATCCAGCCTTGTCCGGGTGGCCTGGGAGCCCGCAGCGCCAGTGCACTGTCCCCCCTGGTGGCTGCGGGCTCCCACGGCTTGCTATGGGACGCGTTGTTATGGACGCGCGGGAGGCGCGGCCGGTCACTTGACGGTGTTCCGCGACGCGTCGCGGGGCTGTCGGCCGGTGCAGTACCGGCCCGGGCACGAACCGGGGCAAGGGCTGGTGCACTCATTCTCCCGAAGGCTTGACGGCTGGGCCGCGATCATATGACCGGTATCGACCCGCTGATCGTCGAGCCGTGCCCGGGCTGTGACTCCCAGCGGACCGTGCCGCCGATGGCGCCCAGGCGGTCCGCCATGTTGACGAAGCCGTGACCGGACCGGGCCTTGTCGGCGTTGAAGCCCGGCCCGTCGTCGCCGACCGAGAACAGCAGCCCGCCGGACTCCTCCCAGATCCGGACCTGCGCGCTGGCCTTGGGCGCGTGCTTGGCCGCGTTCTGCAGGGCCTCCAGGCAGCAGAAGTAGATCGCGGTCTCCACCCCCTGGGAGTAGCGCCCGATGCCGTCGGCGCTCACGGTCACCGGGATCGTGCACCGGGCCGCCGCGGCGCGCAGCGCGTCGGGGAGGCCGGCGTCGGCCAGCAGCGGCGGGTAGATCCCGTGCGCGAGCTCACGCAGCTCCCTGATCGTCGCCTGGACGTCCTCGCTCATCTGCTCGAGCATTTCGACGCCCCCGCCGGGGTCGTCGGCGATGATGTCCCGGGCCAGGCGCAGGTTCACGGCCAGCGCCACCAGGTGCTGCTGGGCGCCGTCGTGCAGGTCCCGTTCCACCCGCCGGCGCTCGGCGTCGGCGGTCGCGACGATCCGGGCCCGCGATTCGCGCAGCTCGTCGGCCTGCTTGCGCAGCTCATCCAGGGTGGTCTGCAGGGCGGCGTCGAGCTGCACGTTGTGGAAGGCGAGGCCGGCCTGGCGGGCCAGCTCGGTCAGCACGCGGTCGTCCTCCTCGGAGAAGGCGTCCGCCTCGGCCGGGCGTTCCACCACGATGAGGCCGAGCAGCTCGCCGCCGTGGCTGATCGGCGCCACCCGCAGCTGGGACCGCTCCCGGCCGTCGAGCAGCGCGGGCAGCCAGATCGAGGCCCACGCGTTGCCCGAGACGCCCGCGCGCGTCACCACCGGCCGCTCGCGTTCGGAGATCAGGATCGTCTGGCGGCCCGCGTCCGGCACCGACACGGCGCGTTCCAGCACCTCACCGCCGCCCGTGTAGACCTCGGCCCGGGTCAGGCCCATGGTCTTGCGCAGCGACTCGGCCAGCTGGAGCAGCAGCTCGTCCATGGCGACGGCGCGGGTCATCCGGCTGCCGAACGTACGGAGCACCTCGTCCGGCGCCTCGCGCGCCCCGTAGACGAACCGGGTGGCGGAGGCCAGCAGCCGGTCCCGGGATGGCAGGTAGCCGGCCGCCGCCACCGCCGCGGCGAGCATGGACAGGCCGAGGATCTGCCGGTCGCTGGCATCGGCGGGCCCCTTCCCGAGGCCCAGCACGATCACGACGTAGACGGCGGCGACGACGAGGCTGAAACCCGCCACCCACAGCACATGCACCAGGAGCCGGCCGCCATGCGGCGCCAGCCGGGGGATGCCGCCGGCGATCAGGCTGAGCGGGATCGCCACGGTCACCCCGGCCGCGGCCGCCGCGACCGCGGCCGGCCAGGCGACGAGCAGATGCAGGACCACAATGATCAGGGCGCCGTCCACGGCCACCACCACGCCGATGGCGAGCCATTGCAGCCGTTCCCGGCCGGCGGCGGTGGCGTGGAGGTAACGGACCCGCACGGCCGGCAGGGCACAGCCGACGGCCGCCACCAGCCCTAGCATCGCGACCAGAGGCGGCAGCGGCCGGCCGGCGAGGGCGAACACCAGCCCGGTGCCCAGCGCCCCGAGATAGGCGATCGCGGCGCCGGTCCGCCGGGCCCGTCCGCCGAGCTGACCGTCGGGCAGGGCGAGCAGGAAGTGGCAGGAAGCCGCGATGACCAGCGCCGCCGCCAGCGTCGCGACCGCCCGGGCCAGCTGGTGCTGGCCCGCCGGGGGCTGGCTGGCGAGCCGGCCCCCGGTCAGCGCCACGGCGGCCGCCAGTGTTCCTACCGCCAGCGGCCACTGCGCCGCCCGCCCGGGTGCGCGGGCGCAGACGGCCACGGCCAGGGCCCAGACGAGCACCACGCCGACCGCCACCCCATCCAGCGGGGACAGGCCACCGGGCACCTGCACCCGCAGCCCGGCGAGCGCGACCGCCACGGTGACCACCGGCAGGACCACCCCGGTCATCAGGTGGCCCGCGGCCGCCCCGCGCGGCCGGGCCGCGGCGGCGGGGCCGTGGACGGTACCGTTCACCGGCACTCCCGCGGGGCCCGCCGGCGGTGCCCTA
>Ga0207699_10000957_pt1 | contig 13758 bp, 12 predicted proteins | sample LARL51metaG_FD_184344 | JGI IMG/M metagenome (GOLD analysis project Ga0207699, IMG submission 184344) | Corn, switchgrass and miscanthus rhizosphere microbial communities from Kellogg Biological Station, Michigan, USA - LAR L5-1 metaG... | ecosystem: Host-associated > Plants > Roots >...
GCAGGTGCGGATGGTGGGCGGGCATCATCATCACGGGCACGATCACGACCACCATCACCATCATCATGACCACGGCCATGCCCATGATCACGTCCATGACGCGCATTGCGGCCATTCGCATGGTCCGGAGCCGGAACAGCTTGCCGGTCCCGGCGGCTGGCGGCGCGGTCTCGCCGCGGTGCTGACGGTCGGCGTGCGCCCCTGTTCGGGCGCGATCCTGGTGCTGGTGTTCGCGCTGGCGAATGGCCTGTTCTGGGCCGGCATCGCCGCGACCTTCGTGATGGGGCTCGGCACCGCGATCACGGTCGCGACCATCGCGGTGCTTGCGGTGTCCGCCAAGGATATCGCACGGCGCCTGAGTTCGGCCCGCGAGGGCAGCGGCGTGCTCGTCATGCGCGGCATCGAGTTCGGCGCCGCCGGCCTCGTGCTGCTGCTCGGCCTCGGCCTGTTGTTCGGCTATCTCTCCGCCGAGCGGGTGACGTGCTTCTAGACTTTTTGAGTCAGAAGGCCCCGCTTATGACCGCGACCTGAGACAAGGGTGGTTCACGCCTCGGCTGACCTGATCATAGACTTAGTTCCCAAAGGAAAAAGTCTTGTCCGTGCCAGTGATGCCTGAGCTCGCAGAGCTTCTTGAATCCCATGTGCTCGAACAGCGCCATCGAAGGCAAATTGTTCACCCTGGTGTCGCACCAAAGCTTCGTGCCGCCGCGACCGGGAGCCTCGGCAATCAGGCTCTCGATCAATCGACGACCGACGCCCATTCCGCGGGCACCTGGGGCCACCCCGTACCATTCGATCCAGATCGGTCCGTGCTGGTCATCCGTGATCGAAAAGCCGACCGGCTCCTCGCCCGCGAGGGCCATGGCTACGGCTTTCGGGTCATCGCGGATGCGAGATCGTAGCTCGCGCTCGGAGAATTTTCTGATCGAGCCTTCGCGGGCCTCCCGGGAATAAATCTCAAGCGGAGCCACGACAGCTCGAAAGACTTTCACCACCTGGCCGATGTCCTCGGCGCGGGCATAGCGAATTTGAAGTTGGCCGCGTGCGTCCACCGTCCCACCTCGCTTTGCTGGATGCACCACCGTCTGGGGAAAAATTCCAGACTTGTCAAACCACGAAATCTGGCGATAGTGCGCTCCCTTTCGCATTCGACTGCGAAATCCAGCACAAGCAATGACGACGGAGCATCGCGCATGACGGTTGCGTGCGGCATAGATTTTGGCACCTCGAATTCGTCCGTCGGTGTCTGCGATGCAGATGGACCAAGCCTGCTGCCGATCCAGCGCGGCGCGACGTCGGTGCCGACGGCGCTGTTCTTCAGCTTTGACGACCATTCGACGACGTTCGGCCACGAAGCGCTCGAACGCTACTTCGTGCGCGAGCCCGGCCGCTATCTGCGCGCCATCAAGAGCGTGCTTGGCACCAAGCTGTTCGAGGAGACGACGCAGACCAGGCTGAAGCGCTACACGTTCGGCGAGATCATCGCGGCGTTTCTCCGCTTCCTGCGGACCGCGGCCGGCCAGAAGCTCGGCGCGCCGCTGACCAGCGTGGTGCTCGGCCGCCCGGCGTTCTTCGTCGACGACGATCCTTTGGCCGATGCCGCGGCGGAGCGCCAGCTCGAGGCGGCCGCGCGGGCCGCCGGTTTCGCGCACATCGCCTTCCAGTTCGAGCCGATCGCGGCCGCGCTCGACTATGAGCAGAGCGTCAGGGCCGAGGAGATCGCGCTGGTCGCCGATATCGGCGGCGGCACCTCGGACTTTTCGGTGGTGCGGGTCTCGCCCGAGCGCGCGCGATCGCGCGACCGGCGCGGCGACATTCTCGGCTTCACCGGCGTGCATATCGGTGGCACCGATTTCGACCGGCAGCTCGGCATGGCGCGGGTGATGCCGGCGCTCGGCCTGCGCAGCCCGCTTCGCCGCAAGGGGCTGGATACGCCATCCTGGTATTTCTTCGATCTTGCGACCTGGCACCGGATCGGCTTTCTCTATGACCCGAAGGTGCTGACCGAGGTCCGCGCTGTCCTGCGGGAGGCGCAGGAGCCCGAAAAGATCGAGCGGCTATTGCGCGTGCTCGAGCAGCGCAAGGGCCACGAGCTGCTGGCGGGTGTCGAAGCCGCGAAAATCGAGCTGTCCGGCGCCGATGTCGCGACGCTCGATCTCGACCCCGGCGTCGCCGACATCTCCGTGGACATCACCCGGGCAGATCTCGAGGCCGCCGTCGCCGACAGCCTGCAGCGCATCCGCTCGCGCATCGACGACGTGCTGCGGCTGGCGGGTTTGACGCCGGAGGCGGTATCGGCGGTGTTCCTGACCGGCGGCGCCACAAGGATGCCGTCCGTGCGGTCGGCCATCGCCGCCGCGGTCCCGGCGGCCCGCCTCATCGCCGGCGATGCGTTCGGCAGCGTCGCCACGGGCCTTGCGCTCGATGCCGCCAAGCGATTTGCGTGAGCGGCCTGACGTCCGCTCTCGGCCCAAAGCTCGACCTCTGCAAATGCTGGTTTGATACCTCGACGGTGGAACTCAGAAAATCGTGTCGTGGCGCGGCGTCGATGGGGCGAGAGCCGCTCCCATGCACCGCTGCACCTCGCCCGGCACGCCATAGTCGCGCATGACGGTGCGGCTGTCGCGCAGGCCGCAGGCTTCCCGCTGCACCACGAACATCCAGAGCGCGTGGCCGGCCTCCCTCACCAGGGCGCGCCGTAGTTCTCGTGCTGATGCCGGTGCATCCGCGCGCGGATGGGCGGCATCGAACTCCCTGAGCCTGGCGAGGGCCTCTTCCAGCGCTCGCCCCATCCGTCCGAGTGCAGACGCCGTCTCCTGGGCGATCTCATAGTCGAGAGCGTCGACGGGCGTGCGATCAAGGCGAAAGTCGCGGGACATGGGCGGTGTATAGCGTCACAGGATACGCATGCGCAACCGGGCGTCCGGCCGGCACGTCGTCAGGGCATCGCGGCCGTGCGGATGCTGCGCTGGCGGACGGCGATGAGGAGCCCTCCGACCAGCACCGTGCCGACGATGAAGAGGAACGCGGCGGCGACGATCACCGGCGAGATGTTTTCGCGGATCGACGAAAACATCTGCCGCGCCAGCGTCAATTGATTGGGCCCCGCCACGAACAGCGTGAGCACGACCTCGTCGAGCGAGGTGGCGAAGGCAAGCGCCGCGCCAGAGAGGATGCCCGGCATCGCCAGCGGCATAGTCACGAGCAGGAACACCCGTGCCGGTGCGGCGCCGAGGCTGGCGGCGGCACGCTCGACCTGCTGATCGATGCCGTCGAGCGAGGCGGCAATGCTGACCAGCACGAAGGGGACCGCGACCACGGTGTGCGCGACGATGACGGCCGCATAGGTGTTGGCGAGCCCGAGGCGGGCGAGCAGGATCTGCAGCCCGATGCCGAGCACGACCGCCGGAACCACCATCGGCAGCAGAAACAGCGTGCGCAGTGCCGAACCGAGGGCGATGTGGCGGCGCAGCCCCAGCGCGGCCAGCGTGCCGAGCACGGTCGCCAGGACCGTGGTGCCGGCACCGACGATGAGGCTGTTGACGATCGACCGATGCCAGGCATCGGCGGTGGCGAGTTCCTCGAACCAGCGGGTCGACAGATGGGGAATTGGATAGGTCAACATGCTCGAGGAGGTGAAGGCCAGCGGCAGAATCGCGATCAGCGGCGCCAGCAGGAAGAGCACCGCGGCGGCACCGAACAGAAATCGCCCGACGCGCATCATGGCCTTACGCCCTCGTCGTGTTCGCGGCGGACAGGCGGCCGTAGATGCCATACAGCACCAGCGTGGCTGCCAGGAGTACGATGCCGAGCGCGCCGGCCATGCCCCAGTTCGCCGAGCCGGTCGCATAGAAAGCGATGACGGAGCTGATCATCTGGTCTTTCGGGCCGCCGATCAAAGCCGGGGTGATGTAGTAGCCGAGCGCCGCCATGAACACGAGCAGCGCGCCGGAGGCGATGCCGCGCAGCGTCAGCGGCAGCAGGACGTGGACGAAGGCGCGGATCGGGCCGGCGCCGAGCGAGGCGGCGGCCGGCACCAGGTTTTTCGGGATCGCGATCAGCACGCTGTAGATCGGCAGCACCATGAAGGGCAGCAGCACATGCGTCATGGCGATGATGACGCCGGTGCGGTTGAACAGCAGCGGCAGCGGGCGGGCGGTCAGGCCGAGTGCCGACAGCGCCGAATTGATCAGGCCCTGGTCCTGCAGCAGAATGTACCAGGCCGTGGTCCGCACCAAGAGCGACGTCCACAGCGGCAGCAGCACGGCGGCGAGCAGCAATTGGCGGCGCCATCCGGCCGAGGACGCGACCAGCATGGCGTAGGGGAGGCCGATCAGGCAGGTTGCCAGCGTCACGGTTGCGGCGACCAGAAAGGTTCGGAGCAGGATCGCGCGGTTGGCGGATTCGCCCTCCGGAATTGTCGTGATGGTGCCCGACGGATCGCGTTGCAGGTCGATCGCAGCCAGCAGATTGCGGTCGGTATAGGGATTGGTGGCGTCCGCGATGGCGCGCCAGAACGCGACGTCGCGCCATCGCGCGTCGAGCTCGACGAGGTCGAGCGGGCCATTGCCGTCGCGCGCGGCACTGACCGTCTTCCTCATCAGTGTCCGGAAACCGGGCTGCGCGCTGTTGAGGCGGCGCACCAGGTCGCCCAGCACCTGGTCGTCATCGATGGCGCGCAGGTCCCGCACCAGCGCCTGTTGCATCTCGGACGGCGGCGCTGAGCTGCGGTCCCATGCCGCGGAAGCTGCCGCGGTTGCAGGCAGATGGCGGCTGACGACCGGGTCGGACACCGCCTGCTCGAGCACCGAAAACAGCGGCCAGACGAAGAACACGCCGAGAAACAGCACAAGCGGGAGCACGAGCGCAAACTGGCCAAGGCGTTGCCAGGACGCGCTCATGCCGCGATCACCCAGCAGTCGGCGGGCGCGAAATGCGCGACGACGTCGGCGCCGGCCGGCCATTCCGCAAAGCGCCGGTCGAGCCGGACGACGAGGCCGAATGCGGCCTCGTCGAGTTGCACGCGCAGATGATCGCCCTGGTAGACGCTGTCCAGCACACGGGTCGGCAGCCTGTTCGAGACCGCTGCGGCGGGCGGCCCGAGCAGAATGCGTTCCGGGCGCACCGAGACCAGCACGCGCGCGCCGGGGGACAGGGTTTCGCTCCGTGGCACGGTCAGATGCCGGTCGGATGCGAGCGCGATCGTCGTCCCGTCCGCGCCATGTTCTCTCACCGTCCCATGCAGCAGGTTGGTCTCGCCGATGAACTCGGCGACGAATTTCGTCCTGGGGTGGTCGTAGATCTCGCGCGGCGAACCGATCTGGTCGATCAGGCCATGATTGAACACCGCGATGCGGTCCGACATGGTCAGCGCTTCGGACTGGTCGTGGGTGACGAACACGACGGTCAGTTCGAGCCGCTTGTGCAGGGCGCGAATGTCGAGCTGCATCTGCTCGCGGAGCTGCTTGTCGAGCGCGCCGAGCGGCTCGTCCATCAGCACGACGGCCGGCTCGAAGACGAGCGCGCGGGCCAGCGCCACGCGCTGCTGCTGGCCGCCCGACAGCTGCGCCGGACGACGATCGCGCATCGCCGCGAGCTGCACCATGTCGAGCGCGCGCTTCACCTTGGCCTCGGCCTCTGTCCGCGCCATGCCGCGCATCTTCAGCGGGAAGGCGACATTGTCGGCGACCGACATGTGCGGGAAGAGCGCGTAATTCTGGAACACGACGCCCATCGCTCGGCGGTGCGGGGGCAACTGGTCGATGCGCTGGCCGTCGAGCAGGATGCTGCCGGCGCTCGGCTGCTCAAAGCCGGCAAGCAGCATCAACAGGGTGGTCTTGCCCGATCCGGAGGGACCGAGCAGGCTGACGAATTCGCCGCGCTCGATATCGAGCGACAAATCCTTGATGACCTGGACCGGGCCGAACGACTTCGAAACCTGATCAATTCGAATACGCGGGATGGCCAAGGCCGCCCTCCCTGGGCTCTGCTACAGCATGACGAGATGAGGCGGTATCGGAGCCGCGTCGGACGGTGCGCTCCCTCCCCACGCAACCGGGGTCTACCCCGGTTGCGCATTCTATTTGCGCAAGTCGGGCAGGCCCGACTTGCGTCGGGGGAGGGGTGGGGAGGGGGGTACCACACGACGAGCTGAGCCCGGGGAACCCCCACCCCCGACCCCTCCCCGCAAGGGGGAGGGGAGCAGAGCGTGCTCGTGGTTGTATTCGGTTCATCCAAGTTTCGTCGCGCTCTCACCAAGGCGCCAGCAGTGAGAGCAGTTGAAGCTTACTTCGAGAGCCAGGCGTCAAAGCGCTTGGTCAGGGTTTCCAGATTGTCGATCCAGAAATCCACGTTCAGTGCCTGGGCGCCTTCCATGTTGGCCGGCGCGGTCGGCAGATCGGTCAGGAACTGCGGCGGCACGCTCTTGCCGGCTTCCTTGTTCGGCAAGCCATAGGCGATGTACTCGGGCAGTTTTGACTGGTTCTCCGGCTTCGAGGTGAAGCCGATGAAATCGAAGGCGGCCTGCTTGTTCTCGGCGCCCTTCAGCACCACCCAGCTGTCGACGGCGTAGATGCTGCCCGGCCAGACCACCTTGAACTTCTTGCCTTCCGCGCGGTCGATACCGGTGATGCGGCCGTTATACGCGCTGGTCATCGCCACTTCGCCTGACGCCAGAAGCTGCAGCGGCTGCGCGCCGGAACTCCACCAGACGAGGCTCGGCTTCAGTTCGTCGAGCTTCTTGAAGGCGCGGTCGACGCCGGCCGGCGTCGCCAGCACCTCATAGACCTTGTTCGGGGGCACGCCGTCGGCCATCAGGGCAAATTCGAGGGTATATTTGGCGCCCTTGCGCAGGGCGCGCTTGCCGGGGAATTTTTGCACGTCCCAAAAATCCGCCCACGATTTCGGCCCGTCGGCGATCTTGGCGCCGTCATAGGCGATCGCGGTGGACCAGACGATGGCGCCGACGCCGCAGTCGCTGACCGCCGACGGCAGGAACGCGTCCTTGCCGCCGAGCTTGCTCCAGTCGACCTTCTCGAAGAGTCCGTCGGCGCAGCCGAGCGCGAGCTCGTCGGCCTCGACCTGCACCGCGTCCCAGGCCGGATTGCCGGCCTTGACCTTGGCCTGCAGCACGCCGATGCCGCCGTCCCAGGCTTCGTCGAGCACCGGCTTGCTGATCGCCTTCGAGAACGGCTCGAAGTAGATTTTGCGCTGGGCATCCTGATAGGTGCCGCCCCAGGAGACCACCGTCAGGTCGCGCGCCGACGCGCCGGTGGCGGTGATCACCGACAACAGGCCGAGGGCTGCGATGGTCGATACTGTCTTGCTGTGGCTCATGGCTCTCTCCCCCTGCTCACGCTACGCGGCGCGCCGCTGCCTTAAGACCGGCCTGACCGGAGCACCGTCGCGCAGCTGCGCTGGTATCCCATCAGGCATCCGAGGCAGCATAGTGGAGGCCGCCGCCATGGCTGGCAAGGGCATAGTGCACGAGACCTCCATGGACCGCGGCTGCGGAGCTTCCTATGTTATTTCATGGCTCGCCGAGCCGCGATCCCTCGACAGGATCGCTTCATGTTCGATTGACGGGAAAGCATGGTCAAACGCACGGGCAGTGCCGACCTTCCTCTGCATGGCGGGCGTGTGCCGGCCTGGCTCGGCGTGCGCATGGCAACGCTGGGCGCCGTTATCACTGAGGCGATCGTCCATCATTATGGCCGCGATGCCTTTCTCGAGCGTCTTGCGCATCCCTTCTGGTTCCAGTCGTTCGGCGCCGTGATGGGAATGGACTGGCATTCGTCGGGCATCACCACCAGCGTCATCGGCGCGCTCAAGCGCGGGCTCGGCTCCCTTCAGGACGAACTCGGCCTCTACGTCTGCGGCGGCCGCGGCCAGCATTCGCGCAAGACGCCGGACGAGCTTCGCGCGCTCGCCGAGCGTACCGGCTTCGATGGCGATGACCTGACGCGGGTGAGCCGCCTGGTCGCAAAGGTCGACAGCGCCGCCGTGCAGGACGGTTTTGATCTCTATCTGCACGGCTTCTTCGTCACCGCCGACGGCAAATGGACGGTCGTGCAGCAGGGCATGAATGGCGACAAGAAACAGGCGCGACGCTACCACTGGCACTCGCAGTCGGTGCAGGATTTCGTCGAGGAGCCGCATAGCGCAATCGACGGACCCGGGCAGGGTGAGATCGTCAACCTGACCGACCGCCGCGCCGCGACGTCGCGTCATGGGCAGCTGTCGCTGCTCGCCGAGCTCGGTCCCGACCGCATCGTCGGCGAATTCGAGGCGCTGCACGGCGATGGCCCGGTTCAGGGCACCTTGCCGCATCTGATCATGCCGGCGCATCATGATGTCAGGCCGAAGGATGTTTTTGCGCGCAGGCTGCACGGCACGCTCGCGGCCGCGGCCGAGCGCGGTCCGGTGGATTTTTCCGAGCTGCTGCTGGTGCCCGGGGTCGGGGCCCGCACCGTGCGCTCGCTCGCCATGGTCGCGGAGGTCGTGCACGGCGCGCCCTATCGCTTCGCCGATCCCGCGCGGTTTTCGCTCGCCCATGGCGGCAAGGACCGCCATCCGTTTCCGGTGCCGCTAAAAGTCTACGACCAGACCATCCGCGTGCTCAAGAGCGCGGTCGAGCGTGCAAAGCTCGGCAGCGACGAGAAGCTCGGCGCCCTGAAGCGGCTCGACGATCAGGCGCGCCGGCTCGAACATGTGTCCGGCCCGTCGGTCGAGTCCTTCATCGCGACCGAGCGGCGCGCCTCACCCGACCTCGACGGCCGATCGGTGTTTGGCTGGGAGCGGGATCTGCAAGCGCAGAAGAGAAAGCCTGGGATCTCGTAGGGAGAGGGATCGCGGCTCCCTCGGGAGCGTCAATGCCGCTCGCCCTGTAACACCCGTCCGCGCTGCTTGAGGGTGAGCGAGACCACCTTGTCGCCGGCATCCCGTCCGAAGTCGATCTCGGCGCTGACCGACACCACGACGAACACATCCCGTTCGACCGGCGCAAGTTCGAAGGATGGCTGGTTGGTCCCCTGCACGAAAAGCTGCGCCCCGGTCGCGAACACACGCAGTGTGAGCCTCGGCGTTAGCGGATAGCTGCCGATGTAGTCCTTCACGTCGCTCTCACTCGGCGTCCATTTGGCGGCGACCGGCGGAGCTGTGTCGATGCGCTCCGCCTCGGACGCGCCGCCGAGCTGAAACCAGGTGAAGCCGTAGGTACCGTCCGCCTTGCGCTTCGGTCGCAACAGGGCATCGAACGCCAGCGGATAGAAGTCGCGCGCGCTGTCGTAGCCCATCTCGAACTCGGCCTGGCCGTCGGCCTGGATCGTCAGGATGCCGCCTTTGTGTCGCAACTCGATACCGAGCCCGGTCTGCAGGCGATATTTGCCAACGAGGGCGTCGATCAGTGTGGGGTCGGCGGTCGCGACGAGACGCGGCGTGCCGGTGGGCGCGCTGGAATCGAGCAGATGTATCCCGAGCTGGCCGAGCCCGCCGATGGTGACCAGCGCGGTATCGCTGAGCAGGACGGCGGCGCGTTTCGCCGTCCGGTCGAACCCCGCGAATGACGAGAAGCCGCCGGTGCCGCCCTCGTGAACGACGATGGTGCGGCCGTTGCGCGCCAGCAGGAACCAGTTCATGCCCATCCGGTGTCCGCCGACATTGGCGACTTCGTCCTGGGTGCGCGCCAGGGCAGGCGTGATCGCGCTTTCCCGCGTGCCGAGTTCGCCTTCGAGGTAGCGCAACATGTCGGGCAGCGTCGCGCGCACGCCGCCGACGCCGGCCATGTCGGGATGAAAATCCCAGGGCACCGCGGGCTTGGTGTTGGAGAGATGACCCTCGGCCAGACGAACCTGCGGCGGGCGCCGGGCGACGTAAGTGTCGTTCATGCCGAGCGGGACGAGCAGGCGTTCATGCAGCAGCGTCTCAAAATCCTTGCCGCTGCGCCTGGCGAGCGCGTAGGACAGCACGATCATCGCAAAATTCGAATACTCCCATTGCGCGCCGGGCTCACGGGTCAGCTCGGTCGTGGCCAGCGCGTCGAGCAGGTCGCGCTCGGTCGCAGCGGCGTAGGGGTTGTCCATGTCGGGCGGTTGATACTGCGCCGGCAACCCGGGCAGGCCGGAGGTATGGGTGACGATTTGTCCAACGGTGATGTCGTGGCCATTGAACGACGGCACGCGCGTTCCCGGGGGCAGCAGTTTTGCGATGGGATCGCCAAGCGTGACCTCGCCGCGCGCGATGGCCTCGGCGAGCAATGCGGCGGTCATGGTCTTGGTGATGGAGCCGATCTCGAACGCAGTGTGCTCGTCATAGGGGCGCTGCGCGTTCGGATCCGCGCAGTAATAGGCGGTCGCGATGGCGCCGTCGTCGATCACGCCGGCCGCGACGCAGGCGCCGGTCCGATCGCCCTTGAAACGCTGCTCGAGCGCGGCACGCACGTCATCATTGCTGATGGCGAAAGCTGGCGTGGAGCACAACAAGGCGGTGACAAGACAAAGGACTTGCGGTCTCATGACTGGCCTCCCGGCGAAGACCCGAGGTCGCAATAGAGCTTAATGCTAGAGCTTAATGCTACGAACTGTAGCGGTCAACTGCCGCATGACGTTGCGTCGATCGCATGTTTTTCCATCGCTGGTCTGATGCGCGGCGCGAAAGCCCGGTTGCGGAAGCGGCGCGCGCGACGCATAGTTCGCCGGCCATGCTGCCTGACCTCATCGAAATTGTTCCCCCGATCCGTCCGATCGATGCAACCGTCGTCCTGCCGGGCTCGAAGAGCCTCACCAATCGTGCCTTGATCCTGGCGGCCCTTGCCGGCAATCCCGTCACCCTGCGCGGCGCCCTCTGGAGCGAGGACACGCAGGCGATGGTGGATTGTCTCAGGCGGTTGGGATTTTCCATCGAAGCGGCGGCTGATCCGGCCGAGCCGGCCAACTGCACCCTCACGGTTCACGGCTGTGGCGGAAAAATTCCAAATGCCGGCACGCCGGCGCAGCCGCTCGAACTGTTCGTCGAGAATGCCGGCACGGCCGCGCGCTTCCTGCCGCCGCTGCTGTGTCTCGGCCACGGCGCCTGGCGCGTGAGCGGTGTGCCGCGCATGCACGAGCGGCCACAGGCCTCGCTGATCCAGGCCTTGCGCGCGCTCGGCTATCACATCGACAGTGCCAACGACCGCCTCCCTGCCGTCATTCACGGCACCGGCCCGCGTCATGGCGCAAGCTGCAGCGTGAGTGTCGAGGAAAGCTCGCAGTTTGCATCGGCCCTGCTGCTCAGCGAACGCATCGGTGGCTGGGAGGTGAGGGTCACCGGCGGCAACGTGGATGAATTGCCCTATGTCGAGATGACACGGCGCCTGGTGGACGATTTTCCCTGGGATGGCGGCGTCTATGACGTGGAGCCGGATGCATCCGCTGCCAGCTATTTCTGGGGGGCTGATTGGCTGCTGCGTGACGGCGGGAGCCGTATCACGGTGACGCCTGCCCCGGCGAGCGGCATGCAGGCCGACCAGAAGTTTCGCGATCTGATCCTCGAGCAGGCGTGGCAGCCGGTCTTGTCCCGCAGCACGGACCTGGCCGACAGCATCATGACTGCGATCGTGCTGGCGCCCTTTGCGCCATCCGCCACGCGGTTCACCGACCTTGGCCGGTTGCGGGTGCAGGAATGCGAACGTGTCGAAGCCTTGCGGACCGAGTTGACCAAATGCGGTGCCCATGTCGAGGAGATCGGCGACACGCTCAGGATCGATCCTGGCCCGCTGCGCGGGGCGGAGCTCGAGACCTATGGCGATCACCGCATCGCCATGTGCTTTGGCATGCTCGGCTTGCGGGTGCCTGGCATCCGCCTGCGAAACCCCGCCTGCGTGCGCAAGACTTTTCCCAACTTCTTCGCCAAGCTTGCCGAGCTCGGCGCCGTCATTCGGCACGCTTCTGATGGCACGCAGCTTTCCGGAGACGACCTGCTGGCTTGAAGGATGCCGCGGAGCCCTCCATTGGCGCCTCGCAACGATCCGCCGCCATTGTTTCCCGACGCCGGGATCTGGGGACTGGAATAGAGAGCGCGCCATTCTGGCGGTGGGAGGAGAGCATGCGCCGACGAGAGTTCCTCACGATGACTGGAGCTGCGGCGGCTTATTGGCCGTTTCGCGCGCAAGCGGCGGATGACCAGCTCCGGCCGACCGCAAATCCGTCCCGGACGTCGCGCCTCATCCTGCTTGGCACCGCCGGCGGCCCCACGCCAAAGCCCAATCGCGCAGCTCCTAGCCAGGTCATCGTCGTCGACAACAAATCGTATGTCATCGACTGCGGCAACGGCGTCGCGCGCCAGATGATCCTGGCCAAGCTCAAGCTGGCCTCGATCCAAAACGTCTTTCTGACGCATCACCATTCCGACCACGATGCAGACTACGGCAACCTGCTGTTGCTGGCGTGGGCGACCGACCTCGCCAAGCCTGTCGACACCTATGGTCCACCACCCCTGGTGAACATGACGCGGTTGTTTCTCGAATTGAACGACTACGATATTCAAACCCGGATCGCCGACGAGGGGCGACCACCGCTCAAGGACCTGATCGTCCCGCACGAGGTCACGGCCGACGGCGTCGTCATGCAGGATGACAACGTCAAGGTCACCGCCGCGCTGGTTGAACACCCTCCGGTGAAACCGGCGTTTGCATACCGATTTGACTGTCCCGACCGGTCGATTGTCATTTCAGGTGATACGCGGCCATCGCAGAACCTGATCAAGCTCGCGCAAGGCGCCGACGTGCTCGTGCATGAAGTCATGCATCTTCCATCGCTGGAGCAGCTGATCGCCACCGAGCCGAATGCCAGGACGTTGCGCGAGCATCTGCTCGCAAGCCACACGACGACTGAACAGGTCGGTCGCATTGCCACAGAGGCAGGCGTCAAGACGCTCGTGCTGTCGCACTTCGTTCCCGGCGGATATCCCTTCCTCAAGGACGAGGTCTGGTTCGATGCCGTGCGCCCGTACTTCTCGGGCAATCTCGTGGTCGGACACGATCTGCTCGAGCTTTAGCTGCCGCTGACCGGGATTTTCGCGCCGTCGCTCATCCTCTGCATCGAACGGCCGGTCCGGTCGACGCCCAGGCCGAACATTGGTCTTGATCCCTCGAGCCGCTGATCTGCCAGGGACCCGGATCTAGCATCAGGCCCGTCGCTTTACCGGTCTCATCGTGCGAAAACCCAAGCCGCGTGTGATCGCCGCAGTCGACAAACAATTGATCGCGCGACATCGGGACGACCGCGATCGGCGTCCCTTTCTCGGAATCGAGAACCGGTAGTGCCCCGCTAGCCTCGATCTGAAGCTTGCCATCGTTGAGGGTAACCTGGAGATCGTCTCTAGTTCCCGCCTTGAGCTCGCAGTCGATCTCGCAACGAAGCTTGCGCGTCTGGCGGAAGCCAACGACTTTCCTGGCTTCTTTCACATATCGTGGCGCCCAAAGTGAGCCCACAGGCTCTCTCGACAATGCTATTGGTCAGCACCGCCAACTGCTTTGCCCGAACGCGCTGATCGGCGCATAGGGCGTCTGCCGCGGAACCATCCCGGCCTACTGCGGCGTCAAATCGCCCTTGCGTCGATTGCAGGACGAGCACGCGATGACCGCCCTTTCCGACGTGGTCTGGCCACCCTTGCTGCGCGGGCCGCTGTAATCGAAGGCGCGATCGCGGGCGAAAATTCTCCTCTGTCGCCAAAAACTAGTCGGGCAATCCAAGCAGTCGCGCGCCCTTCATGACTTTGACGATC
>Ga0207699_10000962_pt1 | contig 13714 bp, 14 predicted proteins | sample LARL51metaG_FD_184344 | JGI IMG/M metagenome (GOLD analysis project Ga0207699, IMG submission 184344) | Corn, switchgrass and miscanthus rhizosphere microbial communities from Kellogg Biological Station, Michigan, USA - LAR L5-1 metaG... | ecosystem: Host-associated > Plants > Roots >...
TATCATAAGTAATGATAATTTTAGCGTTTAGTGAGCTCAGATTAATTTTGTCTTCTATGTGTATGGCTAGTTTGGTTGGTAACGGGGAAGATGAGCAGACGCGCCCTCCCTTAATGTCCAAGTTAGATTTCTCCAATATCGCTGATGACTTAGACGCTATTATCGCACGACCTGAAAGCGGAAATGGCGAGGGTAGAGCCGTATATAAATGGCATACGTAAGAGTGCCTTGGTTATGGAACTATCATCCATCGAGTATTTGTTACTCCTTGCATTATCGGGTCTAGTTTTAATATCTATTGTCTTTGGATTTGGCAGGGTCATAATACATATTCTGTAATTTTGATAGCTATAATCCTTTCTATGAAACAGTATTATTCTAAGCTAATCGTGTCTATCGCGTTATTTATGAACAATTTCTGATTGAGATCAATACATCACGATTAGCATTGAGAAAAATTGTACTATCGATAATCCATAATAGAAAGCGATAGCGTACTTTGCAATTAAGACACAACTAAAATTGGTCTGGCTAGTTTAGCGCGTCTATTGATTTTTGTCTTATAATACCGAGTGGACTCGCGCAGACTGCGTACGTCTACTATCCATCATGAGATATATTTCGGGTACTGAGTAAACAAATCCTATATGAATACAATCAGTTTTCTCATCTAATAAACACTGTAACTCCCCATCTTTCAAGAGTATTTCAGCAATTCTGTTTCTTTTATTGTCTTTTATCAATATCCGATCTTGATCGATTGAGACTTTTTCCATGTATGGTCCATGTTTAGCAAACGTCTCATATCTTATCACGGTTTCTTCCATCAGACTAGTCATATATCCAGAAAAGCTAGTAATGCCTTTCAATTCGAGTTTTTTCTTATTCTTTTCATATGACTCATAGAATTTTTTGTAGACATTTTCACTTACTGTAATCGATTTAAATCCTGGTTTTGGCATATTGTATACGTACGGTAATGAATTTACCGATATAAGATTTACGCAAAGTATCTTATCAATAATAAAGAATGCCAGACTATTATCTGAAAACTCAAATCTCGTATCCTTCACTAAATCCTATTTTTATCATGATAGGCGTAGAATCCTGGACTCTTGTTTGATAATTACTTATATGCTTATATAACTCCACCTAACATATAAGGACATATATTTTGATTTACAAATGACAGTGTAATGTGTATCATATCTGATATAATACTCTCGTCTTTACTTTTATCCTATACTAGTTCTGGACTGCTCATTCTATTCCAAAGATCTAAAACATGGCTTATGGACACGATGAATCCATACATCTTTAAAGTCCATTGTAGCTGCGATAAATAATCAGATAGTATCAGCAGAAACTTCACAATCCAGATATCTCTTGTGGCCAAGGGACCATTATCCAAGAAATCAGTGATCAGTCATATTGGATTACTGATAGTAGGTATGATATCAGATTTTTAGTAAAGGATAAAGGTGTAATTGCAGTAGATGCCTACCACAAATCATTGGAACGAATTATCTTAAGGGCTATATCAGAAATTACTAACAAGCCAGCCAACTGTGTAATTTACAGTCATGCTTACTCATCATATTTGCCCTGCAAACATGTTTTCTACAGAATGCCACTTTCATGACCCGAGAAAACATGGCCGAGGAACTATATAGCTAGATCAGCAACCACAAATGCTTCCTTCCTTCCACCTATTCATATAGCTAGATCAGCAACCACAAATGCTTCCTTCCTTCCACCTATTCCTATAGTAACCTTTCAAAAAATTACGCTCTGCAGATTGGAATCAAAGTTTGCAAATTGGGCTATTATTGGAGTAATTATTTACTTAAACATATTTATCTATGCTCAGCTTCAAAAAGTGCTAATGTTAGTAGATATGATTTCCAAGATGGGTCCATTTCCATATTTGGCAATAGCTAATGTTGTATCAGGTTTCAAAGCCCAGGTATAGCACTAAATAGATATAGTTTTGGCATATTTGTTGGGGGACATCTTACTAGACCTAGAACAAGAGATATGTAAAAGTACAACAGCAATCTATCTCATTTAGAAAGTACTGCTTTCAAAGTAAATCATACGTTTCTTTTGTTACTATTGCAAAGCAGATAGGACATTTTGAAAGTCAGTTATTCCTCTATAGTAACAGTGTATAGAATACCACCTTATAAGAGAGATCGCAAAATTACCGCAAGGTGGATTGAGGATTGCCTACATAGAAAATACAGATCCAAAAGCGAATTCAGTTCGAATTCGAAAAAAATGGAGAATATTAAAGTTAAAGATAGCAACGTAATAGACACAGTCGATAATAGAGAGGGAAGCGTGTTATTTATCGACCATGAAATAGGGCATAAGTAATTTTTGTGATAATAATAGAGAAAGTATAGCGATAGATGCAGCAAGCTCAAGGGGGGGATTTGAAATACAAAAGTGTGAAACCTTTATTGGTAACGCAGACCCATATGAGATATTAAAGGAGGAAAATATGGGACTAAGAGAAGCATTAAAGAGGCAAACGACAATGGTCATGGGCGAACAGGTTCCCTCGACCGAAAAGAGTTTAAAATTCCAAAGAAGTATGATGAAAATGAGATTATGGCCAACAGCAAGTACTTGTGCTACATGATTTTTAATAAGAGCGGGATTATAGTAAGAGTGGTACCAGATATTTTCAAGAGAAATTACCGTATGGCTTTGGGTAACAGTTATTCATATCTTGAATCTCAAAATGTACTACTTGATTCTAAATTAAATATACGAGATGGCGAGGTAGCACATGTACCAACAGCTGGCCGGCGATTGACTTGTGTCATGGTGTATTCACCATGTGATATCAAGACGTCTATTACCGAGCATTAGGGGATGTAATGAGTTGAAAAGAGAAGATCATAGAAATGATTGATGATGGCAACTTTCTTAAAATATAATATACGCTACTAAGTAGTAATATTAAAGGTGGCAACATCGGGATTCACAGGATTAAACAAGATATAATAAATTGTAACCTTTATGACATATTTACCAGGTTGTAAAAACCGGTATGTCGCTTGTTCTAATCCATCAGCGGAGTGGAGTGCTTTTTTGTATACTTGCTTATTTTCACCTCCATTGGCGCTATAAATTACAAAGTCATAGTCTACATGTTCTTGATCTTTCTTTGTCTTTTCATTGATGAAATTAATTAGGAAATTCGTATCTTTTCCTAGAATTGGCTTGGTTGGTTCTCGAGTTAATTGAATACCCACATTGTTTTTCATGTTGTTGAATACGGTATTTGTAGTAATATCTTTGGACACAGATACAGTACCGCCCATTTGTGAATTTAGTGGATCAGAAAAGTGATACACACCGGCTTTCTCAAAGGTATGTGAGAAATTGGAATAAGGCCTTATAATATCAGACTCAGAAACTAGTTTTCCTGTCGTACTTTCAGTTATTTTTATTTTGTGATCCACATTGTCTTTATTGGACCAGAATATAGTTTTACCTACATTAAGCGGGTAGTATGTTACATCATAACGTGAGTTCATTATCATTGTAATAGTGTTATCTTTTGTATCAGCCCGTACGTGCGGAAGGCCAGTAAACCAAGATATAGCAATGATGACAATAATTAGCCCCAAGACTAGTAGGGCATTATAGACTTGATGGTAACGACCGAAAACATTTGTTTCCTTCATGAAGTGAAGCCTCCTAATCAGTCATAAGTTTGCCACATGAGTAACAGAAATTGGAATAGCATGTTAAACAATAAAGAAAATATGTGCTATTTAATTTTTGGGGCCTTGGTTCAATTAATCATGTTCATACCTAAATAGCACAATATCGAACGTCAGGGCTCCAGATTTGTAGTCTATTATCACCTAAATTCAAACTATGCCCAGGATGATCGAGCGCCCTATTTATGTTTTTTAGTAGATTTGGCGAATGAACCATAGAATAAAAAATAAAAACTATGATCTAATCTTTCTGGAGTTATCCAATACTTTTTTTGTGAATCAGAATTTAATTTTTAGTAGGCTAAAAATATACTGTTCGTTCCCCTAAGTCAATAACTACCAAGTTACTATAGTATAATATATCCTAAGTTATATAGCGCCAAGAGAATTTCGTCAGACATTTTAATTTCTTCCAGTTTAATGCTCATGTGAGATGTTCACCAGCACTTTGCACCTGATGCAGCTTACTTACGGATCGGGGCAAGTAAAGGAAATTATCTCTCCATTCTTCATCTGTAATCAAACTCAGAGCACTTTGTAGTGCTTCTAAAAATGGTTAGGTGGTCTTCAACTTCCTTAGATTCTTTGTAAGGCTTACATTCAGGCATATCCTCCAACATGTGGAACCTATATCCGACATGTACAGAATAGGATATTATGTCCAAATCTGATGCTCATCAAAGACTGGATAGAGCATATGAGATAACACTTCGTTAATGGTAGAAAATTAGGCAGAGATGTCACTCGGCCAGTCTGGTTTGTGTACGAAGATAACACTCTATATTTGCTGCCAAACTACGGTTCAGATACCCACTGGTACAAGAACTTTCATAATCCTCTAATACGGCGTACCTTTTGTTTCTCTTTGGCTTTTTAGTGCTTCTATAAACCACTCAAATTCATCTAGGAATCGTTTGACTCTCTTTTCATATCTTTCATCAACTAACTTTCCATTTTCATCGAAAACCTCATGTACTCTTGATATTGGAAATGATGAAGGTATAGATGGTGCTCCTAGCTCAGCAAATATTAGCCTCATTTGCTGAGCAGCATTAATTCCGCCAAAACCCCCAGGAGAGTAAGATACTATTGCAGAAGGCTTGAAATAATATTCTTCCAAAAAGTAATCCAGTGTATTTTTCATTGCAGCAGAAGTGCTATGATTATATTCTGGAGTAACAGGCATATATCCTTCCGCAGATTTGATTTTTTCATGAAGATCAATTAACTTTTCTGAAGGATTTGTCATTTCTTTATACATCCTATCAAGCAGAGGCAAATTGATCTCGATAGGATCAATAAAAAATACAGTATGATTACGGCCTTTAAGTTTCTCTTCAACCCATCGAGCTACCTTGATACCTTGTCTATGATGTCTGACTGAGCCTACGATTAAAGCAATTTTAGCCATACGAGTCTTTTCTATGCCAGCATATTATTATTATTATTCGTGGATTTTAAATAGCATATTAAACAGACAAAGCTTCGAAAGGTAAAAAAGTTTCACAGGGCATTTCTACATAAAGTGGTATTTATCTACTGTCAATTTTCTGCTTTATTTTTGGCATATAGTGAGGAGGGAAAATGTCTAATATTATGTAAAACAATCATCACTAAGGGAGAGGAAGGTTATTTATGGATAGAGATGATGTATTTGCATACTCACTACTTCTATTGCTTATCCTCTGTTTTACAATAATTGTAGGAGGACAACAATCCCTACTTTTGTCTGTGCAAGTTAAAGGACGAGTAGAACAACCATTATCTATCCGCAGCCCCACAAGGCCCACACTGCAAGAATTTCTGTTCCATTAGGTTCAGGGCCACATGATGTTGCACCGGCAAATGATAGAAAGACGGTTTGGTATACGGCTCAGCTATCTGGCAAGTTGGGACGATTACATCCAACCACAGCCAAAAGTCATCAAATATCACTGGGTAATGGTTCTGCACCTCATGGTGTCATTGTAGGACCAGACGGCGCGCCTTGGATTATTGATGGAGGGTTAAATGTCATAGTACGTGTTGATCCTAAAACAGAAGAAGTCAAGCTTTTTACACTACCTGCTGACTCCGGTTACGCTAACCTAAACACTGCCACATTTGATCGTAGTGGAATATTGTGGTTTACATGCCAGAGTGGAATTTACGGCCGTCTTGATCCCACAACGGCAAAGATAGAGGTCTTTAAAGCGCCTTGTGGAATGGGACCATATGGCATTTCGACAACTCCAAATGGTACGGTATACTTTGCTTCACTAGCTGGAAATTATGTCGCCCGCATTGATTTACATACCGGAAAGGCTACAGTACTTGAACCTCCTACATCCAATCAGGGGGCACGACGTGTATGGCCAGACTCTCATGGACATCTTTGGATAACTGAATGGAATGTTGGACAGTTGGCTAGTTATGATCCTGTATCTAAGATGTGGAAAGAGAGTCAACTACCAGGAAATAATCCAATGCTCTATGCTGTATATGTGGATCATAATGACATTGTATGGTTAAGTGATTTTGGTGCGAATGCGCTGCTCAGTTTTGATCCCTTGCAAGATAAGTTCCATGTGTTTATGTTACCAAGTCATGGAGCCGACGTACACCAAATTCTTGGTAGGTCTGGAGAGATATGGGGAGCAGAGTCTGGGACTGATAAACTTGTAGTAATTCGACATAGTAATAGTCGAATAAACATAATCTGAGCCCTTCACATATCAGATTTCTGTTTCACTAGATCTTAATAATCACATCCGATTCTCGTATTGTTATTCTATAACCAAGTATTATTCCTACCAAGATATATTCAACCAAATAGATGTCATTATTCAATATCTTCATACCATTCAGAATAGTTTTTCTTCATAGTTTCTTTTTTTATAAGGAATATAATTTTGACTCAAGACTGTACAGTCGGGTGAGGAGAACTAGAAAATATTTGTATAGCAAGGGCACGAAAACGATAGGGTCACTTTAAAGCATTGATTATGCTATCGGTTTTACCCCTTATACTGGCCAGTCAAGAGATGTGAATTTATAGCCTTTCAACTCCTGACAGAAGAAATTAGTCCTCCTATAAGGACACCAAAATTAAGATGTAGAATTCTATTGGTAGATGATGAATCCGACATTGCATTTATTTTCGAACAGATTTTGGAACACGAAGGATTCGAAGTTAATTCACTTAATGACTTCCAAAATGGCTTTCTAATTTCAGGATTGATACTTACGATATTGCACTTATCGATATCAGGATGTCTCGGATGAATGGATTGATTTGTATGGAAAATTAAAATGACGATGACAACGTCAAGTACTGCCTTATGACTGCCCATGAAATATATTATAAAAAATTGAAAAGATTATCCTGAATTAAATGTTGGCTTCTTTATCAAGAAACCAACTAGTACTATACAGTTAGTAAAGGAGATCAAATCAAAACTAAATCCATTAGCTTGTGAAATCACTATTCCTACAGTTTTGTATTTTTAGGGAATATACTAGATTTGAGATCTAGTCTCCAAATATCCATCTGATGTCCGCTAACTGCCATGCCTTGTTATAGTTCTAATATTCAAGTTCTAGATTATAAAGGATTTGTAGAAGAACGTCATTAATATTATTGGATTAACTGAATAGACAGGCGCAGAAGAATAAACCAAGGTAGAGGAATTGGAAGAATTAAATCAGTCTCTAAGACAGCATGATAAAGTAAAGGATGATGATATAGCGCAACTATCAGATCAACTTGTGTCATCATCCGCTAGGTTGCAGGAAATTGAGAGAAAACAAATAACGATATAGACTGTTTACCAATTAAAACAACAGGAGGGGATTAGAGATAATGAAAACAAATATGCCATGACAATTTAATGTATCTCTTCTGCGTCATTACCATTCCGATTAATAATACAAAAGCAGGTTACAGGCCTAGGACTGAATTCAGATAAATGAAACTAGAAACTTTTCTTGTATTACGAATTAGTCACACTTTTTTCGCTACAATCCTTCCAATCATTTATCAATATGATCTACAATTAGCAATGAGCAGCTCTGGGACGTTGGACAGAAATTTGATAATTGCTGGCACTTATTAGGGTCAATAAAGTAAGTGAATGATTGATTGAGCCATCTCTAATAAGACAGCGTCAATATGTACGCATGTGGTGTAAGTACATTGTGAAGGACTCAAATTAGGGTTCAAAAATAACATTAATTTTTAAATAAACTATATTCTTGGAGCAATCAACAACAACAACAACTGATGCTATCTCATGATAATATCGGTTCTTTTATTCTAATGCTTTCGATTAATTTCTCAAGATTACCTAAACATCGTTCGAAATATGGAATTGCTTTCATATTGGTTTTTGTATAATTAGTTAATACTTCAAAAGCTTCCTGAGATATTAAGGAATTTCCTAATGAATAATTTCTTAGTTGCCTTATAGTCCAATACCAGTTACCGTATTGATTTGCCTTATCTAGATCATCTAACTTGCTAAAATAAGGCAAAATATTCTTCATCGGTAATTTCTTTTAGATCCTATACTAACTCACGACCTTACCATCAGGATATCTATACATCATACAAATACTGTTAGTATCATTGTCGCATGTTCTTTAAATTCTATCGTAGTGGATATTAAAGGTCTAGTACGTCTATCTAATGCATTAATTCGCGTAAAAGAGAGATTATTGCGATACATAGAACGCGGACCGTTGTCACTGTCATTACAGACTCTTGTTCCAGACCATAATTCATAGATTGTTAAAATGTGGCATTTAGTATCTGGCTAATATCTCCTTATCTAAACTTAGGTAACTCTCATTTCCTAATTGCAGTTTATTAACTCCGGTATGGATTGACAATTCATTTGAATTCTCGAAGATCCCTTGTCCTACTGGTGCATAGTAGATGATGCAATTAGGTTTGCTTCTAATCATAAGGTAAAAGAAGAAGAATCAACAGCGAGAACAATAATAGAAGAAGAACAACCCATTACAAGAAACGAGTTTTTAAACTATTTGCATTTGAAGCATTAAAAATTCAATGTGCATTATAAAAAAAACTTATCTGTATCTATTAATCACAATACCATGCTTTTTATGTTGGACCATAACTACTATGAAAAAACAGCTGATATCATTTTTGGTAGATGGAAAAGTCAGATACTATATACGGGAGTTAAATTAGGCGTTTTTGATTGTGTAACATCGGATGCCAAAAGTACGTCTGATATAGCAAATGAACTTGGTCTTGATGATAAATTGGCTTATCGAATTTTGAGGGCCTTATCTTCTATAGGTTTCTTAGAACAACTACCCGAGGGTAGGAGATTCTCAATAACTCCACAAGGTGAATTGCTTCGAAAGGATCATCCACAAACACTAAGAGGGGTGACATTACTAGAGGAAGGCCCGGAACACTATGCCATTTGGAAACATTTACCATCAATGATAAAAGAGGGTAAACAGAACGCTTTTGTACGTGAATTTGGCTGTAAAATATTTGAGTATAGGAATAGAAATCTGGATTACGCAGAAGTATTCAATCAAGCCATGAGTAGTTATTCTTCTGCTCAAACTAACTGGGTAATAGAAGCATTTAATCAATATGATTTTTCTAATATACATCATGTATGTGATATTGGTGGAGGCACTGGACATTACTTGGCCATTTAGTTGTAAAATACCCGCACATCAGAGGAACTGTACTTGAGTTAGAATCGGTAACTAGTAAAAAGGAATTATTAATAGCTCCAAAATTAGGAGTAAGTGATCGCTGCTTCTACGTTACTGGAGATATGTTTAGTACTAATAGGCAAATTCCTTCTGTAGATGCATATATAATGAAAATGATCCTTCATGACTGGAGTGATGAAGAATGCATAAAGATACTATCTAACATTTACAGATCTTGTCCTGACCATTCAAGATTATTTATTGCCGAGCATTTAGTTCCTGGTGACGATACACCACATTTTTCAAAACTCTTCGATATTCATATGATGTGTGCAGCATCTGGAAGAGAAAGAACTGTTGATGAATATTCCAGTTTGCTAGAACAATCAGGTTGGAAGTACATTCAAACCCTGCGTCCCCATCAGAAATCTGGACTAATAGAAGTAATTGAAAGTAGTAAATCATAAATCATAATTGCTACCGTAAGTGTTCACAAGAATTTAAAGACAATACCAAAGTCAAGAATAAGTTGCAAATAATAAGAGTCAAAGCGGGAAATGGATTCTACGGCAAACCACCCATTCATACACATGTAGGCTATTAGATATAATAAATTTGAATACTGATTAATTAAAAGATAATTATGACTACATCATCAGTTAACAAGAGGATGATTTTAGATTTAGAATATACAGGGATTTTAAAGTATAAAATGGACTATCGTGGCTGAGAATCTGGTGTTACTAAATACACCAAAGACAGAACTAACTTCTTAAATATTCAGGTATCACTATATTGTTTGATCGTATATATACGGTGACACTAATAGGTAGTTTAACATTGCAAATCTCTTCAGTTTTGATTAAAACACACGACTATGCATGAGGTTTGTAAGCAATAATATTTAATCTAACGAAATCTAAGAACCAGGGCTTATTCAATTTACTACTACTATCTTTTTCAACTTCCTCTAAAAACAATTCTAAAAACATGTCCTTTAATTTATCGATGTCATGACTATCTTTATATGACGATATGTGGTCTAGGTAAGATTTCATTACTACTGTTTTTACAAATTTAGAATAGATCCGCCGGTTTGGAAGAGTTACACAGTCATCACTATAGTATACTGCTGTGTTTACATAGCCTATTCGTTGAAGCAATTCATTAGTATACTCGGCCTTGGCAAAATGCCATGGTTGCTTCCAGTGTGTAAAGTATTCCTTGAATTGATCTAAATGTGTAATCCGTTCTAACATGGTAATGATTTGCTGTAGATTACCGTATCCGCCACATTGGATTAATATCTGGCCACTATTACCAGTATTATCATTGCTATTACTGCTGACACTTATGTAGTTAATATCATTGCTATTCATTGGTTTTAGCATTTCCCAAAATTTTTGAAATGCTTTTCTGTGATCCTGTACCCAGTGAAGAGCAGAATTAGAAAAACGACATCCATCTTTTTGGTAAGCATGACGTCTGTAAAATTTGACTGTATTATTTTGACATTACCAAAGGATTTAAGATTGTTTTTTGCTTGTTTTATCATATTAGTGTCAATATCGACAGCGTATACCTTTCCTCTTGGAACTTGTTTGGTTAATTGTTTTGTGAGTAAGCCTGTTCCACAGCCCGCATCCATAACAATTTCATTTCCACGCCATTGTCGCCATTTAATCACCTGTTGACCCCACCTGTACTGAATTAAACGTGAAACTTGATCATAAGTACATGCATCCCAAGAGCTTTTATTTCTATATTTCAATAGTTGGATACCCATTGTCGCTTCCACTTTATTATTAATAACCTAATAGCAAATTTTCTATTAAAAGACATGGATATTATGGGCAGGGCATTGTGTTATTATGTCAGAGGCTTTGAGGGTTGATTCTACCGTAGCAGCAACTGCTCAAAAGAGTACATCTGCAAACAGTTGAGGTAGAGGTACTTCAAATATTCTATTCTATATTTTTCTGATCAAGTCACCTACGAATAGATAATTTACAGTAAAACTCTGAAAGATATTCTCTGTCCATTCAAAAATTTTTTGATTCTACGACAATTACATCTTTTATCCAATCTCCAACTTCGTTCATCGTAATTAGTTTATTTAGATATTCTTGCCAAGAAATTTGTCCATATGCATATACCCATGTCTTATATTTTTGTTTTAAATTTAAGAATGCATCATGATGATAAGTACAGTATTTCGAATCCACATAACTTTTCCGTACACACGCAATGCATTTTCTTATTCGTGATGTCAATATACTGTTCAATGATCCCAGTGTTAATCATTTTATTTATACGTTAGTTCAGATTGTATATACTAGTGATCCGAAATCTCTGAGTATTAAAATAATTATAATCGTGGCGTAAATAGTGATTATTATTTTAATATGTCTCGATGAATTATAAGACCAATTATTAATAATCTATTTTCCCTTTAGTCGCAATCAAAAACTAACCCAATGATGGTATATTGTATATATTTATTATTTTGTCCCTCCTGATAGATCTTTGCAAGCTTATTGTGAAATTCTTCCTATGCTCCTGTTTGTTGAAACATTGCATCCATTGTTTTTCCATTTTTTAAATAAGAGCATCAGCTGCCTTATCGGTTGCTGGAGTGAGTCTTGATTTCATTTCCTTTTCTAATTTTTCCGCAATCAATTCGATATTAACCTTAATAAATGTCGTTTGCCACTTCATCTCCTATCCTGCTCTCTGTCATTCTGCTTTTCATTCTTCCTTCTGTGTTTACACATATTGAGCATGTGCTGCCTGATGCGTGACATGGACGAGGACGCTCTATCTTCTGTTCATATTGACTGTAACTCACCTATTACCACTAGATTAAGGTGGGTAACTATTTAAGTCGGCAACCCAATCTAGTTATTAGGTGTAGATCCGTAAGTTGATGGAAGATAAAGAAATTGCCTCTATACAAAAGAATATGACTAACTGTCCGATTAATAATACCTTCAAAATAATCGGCAAGAAATTTACAATATTAATATTACGCAATATGATTTACCTGAACCAGAAAAGGTTCAATCAACTTCTTGATTCGATTGAAGAAATTAATGCGAAGACGCTGTCTGCAAGACTTAAGGAAATGCAAAAAGATGGATTGATAGAACGAAAGATATATCATGGAATCCCGGTAAAAGTGGAATACCATATTACTGAAAAGGGACGGGCATTAATACCACTACTCTATCAGATGGCCAGATTTTCAATTCAATATTGTCCTAAAGATGTGTTCAAAGATAAGAAACCTAGGGGGATTGAAGAGATATTTGGATATCAAACCATATAATGATTCAATGAGGACACTAAATATTATCCTACAATGCAGTTGTACAAGTCGCGTGCAAACATCTGTGAATATTATAATATCGATCTCGTTTCTAGTAATGCCATTACATTTTGCTAGTAATGTAGTCTAGTTTTAGTGATAAGAAACAAAATTAATAACATGAAGGACAGATGCAGTAATAGAACGGTTTTCTGCAATCCATATGTCCGCAGTCATACACTACTCCACATCTTGTACATTGATGATAACAATGTTGCTGGCGTACGTTTGTCACATAAAAACGCGCTGTAGTCAATTTGATAGTATGACCGTTGACGTTATTTTAAGTAGAGATTTATTCTGCAATGTTAAATAATTTAGTGTAGATTGTTCAATGTCCGTAATAATGGCTTTCAAGCATGTAATCAACTATATTGATGTCGTTATGATCTTTATTAGACTCACTGTTGATGTGGTGACTAAAGCATTTATCGGTAAGACTGATATTAATTTTGTTTCCTTTATGATTTTAAGTATATAAAGAGCAGTTAATAATAAAGACATTAAGTAACTAAGTTATATCATAGGTAATCGATAGATAATATAGTCTATGCCTAACTGTCTTATAATTACATACCGAAAATAGCAAGCAAAAAGGCCTTGACAACTTCTGCTATGCTGGGAGATGGAATTTTTATTATCAGCCATACTAGTAGCTTCACCATTAACATTCAGTGTAATTTAATTTTTTCAAACAAAGGAAAAGAAAGAATTAGGAGTAGATGGACCATTTGTATACAAACGTACTGTTCTGAAGTAATGCCTGTCCCGTAGGATTAACTCTCATAGATTCAGCCACAGTAAAGCAATGGGTTGACATGAACTGCTGTGCTCCTCCAAGTCTATTTTCCCATTTGGGTAACATACTATTTACACAATTTTCGTTGACTACATCAATATATTTAGAGAAAATCAGCCAAGGATT
>Ga0207699_10000968_pt1 | contig 13696 bp, 12 predicted proteins | sample LARL51metaG_FD_184344 | JGI IMG/M metagenome (GOLD analysis project Ga0207699, IMG submission 184344) | Corn, switchgrass and miscanthus rhizosphere microbial communities from Kellogg Biological Station, Michigan, USA - LAR L5-1 metaG... | ecosystem: Host-associated > Plants > Roots >...
ACTCAAACTCCAACAAAAACTCCAATGCCGGGAAAGTCGGGTGCCAAAAAAGAAGGAAGAAGGTGGTCCGGTGTTCGTTGGACCTTGCCTTCTTCCCTAGGGCGACGGCTTCCTGGGGCCAGAGTCGAAGCCGTCTTTCGGATTGTCAAAGACAGTTGCCGAGACACTTAGCGGGTGATTCTGGCCGCGAGGACGAACTCCCCGGATTGATTGTTATTCTTGGCCAGGTGCATTTCGACGCTAGATTTACGGAGTTCCCGACCACTGGAATTTCCTTCCGTCCAAATCTGCGATAAGAAATATTGGCCAGCCAGGCGATGGAAAACCAGCTTGGTTTTGTCGGAAGGATTCGCGGACACACAAGCATTGGTGACGGATACTGCAGTCGATTTCCCGTCATCCGAGCGGATCCAGATTGCCGGGCTGCCGTAACCTTGCGAGGCCACTGTGTATTCGCCGGCGGGCAGACTTTGATTGCCCACGACGAAATCAAACGGGATGTCGGCCTTGACGTAGGTTTGCGCCTGAGCAGCGGAAGCCGCGAGAAGCAACCCAAGACCAAGAAGAGCAGAGCGTAAGCGATTCATAAAACCTCCTGTGCGAGACGACGAAGAGGAGCCCCGGTTGGCCGCCAAGCTGTTGGCTACCGATGGGGTCTGCTGTTTTCGTCGCTCTGAATGTCGGTGGCTTTTATAACCAGGGACGCAGAGAAGGAATGCAGTTGGAGTGCCAGGCGAGAGAGCAGAACGATACTCAGCCCATGATCTCGCAACTCCTTGAAAAACAGCATGTTGTTGATTTTCGAGCAAAACTAGAAGTGGCAGAAGCGTCGGAGAAACCAGTTTAGCTAACCGATCGGTTAGTGGGGCCCGCGATACGGTTAATTGCTTGAGCGGCGGACCGCAAGCCCGCAAAGTGTGGTAAACCACAGTGTGGGAATGTGAATGAATCCTCGCTTGATTGGCGTTGCTGGGCCGTTGGAAGGAACCGTGTGTGTCCTGCCTGAGGGCGAGGTCACGATCGGGCGGGATGCGGCCAATCAGTTGTGGGTGGATGACGCCGCGCTCAGCAGACGGCACTGCGTGGTGCGGCGTGAAGGCGCGAAATGCATTGTGCGCGACGCGGGCAGCCGCAACGGAACGCGTTTGAACGGCGTGCCGGTGGAAGAGCAGCTGCTGGAACACTGGGATCAGTTGTCGATCGGACTGTCGCTGCTGATCTTCCTGAGCGAGGCGGAGAGCGCTGCCATTCCAAGAACGAACCAAGTGTTGTTTAGCGATACGGTGAAATTTGAGGGCCTGGCCATCCGCTTAAGACAGGAAAAGAAGACGCCGAGGCGCCCGGAAGAAATTCTTGCGGAGTTGCCAGGAACTCCGGAGCTGACCCGCTACTTGCAGTCCTTGCTGAAGATTGCCACCAGTATTGGAGGGATTCGCGATCGCGAGTCGCTGCAATGGCAACTGCTGGGATTTTTGTTTGATGTGGTGCCGGCGGAGCGCGGCGCAGTTCTCTATTTCGACAAGACAGGCGAAGTGGAATCGACGGCAGCGTGGGACCGGCTACGCGGTCCGGAACATCCGGTACCGGTGAGCGAATCGCTGGTGCGACGGGTGTATGCAGAAAAGGCCGGACTGGTTGCCGGTGGCGCGATAGGCGGACTCGCTTCGAAAGGTGGTGTGAGCGAAGCATCGCCTACGCTCTCGGTGTTGTGCGTGCCAATGATGATTTCCGAGAAAGTTTTGGGTGCGATTTATCTGGAGAGAGATAGACCGGAAGGACCATTCGACGAAGCTCATTTGCAGGTGATGACGGCGGTAGGCTCAATTGCCGCGTTAGCGCTGGAGAACTTGCGGCACTGGGAGCAGCTGCGGGACGAAAACCAGGCGCTGCGCGCGGAAGTGAATCTGGAATACAACATGGTAGGAAGTAGCCCGCGGATGAAGGAAGTATTTGAATTCGTGCGGCGCGTGGCAGCAACGGATGCGACCGTGCTGATCGAGGGCGAGAGCGGAACAGGCAAGGAATTGGTGGCGCGGGCCATTCACCGCAACAGCGGCCGGGCGGAGCGCCCGTTCGTGGCGATTAATTGTGCGGCGATTGCGGAAAACCTACTGGAGAGCGAATTGTTTGGACATGAAAAGGGCGCGTTCACAGGAGCGGCAGGGCAAAAGAAGGGCAGGATCGAAATGGCCGAGGGCGGAACGCTTTTTCTGGATGAGGTGAGCGAGCTCGCGCCAGAGCTGCAGGCCAAGCTGCTGCGCGTGTTGCAGGAGCGGGAGTTCGAGCGCGTGGGCGGAACGCGGGCCATTCCGCTGGACATCCGGCTGATTGCCGCAACGAACAAGAAATTATTAGCGGCGATCGAGGCGGGCGAATTTCGCAAGGATTTGTACTACCGGCTGAATGTGGTGACACTCACGATGCCGGCCCTATCCGACAGGGCCGAGGACATTCCGCAGCTGGCGGAACACTTTCTGTTGAAGGCGAGCCGGAAGTGCAAGACGAAGGTGAAAGAATTGTCGGAGGAAGCGAAGGCCTGCCTGATTAAATATGATTGGCCGGGAAATGTGAGAGAGCTGGAAAATGCCATCGAACGCGCGGTGGTGTTGGGATCGGGCAAGGTGATTTTGCCGGAAGACCTGCCGGAAACGATTTTGGACGCCGGATGGACGTCATCGGAGGAGCCCGCGACATATCATCGCTCGGTGAAAGACAATAAGCGGCAGATGATTGTGCAGGCGCTGCAACAAGCGCACGGCAGTTATCTGGAAGCCGCGAAGACGCTGGGCATACATCCCAATTCTCTATTGCGGCTGATGAGAAATCTGAACGTGAAATCGTCGTTGAAGGCTGGGCAACCGTCGTCGCGAGAGTCATAGCCAATTGGACTTGTTTCCCCCGGGGCGGTAAACGAAACCCACCGCCGCCCTAACCGCTAAATAAATTGCATCTGGTTAACTTCCTGATTTGTCCTGCCGCGTGAATGTCGATTTTGCTGGTTCTCAAACGACGAGTAGGTAGAAATGTCACCAAATCCTCAAGGAGCAATACGATGAGATTTTTATGTTTGGTTTACTTCGAACCGAAAACGTTGGCTGCTCTTTCGACCAGCGAAAAAACAGCTCTGGATCGCAACTCTCTAGCGTACAACGACGAATTGCGCCGGAACAGTCACTACCTAGCTGCGGAAGCTCTCGAAGCGGTTCGCAGCGCGCGTACCGTTCGAGTCCGCCGCGGCAAAACGTCGATTACCGACGGACCCTTCGCCGAAACGAAGGAGCATGTGGGCGGCTTCATCTTAATAGAGGCTGCCGGAATGGACGAGGCTCTCGAAATCGCCGCGGGCATCCCACTGGCCAAACTCGGCAGTATCGAGGTGCGCCCTATAATGCGAATCGGCGGCTAGCCGTACGACCTTAAATCATTTGTTGAGCCGAGATAGAACTTGGCAGTGGTTTCACTTTGCGGGATGCAGAGAAAGGCCACTGAGCGGCCTGACACATGGGAATGGTAGGCTCGTGGGGACTCGAACCCCAGACCTCCACCGTGTCAAGGTGGCGCTCTAACCAACTGAGCTACGAGCCTACAGTCCAGATAGTTTAACACTGGAGCGGAGAAATCGCTTGCAAGCGTATGGCCCCTCACGGATAAATTCGCGCTCTCAGGCTGTGACTCTGGGTATGATGCATTCAGCGGAACGGAGCTGAATGGTGGCTTGTCGCGAAAGGATCCTAAAATGATTCGGAGAATTTCAGTCATTACTGTTTCTGTCGCAATGCTTGCGGCACTGACGTTAACCGTGCAAGCGCGGGCCGACGAAAAGAGCGAGGGACTTTACAAAGCGAAATGCGCGGTGTGCCATGGAGTGACCGGGAAGGGGGATACTCCCGCCGGCAAAAGCATGGGCGTACTGGGTTTTACAGATGCTACGGTGGCAGCCAAGAGCGACGCCGAACTGAGAGCCACAATCGAAAAAGGAAAAAACAAAATGCCGGCGTATGGGAAGAGTTTGAAGCCCGAGGAAATTCAAAGACTGGTCGCCTACATCCGGAGCTTGAAGTAGGCGCGATGCAGAACGACGTGTCTATGGCCGGCAGTATAGACCCGCATGTAGACGGAGGATATGACGGAAGTAAAGATCGCGCGCGAGTTGAAGGCCAAGTGTCCCAATGTGGCGCTGGGCTGTTTGCAGGCGGAGGTAGCGACTGGAGCTACTCGCGCTGGATTGGATGAGCTTCTTCGCGCCTGCGAGGAACGCATCGCGAAACTTTCTGAGCCGCGCGCGATATTGGAAGCTGCAGCGATTACTGCGACGCGAGCAGGTTACAAGGCGCTGGGAAAAGATCCGGCGCGATATCGCGGCTCGGCGGAAGCGCTGCTGCGGCGATTGATTGCGGGCAAAGGAATGCCGCGCATTAATAATGTAGTGGACGTGATCAACCTGGTCTCGGTGGAAAGCCGGTTGCCGGTCGGGCTTTATGATCTGGCGCATGTCGAAGGTCCTGTGGAGTTTCGCGCCGGAAGCGCGGGCGAAACTTACAAAGGAATTGGAAAATACGATTTGAACCTGGAAGGGTTGCCGGTGTTCGCTGATGCCAAGGGTCCTCATGGCAGCCCGACAAGCGATTCGGAGCGCACGATGGTGACAGAAGCGACGAATCGAGTGCTCGCGATTATCGTGTCACTCGGCGGCGCATCCTCCTTGGACAGCGCCGCGAAGCGAATGGCAGAATTGCTTCAGAATTTTTGTGCCGCGACAAATGTCGAGTACAAAATCGTAAATTAAATTTCGGCCTGTGCAACTATTCACTGCTGAACATTTGGAAGTCGCTACATTTCCAACTCCGGTGGTTTTAGTGTTGGATACCTTAAGTAAATGGGCTCCAAAATATCCTCGAAAATCAAATTGACAAGCTTCCCGACGCATCGCCGATATGCCGTGAATTCATCGGGCGAGCAATCGCGTTCAACCGTCAAAATGGATTCGTTTAGCTGACCATTGACGCCAAGTAGTAGCTTGCTTACATATTCTGCGATCTTAAAATTTTCAATCAACAGTGACTCCTAAAGCGAGACGGGCTCGATGATTTCGTTTTTGGCGGAGGGAATGCGCGAATGCGTGAAATAGCCGCGGGAGGCGAGGAGTTCGGCGTTTAGCATGGCGGCGCCGGCGGCTCCGCGCAGCAGATTGTGCGACAGCAGCGTGAGCTTCACATCCAGCAAGGGGCAGTCGCGGACGCGGCCTACTACGGCGGCCATGCCGTTTCCTGCGTGCACATCGCGGCGAGGTTGCGGACGATTTTCTTCATCGAGCACCACGACAGGATGTTTTACCGCTGTGGGTAGAGCCGCGAGTTCGTCGCTTACCGTGAAACTGCGCAGCGCCTCGCGAACCTCATCCAGCGTGGCGATTTTTTTCAAGCTGAGCGAGACGCATTCGAGGTGCCCGTTTTCCACCGGCACGCGGTTGCAGTGCGCGCTAATACCCAAGCCTGCTTCCACGAATCGGGAGCCATCCCACCGGCCGAGAAGCTTCTGCGGCTCTTCTTCCATTTTTTCTTCTTCGCCGCTGATGAATGGCACCACGTTGCCGAGAATGTCGAGCGAAGCGACTCCGGGATAGCCCGCGCCGGAAACCGCCTGCATGGTAACGACAAACATTTTTTCGAGGCCGAAACCATCGGCGAGCGGTTTTAGGACCAGCACGAGTCCAGCAGTGGAACAATTCGGATTGGTGACGATGAATCCGGAGCCGTAACCACGATTTTTTTGCTGCACGGGAATCGCGTCAAGATGCGCCGCGTTGACCTCTGGGATCAGAAGCGGAACGTCGGACGACATGCGATGATTTTTGGAGTTGCTGACGACGGGATATCCGGCACGCGCAAATTCTTCTTCGGCTGGGCCGGCAACGGACGAATCGAGCGCGGAAAAAACAAAGTCGCAATCGAGCGCCGGCTCGAGTCCCTTCACCACGAGATTCGCGGCGGCGGCGGGAATCGGCGCATCAAGGTGCCACTTCACCGCTTCACAATATTTTTTCCCGGATGAGCGTTCAGAAGCGGCAACTTCGGTGAGTTCAAACCAGGGATGCTCCGCAAGCAGTTGCACGAGACGCTGACCGACGATACCGGTGGCGCCAAGAACGCCGGCGCGGAACTTTGGATCGAATGTTTTTCGGGATGAATTTTCCGACGGGCTCACTCTGCACCTCTGGAATGAAAAAGTTCGCAAGCATAACCCGGTTGTTCGTTAGCGGGCAAGACAGCGGCGACAAGAGAGATTCCGGGACTGCGTTCGTGCGCCGCAACGGACTCACTCCGACTGTCTGCGCCGGCCGGCTCCCGGAGAGGCTCGGGCTCAGCAGAATGACGCGGAGCGGAATTTGTTCGCTTGCTGTACGCGGAGGAACTTAACACCCCTCCCCTGTGGATGGGCACCGGGCCGATGCGAGTGCCGCGAAATTGTGGATTGAAAGTGTTGCGTACCCAAACGACCATTTCGTTTTCAGCCGCCAACGGCAGAACGTTTGCATGCAGAACTCTTGCGCCGGCGGCCGCCAATGCGTGCGCTTCATCATACGAAAGCTCGTGGAGCAACTGCGCGTTCACGGATTCGTGAGGATTCTCGGTGTAGATGCCGTCCACATCGGTCCAGATGACCAGTTCGCTGGCATCAACGACGTGAGCAACCAGCGCACCAGAAAAGTCGGAGCTGTTTCTGCCGAGAGTGGTCACACGACCATCGCAGGTGGCGCCGATAAATCCAGTGACGACGGGAATCAAGCCATGATCGAAAAGCGGCAGAAGAAGTTCGCGGCCGCGGCGGCGTGTCTCCTGCATGTGCGGCCGAGCACTGCGAAAGGTGTCGCAGGTCAAAACAAATTCGGAAGAATCGAGCGGAATGGCGCGCAGGCCGCATTTTCCTAGAGCGGCGGAGAACAGTTTCGCGCTAAAACGCTCGCCGTAGGACGCGAGCCGATCCTGCAGCGCGGCGCGTACGGCGGAGCAAGGCTGCTGTTCTGGCGAAGCATCGTGGAGCAAATCTTTGCCAAGACGGCGCAGATCTTCTTCAACGCGCTCATGATCCGCTGACTGGAGTTGGAGATCCCGCAGCACTTGCAAGTGAGAGCGCAAGATGTTTTCGGCGTCGCGACGGGCATCGGTCCGACAGCCGGCTACGAGCGTCCGCGCAATTGCGAGCAGACGATCGGTGATGCCCTTCATCGCGGAGACAATGATGACCATGTTGCGACCGGTGACAGCTTGGCTCACAAGTTGTGCCGAGTGCAGCATACGATCAGCTCCAAGTAGCGAGCTGCCGCCAAACTTGAATGCAACAATCTCGCGTCCGGCGAGTGCACTTGTGACATTCCGCGGCGCGGCACAATTCGCTCCCGGAATTCGATCTTCGGTCAATTCATGATGTCCATCGGTGCATCTATGGTGTACAACGGCGCTCATGGCAATGGCTCCTGGTCTTGCGTGATGTACTCATCACCATCGCCCGGAGCGTCTCTGGAGGCGGGTCTAAATGAAAAAACCCACCGCCGGATTCGCTTCAGGCAGTGGGTTGGAAACTTTGCTTATCTTGCTAGCTGTTTCTGCCCTCGCCGGAAGCGCCCGTAGTTTTAATCTTAATAATGGTAGTGGACGTGGTCGTAGAAATAGCGGACATCGACCGCTTGGCGATCAACGTGGCGCGCTTCGAGATGGCGAGAGACAAACTCACGAGGAAAAGAATAACACGCACTTCTAAACATGCAAGCGAAAATCGTCCTGTTACACCATTTGTAACCACATTGTTAACTTTGTTAAGCGATGCTGCTCTGATTCCGTCAACAAAAGTACTTGTGATTTCGTTTTTGTCCACAGATGTTGACGCGCACACGGTAAGAAATTCTCGAAATTCTGCGGACGCGCCTTACAGCGAAGGCTGTACCTTCCTAACTACCAGAAGGCTCGCGACATAGCTGGGTAATAATAGAGAAAGTTTGGCACCGCGAGTGCATCCCTTTTTGATAAAAGGAGTACTGGCCAACGTCTGTGATTTCGACCACACCCAGGAGGCGAAATGCCGTCACGACCGGCACGAAGAAGCTTGGCTCGGCTTACGAGCATCGTGGTTGGTGCGCTGTTGCTGTTCAGTGGGACCAAGACGGTGAATGGGCAGAAAAATAAAGTTTCGGGCGAGCTGGAATTCGAGGGGAAAACAAAATTGGAACGCGATTCTGGTGTGTGGATCGATGGAAATTATGTCGGCTACCTTAAGGAGCTGAAAGGTAGCAGGAAAATAACTCTTTTGCCCGGTGCACACGAAGTGGTCGTGAGGCAGTCCGGATACGACGACTACGTGCAGAAGGTAATTGTGGAACCCGGAGAAAAGAAATTAATCACCGTGTCGCTGCACCTGGCGCCGCGAGCCACGGTCCCTGACGTTACAGCCACATTGAAATTAAAAATTAAGCCGGAGCGAGCCGCAGTTTTCCTGGACGGAAAATTCGTGGGGCACGCCGGAGACTTTGGCGGCGCTTTCAAATCCATGAAGATTGCTCCGGGTAAGCATCGAATACGGGTGGAGTTGCCGGGTTATCGGATTTACGATACGTCCATCGATCTTCTGCCGAATCAGGAGAGCGAAATTAAGACGGAACTGGTTCCGGGAAGCATCGAACAAAATACGCCGCTCATCAAACGGCCAGACCAAAATCCCGATCAAAAAAATCCTAACTAAAATTGTAATTGAGGATCTTGAACCTACGGCGCGTCAAATAGCAAGCTCGAGCAGGTAAGCCCGGATTCGGCCTTTTGCAACTCCGAAATGTCGATGGAAACGACCTGAAACCCGCGGGCTTCGATGCGGGCGCGGGTCCGTTCGAAGGACGCGGGAAAGATAACGGCACCGCCAAGCGCCAAGGCATTTCCCGCGTGCGGTTCTGCAGGATCCACATCCAGCCATTCGTATCCATTCAAAAATGAAGAATCAAACCATGCGCGGTTGGCGAGCAGCGTATGGTTGCCGAGCCATGTAACTGCTGATTTCAGATGCAGGCAGCCGGTTACGGGTACGCCGGTGACGCCATAACCGTGCGGTTCGACGATGCGCGTAAGTTGCGCAATGCCTTCTTGATTGCTGCGAGCGGTGAGTCCGACGAACAGTTGTTTGCCGATGCGCAGGATGTCGCCGCCCTCAATCGTGCCCGGCAACTTCACATGACAAAGCTTGCGAAAGGGCGATAAAGCTGCCGCAATGGTGGCGGCTTCGCGGCGTCGTGTTTCCGTGCCAAGTGGAAAAATGACGGCTAACTCGTCGAGCACCAAAGCGGGATCTTCCACAAACATGGAATCGGGGAGCTCGGGCTCAGCGGGCAGAGAGACAACACGGGCGCCGAGCTGGGCAAGAATTTTTTCGTAAGAGCGATGCTGTTCGCGAGCGATAGCTAAATCGATGGGCTGCCGCGTAATAAAACTAAGTTCGCAATTGACAAGTAAGGGGCTGACGGCGCGCGTGATGGCGGTAAGCATCGCGAGAAAATTTAACAGAGAGAAGGGCCGTGCGGAAAGGGATTGCGCGTTGGAAGCGATATGAATAGACTCGCGGGCGTTCAAATAGGGAGTGCCGATGACGAGCTGGACAAAAATTCTTGCAGTGGCGGCGGAATTCGCGATGTTCGCAGGAAGCGGCGGCGTTGCAAAGGCTCAGGAAAAAATGGCCAAGGCGGCCGATGAAGTGTTCGCGGATTTGACCAAGCCGGGGTCGCCTGGATGTGCGCTGGCTGCGGCGCGGGACGGAAAAATAATTTACGAAAAGGGCTACGGGCTGGCGAACATCGAAGAAGGCGTAAGCATCACTCCGCAAACGGTGTTCGACATCGGATCAACTTCAAAACAATTCACTGCCGCCAGTATTTTGCTGCTGGAAAAGCAGGGAAAACTTTCCGTTCACGACGACATCCGGAAATATCTTCCGGAAATTCCCGATTATGGGCACACCATCACGATTCTTCATCTCCTGAATCATACTAGCGGATTGCGCGATTACCTGACGCTGTTCGAGCTGGCGGGAATCAATATCGATGGTGTGACCGGCGATGACGACGCATTGGCGGTCATTGCGCGGCAGAAGGCACTGAACTTCGAGCCGGGCAGCGAATGGCTTTACAGCAATTCGGGATTTTTTCTTTTGTCGGTGATCGTGAAACGGGTCAGCGGAAAAACGCTGCGCGAATTCGCCGCTGAGAATATTTTTGATCCACTGGAGATGAATCAGACGGTGTTTCGCAACCAGCATACGCAACTGGTTGGCAATCGCGCGATGGCTTACGATCCCAACCAAGCAGGGACGGCTTACGTGTTGAATGTTTCCTATTTTGAGCAGACTGGCGACGGTGCGGTGCACACGTCGGTGGAAGACCTGCTGAAGTGGGACGAGAATTTTTATTCGGGCCAAGTGGGAGGACAGCCGTTTCTGGCGGAAATTCAAGAGCCCGGAAAATTGAATAGCGGAAAAGCTCTGGGTTATGCCAAGGGGCTCTTTGTCGGAACGTATCGAGGCCTGCGTTTCGTCGATCACGGTGGCTCGTGGGGCGGCTATCGCGCGCAGTTGTTGCGTTTCCCGGACCAACATTTCTCCGTCGCCTGTTTGTGTAACGTGGCGAATGCATCCCCCGATAAAAGATCGCACCAGATCGCCGATGTATTTCTGGCGGCGGAAATGAAAGAACCGAAACCAGCTGCGGAAAAGGATCGCCGAAGCCGGGAGAAGAAAGAGACTTTCGCGATCGCTGCGGATCAATTAAAAGCGTACACCGGAGAATTTAGAAGTGACGAATTGCTGGCGACTTACACTATCGCTAGCGAAAATGGAAACCTGCTGCTGACAGGTATTCGCAGTGGAGATGGGTTTGTGCATTCCGCGGAACACAAAATACTTCGTTGCGTTGCGCAAGACGCGTTTGTGGTAGATGAAGATGGATTGGAGTTTGTCTTCTCGCACGACGTCAAAGGCGACGCAAACAGTTTCAAGCTTGATGCCGGACGAACGAAGGGGCTGGTGTTCAAGCGGAAATAGTCTTGCGAAATACGTGTCAACAGGCGTTGCTGGCGGGTACGCACCGAGCATTTTTCGATGCGGAATGGCGAAGTTGCGGGGCGAAATGGGAAATCCAATAAGTGGCCGCGCCTGCTCCGAGAAGCATGCCAGCAAGAATCAAACCGACGACAATAATCATTAGCCAGCGGCTGGACTGAGGCGCAGTCTTTTGGTGCATTCCAGGCGCCAGCTCCGAGCCCGTTTTCGCTGAATCAGCCGAGTTGGCCTCCGGGGGAAAAGCAACGTCAGAAAATTCCGCAGTGCTGATGAAGCTGTAACCCTTCCGCGGAATGGTTTCTATATAAAGAGGTTTGTCGGTTGATTCGCCAAGCGCCTGGCGAAGCTTGTTTACCGTAGTATTTACGTTGGCGTCGTAGTTGACGTGCGTGTCGGCCGGCCACAGCGCCTGTTTCAATTCCTCACGGGTAACAACCTCTCCCTGTTTTTGCAGCAACACGATAAGCACCTGGTACACCTTGCCCTGCAGACGCAATCGAGTGCCGCTGCGATAGACCTGTTGGCGCTGCTGATCAATATGAAAGGGGCCAAAACGCACGTAGCGGGAGGTGGGAGGTTCGTCCTGCCGGATGCCTGAGTCCATAGCGGGATCCACGGTCGAACTGAAATTCGGAGTCATACACACGCCCTTAAAACAATAGACGCAGAAAACACTAAAGTGTTTGGTAGTGATACGAAATACTTCGTGAAATGTTCCGTCCTGCGACGTAAATAAAGCGAGGCCAAAAAGGCGCGGTACGAAAGACCGTATGGGAGTCTCGAAATCGGTATGAATCGACGCACAAATGACAGCGAATATCTAAATTCTATGTAATTCGCACGCTCATTTCTGATTCTTCAGCAAAATTTACACCACAAAACCATTCTTTACCGGGACATACGGCCTGAGCCAAATGCGAGACAAAATTGAGGGACAAATTGGCTCCGCTGGCCGTTCAGATGCCCTTCGGATGGCAACCAATTCGTGCACATAGCGCACGTCAGGCCGCTCATGGTTAGGACCAAGTTGAAGCGCCTTCTGCACGAATTCACTTCGAAGGAGAGAAAGCAATGCGCAGACTGATCTTTACAGCACTGGCAGCAATCCTTTGTATATTGCTCGGCAGTGCGGCCCAGGCACAACGGCTGGACGGTACGCTACGCGTAACCATCACTGACAAAAGCCAGGCCAGCATTGAAGAAGCCAAAGTGACCGCGGAGAACCAGGAAACTGGAGTTGCGGTGACCACGACGGCTTCAAGCTCGGGAACGTATGTGTTTCCCAACTTGCTGGTGGGCACTTATACCCTGACGGTGGAGAAGGAAGGATTTAAGAAGGTCGTGCAAAAAGGCGTGATCGTAAATTCGAACCAGGTGACGGAAGCGAAGATCGAGCTTGAGTTGGGCGCTGTGTCCGCGACAGTCGAAGTGGAAGCAGGAGCGGATTTGGTGAAAACCGAGTCGTCTACGCTGGAGGCCACCTTCAGCGGGCGCGCCGTGCAAGATGTTCCAATCAACACGACGGGCGGTGACGTAAAAGAATTCGCAGTATACGCGCCGGGAACCACGACGCAACAAGGCGGCGTACTCGGCTCCGGCGGCTCAATTGGCGGCACGCGCCCGCGTTTTAACGGCTTTTCGATCGACGGAGTTGATGACAACAAAATAGATACGAACGGTCCGACGCAGCCGGTGATTCAGGAGTCGGTTGCGGAGTTTACGTTGCTGACCAATCAGTTCAGCGCAGAAAACGGTCATTCGGCAGGCGGGCAGTTCAATATCATCACGAAGTCCGGCACGAACAACTGGCACGGTGCCGCATGGGGATATAACCGCAACCGAAATTACGACGCGTTTGACAACCTGCAAAAACAACGTGGAGTAAAAGATCGCTTCGACTATAACCGTGCGGGGGCGAGTGCCGGCGGACCGGTAATTCACAATAAGTTTTTTGTGTATGGCGCGTACGAATTCCAGAACAACGGTCTGGCGTCTTCGAGCCCGAGTTTTTCTTCGCCGACGGCGGATGGCCTGGCAACTTTGACGGGGCTTGCGCATGACAGCGCGGTGACCGATATTTTGAAACAATTTCCCGTGGCGCCAACCGCGGATGGATCGGTACAGGTAAACGGACAAGCAATTCCCATCGGCACGATTCAGTCCATCGCGCCGAATTTCGCAAACCAGCACGACTTCATCGTCAACGTGGACGCCAACGTAGGAAAACATCAACTGCGTGGGCGTTTTCTGTATGACAGGTTTCGAGCGCCGGACTTCAATCCATCTCAACCGCAAACCCAGTTCCTGGGCACAAACAGCTCGGATGCGAGGAAAGTCATTTTCACGGACGCCTGGGCGATCTCAAACCGCGTGATTAATGATTTCCGCACGTCGTACTCGCGGCTTAACGGTCCGAACCTTGTGGTGCCCAGCGGATTCCAAAATTTTCCGAACGTGGAAGTAGACGAACTCGGAAGTAACCTCGGTCCGAACGGACTTGCTCCGCAAGGTTATGCTCAGAACGTGTATCAGTGGATCGACAACGTTTCCTACATCCGCGGAAAACACACCTTTAAGTTCGGTGTTGAAGTTCGGAAATATATCTCGC
>Ga0207699_10000969_pt1 | contig 13685 bp, 9 predicted proteins | sample LARL51metaG_FD_184344 | JGI IMG/M metagenome (GOLD analysis project Ga0207699, IMG submission 184344) | Corn, switchgrass and miscanthus rhizosphere microbial communities from Kellogg Biological Station, Michigan, USA - LAR L5-1 metaG... | ecosystem: Host-associated > Plants > Roots >...
AATCACGCGCGTCGGACTGGTTTTGAATCCTGCCGCGATTGGTATTCCCACGAATCCTTCTTTTCCCGTCAGACCAACTTCCACGCTCTTTCCATTTCGCAAAACCGAGAGAATAGAAGCTAAACCGCTGTTGAGAAAATACAACTGCTGAATTGGCGCGTCAGCTTCGTTCAGAACCGTATGGACTGGCAAGCTGACAAATTGTGACTTCTGAACTAATTTCTGCGAAATCGAACGAGGCAGCCCGCCAAGAATAAGATTTTCCACTGGATGGCCGTCGGAGCCATCGGTCCCGGCTTGGGTAGGAAGTTTTACGCGGCGAAAGGCGGGGATATTTTCAGACAAAATCCAACTCCTTGCGCTCAAGAATTGTCCGAAGAAACAGAATGCTGATGATTGAACTGTAGGCGAACCGGACGTATCCAACATACACCGTACTAACGCCAATGACTAGTAGAAGACGATAGATTTGTGAAAAAGCCCGCTTGCCAAATTCAGTACGCTGGCGTACCGTAAACACTTGGAGAGAAAAAATATCCGCAGCAGAGCACTAACGGTAATGACAAGAAGGGCAGCCAAATCCAATATATTGAATCGACCCGAATGGGCCAACGCCATTGTGCGCTTGCGAAAGCGTCTCAATCATAATCAGGTGACTTTCGGCGAGGCCTTCCGCTGTTCCCCCATGGCCGTGTCCCGTTGGGAACGCGGTGTTTCCCAGCCGCCCTCGCACATTTATCTGGAAATGGGAAATATTGCCGGCGACCCACTGTGCTGGTATTTCTGGGGACGAGCAGGCCTCAGCAAAGATGATTTGTTGCGTGTCATGCCACGCCTTCGCGAACGCTTGCGGCAAGTTCGCATGCCGCATCTGGAGATCGTTGCTGCGGGAAGCGGCAAGCGAAAGTTGGAAAAGGGTACCGCGCTCCAGTTGCTCGCCATCCCGCTGCTGAAAACCGTTGCCGCAGCGCACGGCGAAGAGGGCGACGGCGAAATGTATTTGCACGATGCGCCGATTGAGAGCATGATCGCGGCGCCCCAGGATTGGTGCCCCAATTCATCGACCACAAGTTGCCTGAGAGTCCGTGGAAATTCAATGTCGCCGTTGATACACGATGGCTACATCGTTGCCGTGGACTCGGCTCAAACGTGCATCAGTCAATTGAATGGCAAAGTCGTGATCGCCGCGCACCGGGATAAAGGACTGACCGTTTCGCGCCTAAGGCAATACGACCATACCGTTGTGCTGCAATCCGAAAACCCCAATTACGAATCCATTACACTTACCGGCACCAAGTGGAAAGTTGTAGCTAAAGTACTCTGGTGGATCGGAAAAGCTCCCTAAAGTTACCGTCCCAGCCCGCTGCACCCCCCTTCCTAAAAATTCGGAAAGCTCCGGCACCACGCCGGAAGTTTCTGCGGTGTCGGATAGTGTTATCCTTAACCAGTTCCGCTCTGAGCCCCTGGCTGAAGCCAAACAGAGCGAACTTGCTCGTTGAATAGGGCAGCAGGTGCCGGAAAGCAACTTTCCCGCCGATGGACGCAATATACACGATGCGGTCAAGAGCGGCGTCGCTTCATCGAATTTAAGAACTGCGACCGTCGCGAGTAAGAACCCTGGAAATTCGTCTGCATTGCGTCTTCGAAGGCTTCCAGGTTCTGATTCTGCAGCGGTCCGACAACGATTGCTCCGGCGTTGTTGACCAGTATATCGATCTCGCCAAGTTGCTCGCGCATATGCTTCACCACATTTTCGATTTCCTGGCATACTCCGACGTCACAAGCTTCAGTGAAGATAGACTTGCCCGCCTCGGTGAATTCGGCGCGCGCCTTCTCGAGTTCGCGATTGTTTCTGGCGCAGATCGCCACGCGCGCTCCTCGCGCGGAGAATTCACGCGTCAACACCAAGCCTAGACCGCGCGAACCCCGTGATTAAACGATTTTGCCGCGCAGCGATATCCGGCGCGAACGACGCAGCACCATCCGGACCAGCACAGCCGCTGCGATGACGCCACCCAGCATCGACAAGCTTGTCTTGTGGGATCGTTTGATACTCATAGCGTTCCTCCGAAAGAGATTTATAGCTTCATTGCGTACAGCGTTGCGGCCCTCGTGCGGACCGATGAATGTCACGCTCTCTCGGTTTCGTACTTTCGATTCGCGGTTACAAGGAATGAATTTCGAGCAGCTTGCCGATGACCTTCAATTCCGTTTTGCCCATCTCCAGTTTTTCTCCAACGAGTTCTGTCCTAACTAAAAGTAGCTGCATTGCTGACAGCTGCTCCAACAAGGAAACACGGTACGACGCAAAAGTTTTTCCTTTATGGAATTCTGGCGCAACAGGATTGCAGGGCTCGCCAATTAGAAGGAAGCCGCAGCTTCGTTGACCGTAGGAAACAAATGAAGGATCTTGTCGACGCTGGTGACCTTTAAGATATCTACGACAAACGCTGAGGCACACGCAATTTTCAGTTTGCCGCCGGATTTTGCGATCCTGCCCTGACAAACTACTAGAATTCCAATGCCGGTGCTGTCGAGCATAGTAATCCCGCTCAGATCAAAAATGATTTTCTTTACTCGCTCTGCGATTATCTCTGACAGTTTCAGTTCCACATCTCGCGAATTATTGCCAAGAATAATGCGCCCGTTCATCTCAAGTACTGCGATGTCCGGCGCGATCTGCTTCCGCTCGATGGTCAGAATCAATTGGCACCTCGGGTCTGGGACAGGTGTCGTCGCAGTGAGTAATTCACTGGCAAGTTGTGGCGATTCTACCTCAAGCAACGCAAGCATTGGAACCGAATTCACTGAGCGTTAGTAGCTCTGCGATGCAAGTCAGTGAAAATTATGAGCTGGAGCGGCCGCTCGCGTCAGATGAAATGGTTTGATGTTCCCGGCCTTCACGGAAATAACACCATCCTGGTTTTGCAGGATACCTTCAATCATCAGAAAAGAATTGTGCACGACGACGGTATGATCTTTTTCAAAAAGCTGCGGCGTGATGATGATATTCGCAACCCCGGTTTCGTCTTCCAGGCTGAGAAACACAAATCCTTTCGCCGTGCCAGGTCGTTGGCGAACGATCACTGCCCCTGCTACACGCACAAACGAGCCGTCGCGAAGCCTAGCCAGCCTCGATGCTGGAGATACTCCGCTGCGATTCAGTTCCGCGCGATGATGGGTCATCGGATGATGGCCAACCGTCAGACCAGTACCGCGAAAATCGGCTAACAATCGCTCTTCGTCATTCATTTGGTCGAGTGGCGAGAATAGCGAAGCGGGATCGCAGTCTTCGCTTCGCACTTGCGCTTCAAACAGCGCGCCTGCCGCGCGGCCCGCGCGCTCCACTTGCCATAATGCGCTGCGTCGATGGGTGCGCGCCTTCCCAGAAATAAAGTTTAAGGCGCCGATGCTGGCCAAAACGCGCAGCTCATCCTTCTGGATATGCGGAACGCGCCGCTTTAAATCTTCAATGGAAGTGAACGGCTGGATATCTCGCTGGGCAACAATCTGCACCGCCGTTTCTTTGCGCAATCCCTTTACATAGCGCAGACCGACGCGTACCAGCAGGCCCTCTGGAAATTCTTCGATGGTGCAATCCCATTGCGAGCATGTCACGTCGATTGGCTTAAATTTCAAGCCGTGCCGCTGCGCATCCTTAATTAAAGTCGCCGGCTGATAAAACCCCATGGGCTGATTGTTCAGCATCGCCGTTGTAAATGCTGCCAGGTAGTGATACTTCAGAAATGCGCTTGCATATGCGATCAGCGCAAAACTCGCCGCATGCGATTCAGGAAATCCATATAACGCGAACGACGTGATCGCCTGCACAATTTTGTCTTGCGTTTCTCCTGTGATGCCTTTCTTTTCCATCCCGTGCCGCAGCTTGATTTCCACTTCTTTCATGCGCGCTTCGGAGCGCTTGAACCCAAAGGCGCGACGCAATTCTTCTGCTTCGCCGCCAGAAAAGCCTGCCGCAATCATGGCAATCCGTAAAAGTTGTTCCTGAAACAGTGGCACTCCAAGCGTTCGCGAAAGCGTGGACTCCAATGAAGGATGCAGACTTTCTATTGGTTCACGGCCCTGCCGTCGATTCAAATATGGATGAACCATTTTTCCCACAATCGGTCCCGGCCGGATAATCGCTACCTGCACCACGATATCGTAAAAAGTTTTTGGCTGCAGGCGCGGCAAGCAAGACATTTGCGCACGGCTTTCCACTTGAAACAATCCAATCGTATCCGCCTTTTGCAAAGCGCCATAAACCGTCGCATCGTCTTGCGGCAGATGTCCCAGCTCGATCTCTTCTTTATTGTGAGTACGAATCAGCTTGATCGAATCTTCAAGCACCGCCATCATCCCCAGCCCCAGCAGATCCACTTTAACGATGCCCATGTCCGCGCAATCTTCTTTGTCCCATTGCACCACCACGCGCCCGGGCATCGTGGCCGGCTCAAGCGGCACAACCGAGTCAAGCTGTCCCTGGCAAACCACCATTCCTCCGGAGTGCTGGCCTAAATGCCGCGGCAAATCTTGCACCATCTGGCAAAGCTCAAAAAATTTGTGAATGCGATGATTTGCAAGGTCCAATCCGGCATCTTTGAATTGCCTGGTGAGCGTATCGTTGGAATCGGTGTACTCCCACGCGCTTACCAGGCTTGCCAGACGATTCAGCGTTTCCGGATCGAAGGAAAGAACTTTGCCAATTTCGCGTGCTGCCGATTTGCCGCGATAGGTGATCACGTTTGCCGTCATCGCTGCGCCGAATTTTCCATAGCGTTCGTAAATATACTGAATAGCTCTTTCGCGCTGGTCGCCGCTCGGCAGGTCCAGATCGATGTCCGGCCACTCGCCGCGTTCTTCGGAAAGAAAACGCTCGAACAGAAGATTCATTCCCACAGGATCGACGGCTGTGATCCCAAGCGAGTAGCAGACCGCGCTGTTTGCAGCCGATCCTCGCCCTTGCACCAAAATATTCTTCTCGCGGCAGAAGCGAACAATGTCCCAAACGATTAGGAAATAGCCGGCGAGATCGAGTTTTGCGATGATGGCAAGTTCCCGTTGCACCTGCAGGCTGGCTCGTTCATTTTGTAAGCCATAGCGGTGAACCATGCCTTCAAGTGTGCGATCGCGCAGAAAGTCCATCTGCGATTGATCATTTGGTGTGGGGTAAACAGGGAATTTGTAACCGAGATCCTTCAGCGTGAACTGCAGTCGTGACGCGAGTTCGCTCGTATTGGCAATCGCTTCCGGCAAATCCGCAAAAAGAGCGGCCATCTGCAAAGGCGATTTCAGGTAACGCTCGCTGTTGCAGGAAAGCAGGCGTCCGGCATCGCGGAGCACGCGGTGCTGGCGCAAGCACGTAAAAACATCCAGGATTTCCCGCTGCGCGGACAACGCGTGGCAAACTCCATTGGTGGCTAGCAGGGGAAGTTGCAGTTCGCTCCCCAGTTCAATCGCAATCTGGTTGCGGCGCTCTTCCTCAATCGAAAAGTGGCGCTGCAGCTCCACATAAATATTGTTGCGCCCAAAAACACGACAAAGTTGCTCCAGGCATTTCCGCGCGTTTTCTTTTCCTCCAGAACAAAGGGCATGAGCGAGAGGGCCTTCGTCGCCGCCCGTGATACAAATCAATCCGCTGCTGAAGTCTTCCAGTTCGCCCGCTTCGGCGGCGCCTTCTCCCTTTGCCGCGCGGAGTTTCATTCGTGTGAGCAAGCGGCAAAGATTTTTGTATCCTTCGCGCGAAGAAACCAGCAGTGAGTAGCGCCAGCCATCCACGCAAGCGACTTCTGCGCCGATGTGCGCACCAACTCCGATTTTTTGTGCCGCTAGATAAAATCGTGGTGCGCCATACAGGCCATCGCGATCTAAGAGCGCCATTGAACTCATGCCCAGCGCCGAGCAGACACTTGCCAATTCTTCGGGCGTGGAGGCGCCTTCGAGAAAACTGAAAGCAGAGCGAGCGTGCAATTCTACGTACATCAATCGTATACACCTCGCACAAACCATTTTTCCTGCAGCCCATCGTAAGAAAAGCGATAGAAGCCATGCCTCGGTGAAGACTCGCCGGAAAAAATAATTTCCAGGTCCCAGCTATCTTCCTGCCACGATTTCTCTTCCCACCAGTGTCCCGAAGTTCGCCACGGTCCGGATGCATGAATCACTTTGCCGGACCGGTCTTGCCCGGTGCGGTACTGAAAAGCTGCAAATACCGGCTTATTCCGCTGCAGCCGAACTCGCGCCGGAACAGGAGGACGGAAAACATGCAGAGCGATTTGTGGAGTTGTTTCCTCGCGCGAATAATTTGTAAAGCCACTTCGCATTCCATCTTTCGCAAAACGTTGTGATCCGCCGCTAAAAACAGGAGCAGTTACAGTAGCTCCAGAAAAGTTCCGCATCAGAAACGCATCAGGTTGATGCGAATCGAGCAACTGTGGCGAGCCAACGTTTCCTTCTCCCACCACGGAAGCAATCCGCGCAATGGTCAGTTCGAGTTTGTCGGGATCAGGCGCAGTGGGAACAAAGAGAGAGCCTTGCGTGACACGCGCGAGGGAAGACTGCGCAGTCATCTGAATTTTCTGGATGGGTGCTCCCGGCGGACGCGATTGCAGCCGGAGGCGAAGGAGCTTCAGCAAAAGTTTGGCGTCGCGCGTGGGAACCGGCAATTCCAGATCGCACGAATAGTTTCGCGGAGCCAGCTTCACTCGCAACAATTCGCGCGATGTGTCGAAGGCATTGTCGAATGCCGGTTGCAATTCGAAATTTACTTGAACTGCGGCAATGGAGAGGGCGCGTGCGGAAAGTCGCGCGCTCAATTGATCTAGTAGCCTGCCCAGAAGAAAAGAAAGAGACTCGAGATCGTCTACCGCTTCATCCAATTCAAACCACTCTTCAAACTGATACGCAGGTTCCGCCGGCAGCAAGGGCCGCTGGCCTTTGCCGCTGGCAATGGCATGAAGGCGCACTCCTTCTTGCCCCACGCATTCAGAAAGCGAAAGCACGGGCAAAGACGCCAGAGCTTTGCAGGTGGCCACACCCCAGCGATCAAAAATATCCGAAAGTTCCTGGCTCGGCGACAGCATGCCGACCGGCAGCGTTTCCAGAAAACGCCGCTCCTCGCCTTCGGGAACGATGGTCGGCCCCGGCAAAGCGCGCGCCACAATGCGAGCAGTTTCCACATTCCCGGATACGCCAACGTGAACATCCATTCCCAATGTCGAAGCGCGCGCTGCAATCTCACGCGCAATATCTTTTTCATTGCCAAAAAGCGACCCCAATCCAGAGATGTCCACAAGCAATGTATCCGGCGCGGCATCTTCCACGCGCGGGGTGATCGACCACGCCACATCAAGCAATGCTGCATGCGCCGCTTCTTCCTCGACTTTGCAGCGCGGCCGGATTGTGACTTGCGCGAACTGGCTTACAGCCGCTTTGGTCATGCCAAGTGCGACACCTGAAATTTGTGCCAGCCGGTTTAAGGCGACAACTTGATAAGTGGACGACGGCCCATCGATGATGGCCAGGGGCTGCGCTCGAAGTTCCGGCTCGGAACGTCCAATTGCTTGCAGAATAAAATTGGGAACATATATGGCACCAAATGAGTCAGCGGACGACATAGCGGCTTGCGCCGAACACGGTGAGTTCCAGAAAACTCAGCCATTGTTCAACGTCCTTTCTTGCTGTGATGGCAGCAATAACTTGCTGCCGGAAGAGTTGACGGGTAGGAAATGATTTGAGCGCAGATCAAACCGAACCAGCTCCGCTGCGCTACTACCGAAAGTTCGCGGCCGATTGATGGCCGAAAGATTTTTGCGGCGCGTGCTCGAACGAATGATTTCCGCACTCGTTGTCCAGCCATCCAGCAAAGAGCTGGGAGTATGAAAATCGCGCGATGGATACTGCCGATTCTGCAACGACCAGCGCACGGATTCTTTTTCCATGCGCAATACCAGCGAAGCGCACGATTTTGCGTTGGACTCGCGCGAAAGAACCAGCAGGATCGTGGAACTATTTTCCACCGTGCGCCGCAAGCGGAACCAGAAGCTCAAGGGGATCTGACGCACCAGTCGTACCGGCACGCCGCTCAAGTCCACCGCCACCAGGCCGAACCCGCCACCATGTAAAAGCAGATCCACCGAACGCAGCGCCTGATCTACATTGCGGCAGCGAACCCACAGCAGTTGCTGCAAAGCAACGCCTGCCGATTGCGCGCAGCTAGGATCAAATGAATCTTGCGCATCCACCACAGCGCAGACTTCCGAATTTTTCGTACGTTCGGCCAACGCGGATTGCAGCAGGGAAGTGATTCCCGAGGAAATCTCGCCAAAAATTTCCGTAAGGCATCCGCGCGGCAGGCCACCCGCAACATGGTCCAATGCGGGAATCCCTGCGGAAACCGTGATCGGCTGCGGTTCCTGAAAACGGAAAGGTGCAGCAACGCGTCCGGCAAGAGCGGACTCGACATGAAGACGAAGAGCGTGGGATCTGGAAAGCATGGCGTAAGAGGCGAGGGAGAGGTTCGGGGTTACTTTCGCTTTTTATTCGCCATAAGAATTTTGCCGCGCCGCGTAGTATTTGTCAACGTGATTTCAAGTTGCAGCGATTTTGCAGTATGTGGAAAAGTTGGCAGCGAAAACTTTTCGCTAAAAACTAGCTTTATTTCAGGCCGTAGTTTCCGCGCGATCTTTGCCGCCCCAATAGCTCGGACTCAGTACGCTCTGTCCCTCAGCCAAAAGCGCTTCCATTTTGAGCTGACGCTTTGTCTTCGTTGAAGTTTGCGACTCCGGCACAATCGCGCGCTCGTGCAGAATCCGTTCCGTCGCCGCGACTTGTGGCTCCGCGTGGAATCGCCGTTGAATCGATGAATCGCACAAAACGTTGGCAGCTGACAGCAGGCACATGCCCTGGTGATGCGCCATCCACGAACGCACCAGCGTGAAACGCTTGCGGTGCAGCATCGCTCTCGGTCCATAATCGAGCGCTTCGTAAAATCCGTATGTCCCAACACCGCCAAGCTTTCGTAGCCGTTGAAGATTCTTCAACGCGTCGTAAGACCCGGTCATCAGGCTCATAAAAGTGGAGTACGGAGAAATCACTACGCGATCTTCGTCCGGCCGGTGAAGCGCAAGCGCCGGAACTCCAAACGCGAAATAGTGATAATGCCCATCGCCGCTCAATAAGATGCAGCCCGATTCTGAAATTCCCCATGGAATCCTGAATCGGCCCGCGTATTTCTGTTGCGCGCGAACCGCGCTCCGCATGTTGCGTTCCAGCAATGTTCCGGGAGAGGACTTCATCCACAACGACGGCATCAAGTATTCGAACATCGTGCCGGTCCATGATTGCAGCACCGTCTCGCCCTTGTACTGAACATGCGAGCGGTCCAGATGGAACCAGCACTCTTGAGGGATTTCGCCCTTTGCCACTGCCGCAAACACCGCGGCGCGCGCTTCGGATGCGAGCAAATCATAATGATGCTCGCTCGCGGCGCCTTTCGCAGCGTCAAATCCAATCGTGATCAGCTGTCGTGGCTCGTCGTACACCAGTGAAAAATCCATGCCAGACGCAAGTTCATCACAATAAGCAGCGATTCCATTCAGTGCGGAAGTGGCTTGAATCGCGGCTTCGCGGCTTGTATTCAGCGCGTCCCGCAACAATTGCCGCGAAGTATTTTCCGCGGTCGCGCCGTGCGATGAAGTTTCGACCGAAGTTCCAGCCGAACTTCCAGCCGAAGTCTCGACCTCCACATCCAATGACTTCGCAACTTCAGAATAGATTTGCTCCGCTGTCCCCAGCGTAAGATCGGCGATCCATTTTGCTTGCTGTTCCGGACTCACCCGCAGTGAACGGAATTTGGTGGATGCCCAGGGAGCGAATTGCACCGTCAGCTTCTCCAGCTCCTGTAAACGCACTTTCAGTTCTGAAATCCACCACTGCAAATCTTCGGATGGCTCCGCGGCTGAACGGGCGGAGTCGATGAGTGCCTTAATCGATTGTTCAAACACCGGCAGTGCATCCAACCATTCCAGCGGCGAATTGCCCATCTTTGCCACAGCGTCTTCCACTGCGCGGAAGGACTTGCGGTGTTCCTTGCTGCCTATAAGTTGATGAATCAATCGAGCGTGATCGCGAATGCCGGTCCAAAGTTCTTTCCGAAAAATCGGACGCTTCCATTCCTCGACGCATGCCTGCTTCAGCGTCCACAAGCAGCACACCAGGTTGCCGTTATCCACTGTGGACAGGAAAGGATCTCCCACCGGCTCCAGCGTGTGCGTGTCGTACCAGTTGAAAAGATGCCCGTGTGACTTCGCCAGGCGCCGCACGGTATTCAACGTATTTTCCGTATCCGTGATGAATTCCTGCACCGTCAGATGCCCCAGGTCAAGCGCCGCGACGCGTGCGTTTAACAGCAAACCCAGGTTCGTAGTGGAAACGCGATGCGCAATCAGACTGCCTTCTTCTTTCAGGATGTCTGGAATTAGATAATTTTCGTTTTCACTACTGAACTCCCGGAAAAATCTCCACGTGCGTAGCGCCGAACTGCGAAGCAGAGCCTCGTCTGCCGGACGAATGGTGAGTCCATCCTCGGGTAACGGCTGGTCAAGCCAGTTGGAAAATGCTTCCGAACCACACCACAGCAGAAGCAGCGGCCAAGCCACAATGAAGGACTGCGGACGATAAACCGCCAGAAAAATACCGCCGAATACCGTCAGCCATGGCGTCACTTTCAAATACAAATCGACCGGACTGGTTTTTTTGCCGCTGCTTTCCGCCTCCGCCGCGGTTTCCCACTCCAGAAGTTTATGCCGCGTCACCGCCAGGCGCACGGCGGCGCGCACGATGGCATCCAAAGTGACGATGCTCTGTTGTGGTAGGCAAACCAGGCGCATCAGCAGGTGCGCGTTGGCCGCCGCAAAATCCGAAAACCATTCCTTCCAGAAGCGCCCGGTGAATTTGGCGTTGCCGCTGCGCAGGATCGTCATCGCAAATTGCAAATACGTCGGCAGCACAAACAGGCCCAGCGTAGCCAGCGTCCAATACAGCGGCTTTCCCGGAAGAAATATCCAGCCGCTCAGCAGAATCGCCAGCATTGCAATTTCGGTCAGGCTGCGTCGCAGGTTATCCAGAATCTTCCAGCGCGAAATCAGATTGATTGGATTGCGCACCACGTTGCCGTAGTAGTCCGGCACACGCGGAAACAGCCAGAACAAAATCTGCCAGTCTCCGCGCACCCAGCGATGTTTGCGCTTGCTGTAGGCCGCGATGCGTGACGGGTAATCGTCGATAACTTCAACATCCGATACCAGGCCCGCTCTCGCATACGCGCCTTCGATCATATCGTGACTCAGGATTGCATTCGACGGAAAGCGCCGCTCCACCACTTGCTGGAAGATTTCAACTTCGTAGATGCCCTTTCCCGTGAAGCTGCCTTCGGCGAACAAATCCTGGTACACATCGGATACCGCGCGTGTATAAACATCAAAACTCGAATCGCCCGAAAACAGCGCAGCCAGCCGCGAACGGTTCGCCGAGTGAATGCTGACGCCGACGCGAGGTTGCAATATTCCGTAGCCCTCGACGACTACATTTGACACCGGATGCACCACCGCGCGCTGCAGCGGATGCGCAATCGCGCCCACCATTTTCCGCCCAGAGTCGCGCGGCAACTGCGTGTCCGCATCGAGTGTGATGACGTATTTCACTCCGGCCAGCGCGGACCTGTCGCCCGCGATCGTCGAAAACTTATTGCCGTTCGCAAGAAGCAGATTATTCAGATCGAGAAGCTTTCCGCGTTTGCGCTCCCAGCCCATCCACACTTTTTCGCTGGAATTAAAGGTGCGGTCGCGGTGAAACAGAAAAAACGTTCCTCTATTCACGTGCGCGTATCGCTGATTCAGTTTCTCAATCAATCGTGCGCATTCCCCAGCCAATGCGTCGCGCTTGTCGAATTGTGTCGCCGCGTCCGGCGGATCGGTCAGCAATCCAAAATGCAGATTGGTATCGCGGTTTCCCAGAAAACGAATCTCAAGGTCGCGTACGGCGCGTTCCATCTGTTCGCAATTCGTTAGCAGCGTGGGAACCACCACCAGCGTTTTGCTGGCCGCTGGGATTCCCTCGGAATAATCCATCTTCGGAAGCGTTCGTGGCCTCACGAACATTACCGCCAATTGATTCGCAATGGCCACCGCGCTGTCGGCCGCGGGAAGAATGAACAATGCCACAACCAGGAAAATCGGCACGCTGACTTCCGCCCCGATCACCACCGCCGTCAACAATGCCACCATCAGCAGTTCAATCCCGATTACATAGATTCCATCCGGCCAGTGCTTCAGGAATTTTGCGAATTTTGTGAAGATGGAATCTTTGATCCCCAGCGCCTGTTCTAATTGTTCCCGGCCCTCAGCGACAAAATAATAGCCAACGTGAGAACGCCGCTCGTTTGCCCGCACGTTTGTGCCCCGGTGAGGCTGCTTCGCCAATTTCACTGCGCATCGCGCCACTTCCGCTTCGCTCTCTCCTGATTTGCGCGCCAGTTCAGCCACTGTGTTTCGATAATCCGACTTGGCCGCTTTTTCCATTTTGTCGTAAGCGCCGGCTGGATCTTGCGTCAGCGCCTGTTCGCACAAACTCACCTCAATAAATACCTCGTCCCAATCCGTCAATCCCAGCGTACGCAAGCTCGCGATCATCGCCAACAATCTTGGCGCTGGCACGGAGTCGGCCGTTGCAATCCCGGATGTTCGTCCAGGCATCGCGAGCTTACGAGCATGCGTGGCAACCTGTTCCAGCAAAACCAAACCCAAAAATCCCTTGAGCGCCGAAATTTCTGCGTTCGTCAGTTCAATCTCTTCCTGCAGGGCCGCAAGAAACGTCACCAGTTCCGCCCGGTCGAACAAAAATCCCGCCGCTTGCAGATAGCGGTCAGCCACCGCGCGAATGCGAAGCCGAACCTCGCCACGAACTTCACCGGTCTCGCTGCTTCCGCCGGCCAAAACCGGTAATTCCTCTCCCGCGCGTAGTGCCGCGCGGCTCTCTTCAATGCTTTGTTCCAAAATTTTGGTATTCGATGTCAGTGCGCGCCACTCGTCTTCCAGAAATGCTCCTGAAGCTTGCCGCCGCTGCAGAAACTGCACCGCTCGCGCAATCACCGCTTCCTGCAGAGTCAGATCCTCGCGCAAGTGTGAAACATTCGTGCGTCGCGATTTTGTATGCCCCTTAAGCCCGTCAAGACGAGCCGCCGAAAGAATCCGTTCAAGCCGCCGCGTGCATTCCTCAGCTCCCGCCGTATTCTTCCAGTGCGTGGCGCCGTCCGCATCCTCAAAACTCTTGTTCCATTCGCGCGCGCTTCGCAGATTCAGCGCCAGATCCAAACTCGTTCCCATGACCTGCCCCCAGACTACCTGTAACTCGCTGCTTGCAACTCAAACATCTCCGCGTACCGACCACCGTTTCGCATCAGTTGGTCGTGCGGCCCCTCTTCGGCAATTCTGCCGCCCTGCAAAACAAAAATCCGATCCGCCATGCGCACCGTCGAAAAGCGGTGCGAGATCAGCATGGCCATTTTTCCGCGCGTCAGTTCCGCGAATCGTTGAAACACCTCGTGTTCAGACCTCGCATCCAGCGAAGCCGTCGGCTCATCCAGAATCAATACTTGCGCTTCACGCAAGTACGCGCGCGCCAGCGCC
>Ga0207699_10000971_pt1 | contig 13662 bp, 12 predicted proteins | sample LARL51metaG_FD_184344 | JGI IMG/M metagenome (GOLD analysis project Ga0207699, IMG submission 184344) | Corn, switchgrass and miscanthus rhizosphere microbial communities from Kellogg Biological Station, Michigan, USA - LAR L5-1 metaG... | ecosystem: Host-associated > Plants > Roots >...
CGTACACCAGGATCGCGGTGCCGAGAAATTCAACCGCAAGTTTCCGTATCATTCGCCATTTCTCCTTGTAGGGCCACGAGCTCCCCGCTGCGATCATCTGGCCGGATACGTACTGGACAGACCTTTCCACCTCTCCCACCCCAGCACCTCACCCGAAGAAGGTGACCTGTGCGCATACTCCGCTCTTTCATCCGGTCCGGGGGATGGCGCGCATCTGGACGCGAGGTGGAATGGTGGCCTGGCGGCGAGCGGAGGCCGGATGAATCAAGTGGTGCGATTCCAGGAGACGCTGCGCAGGCTGGCGATGATCGATGAAGGCTTCATTGAAGACCGGGCCGGGCTCGGGCTTAGCCTGGCCGGGACACAGGCCCTGCATCCCAAGGTCGCGGCACTGCTACAGCTCGGCGCAGCGGTGGCCATCGGGGCGCCACCGGTCTGCGTCGAATGGAGCACTGGCCGGGCGCTGGCCGCCGGCGCGACCGACGAGGAGATCGCCGATACGCTGCTGGCGATCGCCCCGGTAACCGGGCTCGGCCGGGTCGTCTGCGCTGCGCCTGACGTGGCGGCCGCGCTCGGGTATGACCTCGCGGCTGCGCTGGGCGACCCGGGCGATCCGTGACGGCCGGCCCTGATACCACTGAGCAGCCGCTGCTGCTGCGGAACGGCCGCCTGCTCGACCCGGTGACCGGCACATACGCCGAAGGGGACCTGCTCGCGGTGGACGGGCGGATCGCGGAGACCGGGCCTGGCGTGACGGCGCCCGCCGGTGCCGAGGTGCGTGACCTGCGCGGCGGGTTCGTCCTGCCGGGGCTGATCGACGCGCATGTGCACGTCACGGCCATCACCGCGGATCTGGCGTCGCTGGGCACGACGTCACCGTTCTACATCGGCGCGCACGCGGCACGGATCATGGGCGGGATGCTGGATCGAGGATTCACCACGGTGCGCGACGTGGCGGGCGCCGACTACGGGATCGCGGCCGCGCAGGCCGACGGCGCGATCCGCGGGCCGCGCGTGTACTTCGGCGGGCGAGCGCTCAGCCAGACGGGCGGCCACGGGGACGACCGCGGCCCGGGTGCGGACCCGCTGCCTGCCTGGAGCGGGTCCCGGATCGTCGACGGAGTTGACGCGGTGCGTGCCGCGGCCCGCGACGAGTTGCGCAAGGGCAGCCATCACATCAAGGTGATGGCCTCCGGCGGTGTCGCCTCGCCGACCGACCGGATCGACTCCGTGCAGTTCTCGATGGACGAGCTGCGTACGGTGGTGGACGAGGCTCAGGCCGCCAACCGGTACGTATGCGCGCACGCGTACACCGCTCGTGCGGTCAACCGGGCGCTGGAGGCGGGGATCCGGTCGATCGAGCACGGGAACCTCATCGATGCCTCCAGCGTGTCGCTGCTCGTCGAGCGGGACGCCTTCCTGGTGCCGACCCTGGTGACGTACTGGGCGCTGAAGAAGGAAGGCAGGCAGTTCGGGCTGCCGGAGGGAAGCTGGCGGAAGGTGGACGAGGTGCTGGACGCGGGGCTGTCCGCGCTTGACCTCGCCTACCGGGGCGGGGTGCGGCTCGCCTACGGGACCGACCTACTCGGCGGCATGCACCGGCATCAAAGCCAGGAGTTCCGTATCCGTGCCCAGGTGCAGCCGCCCATCGACATCATCCGCGCCGCCACGTCCGTAGCGGCGCAGCTGCTGCACGCCGAAGGCCAGCTCGGGACCCTCGCGGTCGGCGCTCATGCCGACGCGATCGTGCTGGACGGCGACCCGCTGCAGGACATCGGGCTGTTCTCCGATCCCGCCGCGCACATGCCGCTGGTCATCCAGGCCGGTGCCATCGTCCGGCAGCCCTAGAGCTAGGTGATCAATTGGCCGTCAAGTCGCTCGTGGCACCCCAGGATCAGCATTCCACGACGTTGAGAGCGAGGCCGCCGCGTGCTGTTTCCTTGTACTTGTCCTTCATGTCGGCACCGGTCTCGCGCATCGTCTTGATCGCCTTGTCCAGCGAGACGTGATGGGTGCCGTCCTCGCGAATGGCCAGCCGGGCAGCGGTGATCGCTTTGACCGCGGCGATCGCGTTGCGCTCGATGCACGGAATCTGCACGAGGCCGCCGACCGGGTCGCAGGTGAGGCCGAGGTTGTGCTCGATCCCGATCTCCGCCGCGTTCTCGACCTGACGCGGGGTACCGCCGAGTACCTCGGCGAGCCCTCCGGCCGCCATGGAACAGGCCGATCCGACTTCGCCCTGGCAGCCCACCTCAGCGCCGCTGATCGAGGCGTTCTCCTTGAACAGGGTGCCGATTCCCGCGGCGACGAGCAGGAACCGGACGATTCCGTCCTCGTCGGCCCCGGGGACGAAGTCGCGGTAGTAGTGCAGGACGGCCGGAATGATGCCCGCCGCCCCGTTGGTCGGTGCCGTGACGACACGCCCTCCGGCCGCGTTCTCCTCATTCACGGCGAGGGCATAGACAGTCACCCAGTCCACGGGCTCGGGGGCGCCGGCGTGGCCGGTTAGCTCGGTGAGCTGCCGGTGCAGTGCGCTGGCGCGCCGCCGTACCTTGAGGCCGCCGGGGAGTACGCCGTCTGCCCGGATTCCTGCCTCGACGCATTGCTGCATGACCGCCCAGATCTCGAGCAGGCCGCTGCGCACCTCGGACTCGGGCCGGCGGGCGCACTCGTTGCGGAGCACGATGTCGCTGATCGCCAGGCCGGTGCGCTCGGCGTGCGCCAGCAGTTCCGCACCGGTGGAGAACGGGAAGGGAACGAGCGCCGGGTCCGGGATGAGGCCAGGTCCCGCCGCGAGTGATCGCGCTGCCTCGTCGACGATGAACCCGCCGCCGACGGAGTAGTAGGTGCCGCTGGCTAGCTGCGTGCCGTCCTCGGCCGTCGCGAGGAACGTCATTGCGTTGGAGTGGAACTCCAGCCGCTTCCGCCGGTGCAGGACAATATCGCGGCCGGGGTCGAAGTCGATCTCGTGAGCCGCCAGGAGCGCCAGCCGTCCGGTCTGCTCGGTGTCCGTGAGCAGCCACTGCGCGTGCTGCGGGTCCACGGTGTCCGGCATCTCGCCGGACAGTCCCGCGACCACCGCCTTGACCGTGCCGTGACCGTGCCCGGTGGCGCCGAGGGAGCCGAAAAGCTCCACGTGGACGGCCGCCGTGGTCGCGAGCGTGCCTTCGCGGTCCAGCCGGCGCGCGAACAGGCACGCGGCGAGCATCGGCCCGACCGTGTGCGAACTGGAAGGACCCACGCCGATCTTGAACAGGTCGAAGGCGCTGATGGTCACGTCTTCGAGGCTAATGTAACGCGGACCACTCCCGGGACCCCTTGCCAAGTCACTTAGGGTTGCCTAACCTTACCGGGTAACCGGATCGACCGATGGAGGCTAGGTGCTCGCCACGCTCGTGATCTTCCTGCGCGAGGGCGTTGAGGCGAGCATGATCGTCGCCATATTGCTCGCCTACCTCAACCGCATCGGAAAGCGCGAGCATTTCCGCGACGTGTTCCTCGGTGTGGGCGCCGCGCTCCTGCTGGCCACCGCGACCGGGGCGGTGGTGTACACGACCGTCCGCTCCTACGACGGCACGCGCGGCCAGACGATCTTCGAGACAGTCACGTACCTGCTCGCGGCGGTCGTGCTCACCTACATGACGTTCTGGATGCGCAGCCACGCCCGGTCGCTGTCCAGCGAGCTGCGGTCCCGGGCGCAAGCGGCGCTGGACGGCAAGGCGAGATGGGGACTCGGGCTGCTGGCCTTCCAGGCGGTCGGCCGTGAAGGTCTGGAGACCGTGGTCTTCACCCTGGCGATTCTCTTTTCCACGTCGCCGGCCGGCGCCATCAGCGGAGCGGCGATCGGACTGGCGGGGTCGCTGGTCATCGCGTGCGTCATCTACCGGCTGGGGCACAAGCTCAACCTGGGCAAGTTCTTCATCGTCATCGGCGTCCTGCTGATGGTCTTCGCCGCGGGACTGCTCGCCGACGCCGTCCAGAACCTGCAGGAGCTCGGCTGGCTGCCCGTGCTGGATCAGCCCTTGTGGCACACGGGACGGCTGCTGTCGGAGGACAGCGCGTTCGGCGACGTGATGCACAGCTTCTTCGGCTACAGCGACGCCCCCACCGCACTGCAGATCCTGGTGTACGTCGGCTACCTGGGGATCGCCCTCGCCGCCTACCTGGGCCTGCGGACCCGGCTCCGGTCGCGGCGCGCGGCCGCGCGGGCCGCCTCCGAGGCACAGTCGCCGGTTCTGCGGGATCAAGCGGCACTATAGGTGCATGACGCAGTCGGCTAGCCGGTCCGGTCCCGTCGAGGCGATGATGTCGTCCGACGCCGCTTCACGGATGCTCGGAATAGAGCTGGCCGATTACGGGCCGGGCTGGGCCAGAACCCGCATGACGGTGCGGGACGACATGGTCAACGGGCACGGCATGTGTCACGGCGGTTTGATCTTCAGCCTCGCGGACACCGCGTTCGCCTGCGCCTGCAACAGCTGGGGTCCGGTCACCGTGGCTGCCGGGTGCGACATCGTCTTCGTCGCGTCGGCCAGCGCGGGCGATGTGCTCACCGCCGAGGCCCGCGTGCGGTCCCGTTACGGCCGGAACGGCATCTATGACGTGACTGTCACGCACGGTGACCGTCTGGTCGCCGAGTTCCGCGGCCGCAGCCACCAGGTGCGGTAGTCCGGAAAAAATCACAACCATCATCATCCCGAACGGGCGCGGGGTGACTGCCTCTGGCCAGCGGTCACGCCGGATCGAGCGAGCGCAGCAGCGCGAGCGCTTCAGGCTGGGAGAGGGCCCGGCCCGCGGCCAGCCAGGCGTCCCACTGCTGAGGGGTCACGGCCGCGTACGCCGGAGCCAGGAGCTCGTCAAGCAGGGCGGCCTCCGGCTCTGTGATTGGCATCCCTGAGTCGCGGCGGGCGGTCTGAGCCGCGCCGAGCAGGCGGGCCGCCAGCGGATCGTCATCCAGGGCGCCGGCGATCACGGCGGCCAGTTCCAGGGTGCTCACGAAGAACGCGGTGTTGCCTGAGCTCGCCACGTAGTCGAGCATGTCGCGGACCAGGTCACGGGCTTCGCGCGGGCGGCCCGCGCGCAAAGTGGCCAGCGCGAGCGTGCTCTGGTCGACGGCGACCCCGAAGGGGCTCCCGTATTGCCGGTCGAGCTGGAGCGCCTCCTGGACCGCGTCCATGGCACGATCCCAGCGGCCCAGGGAGCCTTCCAGCTGACCCAGGTTGGCCAGTGAGTCCGCGAGCGTCACCATGTTGCCGGTCTCGCGATTGAGCGCGACGGCTTCCTCAAGGAAGGCACGCGCCTTAGCCAGCTGGCCGAGGTGACGATAGGTGATACCGAGGCTGTTCAGCTGCCGCGCTTGCTGCCCCCGGTCGCCGAGCTCGCGCCAGATGGCCAGGCTGCGCTCGAACATCCGGCGGGCCGCATCCGGCTCGCCCTGCTGGTCCATCAGTACGCCGAGACCGTGCGCCACCCTGGCCAGCGGCGCCCCGCCGTCGCCGGAAGCCAGGTCCATGGCACGCTGCAGCCAGCGCCGCCCTTCGGTAGCGTGGCCGTGCTGGTACCAGAACGTGGCCAGCGCCTGGACCAGCCGCAGCCCGATGACCGCTCGTTCGCCTTGGCGGGCCGGATCGGCCGCCGGGGTTTCCAGCGACCAGGACAGCGCGGCGCGCAGGTTGTCGTGCTCGGCCTCCAGCCGGTCCAGTGCGGTCAGCTGGGCCGGGCTGTCGATCTGCTCGCTGGCCCGTTCGGCGAGCCCGGCGTAGTACTCAGCGTGCCGGTGCCGCGCACCGTCAACGTCATCGTCGGCCTCCAGGCGATCGAGGGCGTATTCACGGATCGTCTCGAGCAGGCCCAGCCGCGGCTCACCGTCGGCGCCCTCGGTCACCGTGATCAGGCTGACGTCATGCAGCTCGGCGATGAGGTCCAGCGGATCGGGATCGGCGTCGCTGGTCACGGCCACCGCGGCGAGCGCGTCGAGGTCGCATCCCCCGGCGAAGACGCTCATCCGGCGGAACACCTGGGCCGTGTCCGGGGTCAACAGGTCATAGCTCCAGGCCACGAGGTTCCGCAGGGTCTGCTGGCGCGACGGCCGCCCAGCCTCGGCGGTGGCCAGGCCCAGGCTCTGCCCGAGGCGAGCGAGCAGCGCCTTGGGAGCCAGCAGCCGGACCCGGGACGCGGCCAATTCGATGGCCAGCGGCAGGCCGTCCAGGCGGCGGCAGATGGCCGCGACGTCGGCGGCATTGTCCGCGGTGACGGCGAAGCCCGGCCGGACCATCGCCGCCTGCTGGGCGAACAGCCGCACCGCGGCGGACGCCGCGAGCGTGTCCACGTCGGCGCCGCGGGCCACGTCGAGCGGCGGCACCGGGAACTCGTACTCGCCCTGGACGTACAGCGGGCCGCGCGAGGTGGCCAGGACCACCAGGCCGGGTGCCGCGGCGGCCAGCTCGGCGACGACCTCGCCGGCCCCGTCGAGCTGCTCGAGGTTGTCGAGCACCAGCAGCATCCTGCGGTTCCGCAGGTACTCCAGGACCGCGGCCTGCCCGTCCCCGTCCACGTCCAGGTCGTCAGCGAGGGTCTTCCACGTGAGCGCCGCGTCGCGCACGGCGGCCAGCGCGACGAAGAACACGCCGTGCGGGAAGGCGTGATCCAGCGTCGCGGCGGCCGCCAGGGACAGCCGCGTCTTGCCCACTCCGCCAGGGCCGCTCAGCGTGACCAGCCGCACGTCAGGCCGGGCGATGACCGCCAGCAGCCGCTCCAGGTCGTCATCACGCCCGACCAGGGGCGTGGCCGGCACGGGCAGGCTGGTGTGAGTGCCGAGGCTCTTCAGCGCGGGAAAGTCCTCCCACAAGCCCGGCCCGGCTAGCTGGTAGATGCGTTCCGGCGCGCTGATGTCCTTGAGCCGGTGGAACCCCAGGTCCCGCACCGACGCCCCCTCCGGCAACGGCCCTGCCTGCAGGAGCGTCACCTCGGACAGCACCACCTGGCCGCCGTGCGCGGTCGCGGCGATCCGCGCGGCCCTGTGCACGTCCATCCCGATGTAGCCATCCTCGTGCCGGGTCGGCTCACCGGAATGCAGGCCCATCCTTACCCGGACCGCATCCCCGCCCGGCCAGTCATGGGCGGCCAGGGCTCGCTGCGCGGCCAGGCAGCATGCCACGGCATCGGCCGCGGTCTCGAACACCACGAAGAAGCTGTCTCCCTGGGTGTCCATCTCACGGCCGTGCCAGGCCCCGAACGCGGCGCGCAGCACGGCACGGTGATCCGACAGCGCTTGTCCGTATCGGTCGCCGAGACGGCTCAGCAGCGCGGTCGAACCCTCGATGTCGCTGAACAACATCGTGACGGCACCCGCCGGCAAATCCCCCACCCCTCGATTATTGCCGGAAACTTACCGCGGCGATGAAGCCGCCGGAGTCAAACGAGGGCCAGCCAGCAGGACATCCAGGCTCAGCGCCAGGATCCATGCCGGGAACACCAACTCCACCCAGGGCGATATCCCGATGCCGATCAGCAGCACCACGGCACAGGCGATCCCGGCTATCGTGAGCCACCGCGACACGATCTGCGTACGGCGCGCGATGGTCACGGTGGTCAGCGTGAACACCGCCGCCATCCGCATCGCGTACACATTCAGCAGGCCGTTGGTGATGTTGCGGCCCACGGCCAAGGTGGCGCCTCCAGGCAGGTTGGAGGACGCGGTCGCGATGAGGGCGCCGCCGACGGCGGCGGCCACGAAAATCATGCCGACGAACAGCAGACCGCTGCCGAGGAACACGGTGGCGAAGAAGCGATCCTCGCGCTCGCCGATCCGGTCGCGCAGCACTCCCATGAACCACAAGAAGGCGATCCCGGCGAACGGGACCAGGTTCAGCGCGACGGCCACCGCGGCTCTCTTACCGGAATCGGTCAGCCACTGGCTGCCGGCGCCCGGATGGGCGGGGGCAGAGATCCTGAGCAAGGTCAGGGCGGTGATCAGGAGCACGGAAAAGATGATCCCGGCGACCGCGGCCCCCCGGGGGGTTCTCAGCGAGCTCCCGGCCTGCAGCGGACCCTCAGCCAGAATGTCTTCGGCCATGGGACCTCCTCCCGCCCTTCGCATGGCGGCCCGCACGGGACACCTGCTGGTTAGTAAAGAGCACTCCGGGTCATCTCCGATCATCCTGTGCGGGTGAAACCGCAGATACCGAGCATTTCCGCTGCCGGTGCCGGACTGACAGACTCTCAGAACATGAGAGCGCTTCCCGTGCAGCCCGAACCGCTGTGGCGCACCGACTTCCGACAGCGGATCGCGGTCTCACTGTGGTTCGTGCCGACCATCTTCGCGGTCGCCGCGATCGCCGCCGCCAACCTCACCATCTGGCTGGACGCCCAGGTTGATGCCCCGATTGGCGTACGCCCAGACCTGGTCAGCGACCCGGGCAGTGCCGCTACCTTCGCCGGCGCCATCGCGGCCGCCACCCTGGCGTTCGTGGCCGTGGTGTTCGCCACCACACTGGTGGCCATCCAGCTCGCCGCCAGCCAGTACTCGCCCAGGACGGTGCGGATCTTCATTCGTTCCCGGGTCACCCGCGTGACGCTCGGCTTGTTCCTGGTTCTTCCTCATCGGCGGCGAACGCACGTTCACGCAGGATCCGGCGTTCGGCTTCCGGCAGCTTGCCGATGTCGCGATCCGCGCGCTCTCTCCAGCCGTCAACGACCCTACGACGGCGGTCCAGGCGGTCGATCGAATCAGCGACCTTCTTGCCATCACCGGCAGCAGGCCCGACCCAACCGGCTTGCGGGTGGATGCCGGCGGCACGGTGCGGGTCAAGCGCAAGCTGCGGAACTTCGACGCCCTGCTCGTGCTCGCGCTGACCGAGGTCATCCGTTACGGTGCCGACGCGCCGCAGGTGGTCCGGCGGCTGCACGGGATGCTCGACGAGCTCCAGTCCACGCTTCCCGCGAACCGGCAGGCCGCGATCGCCCGCCAGCGAAGCCTGCTAGAAGCCGCGGCGGGCGCCGCTTTGCCCGCCCCGTTCGCGGCAGTGGCCTCGGCCGCGGACCGGGAAGGCCTAGGTTGAGGACCGAAGTCCGCGATCACCCGCCACGGATGATCCTTGGTGGCAGCTGCCGCTTCCTGGCCTGGGCGTCACCCAAGGTCCTCGCTGGTCCGCGGATCCCTCCCGTGCAGACGGCGGATCTCCAGGACTTGAACCCCGAATTCCTCGAGCCTCGCGAGCAGCCCGTTGAGAGCCGCCTGGTCTTGGATCGGGCCGTGCACGATGGTTTCGACCGGTTCCACCGATGCGCTGAGCCGCTCGAAGTCAAGCAGGGCCTCGGGCGGGAGCGTACCCGACACCCGGATTTCGTAGTATGACGATGGCACCCCAGCCCCTAGTTTGTCGGAATCGCAGTGTTGTCGTGCGCTGGTGGTTGTGCCAGTTCCGACCCGCTACCTCTGGGAGAGTGTGCGGTCATCAGTCCGCAGTTGTCCTCATCCGCTACGGATGACACCCTGAGGCTGGAACGTCGGACCGTCAGGAGAGGCGCGGTTTGGGCATGGGGGTTAGCCACGTGCGGCAGCCGCGCGGCCAGGCGCGGCAGGCTGGCAGCCCGGGCTTCGACGTCGTCGCATCGAAGCTCCGACGGCCTCCGGTCCGGTCCCGGACGGTTCAGCGGTCTTCGCTGATCGAGAAGCTGACACGCGAGGACACCCGGCCGGTTGTCTCGGTGGTCGCCCCGGCCGGCTACGGGAAGACGACACTGCTGTCGCAGTGGGCCGAGCGTAGCGGTCAGGCGTTCGCATGGGTGTCGGTCGATGAGCGCGACAATGACCCCAAGGTCTTGCTCACCTACGTGGCGCAAGCGCTGGATGCGGTCCAGCCGATAGACGGCCGGGTATTCGAGGCGCTGGCTTCCCCGGTCAGTTCGGTGCCCGGCTCGGTGGTGCCCCGGCTGGGGGCGGCGCTGGCGTCGATGACGACGCCGGTGGTGCTGGTGCTCGACGACGTGCACCTGCTGCACGACCGCGAGTGTCAGTCCGCGTTGTCGGTGCTGTCCGATCACGTGCCGAACGGATCCCGGCTGGTGCTGGCCGGCCGCGCCGAGCCGCCGCTGCGTATCGCGCGGCTGCGGGCCGAGGGCCGGGTGCTGGAGCTTGGCCCCGGTGACCTGTCCCTGACCCGCACGGAGGCAGCGTTGCTGCTGGCCGCCGCGCAGGTAGCGCTCGGCGACGATGACGTGTCCATGCTGCACCAGCGGACCGAGGGATGGGCGGCCGGACTGTATATGGCTGCGCTGGCCCTGCGAGCGGGTGGCCCGCTGGGCAGCGCAGCGGTCGCGTTCGCTGGCGATGACCGGCTGGTGAGTGAGTACGTGGAAGCGGAGGTCCTGGCCCGGATCTCGCCGTCGCAGCGGGCGTTCCTCACCTGTACCGCGGTACTGGAGCGGATGTCCGGTGCGCTGGTCGAGGCGGTGCTGGACGTGCCGGACGCAGCGGCGACCCTGGCCGAGCTGGCCCAGTCGAACCTGCTGCTGGTGCCGCTGGACCGGCGCGGGAAGTGGTACCGCTACCACCACTTGTTCCGGGACACGCTGCTGGCCGAGCTTGAGCGGCTCGAGCCCGGCTCGATCCCGGTGCTGCGCCACCGCGCCGCCCAGTGGTGCCTGCGCAATGAGCTGCCCGAGGAAGCGCTGGAGTATTTCATGGCGGCAGGAGATGTCGATGCCGTGGCCGGGCTGGTAGAAGAACTCGGGCAGTCGCTTTTCCGGCAGGGCCGGGTCACCACCTTGCAGCGGTGGCTCGGGTGGCTGGAGGACAGGGGCGGGATCGAGCGACACCCGATGGCGGCCACGTTCGCTTGCCTGCTCGCCGCGACGGTTGGGCGCCCGGCCGAGGCCGAGCAGTGGGCTGACGTGGCCGACCGCCTGCTCGGCCGAGACGCGGCCCGGCCTAGCGACCCGCACACCGAGGCGATGGCCGCTGCGAGCCGGGCCCTGTTGTGCCGCGGGGGGGTCGACCAGATGCGCGCCGATGCCGATTTGGCCGCGCGGAAGTTCGCGGAGGCGGGCGTCGTGCGGCCTATTTCCGGGGCCATGCAGGGGCTCGCGTGCGTTCTGTCCGCTGACCTTGACGGCGGTGACGCCTTCTTCGAGGAGGCCTTCGCGACCGGACGGGACGTCGGCGCACCCGACGTGCTCGCGACGATCCTGGCCGAGCGGGCACTGATCGCGATGGCCCGCGACCAGTGGGACCGGGCCGAGGATTTCGCCGGCCAGGCTCGCGACGTGCTCCGCGTGGTCGGGGGCGAGGATGCCCTCGTGTACGCGGTGCTAGCCCGGGTGGCCTGGCACCGGAGCGATGCCGCGACGGCGCAGCAAGCGCTTCTCGCGGCTCAGCGCGTGCGTCCGCTGCTTACCTACGCGCAGCCCCACTTGGCCGTTCAGGCCCGGATCGAACTGGCCCGCGTCCGTCTCGCCCTCGGCGACCTAGCCGCGGCCAGGACCAAGATGCGCGAGATCGATGACCTGCTCAAGCGCCGGCCCGGCCTGGGCACCCTGGTCGTCGAGGCCCAGGCGCTCAGGGCCCGGCTGTCCAAGGAGCGCACGCCGGGTGCCCAGGGAGCCTCATCGCTGACCGCGGCCGAACTGCGCGTCCTGCCGCTCCTGGCGACCCACCTGTCGTTCCCCGAGATCGGCGCCGAGTTGTTCCTGTCCCCGAACACCGTCAAATCGCAGGCCATCTCCCTCTACCGCAAACTCGGAGTCTCCAGCCGGAGCCAGGCCGTGGCCAAGTCCAGGGAGCTGGCCCTGCTGGAGGGGTGAGCCCGTCCGCCCGAGCTGGCCCAACCGGGTGTCTTACGCGTGTACGGGCGGGTGCCGGCCGCTCCAGGGCGCGGCCTCTTCGAGCTGGCTCGCGACTCGGATGAGCAGGTCTTCCCGCCCGTAGGCCGCAACCATCTGCACGCCGACCGGCAGGCCTTCTGGCGTGGAGTGCAGCGGGAGGCTGATGGCCGGCTGGCCGGTCATGTTGAACTGCGCGGTGTAGGGGATGAAGCTGATGATTCGTTCCCCTTCCTGCTGTGGCCCGGCGGCGGTGAACCAGCCCAGTTCGGGCGGGGGCGCGCCGAGGGTAGGGGTCAGCAGCAGGTCATGGTCCTCCCACCAGCCCGCCATGCGCCGTGCCCACATCCCGAGCCACATGCGGCTCCCCAGGTAGGCCACCGCATCGAGCGCCTTGCCGGCCCGCCGGTATTCGGCGTTGCGCGGCTCGATCTCATCCTCGCCGATCGGACGGCCGAGCAGCATCTCGAACGCCTGGAACGTCGCTTCGGCGTCGGCCGCGATGATGGCGGTGAAATGCCCGATGAATTCCTGCTCGAACATGGCCGCGGGCGCGGACTGGTCGACGTGGTGGCCGAGCGACTCCAGCAGCCGTGCCGTGCTGGCCACCGCGGCGCGGCACTGCGGATCGTCGAGAAAACCCTCCGCGCCCGGCCGGTCGAGCACCCCGATCCGCAGCCGGCCCGGGTCGGCGCCGACTTCCCGCGCGAGCGGGCGCGGCAACGGCGGCGCGTAGTACGGCTCGCCCGGCATGCGCTTGCTGATCACGTCGAGCACACCGGCCGCGTCCCGCACCGTCCTGGTGACAGCCCCGTCGATCACGCCGCCGGCCCATGCCTCCCCGACCAGCGGGCCCTCGCTCACCCGGCCGCGGGTCGGCTTGAGCCCGACCAGGCCGCACTCGCTGGCCGGGATGCGGATAGAGCCGCCGCCGTCGTTGGCGTGCGCAACCGGCACCAGGCCCGCCGCCACCGCGGCGGCTGATCCGCCGGACGACCCGCCGGTCGAATGCCCCGGATTCCACGGGTTGCGTGCCGGGGGGAAGCTGCGCGGCTCGGTGGTCACCGTGGTGCCCAGTTCGGGCACGTTGGTCCGGCCGAGCGGGATGAAGCCGGCTGCCCGGAACTGCTCCGCGAGGTAGGACGTCACCGGCCATGCCATCGCGCGCAGCGGCCCGACGCCGAATGCCGTGGGCTCACCCGCCACTGTGCAGCCCAGGTCCTTGTACAGGATCGGCACGCCGCGGAACGGACCATCGGGCAGGTCGCCCTCGGCCTCCTGCCGAGCCGCGTCGAACCGGGTCCGGATGACGGCGTCCAGCCGCGGGTTGACCTCTTCGATCGCGGCGATGGCCGCCGCCACCAGCTCCTTGGGGCTCACCTCGCCGCGGCGGACCAGATCGGCTTGCGCGGTGGCGTCGAGCCACGTCGTCTCGGCCATGCCGCTAACGTTACTCATGAGTCCTAGAAGACGCGATGGTGCTGATCATGTCCAGCCGCTGCGCGGGCGGGCATGATGGGCAGATGGGTGCGTTCGGTTACGAGTCGTGGTTTGTCAGCGCTCGTGATCCTGTCTCGCCCCGGGCACTGTGGATACGCCACACCCGCCATCGCCCTCGCCATGGACCGGGTTCTGCTGCCCTCTGGTGCACCGTCGTTGACCGCGATCTCGGCCAGCGCCCTGCCGTGATCAAGCAGGTCTTCAGTGCCTTCCCCGCGGAGGCTAGCGCCGGGCCCGGCCAGTTCCGCGGGCAGGCCGCGATGGGAGAGCACAGCGCGGGCTGGGACCTGGCGATCACCGGTGAGCAGCCGCCGGTGCGGCCGTTGCGCCCGCCGGTGCTGT
>Ga0207699_10000973_pt1 | contig 13637 bp, 10 predicted proteins | sample LARL51metaG_FD_184344 | JGI IMG/M metagenome (GOLD analysis project Ga0207699, IMG submission 184344) | Corn, switchgrass and miscanthus rhizosphere microbial communities from Kellogg Biological Station, Michigan, USA - LAR L5-1 metaG... | ecosystem: Host-associated > Plants > Roots >...
CGCCGCGCGCGGGCTCGGCGAGCTCACGCGCGCCGCCGCGGTCACCGTGCTCATCGGTCCCGAGGGCGGGCTGAGCGAGGCCGAGCAGGAAGCGGCGGCGCAGGCGGGGTTCGCGCCGGTGCGCCTCGGTCCCCGCATCCTGCGCACCGAGACCGCCGCGCTCACCGCTCTCGCCCTGCTGCAGCGCCAGTGGGGCGACCTGTGAACCGCCGCCGCGCCTGACCCAACACCGGGAGCCGCGCTTTGACCGCCGCGGGCCGCGCGCCCATGATGCGCTCGCTCGGCCAAGGGGGTTTCGTGGACCGCTACGTGCGCCTGCTGTTTCTCGCTTTCTTCATCGCCTCGGTCGTGTGGCGGGTGGTCAAGGGGCTCCAGGCCGGTGCCGCGGCGCGGCCGCAGCGCGGCATCCCGGCCTCGGGCGGCACCCCGGTGCCTCCTGCCGTAGCCGTCGCGCCGGGCTCACCGGCTTCGGATCCGCTCGCCGGCCCTGACGCCGACCCGGCGCGGCTGCCGGCCACGGCGGCGGCCGTGGCGGTGTGGCTCGCCGGCAATATCCTCGTCTGGGGAGCGCTGTTCGGCCTGCCGCAGCTCGCCGACGTGCCCGAGCTGTGGCGCCTGATGGCCGGCGTGTTCGCCAACTTCTTCCTGGTGCAGCTGGCGAAGGCGGCGGCGGCCGGCGTGCGCCGGCGCGCCAACCCCGCAGCGACCGGCGGCAGCCCGTTCCTCTAGTCGGCGCGCACGCTGACGGTGTGCTCGGCGTAGTCGAAGCACACGCGGAAGCGCTCGAAGAAGTCCGAGCCGATGAGCCCGTCGAGGTCCGGGATGCCCGGCACGTCGAAGGCCGCCATGTCCACGGGCCCGGCGTTGATGCCGCCGAGCGCGAAGCGCCGCGTCGAGTAGAAGCCGTCCTTGAGGGTGAGGCCGCGCAGGTAGGCGACCGTCTTCAGCACCACCGAGTAGGTGGCGCCGGAGCTCCAGCCGAGGTTCATCGCCCCGGAGTCGGTGCGCACCGTGCTGAACACGATGCGGTTCTGGGTCGGCGTCAGCGCCGCGCTCGGCGCCCCGCACACCGCGCTGCCGCGGCCGGGCGGGTGCAGCTCGAGGCGCTGGCGCGGATAGTCGATCACCACGGTGTAGCGCTCGAGGAAGGCGTTGCCGATCACCACGTCGTAGGGGGTGTCGCCCTCGCCGCTGCCGTGGCGGCGCTCGAAGCCATCGACGCTGAGGAACACCGTCTCGCCGAGCTCCATGGAGGGGATGACGAAGTCGCGGCCGCGGAACTTCTCCCCGCCCATGCCGCTGCGCTCGACCGTAGCGCCGTTGAAGCGCACGCGCAGGCGCGACAGGGCCTCGGGCGCGATGGCGATGCCGTAGGCGCCGCTGGTGTCGAGCACGGCCTTGAGGCGCGCATCGCCGATGCGCACGGTGGCGATGTAGTCGTCGTCCTCCAGCTGCAGCGGCACGACGGTCTGCGCGGCGCATGCGCCCCAGCAGAGCAGCAGCAGGGCCAGGCTGGGGCGCAAGCGCATTCGGTGACCGCGCCGTGCGCTACGCGCCGATACTGGTCTCGTCCGCGATCATTTCTTCGAGCCGCTCCAGGTCGGGGACCAGCGGCGTTTCGTTGATCATGCGGATCTGGCAGATGACGGGCATGCGCTCCCCGAACACGCGCGAGTTGTCCGGCCGCACCACGTCGGAGCTCACGCGCACCAGCTGCGGGAAGCCCTGGCTGACGAGCGCGAAGTTGCCGCCTTCGACGCGCGTGCCGAGGGCGTGCAGGATGACGATGCGGGTGCGTCCCGAGGCCGGCGGGATCATCTGCCCGCAGGCACCCTCGAACGACACCAGCGGCACCGCCTTGCCGTTCCAGGGCACGGTGCCGATGTACCAGGGCGGCGCCCCGGTCATCTCCGACGGGGTCTGGAACCCGATCACCTCGGCCACGCAGGCGCGCGGGATGATGAGGCGCCCCTCGACCAGGGGCACCAGCAAGCTGTAGATCTCGGCGACTCGCTCGGCCACGTGCTAGCTCCCGTACGCCTGGGTGCGCGCGGCGGCGCGGCGGCGCTCGACCAGCGGCGCGATGGCATCGAGCAGCTGCGCCTCCTGGTAGGGCTTGCCGAGGTAGTCGTCGACGCCGAGCTCGATGGCGCGCGCGCGGTGTTTCTCGCCGACGCGCGAGGTCACCATGATGATGGGCACGTCCTTGAGGCGCGGGTCGTTGCGCACGTGCGCGGCGACCTCGTAGCCGTCCATGCGCGGCATCTCGATGTCGAGCAGGATGACGTCGGGGATGTTGTCCTGCAGCAGCGCCACCGCGTCCATGCCATCGCGCGCGGTCATGACGCGCATGCCGTTGCGCTCGAGCAGGCGCTGCGTCACGCGGCGCACGGTGATCGAGTCGTCCACCACCATGGCGAAGGTACGGCGGTCGCCCTTCTCCCGCGGTGGCGCCGGAGCTGCGGCGCGCGTGCGCCACTCGGCGCGCACCAGCGCGCCGATGTCGAGAATGATGACGATGCGGCCGTCGCCGAGGATGGTGGCGCCGGAGATGCCGCGGATGCTGGAGATCTGCGGCCCGACCGACTTCACCACGATCTCGCGGCTGCCGACCAGCTCGTCCGCCACCAGGCCGGTGGAGTGCTCGCCGGCGCGCACCAGCACCACCGGGATGGTGACGTCCTGGCCGGGCAGCTCGGAGGGTGGCAGGCCGACGAAGTTGGCGAGGTGCTGGAAGCGGTACTTCTGGCCGCCGTAGTCGAACGCGGCCGCGTCCTTGCCGAGGTGCGCGGTCACCTCGGCCTTGGACAGGCGCAGCACGCCCTCCACCGTCGGCAGCGGCAGCGCGTAGTACTCCTCGTCGGTGCGCACCACGAGCGCGTGCGAGATGGCGAGCGTCAGCGGCAGGCGGATGGTGAACACCGAGCCTTCGCCGGCCTTGGTCTCCATGTGCAGCGCGCCGCCCAGGCGCTTGATCTCGGTCGCCACCACGTCCATGCCGACGCCGCGGCCGGCCTGCTGGGTGATGGCGCCGGCGGTGGAGAAGCCCGGCTCGAGGATCAGCTGCATCGCGTCCTCGTCGCTGAGGGTCTGGCCGGCGCCGATCATGCCGAGCGCCTGCGCCTTGTCGCGGATGGCGCGCAGGTTCATGCCGCCGCCGTCGTCGGTGAGGCGCACCATGACCTCGGCGCCCTCGCGATGCAGCTCGAGCAGGATGCGCCCGGTGTCGGGCTTGCCGCGCTTGATGCGCTCGTCGGGTTTCTCGATGCCGTGCACCACGGCGTTGCGCAGCATGTGCTCGAACGGCGGCAGCATGCGCTCCAGCACCTGGCGGTCGAGCTCGCCGGAGGCGCCCTCGACGCTGAGCTCGGCGCGCTTGCCGGTGTCGGAGGCGGCCTGGCGCACGATGCGCGCCAGGCGCTGCACGTGGCGCTGGAACGGCACCATGCGCGTGCGCATCAGTCCGTTCTGCAGCTCGGTGATGGTGCGGGCCTGCTGCTGCAGCAGGTTCTGCGTGTCCTTGGCGAGGTTCTCGAGCAGCCCCTGGATGCTGGCCACGTCGTTGGCGGTCTCGGCCAGTGCGCGCGAGTACTGCTGGATCGAGGAGTAGCGGTCGAGCTCGAGCGGGTCGAAGTCGCTGCGGTGCGAGCCGGCCTCGTCCTCGTGCTTGTGCAGGATCTGCGCCTCGGTCTCGATCTCGAGGTGGCGCAGCTGCTCCTTCAGGCGCGTCACCGTGCGCGACAGCTCGCCGAGGTTGAAGTCGAACGAGCCGAGCTGCTGCTCGAGGCGGGCGCGCGCGATGCTGGCCTCGCCCGAGATGTTGAGCAGCTGGTCGAGGAGCTCGGCATCCACGCGCGCCATTTCCACGCGCTCGCCGGTCGGGACCGGCTCGCGCCCGGGCGGCACCGGCGCGGGCGGCGCGGGCGCCTCGTCCGCCGGTTCCGGCGGGCGCAGCTTCACGAACGGCGACGGCGCGACGAAGGTCTGCTCGAGCGAGCTCTCCTCGGCGGCCGCGGCCGCACTCTCGGCCGGCGCCGCCGGCTCGGCCGCCGGCTCACCTGCGATCGCCTCGCTGCGCGCGCGCACCAGCTCGGCGTTCAGCCGGGCGAGTCCGGTGTCGACGATCTCCTCGTCCGGGGACAGCACGATCTCCTCGTCCTGGGGCTCGGGCGACGGGGCCGGGGCCTCGGCCTCGTAGACGAGCTCGAGCTCCGCGGCCGGCGGCGGCGGCGCGCTGACGCTCACGGGCGCGGGCGGTGGCGGCGGGGCCGTGGCGGCCGGCTCGGCCGCGGCAGCGGCGGCGCCACCAGGCCGCGACAGGGCCTGCAGCCGCGCGATGAGCGCGCGTGCCGGGGCGACCCGCTGGCCCTTGGCGACGTGCTCGCGCATGCGCGCCAGCTCATCGAGGCTCGACTGGATGGCGGCGAACATCGGCTCGTCCGCGGTCAGCCGGCCGGTCTCGACCGACATGACGAGCGACTCGAGCTCGTGGCTCAGGTCTCCCATGGCCATGATGCCCGCCATGCGCGCGCCGCCCTTGAGGGTGTGCAGCGGGCGCTTGAGGCTCAGGCGGTAGTCGGCGTTGCCGGGCTCGCTGCGCCAGCTGGACAGCGCCTGCTCCGAGGCATCGATCAGCTCGGTGGCCTCGTCGGTGAAGATCGCGGCCACTTCGGGATCGAAGTCGGCCACCGCTTCCTCGCCAGGCGGGGCGGCTTGCGTGGCGGGACCGGCCGGGGCGCCGGCGTGGGCGGCGGCCGCGGCGATGCGCTGCTCGAGCCCGCGGTCGGCGCGCTCGATGCGCTCGAGCAGCTGCCAGTGGTTGACGAAGTAGCCGGTCGGCTCATCGAGATGCGTGGCGACCGATTCCATGGCCGTCATGCAGTCATCGAGCAGCGAGAGATCCTCGGTGGCCAGTCCCAGCCCGCTGCCGAAGGCGCGCCGCAGCCAGTGATCGAGCGGCTCGGCGAGGCGGATGCCGTGGCGCGCCTGCGCCATCTTCGAGCTGCCGGAAAGCGTGTGGCAGGCGCGGTACACCTCCTCGGGGAGGGCGTGCGGCTCGGGCAGCTGCGCCTCGCGCGCCAGGAACGTGCGCACCGTGGCCACGTGCGCGGCGGTCTCGCGCGCGTAGATGTCGCGCAGCGTGTCGTCCGGGATCGAGGGCTTCGCGGCCGGCGGGGCCGGCGGCTTCGGTGCAGGGGCCGGTGACGGCGCGGCCGGCGCGGCCGTGCGGCCGGCGGCGGTGGCGGTGGCGGTGGCGGCGTGGCTGGACCCGTCGCCCTCCTCCTCCGTGCCCTCGGCGGCGGCGCGGCCGGTGCCCGCCTGGCGGCCGGCGGCGAGCGCGTGCGCGCGTGAGGAGATGCCGACGACATCCGCGCTCACGGCCTCGCCGCTGTCCAGCTGCGACACCAGCTGCGGCAGCGCGGCCACCGCGGCGCGCAGCGTCTCGAGGATCGCCGGTGAGCGGGTGAGCGTGTTGTCGAGCACGCGGTTGACCAGGTTCTCGATCGACCAGGCGAACTCGCCCAGGTCGCGCGCCCCCACCATGCGCCCGCTGCCCTTGAGGGTGTGGAAGGAGCGGCGCACGGTCACCAGCGCGTCGCGCTCGGCGGGGTTCTGGTCCCACACCGGGAAGTACTGCTGGATGCGGGCGAGCTCCTCGCGTGCCTCCTCGATGAAGAGCTTCATCAGCTCCGGGTCGGAGTGCACCGGCGGGGCGGGCTTCGGCGCCGAGGCGGCGAGCGTCGGCGCGGCCGCCTCGACCGCGGCCACGTCCGGGCGCGCGGCCGGCGGCGCCGGCACCGGGATCTGCACGGTGCGCGCGTAGGCCGAGGGGTCGAGCGGCGGCACGCTCGGCGGGGTCGGGGTCTGCTGCTGCTCGAGCGCCTGCACGCACGACTGGGCGTTGTCGAGCATGTACCAGGGATCGGAGCGCCCGGCCTGCAGCGTCTCCATGTAGTACTCGATGCTCACGATGGCATCGGCGAGGCGGTCGACGAAGCCCGGCGGCAGCACGTGCACGCCCGGCTGCATGACGCGCTTCAGCTGCCGCGTGATGGCCTCGATGATGTCGACCGCGCGCCCCTTGCCGAGCAGCAGCAGGCCGGCCTCGATGCCGCGCATCAGGTCCTGCCAGCTGTCGAGGCCGGACGCATCGAGCGTGCCGCCGACCGACTGGGTGATGGCCTCCTTGATGCGCGCCATGTTCACGATGCACTCGCGCAGCACCGCCGACTGCACCTGCTGGAACTCGTTGTCCTCGCCGACCTGCGCGAACTCGCCGGTGTCCTTCGGCAGGATCAGGCCGACCAGCTGGTCATCGAGCTTGTCCTCGACGCCGATCAGGGTGGCGGCGATCTCCACCAGCGTGGTCTCGTCGGCCTTGAGCTGCCCGGCGACGATTTTTCCCAGCCGCTCGGTCTCGGCCTGCACCCCGGCGCGCAGCTCACCCAGGCCCAGCACGCCGAGCGTGTCGCCGATCTTGCGCAGCAGCTCGACCTGGGAGGCGAGCTCCTGCGGCTGGCCGGCGCCGCGGCGCACGAAGATGTCGAGGACATCCTTGACCTTGCCGAGGTCCTCGCGGATCGCCGCGGCCACGGTCTGCATGAGCTTGACCGACGGGGCGGAGAGGTTCTCACGCTCCTGCTCGATGCTCTCGTCGACCGGCAGCAGCTCGGTGAGGCGGAACGAGGCGCGTACCGCGCTCACCCGCCCGCCCGTGGACTCGGAGCGGCCGACGTAATAAAGAAGGTTGTTGAGCAGCTCGACCGGCGGGGTCTGCGCGTAGCGCGCCTCGCCCTGCTCGTACAGGCGGCGGATCTCGCGATCGCCCAGGCCCAGCAGCCGCTTGACCGACTGGCCGCTCTCGATGCCGTTCTCCTGCAGCGCCTCGATCACCGCGCCGACCACCCACCACAGCTGGAACACCGGCTGGCGGGTGGCGATCTGCTCGAGCTTGCGCGCCACGGCGGCCAGGATGTCGAGGTTTTGCTCCATGCGCTCGCCGCGGATCCAGCCGATCAGGCCGACCTGGTAGCGGGCGCGCAGGCGGCGCGCCCACTGCTCGACCGTCATCGGCTGCTCGCCCTCGGTGACGCTCTGCGGCTGTGCCTGCTTGTCCGACTTGAGGTTGAGCAGCAGCAGCGTGCCTTCGGACAGCAGTGCGTTGCCGCGCACCGCGCGCAGATCGTTGAGCAGCGGCAGCAGCACCAGCGCCAGGTCGCGGCCGCCGGCCAGCACGCGCTCCAGGTACGAGGGCAGCTGCACCATGGCGCGCATCAGCGCATCGAGCGACTCCGCCTGGCTCTTGCGCTCGGCATGGGTGGCGAGCAGGTACTGCGCGACGTGCTCCATCTCCTCGGCCAGCAGCGCCGCGCCGTAGATCTCCAGCATGCGCAGCACGCCCTGCACCGAGTGCAGCTCGAGCGCGCACTTCTCGAGCAGCTGCGCGTTGTCGGGCTGCTCGACGTAGCTCTCGAGCGCGCCGCGGGCCTCCGCCAGCGTGGCGTTGACTTCGCGACCGACGAGATCGTATGTCTGGGAGGCGACTTCAGGCATGCAGCAGCTTTCTCGAGAGAAATCCTAGGAGCCGCCCAGTGAGGCGATCTGCCGCACCTTGGCCGTGTTGAGGGTGGCGTCCTCGACGCGTCGCCCCTGCTGGCCCGAGGCCGAGCGGTCGCCGCTGGCGCTGCCCGGCAGGCGGAAGCCCGAGGCGGACTTGCGCAGGCCGGCCGACAGCTCGGCGAGCTTCGCGATGGCGATCGAAGTCGCCTGGGTCGACTCGGCCGTCTGGGCGCTGATCTCCTTGAGAACCTGCATGTTGCGGGCGATGGTCTGCGCCGCCTGGGTCTGCTGGCGGGCGCTGCCGGAGATGTTCTGCACCAGGCTCGCGATCTGGTTGGACACCTGCTCGATCTCCTCCAGCGCCGCGCCGGCATTCTCGGCCAGCAGTGCCCCGCCGACCACGTCGGTGGTGCTGCGCTCCATCGACACGACCGCCTCGTTGGTGTCGGTCTGGATGGTGCGCACCAGCACCTCGATCTGCTTGGTGGCGGTGGCGGCGCGCTCGGCCAGGCGCTGCACCTCGTCGGCCACCACCGCGAAGCCGCGCCCGGCATCGCCGGCCATGGAGGACTGGATCGAGGCGTTGAGCGCCAGGATGTTGGTCTGCTCGGCGATGTCGTTGATGAGCTCGACGATGTTGCCGATCTCCTGCGAGCTCTCGCCGAGGCGCTTGATGCGCTTGGAGGTCTCCTGGATGGTCTCGCGGATGGCGTTCATGCCGTCGATGGTGCGCCGCACCGCATCGCCGCCCTTGTGTGCGACCTCGACCGAGTGGCGCGCCACGTCGGCGGCGCGCTCGGCGTTGCCGGACACCTCCTCGACCGAGCCGGCCATGCTGGCGGCGGACTCGGTGGCCGAGGCGATCTGCTTCGACTGCGCGCCCGAGGCCTTGGCGAGGTGCTGCGACAGCGCCTGCGTCTGGCGCGTGGCGGAGTCGAGCTGGATGGCCGAGCCGTTGATGGTGGTGACCAGGCCGCGCAGCGCATCGACGGCGTAGTTGATCGAGTCGGCGATCGCGCCGGTGATGTCCTCGGTGACCGTGGCCTGCACCGTGAGGTCGCCGTCGGCGAGCGAGGACAGCTCATCGAGCAGGCGCAGGATCGCCTGCTGGTTGCGGTCGCTCTCCTTGCGCTGCGTCTCGGCCGATTCGCGCTGCCGCTCGACGGTGCGCGACATGCGCAATGAGGCGACCAGCGCGGCGATGAGCAGCGCGAGGCCGCCGGCCAGCAGCACCAGCGGCAGCCACGCCAGGATCGGCGAGCTGGCGCGCGCGGCTTCCGCGGCCGGTACCGCCGCGGCGATGTCGCGGGCGTCCGCGGCGATCGCGCGCGCGGCGTTCTGCGCCGCCGGCAGCGCGGGAGCCGCGCCGACCGCGCGCTTCAGCGCCGCGGCGAGCTCGGCATACAGCGCATCCAGGGTCTTCAGGTGCTTGGCGGCCTCGGGCTGGGTGATGTGCGGCAGCGCGAGCGTGGACGAGGCGCCGGCGAACCCCGAGATCACCTGGCCGAGATAGTCGCTGGAGTCGGCGATGCGCTGCGCCACCTGGCCCGGGTCGCCGGTGCCGGAAGTGAGGGCGGCGACGTCGACCTGCAGGCGGTCGGCGCGCGACTCGAAGCGCTCGAGCGCGCCGGTCACCTGCGGCGACGCCGGCGGCGGCAGCGCCTGCGCCATGGCCGAGGCCTCGGCGAGCAGGCGCGGCACGAGGCTCGAGGTGTCGTGGGCCGCCACCGCGGCGTCCGACAGCGCGCCGCGCGCCTTGAGGACGGCGGCGGCGTTGTTCATGAGGCGCGTGAAGCGCGCGTCGGTGGCAAACGGCGCGCCCGGGTCGCGCGAGGCGGCATCGTCGAGTGCCTTCTGGCTCTGCTGGAAGCGGCTGAAGGCAGCCGCATCGCCGGCCACCGCGCCGTCGGCGTCCACCGCCAGCTCGTAGAGCGCGTTCACCGGCACGGTGTGCGCGGCGGCCGTGGAGTGCGCGGCCAGGTAGTAGCTGCTCGCGCCGCTGGCGATGAGCAGCAGCACCGAGAGCGCCAGCAGCAGCGCCAGATTGGAAGGGGCGCGGGCGCTCATGCCGCGGCCTCCGCGAACGACGGGCTCTCGAGCACCTGGCGCAGGCTCAGCACCGGCCACTGCTCGTGGGCGCGGCGGAATGCGCCGGCGAGGTAGCGCTCGCAGCGCGCCACGGTCGGCGGCGCATCCCCGGAGAATTCCCCTTCGGCGAAGCGGCGGAAGCCGAGCACCTCGTCGACCAGCAGCCCCGCCGGGATCTCGCGGTGGTTCACCACCACGATGCGGGTGTTGCGGGTGATGGGGGTGACGCCCGAGCCCAGGAACTGGCGCAGGTCGATGATCGGCAGCAGCTGGCCCCGCACGTTGGCGAGACCCTTGACCCAGCTCTTGGCGCCCGGCACGCGCGTGGTGCTCGAGGGCATGCCGAGCACCTCGCGGGTCTCCTCGCGCGCCACCAGGTACAGGTCGCCGGCCATGCGCAGCGCCACCCCGACCCACTCGCGCCCCGCCGAGGCCTCCTGGTTCAGCTGCGCGGACACGGCACGCCCGCGCCGCTCGAGTTCGGCGAGCAGCTCGAAGGGCCGGTCCCGGAGGGACTTCAGTTCGGCCTGGATGACTTCTGGCTCACTCATGTGTTCGGGGCGCGCACTGCCGGCGCCCGGGCAGTGTGGGTCACGCGGACAGCGTCGCCTGTGCCTTGGCGACCAGCTGATCGGGCGACACCGGCTTCACCATGTAGTCGACCGCTCCCTGCCGCAGGCCCCAGATCCGGTCGGTCTCCTGGCCCTTGGAGGTCACCATGACGATGGGGATGGTGCGCGTGCGCGGATCGTTGGCGAGCGCGCGCGTCGCCTGGTAGCCGTTCATGCCCGGCATGACGATGTCCATGAAAATCAGGTCCGGGGCCATCTCGCGCGCCAGGCGCACGCCCTCGGCGCCGTCGGCCGCGGCGGCGGTCTTGAAGCCGTGCTTCTCGAGCGCCTTCTGCATGACGTGCAGCTCGGTGGGCGAGTCGTCAACGATCAGGATCAGGGCCATGACCTTCATCTCCCGATATGGGTCTCGATCGCCGACAGCAGTTCGTCCTTGGTGAACGGCTTGGTCAGGTAGTGTTCCGAACCCACGATGCGGCCGCGCGCCCGGTCGAACAGGCCGTCCTTGGAGGACAGCATGATGACGGGGATGGAGCGGAACACCTTGTTGTGCTTGATGAGCGAGCAGGTCTGGTAGCCGTCCAGTCGCGGCATCATGATGTCGACGAACACGATGTCGGGCTGGTGGTCGGCGATCTTGGCGAGCGCGTCAAAGCCGTCGATCGCCGTGAACACCTCGCAGCCCTCCTTCTGCAGCAGGGTCTCGGCCGTGCGGCGGATGGTCTTGCTGTCGTCGATTACGAGAACCTTGAGACCCTGGAGCTTGGTGTTGCTGCCGGTCACGTTCAGCGAACTCCTTCATAACTGCCTTGGCCCGCGGCATTCGTCCCGGCCATACGCACACGCGCCACGCGCGCGGGCGTGGCGGCCTGGGAGACTTTCGCGAGACTGGCGGCGCTGCGCTGCGGCGCACGCCTTCCACACAAGCCGTTTAGTCTCGCGGGCTTCCCAACCCAAGGGCAAGCGCGCACCGGTTTTAACATATCGGTATACCCCCGGCTATGCCATGCACGTCACGTTTTTCGAAGCTCGCTCCGCAGCCCAAGTGCCGGGCTTTACAGGGGCAGACATATTCGTGCCGGGCTGAGCATAATCGGCGCCCTATGACGCGCCCGAAGCGACTGGGCGTGGTGATGGACCCCATCGGCGCCATCAACTACGCCAAGGACTCCACGCTGGCCATGCTGCTCGCCGCGCAGGCGCGAGGCTTCACCCTGAGCTACCTCGAGCTCCAGGACCTGGCGCTGCGCGACGGCGTGGCCCTGGGACGCATGCGCCCCCTCACCGTGCGCGCCGACAGTGCGAACTGGTTCACACTCGGCGCGCCCGCGCCGGGCGCCCTGAGCGAGCTCGACTGCCTGCTGATGCGCAAGGACCCGCCCTTCGACACCGAGTACATCTACAGCACCTACATCCTGGAGCGCGCCGAGGAGGCCGGCGTGCTGGTGGTGAACCGCCCGCAGGGGCTGCGCGACATGAACGAGAAGGTCTACACGGCCTGGTTCCCGCAGTGCTGCGCCCCGACGCTCATCAGCCGCGACATGGCCGACCTCGGCGCCTTCCTGCGCGAGCACGGCAAGATCGTGGTCAAGCCGCTCCATGGCATGGGCGGCCGCTCGATCTTCGTCCTCGCCCAGGGCGACCTGAACGCCCGGGTGGTGTTCGAGACCCTGACCGGCTACGGCGCGCGCTTCGCGATGGCGCAGCGCTACATCCCCGAGATCGTCACCGGCGGCGACTCGCGCGTGCTGCTCGTCGACGGCGAGCCGGTGCCGTTCGCGCTCGCGCGCATGCCCTCGGCCGAGGACCACCGCGGCAACCTCGCCGCCGGCGCCAAGGGCGTCGGCCGGGCGCTGAACGAGCGCGACCGCTGGCTGGCCGCCCAGATCGGGCCGACGCTGGCCGCCCGCGGCATGGTGTTCGTCGGCCTCGACGTCATCGGCGGCTTCGTCACCGAAATCAATGTCACGAGCCCCACCGGCATCCGCGAGCTGGAGAAGCAGTTCGACGTGCGCATCGGGGAGCTGGTGATCGCCGCCATCGAGCGGCGGCTCGCGGCCCGGCCGCGCCGCGCCGCCGCCGGGAGCTGAGGGCATGGCGCGCCGGGCGCTGATGCTGCGCGAGGGCAAGGCACCGGTCTGGGACCGGCTGCTCACCATGCTGTTCCTCGCCGCGCTCCTGCACGGGCTCATCATCCTCGGGCTGACCTTCAACGCCTCCGCGGGACCGCCCTCGAGCGCACCGGGGCTGGAGGTGCTGCTGGTCTCGGACGAGCTGCCCGAGTCGGACAAGAACCCGAACGCCACCTATCTTGCGCAGCGCACCCAGGCCGGCTCGGGCAACACGCGCAAGTCCGTGGCGCCCCGCAACCGCGCGAGCAGCGTGCCGGTGCTCAGGCACGCCGGCACCGCCAAGGGCGACTCGCTGCGGGACTCGGGCGACATGGCCGGCAGCCCCGACGAGCGCGTGCTCACCACCACCGCCTGGAACACCCAGGTGCGTTATGTCGCCGACACCGGGGCGAGCGGCGCCACCAGGGACCGGCCGCTGCTCGTCGATGCACCGCAAAACGTGCAGCCCGGGCCCGAAGACGAGGCCGGCCCCGCCCAGCTCAAGGGACCGCAGCGCGACGAGCTGTGGGTGACTCCCGACACGCGCGCGGCGACGCTCGCACCCTACCTCGATTCCTGGCGCCGCAAGGTCGAACGCATCGGCACGCTCAACTATCCGACCGCCGCCAAGGTCGCCGGCGCTGACCTGGCGCCGGTGGTCGAGGTCGGCATCCGCTCCGACGGCACGCTCGACAAGGCCGTCATCCGCCGCTCGAGCGGCGACCCCGAACTCGACCAGGCGGCGCTCGCGATCCTGAAGCTGGCGAGTCCCTTCGATGCGTTTCCGCCGGAGTTGGCGGGCCAGTACCGCGTGTTGCGCTTTGCCTACGAATGGCAGTTCGTCGGCGGCCGCGTGGGCAGCGGAACGGTGTCAACGGTTCCTTGAGACTCCGGGCCTGCATGCCCATACTGACGGCATGGGCGGCAAGCACGGCGTGGCAGGCGGCGACCCCCCGGGTGAGGAGACGGGCGGCGGTCCCGCATTCGGCGACGGCGACAGCGGCAGCCTGACCAACCATCTCCTGATCGCCATGCCGACCCTGGCGGATCCCAATTTCGCGCAGACGGTGGCGATCATCTGCGAGCACACCGACAAGGGCGCGCTCGGCATCGTCCTCAACAAGCCCCTGCCGATGAAGCTGTCCGACGTGCTGTCGCAGATGAAGCTCGAGCCCACCGATCCGGGCATCGCCGAGCAGCCGGTGCTGCGCGGCGGGCCGGTGCACACCGACCGCGGCTTCGTGCTGCACCGCCCCGGCGGCCAGTGGGACCACACCCACAAGGTCTCCGACGACATCCAGGTCAC
>Ga0207699_10000975_pt1 | contig 13615 bp, 28 predicted proteins | sample LARL51metaG_FD_184344 | JGI IMG/M metagenome (GOLD analysis project Ga0207699, IMG submission 184344) | Corn, switchgrass and miscanthus rhizosphere microbial communities from Kellogg Biological Station, Michigan, USA - LAR L5-1 metaG... | ecosystem: Host-associated > Plants > Roots >...
CTGGACGCCACCGACGCCGCGTTGGGCGGTGCGTGATGAACGACGGGTGAGGTAGCCTCCGAAGACGGGGGCTAGCGTAGCGGCAGCGCGGCAGGACATCGTCCACACGGGCCGGTTCGACTCCGGCGTCCCCACAACGCAAGAAGGCCCCACGGCACCGGATCTCCGGGCCGTGGGGCCTTCGTTGTCGTTCACTGTCCAACGCTGTTGAGCGCCGACAGCTGGCTGGTCTTGCGCAACTCGCGCTGCGCTGCCCGGAAGGCCAGCACCTCCGCGGGCTCGACCTCCAGCGGGGGCATGCCCGGCGAGGTCGGCGCCGCGGCCGGAGCCTGCGGCGGGTTGTGCATGTCGGTCGACTTCCTCTCCATCTTGCCGACGAATGCCTCGGCAATGATGTACGCCGCTACGGTCCAGACGCCGACCACGACCTGGACCAGGTTTCGGGCGGTAGCGACGTTGGCCGCCACGCTCATTCCGCCCGCAAGCACGAGGGGCACCAGGGCCCACCGCTTCGTCTTCGCGGTCACCGTGTCGGAAGTTCGAATCATCAGGGCGATGATGGCGAGCGAGTCCACGGTGATCGGGGTGATCCACTCCGAGGGGATGAGCCCGAAGAGCGGGTCGAGGTCCGCCTTGGCCAGGAGACCGACCTGGTGACCGTAGGAGCTGACCGCGGCGACGAAGGCGATCAGGTTGGCTACGACCTTGGCGATAGTGACCTTGTGCATGGCCCCTCCTAGGGGTCAGACGGCTGTCGCGATCTACGACAGCCCCCGCGGCTGTCGGATCTGCGGTGCTCCCCGGCGCTGCGGAGCTGGGCTCAACGCGCTGCACGGGGAGATAAAGACTTGATCGAAAGACTTGCTTGGTGGGCGGCAGGGCTTCGACCCCCTGCCGCCCTTGGTCAGCAGTTGAAGTTGTTCTTGATCACGGCAACGGCTGCATCGAAGCCCGCCTGCCAGGTGTCCGGGTCGGTGTCGCGCTTCCAGCCGCTCGACAACTCATCGAGGATCTCCTTGATGGTTGCCGCCGTGGTGGTTTCGGCGAGCGCCAGAACGGCATCCGCGATCTCGTCCGCGTTCATGTGCTTGGCCATGGTGGCCTCCTCGGCCTCGGCGCCTCGTGTGGGCGCGGTAGTGGACCTCGCCAGATCTGCACTGGCTCAGGGGGCCTTACGCCTCAGCGCTCGTTCAGGCTGCCCGGCTTGCGTCTTGCGGTCCGTGGCCCCCGGCGCCGGTCGCGACTAGCGCGGTGTCGTCTGCTCGGGGGCGGGTGGTGCGACCTGAGACTTCAAGAGAGCCGAGGCGGTGGCGCCCGACTCACACGGGCCCTGGCCTTTCTTCCCGGATCTCTTAGGCCGGCAGACTCTCACTGCCGCGTTGGTACTTCTGCCGTGGACCCAGCCGCCCGACTCACACGGGCCAGAGGTGACTGTCTCTTCGCTCGGCTCTCATGGAGCCTCAGGTCTGTTGCTGTGTGGTGTCGTCCGGGCTGCTTGGGCTTGCGCCGAGGCTTTGTGCGCGTCCGAGAGGCGACTGCTTTCGCTGACCTGCCCTCGTCGGTGGCGTCCCGTTCTCCTGTTGTGCCTCTCACTCTACAGTACGACGCTGTAGGGTCAAGCCTGGGGGACACACAGAACTGTCGGGTTCCTGACAGTGGGTTACTGTGAGGTGATGTCGGTCCGTGCACCCGGACCCGGGCGGTTCGCTTCCCACTCCCGCACTGTCGACTCCAGCCAGAACGGGTGCTGCGACAACTCCTCGCGCCCGTCCGGTGCCGGGGCGTGCCCGCGGGCGACGTAGGCCCGCCACGTGTTCGGCTTCACCCCGACCATCGCGGCAGCCATCGCGGCCGTCAGCTTCTTCGCCCTCACGTGCTCTACCTTACAGCGGCCGACTGCTCGAAGCGATACGATGCGACCCGCGTAACGTGGTCCGCCACCGGGCATGACCCCGGCACGCATGGCTCCTGGGTGGCGCACAACTCAATGAACAGCACCGCGAACAGCGCCCACCACACCGCCTGACAGGGAAGCCACCACACGAACCGGCTGACAAGCATCCGGCTCCCTCCTCGGCCGGGCGCCGCAACGAGGCAGGCGCCCGGCCTCTCATCGAGGGGAGTCCCCCGGCGCAGGCGGGCCGTAATGGCCCCTTCCCGCATCGGGGGTTGCCGGACGCGGTGCCTTCCCTTGCGGGTGAGCCCGCCGCGCCCGGCCGACTTGCCCCAATCTGCTGGACAGGAGCTCGCCGTTCGGGCCAACCTACGTCAGTAGGTTCGTTAGAGTCAACCCTATGCGTGTTCTTGCTGACGTAGCCGGCAACGTGATCAAATCTGTCCGCTGGACAGGAGACACAATGCCGACGTTTAGGGAGGTCGCTGACGCCATCGAGGCCCGGATCCGGGCTGGTGAGTGGCCGCCGGGAGGCAAGATCCCGTCGACCACGGCGTTCGGCGCCGAGTACGGAGTGAGCGAGGCCAGTGCATACCGGGCGCTGGTCCTGCTGGTTGACCGCGGGCTGCTGCGCGGTGAGCCGGGGCGGGGGCGGTTCGTGCGATGACCCGCATCCTACTGACGTAGGTGGGTCACGTCTAGGTGACTGACTGGCCACTCAGCGTAGGATGATCGGATGGCGCGATCGCCTTGTGATCGGCGTAGACATGGCATCTTCAGCGTCTTTTCTGGAGGTGTATGGCACATGAACCAGTCCGGGCACGGCCCGACAGACTCATGGACCGACCGCTTGCTGCTGTCGGTCCTGTTCGTATCCGTGATCGTCATCGCGGCCTACGTGGCCATCGTGGCGGACAGGGGGCCCGTGCTCCCGCAACCGCTCAACTCGCTGGTGTTCGTGGTTCTCGCGACAACGATCATCAGCGCCGTGATCCTGCGGGTGCGGGATCAGATCATCCGGCATATCGATCAGCGTTACACCCGACGTGCTGAACAGTTGGTCTATTCCAGCGGTGAGATCACTCGGGATCTGACGACCCAGGCTCGGGTGGTCGCCTCCGTGCCGATGCCGGCGCATGGCATGGGCGAGGTCTACGAGATGCCGCGGGCGAGCACTGTGGCCGCCATGCGGAGACTGGCGCGGAAGCTCGCCGACAACTGAATGTGGTTGCATTTGTGGTTGCAATGCATACCCCTGATATGGGCTGCATGGCGGTGCAAAGCCCCCAGAAAACTGGGCAATGCATCGGTATGCAATACGACTCAGGCGACTCATAATCGCTCGGTCACGGGTTCGAGTCCCGTCCGCCCCACCATTGCTGAGCAGGGCGTTCACCTGCTTCATCGCGACCGGCCGGGCCGCCCGGTTGCAGCGTGTGGTTGCATCGCCTCCAGCGACGCATTCATCTGCTCCGCCCGGAGCTGCATCATCTCGGCGCTGACGTGGGTGTACCGGGCCGACACCGAGATCTGCGAGTGCCCCATCCACTCCATGATTTCCCGGCGGTCCATGCCTCCGGCGAACATCTCCGTCCCGGCCGCGTGCCGGGCGTCGTGGACCCGCACCTTCGACGTGACGTAGGGCTCGCCGGCCTTCCGGCCGCGCTGTGCGACCCGCTCCACGACCCGCACCCGCGCGGCCACGAGGATGTCCTTCCACTGCCCCCAGTCCCGCCGCGGGTCGGTGGGCCGGCCGTCGTCCTGCGGGAACACCAGCCCGCCCGCCTCGCCGTCCGGCCCGAGCATCCGCTTCCATCGCGGGCCCGCAGCCATCCGCAGCTCGCGCTGTTGGCGACGGTGCTCCTTGAGCACCTGCACCAGCACCTCGGGCAGGGGCAGGAGTCGGCGGGACTTCTTCGACTTCGGCGGCGCGAACACCAGCCCGCCGCCGACCCGGGCCGGGCAGGACGCCGGGCGCTTCCCGCACGGATCGGTGCAGCCGTGCCGCCACTTCAACCGGAGCAACTCCCACTGCACCCGCAGCGTCGGTACCGACGAGTCGAGGTCGACGTAGTCCCACATCAGCCCGAGCACCTCGCCCTGCCGCAGCCCGAGCGCGAGCGCGACCCACCATCGGGCCAGTGCACCCGTCTGGGCGGCTGCGTCCAGGACGCGGCGGATCTCGTCGACGGTCAGCGGGTCGACATCCGGGTTGCCGCCGCCGCTGGGCTTGTCGACCAGGTCGCACGGGTTGCGGGGGAGCAGGCCGCGCTTGACTGCGATCTCCAGGGCGCCGGAGAGGATGTGGAAGGTCTGCAGCGCGAACGCCGGTGCGGCCCGCCGCTCGAACGCGGTGAAGAACGCCTCGATCGCGCCGACCATCTCGGCCAGTGGCCGGTTCAGCCGCAGGTGCCCGATGGCCGGGATCACGTTGTGCCGCAGCGTCGACTCGTACCCCTGCAGGGTCGATGCTCGAACCCGCCGCGGCGCGACGACGGTCAGGTACTCCTCCAGCCAGTCGCCCACGGTCGGTGTGGTGCCGACCTTCGGGACGTGGCCGATGCGCAACTTCTCCTCGAGCTTCGTGATGCCCTCCGCCACCGCGGCCGCGGTCTTCCCGCGGATGTGCCGGCGGTCGAGCTTCCCGTCCGGCTTGCGTCCGACGGTGAGGTAGCAGTGGAACCAGCCGTCCGTGCCTTCGTAGATGCTCGGGCGGCCCTTGGGTTGACGGGCCATCAGCCGGACTCCTCCTCGTCGGCGCTGGCTGGTTTCGGCCGGCCCCGGTCGGCGCGGTCGGCGAGCATCCGCAGCGACTCCCGGATGAAGACCTTCTCCGCGGCAGGGGTGTTGGGGTCGGCCATGCGGCGCAGGATCAGCCGGAGGTCCGGGTCCATCTGCGGCTCCGGTTCCGGGTTGTCGCGCTGGCCGCTGATCCCCAGCGCCGCCATGGCGTCGTTGATGTCGGCGCCGACGCCTTCGCAGAACGACCGGACCTTCGCCAAGCCGGGCATGGTCCGGACCTCGCCGCGGCGCCACCGGTGGAACGTGCTGGACATGACGCCGGTGGCCTTCTCGATGTCCTTGTCGGTCATCCCCCGGTGCCGGGCAGTGGCCAGTGCCCGCTCGACGAAGCGGGCGAAGCGGACCCGGATCAGGTCATCGGATGGCGGCGACATGGACCAATGTTGAGTGCGATTTCCGGGCCTGTTGTCCCGCTGACAACGGTGCCGCGATCGGCGGTACCGCGGCTTGACCGGGCTGAGGCCGGCCGTCCGCTCGATCTCCATTACTGCACGCGACTGCATGGCACTGACGGTACCCAAGAGGATGGTCCAGTGAATCAGCCGAACGGCTGACCACTGCGACGCATCGCAGTGCGCTACGGTCAGTCCCATGCATCGCACTAACCAGGGGTCGACCGCGATCGGTGATGGCGAACCGGATCATGAGCGCTTGGCCTACTCCGTTCCCGAGGCCGCCGACCTCATCGGTATCAGTGCGCGGCGCCTGTGGGACCACGTACGTACCCGCAAGATCAAGACGTTCCGCGACGGCACGCGTCGGCTGATCAGCCGGCAAGCGTGCGAGGACTTCATCGCCCTCCGCGAAGCCGCCGAGCAGGACGAGGTCGCCTGATGTCGGGCTCCGGTGGGGCCGGTAGCGGCCCCGGGGGCGACGGCGGTACCGGCCCGGGACGTCTCCTCGCATCCCTCCTGATGCCTCGGAGCGACCAGATGACCCTCGTCCTCACCCACCCCACCAACGACCCCGACCCGGTCACCAACCCCCAGCCCAAGCCCCCACCAAACGGCAATGCCCCCAGCCGGCGCACGACTGGGGGCGGTGGAACGAGAAGGAAGGATCTTCATGTCCCAGGAACAGGGTACGGCAGCCGAACAGGACAGCGTTGAAGCTGCCCCACGCGAGCCGGTCCGCTGGCATCGCCACCGCTGGTCGGTCTGGAAGCCGCCCTATTTCCCAGGCGGGTTCGTCAACGTGTTCAACGGTGGTGGCACGCCGCGCCAGCAGCGCTCGTGTGACCGGTGCGGCATCGTCCAGGACCGGTCGTGCGTCTTCCCGGCGGTGACCTCGTGATCCCCGACGCCGACCTCCCCGCGATCCGATCGCTCATCCAAGCCCGCCGCGCCGCAGGGTGGACTCACCGCCCCTACGGCGGTGGCCGCCACCAGGACCACGTGTGGACCGCACCCAGCTCGCGCGGCCCCGCGTCGCTGCAGCCGCGCAACACGATCCGGCCGCGCAAGGTGACCCTGTACGAGGGCGAGCTGGAGTACCGCAACGCCGGTGCGTCGAAGATCGCGGCGACGATCCGGCCGGAGTCCATGGCCGATGTGATCGGGTGGCTGCGGTTGCTCGGACTGCTGCCACCGATCGCTGCGATCGCTGAGGCCCTGCTCGATGCGGATGGTGCGGACGAGCGGTCGTCCAGCCCCGAGGCTGCCTCAACCCCTTCCAACCGTCATATGTCGGCGGTCGGAGCATGAGCGCGATCCGGTGGGAAGACCCGCCGCCACGCAGCCACGGCACCCGCTACCGGCCCGCCAGAAACCACGATTGGCCAGCGGTGGGTAAGGCGCTCGCTTGCCGACCGAACAGGTGGGCCGTCATCGCAATCTGCGACAACGTTCTGCTCGCCGGCGCCATGGCGCACCACATCCGCACCGGGAAATACCGGGCTCTCGCCGAGTTCGGCGCTTTCGAGGCGGTCTCGCGCTCGGTTGATGGTGAGCGGCGGGTCTACGCCCGCTGGGTCGGTGAGCCGTCGTGACCGCCCCCACCGAAGAGCTGTGGCGTGTCCTCGACGACCACCCGGCCGCACCCGGGCACCTCGTCCGCGTTCCCGGCGTGACCGCCTGCGGTTGGCGGTGCAGCGACGGGAAGCTGATCAGCCGCGCCGAGCTGTATACGCACCGGTTCGCCTGCACGAACTGCATGCGGCACGCCAAGCGGTCGGTGGTCATCGGCAACACGGTCCGGGACAACCGGGGAGGTCGGGCATGAACCGAGCGAGAGCGAACGTGTTGACGTGGTGGGCTTCCCTGCTCGCCGCCTGCGAGATCGCCGCCTACGCAGTCCGGGTTTCGGTGCTGCGGCACTCACCGGACTGGGTGGTCAACCTCGACAGCTTTCTGGTCGGGCTGGCCACCTGGTGGATCTGGGATGCGTTCGTACCCCGGAACCTGTCCGACCGCGCCAGCCAGGCACTCATCTGGTGCGGGGTCAACAACCGCACGCCGATGGGCGTGGACGACGCCGGCCATCTGGTGCCCTACGACCCGGACCTGCATTCCACAGAGGACACCCGGCTGATGCTCGCCGAGATCCGGGCGTGGACCGAGACCAGATTCGAGGACGCGACATGACCCAGCCCTACGGCATCCCCTACACCGTGCGCGGCTGGGGCGACGAGGTTGTCACCACCGTGGCCATCCACGAGTACGTCGAGCAAGCGGTCCCCGAGGGCTTCACAGCCATCGTCCGCAGTGGTCCTGGCCCGGTCACCCTCGTACCCACCGTGTCGCTCACACTGGTCGACACCACACCGGCAGAGCCGGAGCCGGGGGCGTGGCTCATCGGGGACGTGCTGTGTGTGCGGTTCCCTGGCGACGACGGCGACCATCGCTGGCAATTCTGGAACGCTCTGGACGGTCGGTGTGACGGCCCGTGGTACGCGGTGTGGCAGGAACTCGGCGGTCACGGCGTCACCATCCGCCGGCTGATCCCCGAACCGGCGCCGGTGGAACTGCCGTGGACCATGGACGGAGGCCACGCCACCGTCGAGTTAGGACCGACGCTCAGGCTGGCCGGTGGCTGCGACGCGCTGTTCATGGGCCGCGGCGAGGCGATCGAACTCGGCCGCGCTCTCATCGAGGCCGGGAGGTCTTCATGACCGCCCGCCTCGTCGCCGTCGGCATCGGAGTCCTCGGCCTGGTCGTCGCGTTCTTGTGGCAGCGCTGGCCGCTGCGGGACGTCGGCCGGGATGTCGGGCTGCACCTCATCGAAGAGGCACCGGACGAGACCGACGAGGAGCTGGAGGCGCTATACCGGCTGCCGGCGGCGGACAGGGACGGTGCCGAGTGAACTGCAAACACTGCCCGGCGTCGACCCGCAGTTCGGACGACGTGGCCCGGCTCGCTGGCTGGCGCTGGTTCAAAGGCCTGTCCCAGACTGGCAAGCCGCTCGACGACGTCTGCTGTCCTGCCTGCTCCGGTGCCGACGTCGAGCCCGCCGCAGCCTCATGGTCGGTCCGCTGCGACGGCTGCAACTGGGAGTTGGAGGACGACCCCTTCGACGACCCCGAACCGCTGGACGCGAAGGGCGCACTCAGCATCGCCCACGACCACGAATGCGAGCCGATCATGGAGATCCGCGCGCCCGGCGGCGAGTGGCGAAGCATCGACGACTACAACAGCCGCACCGGCGAGTTGCGCCGCGACCTTCAGGCGGTGTCCTCATGACCGACGTGTCGGACCTCGACCGCATCGAGGACGAGGGACTCACACCGCGCCAGATGGACGAGGAACGGGCGCGGGACGAGGACGAGGCGGACCGGGAAGCGGCCCAGCTGTGGCGCGAGGGTCGCGATGAGTAGCGTCCTGTCGCCCGACACCGACCGCGAGGCGTGGCTGGCCGCGCGGCGCAAGGGAATCGGCGCCAGCGAGATCGCCGCCGTGCTCGGCATCAGCCCATGGGAGTCGCCGTTCAGCTTGTACCACCGCAAGGTCAACGGTTGGGACTTCGAGCCGTCCGCCGAGATGGAGTGGGGCAACCGCCTCGAGCCCGCGGTCGCGCAGAAGTACGCCGACGCGCACCCCGAGTACGAGCTCGGCGACGGGCACCTGGAGGAGCACCCGTTCCATCCGTGGATGCTCGCGACGCCGGACCGCTACGTCTGGCTGGTCGACAAGCCCACGCTGAACATCTCCGGCCTGCTCGAACTGAAGACCGCCCACTCGGGCGACGGCTGGGGCGAGCCCGGCACGGCCGAGATCCCGGTCCACTATCGGGCCCAGGTGCAGTGGCAGATGGCCGTCGTCAACGTCGACTGGGCCGACCTGGCTGTCCTCATCGGAGGGTCGGACTACCGCGAGTACACCGTGTTCCGCGACGAGAAGGACATCGCGGTGATGGTCGAGGCCGGGCGGCGGTTCATGGCCCGGATCGAGGCCGGCGACCCGCCACCCCTGGACGACCACCACGCCACGTTGGCCACCGTGAAGCGCCTCCACCCCGACCTCGACGACGAGGTGATCGCCGTCGCGGACACCGTGGCGGCCGGGTACCTGCGCGCGTGCCGCATGGCCAAGGTCGCCGAGCGGGCCAAGAACCGGTACGAGACCCTGCTCCGCGCCGAGATGGGCCGCGCCAAGCGGGCCACCACCACCGACGGCCGCAAGGTCGCCACCCGCACCGTGTCCGACATTGCCGAAGCCACCATCACCCGCGCCGCTCACCGGCGCGACTACCTCACGCCAGCCAAGGAGCCCAAGCCATGACCACCGAGACCGTGACCGATGCTGTCGCCAAGCGCGACACCAGTCCCGCGGGGCTGATCAAGACATACGCGAGCGACTTCGCTGCAGTGCTGCCCTCCCACGTGAAGGCCGAGACCTGGGTCCGTCTGGCGCAGGGCGCCCTCCGGAAGGGCAAGCGCACGGCGTCTGGTCGGTTCGAGTTGGAGGAGGCCGCGGCCAACAACCCCGGCGTCTTCCTCGCCGCCCTGCTCGACGCAGCCCGGCTCGGCCTCGAGCCCGCCACGGAGCAGTACTACCTGACGCCGCGGAAGGTGAAGGGGCGCCTGGAGATCCTCGGCATCGTCGGCTACCAGGGCCACATCGAGCTGATGTACCGGGCCGGCGCCATCTCGTCCGTGGTGGCCGAGGTCGTGTACTCCAACGACCGGTTCACCTACGCCCCCGGCCGCGACGAGGTGCCGCTGCACGAGATCGACTGGGACTCCGACGACCGCGGCCGGCTGCGCCTGGTCTACGCCTACGCCCGGATGAAGGACGGCGCGGTGTCCCGGGTGGTGGTGCTGAACAAGACCGACATCGCCCGCACCAAGGCCTCGTCGCAGGGCTCCGACTCGGACTACTCGCCGTGGCGCCTGCATGAGGCCGCGATGTGGCTCAAGACCGCGGTGCGGCAGCTGCAGAAGTGGGTGCCCACGTCGGCGGAGTACCGGCGCGAGATCCTCCGCGCGACCGCCGAGGCCGGCCGGGTGGCCGAGGTGCGGGAGTTGCCGCCGGCACCGGTCGACCACGCCGACACGGAGGCCATCGACGGCGAGGTTGTGGGCGAGGAGCAGGGCTGGCCGGAGACGGCGACCCCGCCGGATGCCGCATGATCTGCGTCTTCAAGGCCCAACCGACCGGCGATCAGGTCGTGGCCGACCTGGACCTCAGCGCCACCCAGACGTTCCCGGACTTCGAGGATCTCGCCGAGGCAAAGGAGAACCACGAGGCCGATGCCACATTCATCGTCGCGGCCCTGCTGGCGTCGCTGCCGGGCGGCACAGTCGACGCGGTGCTCCGGCAACTGCTGACCCACCGGGCCTCGCTGCTCCGGGTGAGGTGGCCGCGGTGACCGCGCACCGCAAGGCCCGCGGTGCCGAGTCCCAGCGCGCCGTCGCCGGGTACCTCGCCGAGCACGGCTGGCCGTACGCGACGGACGCCGGGGCCGGGCGGCAGGGCTCCGACATCCTCGGTGTCCCCGGCCTGGCTATCGAGGTGAAGGCGCGCCGCGACTTCTCGCCGCTGGCCTGGATCCGGCAGGCCGACAACGGTGGCGGTCTGCCCCTGTGTGTGCACCGACCCGACGGCATGGGCCCGGCGTCCATCGCGGACTGGCCGGTCACGCTGCGACTGGTGGACGCGGTGCGGCTGCTACGGATGGCCGGGTACGGCGAACCGGAGGAGGCGCCCCGTGCTTGACCCTGACCGACTCGCGTCCATCGCCATCGGCCTAGCGGTGCGCGTCCGAGACGACGAACCCGAGTCGAACGCCCGGTGGTTGGCCAGCCAGATCCAGACCGTCGAGGAGATGCGCGCCCTGGTGTTCGTGCTCGCCGCGGCGGTGCCGATCGAGGTGCCGTGGTCGGTGCTGACCGACTGGACGACGAAGCTCGGCGGCCCGGACACGGTCGCTGCGATCGAGGAACGGCGCCGAATCCTCGACGAGGCGCTGCGACCCAACGCGCGGCGGAGGCGGGCGGCGTGAGTCACGAGTACTCACCGGACCACACCACGGCCGGCCCGGACGGCAAACCGGTCGCGTGTGTCGTGTGTGGACTGCCGAGACCCAACCGGATCCACCGGGACGTGCCGGTCGACACGGTCAGCGAACGCATCATGGGGGAGGCGGACGAATGGCACGGATCCGGTCGGTGAAGCCGGAGTTGCGGACCTCGCAGCTGGTCGCGTCGTGGCCGGTGGAGGTGCGCTACTTCTGGGTGCTGTTCTGGGGCTACCTGGACGACTACGGCCGCGGCATCGACTCCGCCAAGAACATCGCCGGCGACTGCTTCCCATGGGATGAGAAGATCACCGCCGCCACGATCGAGCGGTGGATCAGGCTGATCGCCACCAAGGTGAACGGTGAGCCCGGCCCGATCTGCCGGTACTCCGTTGGCGGGAAGTCCTACCTCCACGCGGTCCACTGGGCCGAGCACCAACGCATCAACCGCCCGAGCGTCTCCCGCTTCCCTCCATGCCCGGTCCATGAATCACTCACGGAGGAATTCAGTGAGCCATTCAGTGAATCGTTCACGGAACGATTCGACGTAGGAGCAGCAGAGCAGGGGAGCAGGGGAGCAGGGGAGCAGCAGCAGGCGGCGCGTGAACCGATCACTGAGCCAGTGATCGCACCCGCCGTGCAGCGGCTGCTGCTGGAAGCCCTCGAACCCCAAGCCTGCACACCCGCCGAAGCCCTCGACGTGGCGCTCGCCGTACAGCGCACCCGCAAACCCAAGAACCTCGGCGGCCTGCTGCGGACCATCGCCGCGGCCGGTGAGCTCCCCGCCCTGCTGGCGCAGGTCCGAGCCGACACCGAACGCGCCGCGGTCAAGGCCGACCTCGCGGCCGCGAAGACCGGGCCCGAGTGCCCGCACGGTGTGCCGGGTGGTCTGCGGCTGCACCGCACCAGCGGCCGGCCGATCTGCCCACAGTGCCGCAACGGTGGTGTCGCATGACCCGTCCCCTCATCACCACCGACCCGGCCGTCAAGGTCCGCAAGGTGCGTCGGGCCGGTGCTCGTTGGCGCCTGCTCGTACACCGCATCGTGACCGGCGGGATGAGCGACCACGCCTACCACATCCAGTCCGAACCCGACCGCAAACCGAACCTCAGCCAGTGGTCCTCGACGCAGGTCGTCGCCGGCACCGAGTTCGACGAGCTGGTCGTCGGCGACTGGTTGCACATCGAGCAGATGAACACCGGCCAGTGGTGGATGTCCATCGCCGGCGTGACCGTCCACGTCAGCGCCAACCGCGACGGCCGACCGACCTCGGTGATGGTTCACGGGCCGCTCGACTACGAGGGCGAAACCCGGCCCGGCGTGACCTACGAGTGCCAGTGGACCGACACCGCCGCCATCCCTGACCCACCCACGAAGGAGGGCCAGTGAACCTGCTCGATTTGTATTCGGGTGCCGGTGGCTGTGCCCGCGGCTACCAGCAGGCCGGCTTCCACGTCACCGGGGTCGACATCAGCCCGCAACCGCGGTATGCCGGTGACCACTTCGTCCAGGCCGACGCCCTGGAGTACCTCGCCACCGCGGACCTGACCGGGTTCGACGCCATCCACGCCTCGCCACCGTGCCACGACCACAGCAACGTCAGCGGACGCAACCGCAAGGCCGCCGGCCCAAAAGGCACCGGCTGGATGCTCGGGGCCACCCTCGAACAGATCCGGCGGACCGGACTGCCCTGGGTCGTGGAGAACGTCGAGACCGCGGACTTCGGCACCGGGGTGTACCGGGTCCGGCTGTGCGGCTCGAGCTTCGGCTTGGACGTGCGCCGGCACCGCTGGTTCGCCTCCAACGTTGCGCTGCTCGTCCCGGCCTGTCAGCACGACCTGCAACGGCCACGGTTCCGGTCGCTCGACTCCCGCCAGACCACCCTCGCCTCGGTGGTCGGGGTGCACGGCCACCTGAACTACGCCGGCGAGTTCGAACTCCGCTGCAAGGCGATGGGCATCGACTGGATGACCAACGCCGAACTCAGCCAGGCCATCCCACCCGCCTTCACGAGGCACGTGGGCGAGCTGTTGGCCGACCACATCCGTGCCACCCCACCCACGAAGGAGCTGAGCACCCGATGAAGACTCTCAAGTCCGCCGGCGGCGACGTCGTTGTCTGCTCGAACGTCCAGATCCCGGAGCCCGGCAAGCCCAACCGCGTCGGCCTGGTCGCCCAGGCCCGTAAGAGTCGCGGCTGGGTCGAACTCACGCCGACGGAAGCCCGCGAGTTGGCCCGCGACCTCGAGCGTGCAGCCGACGAGACGGAGCAGGAGACCGGCGATGTCTGACTGGATCAGTCCCGACGGCTGCGAGGGTGGCGCCTGCGTGGAGTACCGCACCGAAGGCGCAGCGGTCTACGTGCGGAGCTCCGCCGCCCCGGACCGGGTGATCGGGGTCACCGCCGCCGAGTGGGACGCGTTCGTGGCCGGGCTGGCACCGGTGATGGCCGCCGAGAACGCCCGGC
>Ga0207699_10000976_pt1 | contig 13611 bp, 15 predicted proteins | sample LARL51metaG_FD_184344 | JGI IMG/M metagenome (GOLD analysis project Ga0207699, IMG submission 184344) | Corn, switchgrass and miscanthus rhizosphere microbial communities from Kellogg Biological Station, Michigan, USA - LAR L5-1 metaG... | ecosystem: Host-associated > Plants > Roots >...
AGACCGCCGCGCCGGCGCGCCCAGCCAGCGGTAGGGAGCACATGACTGCTGCCGGAAACATAATCGCCGAGCGGTTGCGCGCTCCACGGACCGATGAAAATTGTGCCGGAGGAATGAATGTGTCGAAGGAAAGAATCCGCATTGCTTGGAAGGCTGAGATGTTCGGGCGCAAAGCGATTGACGAATTCGCAGGCGGCAGCGATTGACGGTGCGATGAGGATCGCGCCCACCCGATTGAGCGAATGGTGCGCGGGATTCTGGGGAGGAAGTGTACGCAACTGGCTCGCAACTTCAGCGGCGACTTGTTGCGCTAAGGCAAGAGAAGTCGTGACCAGAAAGCTGGCGGCATCGGGCGCGTGTTCGGCTTGAGCGAGGAGATCGGCGGCAATCCAGCGCGCGTTGCCGCGTTCGGCCAGGACGATCGCTTCGGTGGGTCCAGCGGGAAGATCGATGGCGCAGTCGGCGGAGACGAGTTGCTTGGCGGCAGTGACGTATTTATTGCCGGGCCCGAAAAGTTTTTGCACGCGCGGAATGAATTTTGTGCCGTAGGCGAGTGCGGCAATGGCTTGCGCACCGCCGATACGGGCGATTTCGTTAATGTTGAGAAAATTCGCGGCGGCGAGAAGTTCGTTATTGGGTTTTGGGCAGACGGCAAGAATGCGTGGAACGCCAGCAACCTGCGCGGGTACGGCGGTCATGAGAAGAGTGGAAACGAGTGAAGCGTGGCCACCCGGGATGTAGCAGCCGATGGATTCAATGGGCAAAACACGTTGTCGGACTTTCACGCCGCGCTCAACTTGAAGAGACCAGGGGCGGGGAAGCTGCTGTTCGGCGACGCGACGAATGTTGCGCGCGGCTTGACGAATCGCACGGAGAAAGTCAGAACTGACCTTGTGTTCGGCTGCGCGGATTTCTTTTGGTGAAAACCAGAGATCCTTCGTTCGAACGTCGGCATAGTCGAGTTTTTTTGTCCACGCGAGAAGCGCGGCGTCGCCACGACGGCGAACGTCAGAAATAATTTTGGCGGCCACGCGCTGTGCTTTGACATCGGACTGCGCCCTCCGCGCGAGCAGGCTCTTTTCCAGTTGTGCTGTTAGCTTGCGTATGCGCATCAGAGCACAATCTTGTTCAGAGGATATTCCACGATGCCCTGGGCCTTTGCGGCTTTGAGTTTGGGAAGAAGCTGGCGGACGACGGCTTCTTCGATGATGGTGTTGACGGCGACCCAGTCGGGATCGCTCAAATTGGAAATGGTCGGATTCTTCAGAGCGGGAAGAACTGCGAGGACCGCGGGGAGATCGTCGCGGCGAACATTGAGCAGTAGGCCCACTTTGCTGGCGGCATCGATGGCGCCCTTAAGCATCAGGATCAGATTTTCAGCTTTTTCGCGCTTCCACGCGTCGGCGGCCGCGGAGCGATTCATGATGAAGACCGTCGCCGATTCGAGGACAGTGTCCACGATGCGCAAGCGATTCGCGCGCAATGATGAACCAGTCTCGGTGACTTCGACGATGGCGTCGGCGAGTTGCGGAACCTTAACTTCAGTGGCGCCCCAGGAAAATTCTACTCGCGCGTTGACGCCAAATCGCTGCAGGTACTTCTGGGTAAGGTGTACAACCTCGGTAGCGATGACTTTTCCTTCCAGATCGCGCGGTTCGCGGATAGAAGAATCTTCGGGCACGGCGAGGACCCAACGAACGCGCGCAAGGCGCTGCTTGGCGTAGACAAGTTCGGCGACTTCAGCGACGTCGGCTGCGGTTTCAACGACCCAGTCATGGCCGGTAATTCCGGCGTCTAGTGCGCCGGATTGAACGTAGCGGGCCATTTCCTGGGCGCGAACCAGGAGACATTCAATTTCCGAATCGTCGATAGCAGGAACGTAGCTACGCGAGCCGAGAGCGATTTTCCATCCGGCGCGAGAGAAGAGATCAAGCGTGGCGTCCTGCAGGCTGCCTTTGGGAAGGCCGAGTTTAAGTCGTGAGGCGGACATGTTACTCCGCCTCTTTCGCGGAGACGGAAGTGCTTGGCCCGTAAACAGAATCGGGTGCGAAGGTCTGCTGCGCGATGACTTGCGCGGAGCCGTCGTTATTCACCGACCGGAAAAAGCAACTGCGGTAGCCTTCGTGGCAAACGCCGGGTCCGATAGGATTGACTCGAATGAGCAGCGCGTCCGCGTCACAATCAATCCGGATATCGCACACTTTCAGTACGTGACCGCTGGATTCGCCTTTTTTCCAGAGCTTGTTGCGCGAGCGAGAGAAAAAGACAACTTCGCCAGTGCGCTGAGTCAGTTCGAAGGATTTGGCGTTCATGAAACCGAGCATGAGCACGTCGCCGTTCGAATGATCTTGAATGATTGCCGGCACTAGGCTGCCTGACTTGTCGAACGCGATCTTCACGATGACTCCTTCACAGAAAGCTTGATGTAAAAACAGAAAACCGATCTAAAAACAAAAAACCCGCTGGGCTTGCTTCGCCAGCGGGCTAAAGTGTTTGATTAGCGATTTGCTAAGTACACCCCAGCGCGCGCGGCGAATGGCCGTGATGATGATGGTGCCGACGGGTGTGTGCTACAGAGTGCATGAACATCGAGAATAAAGGAGGCCGCAGGTGCATGTCAACAGGGCCGGAAATCTTCAACCACTGGTCTGTTGCTTGCGGCGTTTACTTTGTAGATTCGTGAGATTCGATCGAGACAGCAACGCTTTCTTTCCATGCTAATCCTAGATATCTTAGTTGAGGACTGCTCCTTCGGGCGTTTGACAGCTCTGACGATGCCCATTGCGCAGAAATTTCGTCTCGGGGATAGCGGGGCGCCATCGTGCCGGCCATCTCGGGTCTGTTGGAGTTGTGATGAGTTGCAGATTTCTAGCCAAGCGTTTGTTCATTGGCAGGTTCCCAGTAGGTGCGTGTTGCGTGTCCTGAGTTGGCAAAGAACAGGAATGATCGGCGTTCTGACCGGGTATGTTCTACTCGTTAGCGGAAACTGTGTGGGGCAAGAACCTCGACCCGCGGCGGTTGGACCGACCGTCAGCGTCAGCCTGGGGTATGTGCATCTCAACACGAAAGTTTCAACCGTTGGGAGCTTCAGCGAAAATGGCGCCATTGCAGGCATCAATGTTGATTTCAACCCCCGCTTCGGCGTCAAAGGGGAGGTCGGTTACACCAGAACCTTTGGAGCTTTCGGGATTTCTCGTTCCAGCGATGTGCTGACCTTTTTGGCGGGCCCGGTCTTCTATCCAGTTCGTCAGCGAAAATTCTCCATCTATGCACAAGGGCTGGCGGGCGCCGCGAGAATCGAAGGAGTGCTCCCGGAAGGTGGGAATTCTTATCTCTTATCAGAAACAATTAAGCCGGCCTGGGGCTTGGGTGCCGGAGTGGAAACAGGCCTCTCAAAATCGATCGGCGTCAGGGCAGGAGCAGACTATCTGCGGGTAAGCAATCTGACACCGCAGCTCGTCCTGCGCGGCCAGTGGGACCCGCGGGTTACTGTGAGCCTGGTGTACACCTTTGGGAAGGCACGGTGAACTGCAACTCCTCTCAGCGTCTGCTGCCGGTCTGACCCCGTGCACTTCTGCCCTATATTTTACGAACGTATTCCGCAACGAAATCGGGCAGGGTATGACGCAGCGTCCCGCCGTACTTTTACGTAGCATACGTGCGCGCGTAACGTTGATGGCATGCAATGAATCGGATAAAGGGTGCTGGCAGCTGCACGGGGTCGGGATTCGGAGACAACGAAATGGCTGACGAAAAAATCAAGAAATCGGATGATGAGTGGAAGAAGCAACTCACTGAAAATCAGTATTATGTGACCCGGCAAAAGGGAACCGAGCCACCGTACTCAGGTGAATACGAAGAAACGAAGACCGACGGTACCTACAAATGTGTGTGTTGTGGGCAACCGCTCTTTCGATCGGAGACGAAGTTTGATTCGGGTTGCGGGTGGCCGAGCTTTTACGCGCCCGCAAAAGCCGAGGTGGTGGAAGAAGAAGAGGATCGCAGTCACGGAATGCGCCGCACGGAAGTGAAGTGCAGCCGATGCGATGCGCACTTGGGACATGTATTCGAAGATGGCCCGCAGCCCACGGGAGTGCGATATTGCATCAATTCTGTGGCGCTGAATCTGGATGAGGACCGCAAGAAGCTATAACGAAACGCTAACCAGCCACGCTGTAATCTTCGAAGGGCCCTCTGTCGACGGTTAAGCAGCAGTACAGGAATAGGCTACGGTTTCTGCCACGAGGTCGCGGTCCCAAACACCGAGCAAAAGAATTTTGCTGCCGTTGGGGTACTTGAAGATGTAATAGACGCGGTTCAGACCGGTGACTTCAAAGAAGCCAGGCCGGCGCGGATCAGGGCGCATTTCAACATTATCGTTCAAAAGTACCCGCAATTCGGCGAGTTCTTCCTGAGTGTGATTTCTCAGGTCTTCCAGAATGGGCGGCTGTTTTTGCATATTCATCATCATGTTTAATCGCCGGCCAGCGAATCTCCTCACATAGATAAAGACGTTAGAACCTCTAAAATGTTTCATGCTTTTCTGGTGGAAACAGAGTATTTTGTAGAACACGGTTGTCTATCTATAACCTGGAACCCAACGATGATCGCCGAAGTAGCATTGAAACTGGGGAACTAGTGCTTGCACTTCGGGCCTTTTCCTTGCGATAGTTCAGGTCGACATTTTGAGCGGAGCGTGGGAACGTGCCTAAAACAATCAAGACTGCCAAGAGGGGCAAAGCGCCGTTTAACAAAGACAAGCGCAGACGTCATCATCATTTTTTGGTGACGGTATCTTATGCTGATGGCGAAAAATTTGGGCGCGTGTATACCGACAAGGAAAAGGCCACACGCTTTGCCGATCGGCAACGCCGTTCGCCGGTGGTGAAAACGGTGCGCGTGGCGCAGGTCTCGTAAAAATTCAAGTTGAAAATTCCGAACTAGCGAAAACCGGCAGGCTTGTCGAGTTCCACGACGGCATGTTATAAAGAAGTGAAACTAAGCGGCCTTAGTATAGTGGTAGTACGGAACCTTGCCAAGGTTCAGGTGTCGGTTCGATTCCGATAGGCCGCTCCAATCTTTTCAAGAAGTTACGCAGCCGCCTCAGTTTCCATCGTTTCCAAAACATCAATTTTGTTGCCAAAGGCCTTGGAAAAAGCTGCTGCCACGTCTTGGAGCGGTATTTCTCCACTGTACAGCTGCGTCATTGCTGCCGATGAGTGCCCCATCATTTGACGATGGACGGCGGGATTGAGACCGGCTAGTTCCCATCTCCGATTACATCCCCTGCGGAAAGCGTGGAAACCGGCCTTGGGGAGCCCCAACGCTTCGGCGCTGCTTCGCCAGTTCACGAAGGTCGTAGAGCTGTGTTTCTGCGTGCTGGTCACCAGTGGATATACGTGTGTAGAGGACCGCGCGTTTGCCGGAACCAGCTTTAGACGGGATTTCGATTTTGGAAGGGACATTCCCGAGTGGTAACTTTTGCTCAGCCATTTCGACCTCCTTTGTAGGTCATTTGGTCAGGGGCGTCGCAGTGCTGATAACACCGCGGCGCTCCGCTTACTTCTTGCGCTTCAGAAACTCATCAATCGCCTTGCGAATCAGCCAAGAAACAGGAACGTCTTCTCGAACTGCAATCTTTGCCAGCTTCCGAAGCTGTTCAGGCTTCAGCCGTATGGCTGTTAGCTTCTTTCGCATACATTACATTGTATAACACCGTACTACGCTCGTCTAGTATTTTCTCAATGCACTAAACACACTGCGTCGGTTCCGACGTAAACCAGATAACTGGCTAGGAAAGTCGCATAGGTAGCGATGAGGGTAAAGTCGGACAAGAACGCCCGCCGAAGTCAAGCGTGTCATCATAATGTGGCGAATGGACCTGAACAACTGCTGCTAGCAAGAGAAGTGAGGTATCCGTCCTATTTACACAGCAGCCATTCTTGCAGAAGCTGTTCTATTCTTACACCTACTTTGGTGTTTCTGGGTGCTGCTGGGATGGATAGTGACGCGCTGCCGTCCGCTTCTACGCACGCTGCACATCGCTGCGCTAGTCTACGCCATCGCCATCGAGCTAGTTCCTTGGCTGCCGTGCCCGCTCACCGTGGTTGAAGCTTGGCTTGAAGCTCGTGCAGGCATCGAACCTGCGCACGGACCGTTTCTGGTGCGTGTTCTCGACGCAGTTGTGTATCCCGACCTGCCGGAGTGGTTTGTCGTCGGTAGCGCGGTGCTTGTTTGCGTGGCGACACTATGCGTGTATCTGCGACGGTATCGTAAGCGGACAGGAGACGGTCAGTGGTGACGAAAAGGATGCACTAGAGAGGAAGTCGCCGCAATGCATCATCCCAACGCAGTGGCAGGTCGGAGCCTTTGACCGTCCAGCGCACGAACTTCGTCTTGTCCATGTGCGGAGCAAGCGCGGTCATGATGCTTACATGTGGCGGGTACTGGACGAAAGCCCGCAGCGCCTCTTCGTTCGGCCATGCAGAGAGCGTCCAGAATCGCTTCGACAGCGGACGGGCAAGTAGGGAATAACCGAGCAAGCCTTGCGCCGATGCCAACTGTTTCATCACCTGCGCGGTGTAAAAGACGAAGGGCAGCACTCGCCAGTAGCTTTTCAACGGAAGATAGGAGAGCAGCGCAACGAAGTCGCCGTTGGGGTCAGGAGAGCCAAGTGTTCGCCACGGACTTGTGGGCATGATTACAGGATTCTATCGCACCGATTCGGTGCCCACGGTACGATACCTGCGAGACCGCCGTATAGCAAATGGTAGCGCAAGTAGTGAGAGGGCTGCACAGGGGAACTTGAGCCAATTCAACAGCTTAGAATTTGTATTGCAATGGTTCGGGACCAGGAGTTCGAAGGTTCAAATCCTTTCGCCAGCGAGTATTTCCGCTCCTTTCATCGGTTCAGGGTTAGGCCGCCAAAGAGACCTGAAATTCGATCCGACGCGTGGTGCAAGCCGGGCCCCCCGCCATGCTAACAGCCCCGATCCACCGCCCAGCAAATCCCACGATCCCGATGCCACGTACGACCTTCCGTCAGGAGTCATTTCGATTTTCTGGACGTGATTCGCAATCGCTGCGCGGGCCAATCGCGGTTCGGCGTTCAACAACTTCCCCAGGTCTTTTAGTCGCAGCTCAACAAATTTGCGTGTGTCCCTGAATTGGGTTTCAATCGCATCGGTGCGCGCCTCTCAGTAGAGCCAACTACGCTTTCGAGTTCTCTCGCTAATTCGACGAGCTTCGCGATCAAGAACTTGCCGGTTTTGTTCCCGGGAACAAAAGCGGCGTTATGTGGCGAAACCCGTTATGTGGCGTTCGGGTTTGAGCCTTTTCCGTTCTCTGACTGGAGACTACGCCAGACTTTGGCTCTACCCTAGGGCGTTTGTCGGTACTAACCCGACGGGCGAGCTGATAACTCCCATTCGGGCACAATGACCAACGCATTAAGAATGGCAACATCTGCGATTTGGCGCCTAACCTGATGAATGGCAGGTTCCAACAACGAGCCCATCTAGAAACCGAGTGAAAGCGCACTCGCTGGGCAGCGTTGGAAATTTGGACAAGCGTATGTCTTCAACCGTTACCCGAAACGGACATCCCGAAGTCTCCGGCACGGAAAGACATGACTTTACCTTGTCTCTTTTGGTGAAATTATTTGGTTACTCATCGCATAGTGAATAAGCTCGGCCAGGGAATGGAGGCCAAGCTTGAGCATGATCTTAGCGCGGTGTGTCTCGGCGGTCCTGACGGCGATTCCTAGCTGTGCTGCAATCTCCTTGTTGGATCTTCCCTCGGCCAGGAGACGGAGGATTTCAAGCTCGCGGGGAGTTGTTCGGGCACCTGCCCGCTTCGCTTGCTGATGCTGGCTTGTTGTCTTGAGAAACCCCTGCAGCACGATTTCGGATACTTTGGGAGTGAGGAAACGCTTGCCCTCAGAAACGGCCTTGACAGCTTTCAGAAGGCACTCCGTGAGATCGGACTTCAAAAGGTATCCGCTAGCTCCCGCATCCAGCGCCTGGCGTACCATCTGGTCCGATTCGTGCATGGTAAGCACCAGAACTTTGGTATTCGGAACTGCTTCCCGGATTTGACGTGTTACCTCGACTCCATCCAGCTCGGGCATGCCGATATCGACTACGGCCACGTCCGGTTTCAGTTCTATTGCCTCTTCTACCGCCGCGCGGCCATTCGCTGCCTCGCCAACGACTCTCCAGCCGCGCCGGGATTGGAGGAGCGCCCGCGCACCGCGCCGCACCAACCCGTGGTCGTCAGCCACCAGAATGCGCAGTTTTTTCACGTTCGTTCCTCTCCAGAGGTATCGTCACGCGTACTGTTGTGCCGTAACTGGTGGAGTCAATCTGAAGCTGCCCCCCGATTAGCTTGACTCGCTCCTGCATGCTGGGGATGCCCACACCAACTTCGAGCCGGGGCTCCTCTTCCCCTTTCGGCTCACGGGCAGAGGTCCCGTGGCCAAAGTCGCTAATTTCCAGCGTGAGATCCGAGTTGCAATTAATTCGTATCTTGGCTCGTTGACTTCCAGAATGGCGTTGGGTGTTGGTGAGAGCCTCTTGCACGACCCGGAATAAAGCCAACTCCGCATCTTGTGTCATCCGTCCGACACGTGGGGACAGCTCCAAATCCACCTGGATTCCACTTCGCCTGGTGAAGCCGTCCACGTAGTCACGAATCGCGGCACCTAAACCAGCCTGATCCAACACCGGCGGGTGCAATACGTATGAAAGCGTGCGGACTTCACGGATGCACTTGTCTGCTAATGCCTTACACTCGGAAAGCAGTCGACGTTTTTTTCGCTCCGTCGAAGGAGTCAAACCACTGAGTTGGCCAAGCATCGTTGCCAAGGCCACGATGTCTTGCCCTGTAGAATCGTGCAAATCCCGCGCGATCCTCCGTCGTTCGTCGTCCTGCGACCGCAGAAGTCGACCGGAAAGCTGTCGAAGGGCCTCTTCCGCCCGCTTGCGGTCGGTAATATCTCGAACAAACCCTGTAAAAATGCGCCGGCCTTGCTTCGCGATTTCCCCAAAGGAGACCTCCACGGGGAACTCCTCCGCGTTTTTTCTTAGGCCGATCAGCTCCACGCCCTGCCAGTTCATGTGTCGTTGTTTAGTGGTGAGATAACGTCGCACGCCCGTTTTGTGCGGCTCACTCAAGGATTCCGGCATAAGCATTGTTACCGGGCGTCCGATTAATTCGGACGAGTCGTAACCGAAGACTTTAGCTGTCGCCGGATTTACAAAAAGGATTTGACTAGCCTCATCGATGCTGATTACTGCGTCGGTCGCAGTTTCGACAACTGTACGGTATTGTTCCTCGGTATACCGCCGCGCTTCTTCTGCTCTCTTGCGCTCGGTAATGTCAGTGGCAACACCGCCAGTTGCGTAAATATTTCCGTGAGCATCGAACAGCGGGAATTTGTGGACGATACTTGTATGCGGTCCGTCCTCGAGGAGGACTATCTCCTCAAATTCCATGGTAAGGCCTGCGCGAAGCACCTTAAGATCATTCGCTCGGTATTCAGCGGCCTGTTCAGGGGGAAAGATTTCGCTATCCGTTTTGCCTTTGATCTGCTCCTGGCTTATACGAAACACTCTCTCGATTTCTCTGTTCACCAGAAGGTAGCGACCTTCTTTATCCTTTAAGAAGATCCAATTGGGGCTGTACTCCAAGATCGCGCGAATGTGCTCCTCAGCTTGCCTCAGTTCCTGCTCGGCGCGCTGACGTTCCGCAATTTCCCTGCGCAGCTCCTCGTTAGCGGCTGTAAGTTCTCTGGTGCGCTCGACGACACGTTGTTCGAGTCTTTCGTTGAGTCGCCGGACTTCCGCGTGCGTCTGCCTATCCACCGCTGACGTCAAAATGGCTGTGCCGAGGACGAGAAACGTAACAATAGCAATTCCATTGTTGGCGAGCGGGGAGATACTCACAGCATTCGACAGGTTCCGGAGCGCAGCAGCAGGCATGAAGCTGACTGCGGTCATGCCGCTGTAATGCATCAGGGAAATGGCGCCACCCATCACTGCTGCGCTTATGACCTTGGCCAAAGTTGTTCCCCTGAAATCTTCGCGGTAGTCGAAAGTGAACATCAGCGCGATACGGGAAAACAAGACCGCAAGCACAACGGACAGGCCCACGCGTAGGGGGTTAAAGCGGGTTACCGCAGCCAATCGCATGGCGGCCATGCCAACGTAATGCATGGCTGCTATGCCGCCGCCCATGATGAGGCTGCCAGTCCACGCCCGCACCGGCCCCATCTCTTGTCGAGTCGCTACATGGAGCCCGATCGCCGATGCGAGGACCGCGATCATGAGCGACACCAAGACAGTGGGCCAGTGGTAGCCCACTGTAACCGGCAAGTGGAACGCCAACATCCCCTTGAAATGCATCGCCCAGATTCCGATGCCCATCGCGATGGAGCCGCCGGTCAACCAGGATGCGCGAGCCCAGCCCCGCGCGGCCGTTACACGTCCGCCAAGATCTAGCGCAGCATAGGAGGCGGCGATGGCGATGAATATCGAGCGAGCGACCTCGCCGTAATCGTAGGAACCTGCAAGTGGGGCCCCGATCTGGATCATGGTGCCCTCCCCCAGATAGCGCACGGCATGCGCATCAGTCGGTCACCGCAAACGGGACATAGGGGAAACGATTCCTTCTGCTAATCAGTGGTAACCAGCATAGCTGAATCTGGTGGCTGTCATAGCGGAATTTGCGCACGTAGTTTCACTTACCTCGTGTTAGCCCAGCTGCCGCTATGGTTTCGTAGAGCTGTGTTTCTGCGTGCTGGTCGCCAGTGGATATGCGTGTGTAAATGACCGCGCGTTTGCCGGAACCAGGTTTAGCCCGAACTTCGATTTTGGCAGGTGAACCCCGTGGTGATAGCTTTTGGTCAGCCATTGCTCAAATCTCCTTTGAGTTGTGGTCAGGGCGTCGCGGTGCTAGTAACACCGCGGCGCTCCGCTTACTTCACGCGTTTCAGAAACTCATCAATCGCTTTGCGAATCAGCCAGGAAACAGGAACGTCTTCTCGAACTGCAATCTTCGCCAGCTTGCGAAGCTGTTCAGGCTTCAGCCGTATGGCTGTTAGCTTCTTTCGCATGCATAACAGTGTATAACATCGTCGTACATTGGTCAAGAGAAGGTAGGCAGCTGCTAGTGCGTGAGATATCAATTACGCTGCTGGCTGCGAACTGTACAATTCAGGACAGACAAATCGGTAAGCAACGTATATCCAATAGCGATAGGACCTCCGGCCAATTTGTACAAAATCTCAAAAGAGTAAGGACGGCTATGAAGAAAACTTTGGTGTGGTGTTTTATTGGTTTGCTTTCACTCGGGAGCGCCGCATGGTCGCAAGCCCAGACTACTGGCGGGACTGAGAAGGCTGTAGCGGCGCTGGAACAACAATGGCTTCAGTCACAAAAAACAAATAATCCTGACCTGGTCGCCCCGCTGGTGGCCGACAAGTTTATTGGAACGGGAGCCGATGGAAAAATCACTGACAGGGCCCAATTGCTGGCAAACGCGAAAGCCAGCAAATATGAAAGCATGGAATACGAAGATGTGAAAGTAACTGTATTTGGGGATACGGCCATTGCTACGGGTGCCTCCAAAGCTAAGGGAACCGATGAGTCGGGAAAGCCTATGGATGAACACGTGCGTTGGACTGACACCTGGGTAAAGATGCCGAACGGCAAATGGCAATGCGTGGCGAGTCACGTGTCGCCGATAAAAATGTAAGGAACCGCAAAACGCTGAATCGAGATGGCCGCAGTTTGTAGCGGCCATTTCCTTTTGTGCACATGTTTGGTACCACGGTCCGCTCCAATCTTGTCGTCATCGCTGCCAAAGCGGAATACGCGAAGCTGAATCAATTTCGTCGCTCATCCTTTTCATTTTCCATTTAGCTTCCAATTAAGAGGCCTTTCCAAACTGCTAAGTGCCGCCGTTCCAGCGCGTTAGATTTAACTACTTGGTCCTTGCCAAGGTGCAGGTGTCGGTTCGATTCCGATAGGCCGCTCCATAACTTCCGCACCCAAAAATCGTCCCTGAAATTTTCGTAATATCAGAAATGCTTAAATGAGATGAGTTTTCCTCAGGCGGACGCATTGCGTCTGTTCATTGCGCGATGTGCCCAGTACAATTCCGGAGAAGCGTCCAGACTCTATGAATAACCTTCCATGAACAAATTGACGATCGCCGTCGGGAGTACGCGTAAGCCCAAAATCAGCGCTGTGCGCGATGCGGTCGACGGAATGAGAGCTTTACTGCCAGCGGCAACGGAGATCGAGATCGTTGGAGTGGGAGTTGAGAGCGGAGTAAATCACACGCCTTTGAGTTGCGAAGAATCTATGCGCGGAGCGCGGCGGCGTGCCGAATCGCTTCATAAAATTGCGAAGGATGAGAGAAAAAACTGGAATTATTTTGTCGGGCTTGAGGGCGGGCTGGATTCGGTTTTAGAAAATGGCGAGCGGCGGGTGTTTTTGGAGAGTTGGGCGTTTGTGAGCGATGGGACGCGCGGACACTTTGGAAGATCTGGCGCGGTCGAATTGCCGGATGCGCTTGCTGAAGAGGTGTTCATGGGCGGCACGGACTTGTCAGTAGCCATCGACAAATTTGTGGGTGAAGCGGGAATTCGCGATGCGCAGGGTGCATGGGGAGTATTGAGCGCTAATCAGATTACGCGGCAAGAAGCCTTTCGCGTTGCGCTGATCGCGGCATTCGCGCCGTTTTTCAACGAAAAAACTTATCGCACCGCCACAGCCGCAACGCAGGCGCGATAAAATACATTAAGTAACGCAGCCTGAATCAAAAGGAGCAAGAGTGGATATCGTCAAAGGAAATATGGGTTGGATCGAAGTGGTGGTCGGACCTATGTTCTCGGGGAAAAGTGAAGAACTGATTCGTCGGTTGCGCCGCGCCGAAATTGCGCGGCAAAGAGTGCAAATTTTCAAGCCCGCGATTGATGCTCGATACGCGGCGAATGAGATCGTGTCGCATTCAGGATTGGGAATTACCTCGGACACCGTTACTAAGGCTTCCGAAATTTTGGAAAAGATTCAGCCAAGAACGGAAGTCGTCGGAATTGACGAAGCGCAATTTTTGGGCGAGGAAGTTCTGGACGTCTGCACCAAACTCGCGAATCTCGGCAAGCGCGTGATCGTAGCCGGCCTGGATACGGACTATCGCGGGCGGCCGTTCGAACCGATGCCGCGGCTGCTGGCGATTGCGGAAGAGATCACCAAGTTGCTGGCCATTTGTGTGCGGTGCGGCAATCCCGCGGTTCACACGCAAAGGTTGGTCGAAAGCGAGGAACTCATCGTCGTCGGAGCAAGTGGTGCGTACGAGGCGCGTTGCAGACGTTGCTTCGAGCCAAATCCGGCGCAAGTGAAGCACGAAGTGCGACAGCACTTGATGTTTCGTCCACGCGCGGTGAACGATAAGAACGAATAGTGTCTCCTCGTGGTCCAACCTACAATCCTGATTGTTTAGATGAGGAACACTGCATACTTTTATTCGCACGCAGGTGTGTCTACGCCCGCGCTATTCTGAATTAGCTCTAGCAACTACACAATTATCGTGAGGAACCTCCTTGCG
>Ga0207699_10000978_pt1 | contig 13605 bp, 8 predicted proteins | sample LARL51metaG_FD_184344 | JGI IMG/M metagenome (GOLD analysis project Ga0207699, IMG submission 184344) | Corn, switchgrass and miscanthus rhizosphere microbial communities from Kellogg Biological Station, Michigan, USA - LAR L5-1 metaG... | ecosystem: Host-associated > Plants > Roots >...
TGGATCGTCTCCGGCTATGCGCTGTCCTACGGCCTAGCCCTGGTGCCGGGCGGCCGGGCCGGGGACAGGTTCGGGCCGAAGCGGCTCTTCCTGACCGGGCTGACCATCTTCACCCTGGCCAGCGTGGGCTGCGGAATCGCCCAGGACCAGGGCCAGCTCGTCGCCGCGCGGATCGTGCAGGGCCTGGGCGCGGGACTGTTCTTCCCGGCGATCGGCGCGACGATTCAGCACACCTTCACCGGGCCCGCCCGGTCCCGGGCATTTGGCCTGCTGGGCGCCGTGATCGGGGTCTCCACCGCGATCGGGCCGCTGCTTGGCGGCGTGATCATCGCCGCCGCCGGGGCCAGCGACGGGTGGCGTTGGGTGTTCCTGGTCAACCTGTTCGTCGGCGCGGTGGCCATTCCGTTGGCCGCCTGGCGGCTGCCCACCGCGACGGCGCACACCCGGCGGGGCTTTGACCCGGTCGGGCTCGGGCTGCTGACCGGCGGGCTGCTGCTCCTGCTCATCCCGCTGGTGCAGGGGCGGCAGGATGGCTGGCCGGCCTGGACCTGGATCTCGTTCGGCGGCTGCGTGATCGTGTTCGCCGCGCTCGCCGCCTGGGAGCGGCGCGCGGACCGGCACGGCGGCGACCCGCTGCTCAAGCCGGCCCTGCTCCGGCAGACCTCGTTCTCCGCCGGCGCGATCTTCGCCATCGCGTTCTTCGGCGGCTTCAGCAGCATCTTCTTCACGCTGTCGATCCTGTGGCAGGTGGGCCTCGGCCACTCGGCGCTGGCCACCGGCCTGGTGACCGCGTCGTTCTCGGTCGGCGAGCTGATCACGGCGGCCAACAGCGACAAGCTGTCGGCGCGGCTCGGCCGGAGGGTGCTGGTGCTCGGCTGCACGATGGTGCTGACCGGCCTGGGCCTGACGATCGTGGTCATCCACCTCACCGCCCCGGCGATCGACGGCTGGGACCTGGCCGGCCCGCTGCTGCTGGCCGGGCTGGGCACCGGCATGACGATCGCGCCCAACCAGGATTTCGTGCTGGCGACGGTGCCGCGCCAGGAGGCCGGGACGGCGAGCGGGATCCTGGGCACCTCCCAGCGGCTCGGGACCTCCATCGGCATCGCCCTGATCGGCACCGTGCTGTTCGGCAGCCTGCACGTCGTCCCCGGGCCGTCGGCCGTCGCCCGGGCCTTCAGCCACAGCGCGCAGCTCGCGCTGCTGGCCAACCTCGGCCTGATGGCGCTGGCCCTGATCCTGGTCCTCGCGCTCCCCCGCGACATTCCGCCCGGCGCGGGGCGCCCCCGGGGTGAACAAGCCCGGCGGGCGCCGGCCGACGGCGGGAGTTAGCGGAGCCCCGCCGGGATCAGCCCCGGGCGGCGAGGTCCTGCGTGCCGACCACCTTGAGCAGGCGCAGCGCCTCATGCGACGGCGTGCCGGGCGGCGCCGTGTACAGGACCACCCACTGGTCCCGGTCCGGGTCGTGCAGCGCCTCACAGTCGAGGTCGAGCCAGCCGACAACGGGATGGCGGAGGCGTTTGCGGGCCGACCGGCGGGCCTGCACGTCCCGCGCGGCCCAGAGGTCACCGAACCCGGCGCTGGCGGCCAGGAGCCGGTCGACGAGCCGGCGGACGCCGACGTCGCCCGCCAGGTCACCCCGCCCGGCGACGGACCGACCGGCGTGTTCCTCAGCGAGAACGGCGGCACCCACCCGTGGTGAGCCTCAGCCCCGGCCGATGAACGGCATCGCCGTGGCGGTGATGGTCAGGAACTGCACGTTGGCGTCCAGCGGCAGCGACGCCATGTACAGCACCGCGCCGGCGACGTGCTCGGCGTCGAAGGTGGGCTCGGGAACCACGGAGCCGTCGGCCTGCAGCGCGCCGCGGCTGATGCCCTCGGTCATGTCGGTGGCCGCGTTGCCGATGTCGATCTGGCCGCAGGCGATGCCGAACCGGCGGCCGTCGAGCGAGAGGGACTTGGTCAGGCCGGTCAGCGCGTGCTTGGTGGCGGTGTAGGCGACGCTGCCGGGCCGGGGGGTGTGCGCGGACACCGAGCCGTTGTTGATGATCCGGCCGCCGCCGGGGGCCTGGGCTTTCATCATCCGCACCGCGTGCTGGGCGCACAGGAAGGCGCCGGTGAGGTTGGTGTCCACCACCCGCCGCCAGTCGGCCCAGGAGATCTCGTCCACCGCGCCCGCCGGGCCGAATACGCCCGCGTTGTTGACGAGCAGGTCGACCCGCCCCCATCGCCGGTGAACCGCCGCGAACAGCCCGGCCACGGATTCGGGCACGGTGACGTCGGTGGATACCGTCAGCGCCGACCCGGCCTGCCAGGTGCCGGACGCGACGCTCTCCCGCAGGGCGGCCTCGCGGCGGCCCGCCGCCGCGACCCGCCACCCGGCCGACAGCAAGGCCCGGGCGATGCACCGGCCGAGTCCCGACCCCGCCCCGGTCACCACGGCCACACCGGTGGTTGCCATTTCGTGTCCTCTCCGACCGGTGCCGTCCGGCCGCTTCGATCATGGGGGTAGTGGGCCCTCACTGCTAGTGCACGTGCCTGGAAGTTCATGTGGGCCACTTCCGGGCTCCTCGCCGGGTGGCGAGCGACTCCCGGCCAGCCAAATTGGGCCTGGCCTGGGCGGGCCGGTGCCGGCCAGGGGACCCGCGGGCGCCGCGGTGATGGGCGCGGCGGCGTGGGTCACGTCGCGAGGGGGCGACACCGGGCAGGTGCGCCCCGGCGCGGCGGTGCGTGACGCCGGCTGGAACGACCGGCGTGATCCCGCCGCCCACACGGCCGGCGATGTTGGCCGCCGCGGTGAGGTCGCGGTGGCCGGTGAACTGGCAGGCCGGGCAGGCCAGCACCCGCCCGGCAGGTTTGGAGATCCGGGTCCGGCAGGCGGGGCAGGTCGAGGAGGTGCCCCGCTCATCGACCAGGGTCAGGCTGATCCCGGCCAGCTCGGCCTTGTCTTTCAGGACGGTGATCAGGTGGCCTATGCGCCAGTCGCGGGTGCGCTGGTTATGCCGCCGCCCGGCCTGGATGCTGAGCACTCCGCGGGGGTCACCGACGGCCAGAGTACCGATCCGGCGGGCGACGGCCCAGGCGATGACGGTTTTGGCGGCTTCGTGCTGGGCCTGGCGGACCCGCCGCCGGTGCCGCGCCTCGGCCAGCCGCTGGCGGCGCCGGTAGTGCCGCCAGCGCCGCGAGCCCTTCTGCCCCGGTTTGGGGGCGCGGCGGCCGACCGCACGGGCGCGGGCCTTGGTGTCGGCCAGGTGCATCCGGTGCTCGGCGCGGATCGCCCGCCCCGACACCAGCAGTCCCTCGCCGCGGGGCCCGGCCATCGCATAGGGGTGGATGATCCCCAGATCCACCCCCGCCACCCGGCCCGGGTCCGGCTCCAGGCCATCGGGATAGCAGGCGACCGACACTTCGGCGGTCACATCCACCCACAGCCGCCCGGCGTCATAGACCAGCGTGACCGACCGGACCTGCTCTTGGGAGTAGGGCGGGTCCCGGTCCAACCGCACCCACAGCGGCGGCCGACCCCGAGCGACCGGGATCCGCAGCCTCCGGCTGGTGAGCGTGAACGTGCCGTGGTACCAGCGCAGGGGCATCAGCGCTCGCCGTCGCCGCGGGAACCGTGCCCGCCGATCACCGTCACGACGGCGTTGGGCGGCGGCGAACCAGCCGTCGGAGTAGCGGCGCAGTACCGACCGCGCGCCCGTAGTGTCTAATTCCCCGAAGCAGCCCGGCCCGGAAGCGGCCAGTTCCCGGCACAGTGCCTGATAGGAGACCAGCGGCCGGTTCTGCCGGGCCCGCCGCCAGGCGTTCAGTTCCAGCACGCACGCCCACACATCACCCGCCGAGACCAGCAGCCCCAGCAGCCGTCGTTGCTGGGCCCGAGTGACACACAGGCCAGCTCGGGCGGTGCGATACACCACCCGCAGCGACCCGGGATCACGGTCTCTGGGCATGCAGCCAGCCCACCAGTGGTCACCGACAAAACCAGCCCCAACACGCCCAGAACGAATATGTAGGCGTACTTCCAACCACGACCACTAGTGTTACCCGTTGCTACCGTCCGGGCTGGTTCCCCTGGACCCGCTGGGGGATGCTCTTTTCTGATGTGTCCATAACACTCAGGTGGCACGCGTGACCGAAAAAGACATCGATGCCGCCGGCGCAGCTGACCCGGGCGGCGTGGACGCGTGCGCGGACGCCCCGGCCGGGGTGGCGGGCGACACCGGAGCGGTGCCCGGCGACCTGGCCGGCCGGCTCGGGCGGGTCGAGGCGCAGCTCGCCGAGTTCCACCGGCGCTCGGCCCACCGGGAGCTGGTCATCGACCGGCTGCACGAGGAGAACCAGCAGCTCCGGGGCGGAATCGCCCGGCTCATCCTGGAGCCGGTGGTCGCCGACCTCATCCGGCTGGACGACCAGCTCACCCGCGAGGTCCGCCGGCTTGAGTCCGATGGCCAGGACCCGCGGCTGCTCTGGTCGTTCGCCGAGGACGTCCGGCAGATCCTGGACCGGTGCGGCATCGACGTCTTCTCGGCCGAGCCGGGCGATCCCTTCGACCGCGACCGGCACCGTCCGCTGGCGGTGGTGCCGTGCCAGGACGAGTCCCGGCACAACACGGTGGCCGAGGTCGTCGCCGCCGGGTTCGCCGAGCGCGAGACCGGCCGGGTACGGCGCCCGGTGCAGGCGCGCTTCTACCAGTACAGCCCCGGATCACAGTGAGGTGACATGGCAACCTACGGCATCGACCTCGGCACGACGAACTCCTGCATCGCCTACGTCGACGACACGGGGCGCCCGGTGGTGCTGAAGAGCGCGGTGGGAGAGGACACGACGCCCTCGGTCGTCTACTTCGAATCGCCGGAGAACGTGGTCGTGGGCCGGCAGGCCAAGGACTCCGCCGTGCTCGCCCCGGACCTGGTCGCCGAGCTGGTCAAGCGGCAGATGGGCCAGGACGTGCGCTACACCTTCCACGGGCAGGCGCACACACCCGAGTCGATCTCCGCGCTGATCCTGCGCGAGCTGGCGCGCGCCGCGCAGGAGCAGACCGGCGAGGAGGTCCGCGACGTGGTCATCACCGTGCCGGCCTACTTCGGCGTGCTGGAGCGCGACGCCACCCACAAGGCCGGGGAGATCGCCGGGCTGAACGTGCTCGACGTCCTCGCCGAGCCGGTGGCCGCCGCGCTGGAGTACCAGGCGCTCGGGGAGCACACCGGCGTGCGGCACATCTTCGTCTACGACCTCGGCGGCGGGACGTTCGACACCACGGTGATCCGCCTCGAGGGCGACGACATCACCGTCGTCTGCACCGACGGCAACCACCAGCTGGGCGGGGCCGACTGGGACGCCAAGATCATCGACTTCCTGCTGCGCGGCTTCACCGACCAGTACCCGGACCTCGACCCGAGCGGCGACGAGCAGTTCATGCAGGACCTCGCGACATCGGCCGAGCAGCTCAAGAAGGCGCTCAGCGCCACCCTGGCGCGCAAGCACAACGTGCGGTTCGACGGCCGCGTCGCCCAGCTCGAGCTGACGCGTGAGCAGCTGGAAGAGATCACCTCCGAGCTGCTCGAGCGCACCATGGAGATCACCGAGCGGACGATCGCCACCGCGCGGGAGAAAGGCGTCGAGCACTTCGACGATGTCCTGCTGGTGGGCGGGATGACCATCATGCCGGCGATCACCCAGACGCTCAAGGAGCGGTTCGGGCTGCAGGCGCGCCAGCAGGACCCGCATCTGGCGGTGGCCAAGGGAGCCGCGCTGTTCGCCCTGATGCGCAAGGTCAAGGTGAGCATGCCGGGCGAGGGCGGGTCGGCGCAGGAGGTCGCCGACCAGCTGGGGATCCCGGTCGACCAGGTTGAGGCCATGGCGGCCAGGCACGTGGCGACGGTCGTGCCGCGTGCTTTCGGGCTCAAGGTCATCGACACCGACGACCCGCTGTTCAAGACCGACCGCGCCCGGGCCCGCCGGTACATCGCGCACCTGCTCACGGCGAACACGCCGCTGCCCGCCGACACCGGGCCGGAGACGTTCCGCACGATCGCCGACAACCAGCGCGAGGTCAAGCTGGAGGTCTGGGAGCAGGCCGGATCGGTCGCCTCGGAGGAGCTCGAGCACAACACGCGCATCGGCGAGGGCGTGCTCAGGGACCTGCCGGCCCGCCCGGCCGGGGCACCGTTCCAGGTCGTCTTCCACATGACCGAGACCGGGCTGCTCCAGGTGCACGGCCGGGAGGCCGACTCCGGCAGCGAGGTCCGCTTCGAGATCCAGATCGGCGGTCTCGACGAGGCAGCGGTGCAGGAGGCCGCCAGCGCGGTGGCCCGCTACGAGGTGAGCGGGTAGGTGCCCTGGGATCGCGAGCGGTACCGCCTGGAGGTGCTGGAGCCGGCCCGGCAGGCCGGCAACGTTCCCCCGGCGGATCTGTATGCGCGGTACGGCCTGCCCAGCGACATCTCCGACCCCGCCGCGTTCGGCCAGCAGGTCCACGAGGTCCTCGACTACTGGCGTGAGCTGAGGAGCAGCCGGGTCTACGCCCGGCTCGCCGACGCGCTGATCGCGCGGCACGCCGAGCTGGCGCCGGACGGGCCGCTCACGCTGGAGAAGTTCACCCAGCGCCACGCGCAGGCGCACCGCGAGCAGACAGACCAGCTCGCCCGCCTGGCCGACGCCGAGGCCGGCGCGGCGACCCACGTCGGGCCGGCCACGGTGGCGCGGCTGCGCAGCGCGATCGGCCGGTCCGTCACCGACGCGGAGGTCACCGAGGCGCTCCAGCGGGCCGGGGTCCGGGTGGTTGCCGCGTTCCCCGAGCTGCCCGCCGCACCGCACCCGAAGCAGGCCGACCTGGCCCAGCATGTGCGCCAGCTCAGCAAGCGGCTGTCCGCGGAGGTTGTCTTCGGCGATGCCGTCCGCCCTGGCTTCCTCGTGCTGGGCGGGTTCCGGCTCGCCGACTCCAGGCGCCTCGACGAGGCGGCGCTCGACGAGGCGCGCCGTCAGACGGACGCGCTGCCCTACTCCGCCCCGGGCAAGGCGACCACCGAGAACGTCCTGGCCATCCTGCGCGGCGCCGCGCGCACGCCCGGTGATCTGGATGCCCTGCTCCTGTCGGAGGTCGTCGAGTGGCTGCGGCAGTTCGCGGGCCGGGGCTTCGTCCAGCGGGCCATCGCCGGGCAGGCGCGCGAGCTCGGCCTGGTGGAGGACGAGGCCGGGCTGATCGCCGCCGCCATGTTCGCCGGCGGCGCGCTCGAGCCCGCGCGCCAGCAGGTGGAGGAGGAGCTGACCGCGGGCCGGCTGCGCACCGCCCAGCGGCTGGCCGCGGGGCTGCCCGCTGGCGACCCGCTGCGGGAGCGCGTCGCGGCACTGGACGCCCAGGTCACCGCCCTCATCCGCCGCGCCGACGCCGAGCTGGCGCAGGGACGGCGCGAGCTGGCCGCCACCAGGCTGGCCGAGGCGGCCAGGATCGCCGCCGACGACGCCGGCCTGGCCGAACGGCTGGCCGCGCTGCCGCCCCCTCCGCCGCGCAACGCCACCGCCCGGGTGGACGGCGACCACGTGCTGGTCAGCTGGGAGCCCAGCCCGGCCCTCGCGGGCCGCGTCCGCTACCGGGTCAGGCGCGGCCAGGACCGGGCGCCCGTCTCGCCCGCCGAGGGCACGGCGGTGGCCGCGCAGACCGGGCGGAACGACGTCACCGATACCGAGCCGCCGCTCGGCGCCGACCTCATCTACAGCGTCTTCGCCGACCGCGGCGGCGAAGCCTGCTCGCCGCCCGCCGTCACCCAGTCGGTGGTGTTCGCGCCGGACGTCACCGGCATCTCGGTCACCGCCGCCGACACCTCGGTCGCCGTCTCCTGGCGCGCGCATCCCGGCACCGACGCCGTCCTGGTCGTGCGGGGCGAGGGCCGCCCGCCACGCGGCACGGACGACGGGACGGCGGTCGAGGCGTCGCTCGCCGGTTTCACCGACGCCGGGCTGCGCACGGGAACCGAGTACTTCTACCGGATAGCGGCGTCGTACCGGGCGCCGGGCGGGCAGCGCCGCCAGTCGGCCGGGATCGTGGTGCCGGTGGTGCCCGAGCCTCAGCCGCAGGCGGTCACCGACCTGGACGTGGCCGTGCTGGACGACGGCATGCCCCTGGTCGTGGCCAGCTGGACGCCCCCGCCGCATGGCCAGGTGCGGCTGGCGATGAGCGATGAGCCGCCGGCCTGGCCGGAAGGCGCCCGCATCACGCGGGAGGACGTGGCCGGGCTCAGTGAGATCTCCGCGCTGCCGCGGCGCGGCGGCGACGGCCGTGACTCCCTCCAGCTGCGCCTGCCCTCCGGGCGCCACCACCTGGTCGCCCTGACCTGGGGGGCCAGCGCGATCGTGGTGGGCGCGGCCGCGGAGGTCAGCCTGGTCGGGCCCGTCCGCAGCCTGTCCGCCGCCCGGATGCACGACGCGGTGCAGCTGGCCTGGGTGTGGCCCCCCGACGCCACCGACGCGGTGATCCGCTGGCCCGGTGGTGAGCGTCGCTGCTCCCGGCGCGTCTATGACGACGAGGGCGGCGTCACGATCACCGTCGGGCCGGCCGAGACGTCGATCGAGGTCCGCGCGGTCTACCCGCATCCCGGCGAGCGGCTCACCGCACCGGCCGCCCTGGTCCGCGTGGCGGGGCGGGGCGTCGCGGTCAGCTACCGGATCCGCCGCCCGGGCCCGCTGCGCCCCCGGCAGCGGATCGTCGAGCTCACCTCCGAACGGCCCACCCAGCTGCCCCCGCTCGTGCTCGTGCGGACCACCGGCCCGTACGCCCCCGACGACCCGTCCGGAGGCGAGACCGTCGGTCGGATCGAGCCGCAGCCCATCGTGCCCGGCCAGCCGGTGGCGGTCACCGTCGAGCTGCCCAGGGGGCGGGCCTGGCTGGCCTGCTTCGTCGACCCGGGCGCTCCCGCCGCGGACGCGCGGGCCATCCTGCTGTTCCCCCCGCCCGCCGGGGAGATGAGGATCCGGTGATGCCCGCATCCGGCCCGCGCCTGTACTGCCCGTACTGCTACGAGGGCTTCACCGAGCAGGAGATCCGGTTCCGGTGCACCGGCCGGATCAGCCGGGACGGCCGGCACTGCGACCCGGAGATCGACGAGGTGCTGCGCAGCCGCACCGGGTTCAGCGGCGCGCTGCCGCCGGCCTTTGCCGCCAACGGCCGGCTGACCTCGGCCATCTGCCCACGGTGCGGGGCCGAGAGCACGACCAGGGTCTGCCCCGCCTGCCACAGCCAGCTGCCCGTGCACTTCGGGAAGGTCCGCAGCCGCCTGATCGTGCTGGCCGGCGCGAAGGAGTCCGGCAAGACCGTCTTCATGACCGTGCTCGTGCACGAGCTGATGCACCAGCTCGGGGAGCAGCTCAGGTCGGCAATCAGCGGCGCCGACGACAGCACCCGCCACCGGTTCGCCAGCGAGTACGAGAAACCGCTCTACCGCGAGTCGCAGCTGCTGGCCCCGACCACGACGGCGGGGATGCGCAACCGGGTGCCGCTGGTGTTCCGTTTCACCACCGCCGGCCGCGGCCTGTTCGGCCTGGACGGCCGGGTGGGCCGGAGCTGGCCGGGCCGGGGCCGGCCGCAGCACACGCTGCTCTCGTTCTTCGACCCGGCGGGCGAGGACCTGCGGTCTCAGCAGTCCGTGGAGCAGAACGTCCGGTACCTCGCCGCCGCCGACGGCATCGTGCTGCTGCTGGACCCGCTCCAGATGCGCGGGGCACGGCAGCTGGCCGCCCCGGGCAGCCGGCTGCCGACGCCGGGCACCACCGACGACGACCCCGCCACCGTGCTGGAGAACATCACCGATCTCGTTCTGGCCACGGGGGGGAAGAAGCCGGACGAGCTGATCAGCAAGCCGCTCGCCATCGTGTTCTCCAAGATGGATGTGCTCCGGCACGACCTGCCGGAGACCAGCCCGCTGCGGCGCCCCCCGGTCCAGGCGCCGTACTTCGACGAGCGGGACGGCCAGCAGGTGCACACCGAGATCCAGCGGCTGCTGGCCCGGTGGGAGGGGTCCCGGATCGACCAGATCGCCCAGCTGCACTACCGCAACTACCGCTATTTCGGGGTGTCCGCGCTGGGGGAGACGCCCACGCACGACAACCGCGTGTCGGCCCGGGGCATCCGCCCCTACCGGGTCGCCGACCCCTTCATGTGGACCCTCGCGCAGCTTGGCGCCATTCCGGTGAAGCGGGGCTGACGTGGCGTTCCAGCAGCTGTACTACACCTCCTGCGAAAACGGCCTGGGCGGGTACGGCGGGTACCAGTTCAATGCCATCACGCCCGGCGTCTCGGCGGCCGTCATGCGCGAGGTGGAGGACCGCACTGTGTACGAGCCGCCGGCCTGGCTGCTGGCCGACCCCTGCCCGGACGAGCCCGAGGCCTACCCGATCGCGTTCTCACACGGAACGAGCGAGGCGACCGGCGCGGCCATCACCGCGCGGGTGGTGTTCACCGGGACCGACTATTCGGGCCGCCCGGGCAACTATTTCGTGCACGCCCTCGTCACCGGCACGCCGGAGCAGGACTTCGGTCAACTGCTGCCGGTCGAGCTGTGGGGCGCGGAACTGTGGCGGGCCAGCCCGGCCGACGGCACCGACCTGCCGGAGCTGCCCGGCCCGCCGCCGCGTGGCGCCATCGACCGCCCGGGCGTCCAGGCTTTCCTCGACGCCCGCGGGGCTGACGGCGTTCTCCCCGAGTTGCTGACGGCGGTCGGCCGGGCGATGGCCGGGGACCGGCCGGTCCTGGTGGCGAGCCACGACGTGAGCGAGAACATCTGGTGGATCGCCGCCGTCTCCTACCTCCTGGGCGAGCACCTCGGGCGCCGGATGACGTTCACCACCTACAGCCACCGGCCCGGTTACTCCCGGTACCACCTGACCGGAATCCTGCCGGAGACGCTGCCGCCCAGCGCCGACGCGAGCTTCCAGCTGTTCGATCTGGCCACCGGGCAGACGCCGGGCGGCGATGTCCACCCGCTGGCCGCCATCCTCGCCGGGGCCGGCGTGATGGCCGCCCCCGGGCTCTGGCGGCAGGCGATGGTGCTCGCGTCGGGGGCGGAGGAGAGCCTCGACGACTGGCTTCCTCCCGTCGCGGCGGCGGCCGGGCTGCTCGGCCAGGGGCTGTCCCCGGCCGAGACGGACGCGGTCGCCGGCTGGCTGCTCGGCGCGGCCGCCTGGATGCCGGCGCAGCTCGCCGACGCGGTCCTCGGCGTTGCCCTCGCCCAGCCGGACGGGACGCTCACCGACCAGCGGCTGCTCGACCTGCTCGACCTGGCCTGGCGGCTGCCCGCCCCGGCCCGGGTGGAGCGGCTGGAGCTCCTGCTGGCCGAGCGGGCCATCACGCATCTCGCCCACGGTGAGGCGGCCGTGCCGGTCCGGCTCACCAGCGCGGCCGCCGAGGCCGCGCAGGCCCGGGCGGCCGAGGTCCTGCGGGTGGCTACGCCAGCCACGGCGCTGGCGGTGCTGGAGTGGGCCGCGGCCTCGGAGGTGGTGCTCCCCGACGCCGAACTCGAAACATACGGCCGGACGCGCCTCGACCCGGCCACGCCGGAGCCCGAGCTGTCGGGGATCGTAGGCAGGAGCCCGGCGGTGCGGCGGGGGCTGATCGACCGGCTGGCCGATGAGTCACCGGAGGTGGCCGAGGCGGTGCTGGCCGGCCCGGCCGGCACCCACATCCGGCGGAGCGACCTGGCCGCCTACCCGGTACTGACCGAGCTGTGGCTGCTCGAGTCCGCGACCCGCGGCGGCCTGGCGCCGCTGACCGCCTTCGATGAGATCGCCGACGTCCGGGCCCAGGCGCAGCGCTCACCGCGCGTCGATGCGGCACTCCTGCGCCGCCTGTGGCCGGGCGAATGCCCGCCGGAGCAGATCGCGGAGCTGCTGGGCGCCGTGACCGGAGAGGAGCCCGCGCCGGGCGTGCTGGACTGGTTCGCCGCCGAGATCGGTGCCGTCGCCGCCAGCGGCGCGATGAACGATGGCTCGCTGGAGCTGGCGCGGGCGCTCGCCGGCCATTGGGTGCTGGGGATGCTGCCCGAAGGGGACGCGCGGATCATGCGGAACGCAGCCCGGGTGGAGCCGCTGCTGCGACGGGCGTCCTCGGCCACGCCGCCGGGAGACGCGGACGTCTTCGCCGAGCTGTTCGCCGCGTACCTGGACGTGGACGACGACACCCGCGGCCTCCTGGACCGTCACCTCCCCCCGCTGCTCGGCGAGACCGAGCCGCTCGGCCCCGCGCTGCGCGACTGCCCCGACGGCGTGACGGCGGCCCTCGGCCGCGAGCTCGAGGCCAGGCTGACGCCGGTGCCCGCCGACGTCGCGCTGGCCAGGAGGGTCTTCGTGGCGCTGGCCGACCCGGATGTGTTCGCCCAGCCCGCGGTCACCGAGCGGCTGACGGCGGCCTTCGACCGGGTACGCGAGTGGCGCCGCCGCGACCTCGGCACCCTGGCCCGCGCGCTGGCGGACGACGAGGAGATGGCGCAGCTGTTCCAGGCGTGGCGGGAGGAGCAGCGCAGCGGGCTGGCCCGCAGGCTCTTCGGCGGGGGCGCGGGGCGCCCGGCGCCCGCTCCCGGGACGGGGCAGGGGGAAGCCTGACCCATGTGGCTCGGCATGGCCCTCGCGCTCTTCTACCTGATCTACCTGGTCATCGTCGTGCCGGCCGCCGCGCTGGCCGCCGCCGTCACCTACGGCCTCGGGGTGCCGGTCAGGTACTTCATGGCCCTGGGCCGGGTGCTGGTCGTCCGCCCGCCCGGGCTGCCTGCGCCCCGGCGCCCGCCCCCGCTGCCCGCCGGCGCCGATCCCGCGGTGCTCCAGTACTTCTCCGGCCCGGCCCGGGCCGACGCCGAGCAGGTGCTGCAGGCCGCATACGACGACAGCCGCATGTTCTGGAACGCCGGCGCCGCCCGGATCCGGTCGTTCTTCCGCAGCGACAGGCCCTGGATCACGCGGCCACTCGGCGTCGGCGGCGCGGCCGGGATGGCCGTGGGCACCGCCTTCGGGGCGGTGGTCGCGGGCGGCTGCGCCCTCATCCAGCTGGTGGCCGTCGTCGTGTCGGCCGCGCTGGTGCGGGCGGCCGGCGCCACGCTGCGCGGCGCCGACTCCGCCCTGCTCCGGGTCAAGAACATCAGGATGGTCTGCCCGGCCTGCTCCGAGCGGGTGCCCTACCCCGGGTACGTGTGCCCGGACGCCGGCTGCGCGCGCCGTCACCGCGACGTGCGGCCGGGCCGGTTCGGCATCGGCCGGCGCCGCTGCCAGTGCGGCACGCGGATGAGCACCCTGCTGCTGTTCGGCTCGTCGCGGATGGCCGCCTTCTGCCCGCACTGCGGCCACCCGCTGGAGCACCGCCCGGGCGAGGCGCCGGAAATCGTCCTGCCGTTCTTCGGTGCCACCGGCGCCGGCAAGACCCGGCTGCTGTTCAGCATCGTCACCCAGCTCCAGGTGTGGACCAGGGAGGGGCAGCTCACCGCCGAGTTCGCCGACTCCGTCACCACCCGCGAGCTCGACGCCGCCGAGCGCGTCCTGCGCTCCGGCAGCGCCACCGCCAAGACCCCCGTCCAGCTCCCCCGCGCGCATGTCATCCGCGTCAGCTCCGGGAAGGGAATCCGGATC
>Ga0207699_10000979_pt1 | contig 13586 bp, 13 predicted proteins | sample LARL51metaG_FD_184344 | JGI IMG/M metagenome (GOLD analysis project Ga0207699, IMG submission 184344) | Corn, switchgrass and miscanthus rhizosphere microbial communities from Kellogg Biological Station, Michigan, USA - LAR L5-1 metaG... | ecosystem: Host-associated > Plants > Roots >...
ATCACCGTCAGCCCCGCGCCGCGCGGCGGCGACTGGATCTTGCCGAACCGGAACACGATGCCCTGCTCGAACTGCTGCACCACCTTCAGTGAACGGCCAACCACGACCGCTCCCAGAACGACAAGCACCACCAAAATGATCAAGATGGCGGCAATCACCGCTAACAACCCCTTCTCCGGAAGCACACGCCTGCTTTACAGGGCGCTGGGTCTGACCGACTTACGCCAGCCCTCGTTCTACTATCACGGGTAGGACTCATCAGATGTTCACGCCACCGGTGACTAGTGGGCCGGATGTCGTCGCTTCTGTCCGGAGTGCGCCCTTCACTGCTGGTTCCCCCATGGTCGGCCGGCGGCGTCGCGATCGGCGTGGACAAGCTTGCCGTGACGCGACTCGTCCCCGAAGGTGAGGCTGGGCCCTTTCATCCTGGGGTGGCGGGATCTTCCACCGCTGTCAGGAACGCCGCTATGGCATCGGCGACGGCATCTGGGGCGCGCCTGGGCAGGTGATGACCTGCGCCTGGTACGAGCTGCAAGCGAGCGTCCGGCAGAGCGCGGGCGAGCCGGCGGCCGGTATCGACGGGAACCAGGGCGTCCTGGGGGTCGGCGAGCAAGAGCACCGGCCGCTGGACGGACGGGATGGCGCGCTCCAGCTCGCCCAGTTCGCGCAGAAGGGCGCGTTGCTCGGTCAGGAACGTGCGCCACAGCGGGGTGTGCTGGCGGCCCGCTTCGCCCCAGACTTGCCAGTTGACGTGCTCGTCCGGGCGCGGCGGGCGGCCGCGCCGCCAGCGTATCTGGGCCAGCCGGGCACGGGCGATCCATGGCGTCAGCCGCCACGCCACCAGCGCGCACAGCGGCCCCACCAGAGGTGCGGCCAGCAGCCTGTCCCAGCGGTTCACGCATCCGGGGCCGACGCTGGCGAGCAGAACCACCGCCTCCACCCGGTGCGGAGCCAAGCTCGCCGCCGACAATGCCACCCCGCCGCCGTAGGAGTGCCCCACCAGTACCGCTCGCTCGATGCCGCGCGAGTCCAGGTCATCGAGCACGGCTTGCGCGTTCGCGGCGAACCCGCCGGCCCGAAGCCGGCTGGAGCCGTATCCTGGCCGGTCAGGCGCGACGGCATGAAGCTGTGCTGGCAGCCGCCCGGCCACCTGCAGCCAGTCAGCGGCCGAGCCCGGCTGCCCGTGCAACAGCACCAGCTCGTGGACACCCAGCTTGGCTGGCAAATAGGTGGTTTCGGCGTGAGCGGCCAGGAGGAGGAGGTGTTCACCGGGCGGCGTGCCCGGCCGGTTTATCTCCGTGGGCGGCTGACGCCCCGACGTCGGTGGTCCGCCGGATCGGCCGACCGACATGCTTGGGGATGACATGGTTCGCATCGAGCCGACGTTGTGCCGTGCGCGGCGCAGCCAGAGGAGAACCAGCCATCCGGCGAACGCAACCAGCCAGAAACTGGCGAGGCGGTAAAGCAGCACCGCGGCCAGTGCCTGGCTGGCGCGCAGCCCGGTGGCGATCAGGGCGAGGCTGAGGGTTCCTTCGGCGACTCCGAGGCCGCCGGGTGTGATGTTGAGGCTTTGCGCGGCGATTCCCGAGCCGTAGACCAGCAGCAGATCGTGCCAGGGCACAGCGGCGCCGGTGGCGCGGATGCTCACAGCAAGGACCGCTGCATCGGCGAGCCAGTTGGTCAGGGCGAGGCCGGTCACCGTCATCCAGCCCGACGGGGGAAGCTGGAGCGAGCCCAGCCGCTCAGCCCAGGCCCGGATCATCTGACGGGGATCGTCGACGTCCCGGCGCAGCACCCTGGACCCGTGCCGTAGCGTCCATGCGGCGGGCCGTTCGAGCGCGCCGCGCAGCCGCGGCCGGCGCGTGGCTGCGCCGACCATAACCAGGGTCCCTGCGGCGAGCACGCCGCTGGGAACGGCGGCCGCTGCGACCAGGGTTTTCCCGGACGCCAGCCCGCCGCCGACCACGACAAGGGCCGCGGCGGCCGAGGAGGCCACCCCACTCGCCATCAGTGACCAGCCGGCCAGCGGGGCATCCGCGCCCTGCCGGGTCAAGCGGCGGAAGATGAAGCCCGTAGCCAGCCCAGGTCCGGCCAGCGGAACCGAGACCGACATCGCGTTGGCTGCATATGCGGTGGCAAGCATCGGCCGGACACCGACGCTGGCGCCGCCGGCAGCGAGCAGTCGGCGCAGCATAACCGCGAAGGCGGCCATGGACGCCGATTCCAGCACGATGGCGGCTGGGATACAAAGCCAGCGCAGATGACTCAGTACCGCGAATGATGCGGTGAGCCCGGCCCGCTGAGTCACCCCTCCGGCCGCCAGCGCCGCCACAGCAAAGGCGACGGCCGCGGCGCGGGCCATGCGCTTACCGGCTCGGCGCTGAGGTGCTCTCGCGGCGCCTGGGGCGGCGGCGGTACCGGCGCAGCACGGTGGTGCCGGCCGGCGCCAGGTCCGCCGGGCGCCGGCTGATTCGGATCTGGTGACTGTCATGACTGCCTGTCTCCGGCCACAGGGCCCCATTGAGCACTCGCATGAGGCGAGTGCTGCCGGCGGGGCTACCGCGGCAGTGGAGGTGCGGAACCCTGGCGTAGCCGTGGGCTCTCTGCACCGGGTCAGCTCACGGTCTCAGTAGCCGAGGCCACCGCCGGTCGGGGCGGCCGGGGCCGTTCCCGCAGACGACGTGGTAAGTGGGGTAAGGCTGGGGGTGGCCACGAAGAAATTCTGGACGCCCTGGCCAGTTACCTGGCCGGCATGGTCGCCAGCGAAGGTGTACAGCGGGTGGCCGTTGTAGGTGATCTGGTGGCCGTTGACGTCGTTGAGCACGCTGAGCTTGCCGTTCGCTCCGGCTGCGGTGGGCGCGGCCGAGGTCAGCGGCGGCCACAGACGGGCCAGGCTTCCCGTGACAAACGACCTCGCCGCCGTGTCGGGCCGGTAGAAGTACAAGGGCAGGCCATGGGCGTTGACCAGGATGGTCTCGCTCGTGCCCGCGACATTAGCCGGCGCGGTGCGTACCGTGGCCGCCGCGGCGGCCGGCCTGGCGGAGGGTGTGCTGCTGGCGGATGAGCCGCCTGCGGCCACGGCGGTGACCCCACCGACGGCGGCCACGGCGGCGAGGCCGATCCCGGCGATGATGATTCTCGGGTGTCGCATGGTTAGCTCCTGATTGTTTAGCGACCGACTATCTACTAACACGGATAGTAGGACTGCAGAGTTCACCAGGCGGCCGAGTTATCGCGGCGGGACATGACCGATCCGTCCGCAGGCCTATGACCGGGGCTTGCGGGGGATGCTCTCCGGCCCATGGTCATGGCTGGTGGCTGGCCGCGGGGGCGGGTGGGCTCGCGGCTGGGAGGGACGCGGGGGTGCGGGCCGGAAGGGACGAAGGGCTGGCGGCTTGGGCGAGGGCGCGGACCTGGTCGCCGGTGATGGTTTCCTGTTTCAGCAGGGCGGCGGTGAGCTGGGTGAGCGCCTCCCGGTGGCGGGTGAGCAGCTCCCGGGCGCGGGTTTCCGCCTTGATCAGCAGGTCGGCGACTTCCTGGTCGACTAGCCACTGGGTGTGCTCCGAGTAGCCGCGTGGTGCCGCCAGCGCGGGGGGGCCGGGAGGGCCGCCGTAGCTGACCGGTCCGATCTTGTCGCTAAGGCCGTACTCGCGGACCATCTGGTTGGCCAAGGCGGTCGCGGACGCAAGGTCGTCGACGGCGCTGGTGGAGGCCTCGCCGCGGACCAGGCGTTCAGCGGCCCGGCCACCGAGGCGTACGGCAAGGGTGTCGGCCAGGTAGCTTTCCCCGTACAGCCGCCGGTCGTCGGCGGGCAGCATCTCCGTGAGCCCGAGGGCCTGCCCGGCGCCCAGGACGGTGACCCGGCTGACCGGGTCGGCGTGCGGGGACAAGGCGGCGACTAGGGCGTGCCCGGCCTCGTGGACGGCGACGGTGGCGAGTTCGCCAGGTGCCAGTGGGCTGGTATGACGGGTGCCGAGCAGCACGCGATCGCGGGCGTCGGCGAAGTCGGCCGCGGTGAGTACGGTGCGGCCGGCCCGGACCGCGGTCAGGGCTGCCTCGTTGACCAGGTTGGCCAGGTCGGCGCCGGAGAATCCGGGGGTGGCGGCGGCGACCTGGTCGAAGTCGGCGTCCGGGCCGAGGTTCTTGCCGCGGGCGTGGGAGGCCAGGATGGCCCGCCGTTCGGCCCGGCCGGGCAGCGGGACAATGACCTCGCGGTCGAACCGGCCGGGCCGCCGCAGCGCCGGGTCCAGCGCGTCCGGCCGGTTGGTGGCGGCCAGCACCACGACCCCGCCGGAGGGGTCGAATCCGTCCATCTCGGCCAGCAGCTGGTTGAGGGTCTGCTCCCGCTCGTCGTTACCGGCGAAGCCGCCGTGGTCTCGGCGGGCGCCGAGAGCGTCGATCTCGTCGATGAACACGATCGCCGGTGCGCGGGTGCGGGCCTGCTCGAACAGGTCCCGGACCCGGGCCGCCCCGACGCCGACGAACATCTCGACGAAGGCCGAGCCCGAGACGGAAAAGAAGGGGACATGGGCTTCGCCGGCGACCGCGCGGGCGAGCAGGGTCTTGCCGGTGCCGGGCGGCCCGGCCATCAGCACGCCGCGCGGCCGCGCGCTCCGGCCCGGTGGTAGCGGCCGGGGTCGCGCAAGTAGTCGACGACCTCGCTGACCTCGGTCTTGACCGCGGGGTAGCCGGCCACGTCGGTGAACCGGGTGGTCGGCCGCTCGGCGTCGATGACCCGCGCCTTCGCCTTGGCCAGCCCGCTGAGGCCACCCGGTCCGCCCAGACTGGTGGACTGCCGGCGGGCGCTGCGGATGCCGAGATAGAGCAGGCCGCCGATCAGCAGCAGCGGCAGCAGCCCGATCAGCGCCGGGGCCAGCGAGGAGGGCATGGCAGCGGTTGCGCTGACCTGGACGTGGTGAGCGGCCAGGTCAGCGGCGAGGCCGTTGCCACCGAGCGCGACCGGGATGGCGGTGGTGAACGGCTGCCCGCCGGTGAGACTGCCGGTCACCTGGCCGGCCGGGCCGATGGTCACCGCGCGGACCGCGCCAGCGCCGACATCGGCCACAAACCGGGAATAACTCAGCGCCATATCTGGCGCTGCGCCGCGCGGCAGCGCCAGCAGGGCCACCAAGCCGGCCATGACAGCCGCCGGGAGCAGCCACCGCCGCCACGGGGCCACGTTCGCCTGGCCTCGCGGGCCATGCTGGGACATGCGCATCACAATGCTCCTTGGAGGTACCCGGGGGCACCAGGGCTGGGGTTGAGCAGTGGGGCCCGCCGGGCCGGGGGTCAGCCGGCCGGCCCGGCGGGGGCTGGTCAGCCTGGGCGGCTGTATTCCGGTGCCCGCCGCTCGGCGGGACGGGGCGCCGCAGCCAGGTTCGCGGCGCGGCTGCGTGCCTGCCAGGCGGCGAGCAGGACGAGCAGGATGATCAGGGTCTCCACGCTGAGCGCGGCGAGGCCCAACGGGCATTGCCAGTTACCGACATCGCCGTGATCGCCCAGGAATCCGCCCGGCAGGGCGCGGGTCAGTATGTAGCCGCCCATCGCCGAGATGGCCACGGCGCCGGCGGCGGCCCACGCCAGCCAGTGCGATCGGGCGATCATCACCCCGCCGACCAGGACCGCGGCGGTGATGATCGCCAAATATCCGATGCCGACCAGCGGGGTCGGGCCCAGCGTGGGCGGCAGGTCGACCACGTGAATCACTGCTAGCGCGCCCAGCGCCAGCGCCCCAGCGGCGCGCGCGACCACATCCGCGCCATGGGTCGGCTGCCGTTGGCCAAGACGAGCAAGAAGCATGATGTCCTCCCGTAGTCCGTTACCGCGGGCCTGGCGCCGCAATGAGCAACGGTAGTCCCACTCTCAACTACTAACACGTGTAGGGGATATAGCGGGTTCGGCGGGACAGGGCCTGCGGGCTGCGACATGCATCACACCGTCCCGGGCGGCATCGGAACCACCCCATGAGTCCGGGTCTGACGCGCAGATCATCGCGATAGTCACCCGGCCGCAGTATCCACCGGGTGGCAGCCCTGCGAAAGATCGCGGCGGGCGGGCGCTTCCGGATGTCCCGCCAAGGCCTGCGGCCCGCGGGCGTAGGGCGGACCCGCACTTGCGGCGGGCGAGGCGGCAACGCGTCCAGCCGAAGCCACTAGGCGGCTATCGCAGAGACGGCCCGCATAGCGGACGAAGGTGACGCCCAGCTGCTCACATATCCGGTTCGAGGAAAGACGAGCACGTCATCACAATGCGGCGGCCAAGTCCGGGGATCCGCCGGCTGGTTACCCACCTGGAGTCGATTACCCAGCTACTGACGATAATGACGCGCCGGGAGCCGTCCGGCCGCGTCTCGCCGTAGTGCAGATCGAGCTGGCAGGCCAGGTCATGCTCAGTGTCCTTGACCTGGAGGCGGCCGACGGCCCGCCATCCAGCCGGGACCCACACCAGCAGCTCTGACCGGAAACTGATCTCCGGGAAGGCCCCGGCATCCAGGAAGTCGGGACCCGCAAGCAGCCGGTCCAGCCCCGGTGACCCGGTACTGACCGCGCTCGCGCGGGCGGCCAACCGCGCTGTTGAATCCTCGACCGGCTCCCTAATCAGCACCCCGCCGGTTAGCGGCAGGCGCCCTCGCACCTGCCAGTCGGCGACCCGCGCGGCAAACGAGGCATATGAGCGCGCCGGATTGACCCGCCAGCAGCCTGCGGCCAACCTTGGTTGCCCACCCGGTAGGAGTTCAATGCCAGGCGTCGTCGTGGTCATGGACATCTCCTTGGCTTGCCGTGTCAGGGTGCGGGCCTGGGCCAGCTACGCCGCGATCGGCTGGCGCCGTGCCCGCCATGCGGCTTCGGCTTTCCCCATCGGGGTGGAGGCCGGGCCATGAGTGAAGGGCCAGATTTCCTCGGCGATGGCGCGCCAGTTGGCGGTGGCGGACAGCTCACCTAGTACCGCGAACAGGCCCAGGTTGATGCGCTGGAGGATCACGTATGACCGCGGGACGCTGATGTAGTCGGCGACCGGGCTGCGCACGTCGAAGAAGCGGCGCACGACGGCCGAGGCGTATTCGCTGGTGATGGTCAGGGGCCCCGGTTCACGGATGGTGTCGTAGAAGACAGCCAGGTGCTCGACGATCGCCTCGGTGCTGAGCGGCGCGCCGGCGCGCAGGAATCCGGCGTTCTCCAGGCTGCGTCGGAATGCTTCGGGGTCGTGCTCGACGCATACGTTGCGGGCCATCTGCAGGAGCGGCTGCAGTTCGGCGGGGGTGAAGTGCTTGACGAGCCCGAAGTCGAGGAAGGTGACCCGGCCGCCGCGCTGGAACAGGTAGTTGCCCGGGTGCGGGTCGCCGTTGAAGGCGCGGACCTCATACAGGCTGCGGAAGACGAACCGGTAGATCGTCTCCGCGGCCAGGTCACGTTCGTGCTGAGGCCAGCTGGCGAGTTCGGCGAAGCGGGCCCCCCCGGCCAGCTCGCTGGTCACCATCCTGCGGGTGGACAGCTCGCTGATGATCCCAGGGACATAGATGGTGGGATGACCGTCGTAGTGGGCGGCCAGGAGGCGCTGGTTGGCAGCCTCGCGGCGGTAGTCAAGTTCCTCCATCACCCGGTCCCGCAGCTCGGTCAGCAGCGCGTCGACGTCCTGGGCCGGCGATGTGATCCGCAGCATCCGGCGGAGCAGCGCGACGTTGCGCAAGTCGGCCGCGATGGTCTCGGCGATGCCTGGGTACTGGACCTTGACGGCGACCGCGCGGCCGTCGAGGGTGACCGCGCGGTGCACCTGCCCGATCGAGGCGGCGGCGATGGGCTGCGGATCCCAGCGCGCGAACGCCCGCTCTGGCGGCACCCCCAGCTCTTGCCTAACGACCTGCGCGGCGAGCTCGCCGCTCATGGGCGGGACGCTGTCCTGCAGACGGGACAGCGTACGGCGGACGCCGGAAGACAGGCCGCCGTCGACGTAGCTGGCCATCTGGCCGATCTTCATCATGACGCCCTTCATGGTCCCCAGGGTGTCGGCGACGTCTTCGGCGGTCTGCAGGGCCAGGTCCTCCCGCAGCAGCTGGCGCTGCTCACCCGCGGCCGCGAACAGCCGTGGCGCGCTGGCCGCATAGCGGGCCCCGCCGCGCATGGCCAGCCGGAGCGTCGCCCGCCCGCGATCCATGCGCAGCCGTCCGCGCCGAGGGAGCAGGGCCATGGTCAGGGCCGCGATCGCGCCGCCGGCCATTACCGTGGCGAGGAGCCTCGTGGCCTTCATGCAGACCGCGCCTTGCGCATCCGCAGGGTGAGCCGCTGCCGCGCTTCAAGCACGCCCGGCTCACCAAGGAACATGGCATCAAGGACGCCGAGCGACTGCCGGATTCCCGCCCGGCGGCCCGGTGACAGCGGCGGAGCGCTATAGCCGTACATCTGCCGCGCCCAATCCGGGAGCACGGCGACGGCGGCGTCGCGGACATCCTGCCAGAACCCGGCGACCTCCCCGTCCAGGCCCGGCGGATCGAGCAGATAGGCCATTGACTCGGCGGCCGCTGGTGTGCAGCGCAGCCCAGGCCGGACCGATGCGATGTACCGTTCGAGGCTCGCGACACTGGCGGGAACCAGCGGCCGGGGCACGCCGGCAAGCTCGGCCGCGACCATCATCTCCGCGACGTAGCGATCGCTGTCCACAGCCGACAGCGGCGTCCCGAACGCCCAGCCGGCAGCCAGGCTGGACTGGACCAGGGCCACATGCACCCACAGGAGCAGAGCCGGGTCGCCCGCCGCGTACGGGCGGCCGGTGACCTTATCGACGCCGCGGACATGATCGTGGATACGCCGGACCCGGGCCGCGGCCCGCTCGGCCACCGCCCGCTCGCCGAAGGTGATTGTGGCCAGGTACGCCGAGGTGGCGGCGAGCCTGCCGACCGGATCCCGGCGCCAGCCGCTGTGCTGATCGACACCAGCCATCGCCAGCGGATGCAGCGCCTGCATCAGCAGGGACCGCAATCCCGCTACCGGCGAGGCCAGGTCACTGCTCACCTGCCACGCGATGCTGGCAGGCCCGAAGAGCCCATCGTCTGTGGCATTCTCCGGCACGCCGGATACATATGCGGCCGCCGAGCGCTCAATCAGGCCGGTCGCGGCATCAGGCAGATCCGCTGTCACCGTGGCACTCCTGACCCGCGGCCGGGCACCCTGGACGTGGGGTGCTGACGGACGATGACAGCAGTGGATGTCGCGCCAGCCAAACGAACCAGCTCCTCAGGTTTCGCGGCGGCCCGGCCACCGTCGCCCACTGTCCAGCTGAGCATGCCGGACTTATCCGGCGATCCTCAGCAAACTCATCTACTAACACGAATAGGAGATAGCGGCTGTTCATTGCCGACAGCTGACGGTCGGGTGCGCGATGGCAGTGGTGATCGCGCGGCGCTGAATCAGGGCGCGAAGGGCTGCTCTAGCTGTACTGCTAGCCAGCGGAAGGGGTCCCCCGCCGGTGCTCCGCCAGGATCGCCAGCCTTTGCAAGGTGGCTTCCGGCGGCTCTCCCGTCGCCTCGTGCAGCTCGCGCAGTAGCAGCTCGGAGACCAAGTGCATGCCGGCCATGAAGTTACCCAGGCCGTCCGCGTCGTGCGGAGTGAGCGCTGCCAGGGCCCACGCTTCCAGCTCGGGCGAGTCCAGGCTCGCGGCGAGGAGCCCGATCGCCAGCTGCATGGCCGTGGCCACAGTGTCGCCGGGCGCGGTCTCGCCGGGCGCGGTCTCGCCCCGGGCGGTGCCTGGTGCGCGCCGGGCGTTCCCGCGGTCCCGGTGGCGGCGTGGCCGCCAGCGATGGCCTGGGGCCGGGGTGCCCATCGTGTCGTCCTGCCGGTCGGCGGGCGGGCCGGGCTGGCCGCGCTGGCGATGGATCCTCATACCTGGCAACACGAGGCTGGCCGGGAGGTTGTTCACCGCCGGCCGGCGGGCTGGCGCTGCTGGCGGCGCGAAACTCGACCCGGCTGGCTGACAACGGAGTGCCGGTCGCACCGGGTGCTAGGCGGCTGGAAGCCGTCCGAGCGCGAGCGCGAGCACGGCTGGGGCCAGGGCCAGCACCACCGGGGTCAGGGCAAGCGCCGCGGCGATGGTGCGAAGCAGCTGCCGGCGCGCACGGCCCAGCGGCTCGGCCGGGACCAGCAGCCGGTGGATCCGCCGCACCGAGTCGGTGGCAGCCGCGGCGAGGGCCGGGGAGGGGCTGGCAGCGGTGGCCAGGATGACCAGGGCGGTGGCGAGCAGCCGCGGATCGCGGGCCCGCGCCGCCGCATCGTCGGCGTGCAACTCCACCAGCCGCGCGACCTGCTCATCGGCGTCCCGCATGAGCGGCAGGAACGGGAGCACCAGGCGGCCGATCCGCGCCAGGGCGAGCAGCCGGTGATGGCGGCCGGCCAGGTGCGCACGCTCGTGCGCCAAGACCGCATCCAGCTGGCCGGGATCGAGCGCCTGCAGCGCGCCGGTGGTCAAGATCACCGTCGGGTGCCGGCCGGCGACGCAGTAGGCATGTGGCTGCGCGTGCTCCACCAGCACGGCCCCCAGGGCTGGCTCGGGCTGGCCGACCAGCCGCGCGGTCTGCGCGTGCCGCCGCGCCTGCCGCCCCGCGGCGCGCAGGTGAGTCATCGCGGTGAGCGCGGTCCTGGCCGCCACGGCGCCTGCCAGGGCGAGGCCGAGCCCGGCGACGGTGGCGCCGCCCGGTGTGCCGTAGGTGGCGCGAAGCCGCTGCACGCAGGCCCCAATGAGGTGGCTCAGCCCTCCGCCGAGAGCGGTCCCATGGACCGCCAGCGTCAGGCCGGCCAGCCCCAGCGCGGCCACGACCGACCAGCCGGCAGCCAGGTAGGTGAGGATGGCCAGCAGCGGCGCCCGGTCCGGCCACCTGGCCCGGCCCAGCATCCGCGAGCCAAGCGTGCCGACGCAGGCCGCGTACCCGACCAGCACCGCCGCGACGGTCACCGGGCCGGCCCGGCCTCAGGCTCGCCGAGCGCCTGGTCGAGCGCCTCGCGCAGCAGCGCAGCGTCATGCGGACTCATCTGGAGCGCGAAATGCGCGAGCGCCGTGCGCCGGTCCGCGCTGGTGGCCAGCGCGTCGTTCATCAGCGCGGCAGTGTAACCGGACCGGGAGCCTGTGGGCTCGTAGCGCCAGGCCCGGCCGTCCCGCTCGCGCCGCAGCCACCCCTTGCGGTACAGGTTGTCCATCACCGTCATCACGGTGGTGTAAGCCAGGGCCCGGTCCTCACGCAGATCCTCGACCATCTCGCGGACCAGCGTGGGCTGGCCCCGCTCCCACAACCGGTCCATGATCACGGCTTCCAGCTCACCGAATCGTCGCATCCCTCACTCCCGGACATGGCCAGGCCGACGGCGTGCGCCGTCATCTACTATCACGCATAGACTAAGCCAGCGGTTCAGGCGTATGCCAAATTTCGCCTGCCCAGCCTTCGCGCCGGTTGGGTCGCGCGAGCCGCATCGGCGGGCCGTCTAGCGCTTATGCCTGTTCAAGACCGGCCCGCTGGTCTCAGGCAGCCGCTTGGGCACTGCTGGGGTGGCGCAAGCGGCTGCCCACGGTCGCAGCGGCGGTACGGTGAACGGAACCGCTCTACTATTCGTGATAGTAGGTATGCATGATTTCGCGAATGCTCCCAGCGGCCAGCGATCCGGCGACACCGATGCCGCGATCCGCCAGCTGTACTCCCATCACGCCAAGGCCCTGCACAGCTACGTCGAGCATTTCTGCCCGGACGGGGCGAGCTCGGATGACATCGTGCAGGAAACCTTCATCCGGGCATGGCGCCATCTGCCGCAGCTGAGCGCCGACGACCGGCCCATCCGGCCGTGGCTGTTCCGGGTCGCGCGCAACCTGCTGATCGACGCTGACCGGGCCGCACGGGCCCGGCCGGCCACCGTGCAAGAGCAGCCGGACGAGGAAGCCGGGACCGATCCAGGGCTCGACCAGGTCCTCGACCGGGAACTCGTTTCCGCCGCCCTCCAGCAGCTTTCGCCCGCCCACCAGGCCGTGCTCGTACAGACCTTCTACCACGGAGGGACCCTGGCGACGGTCGCCCGCGAGCTCGGCATACCGCACGGCACGGCCAGATCACGGCTCCACTACGCGCTGCATGCGCTGCGCCAGCAACTGCAAGACCACGACGCAATCGCGTGCTGATGAACAGCCGCCGGCCCGAGGACATCGCGGTCGCCGATGCCAGCGACAAGACGGCCTCACCGGCCCCGGGCAGCCGGTCCGGCCAGCGCCTGACCGCCGTTCTGCTGCTCGCCGCGGCGGCGCTGGACCTGATCCGGTGCAGCCTCGTCCCCATGGCGGCCCCGCACCCGGCGCCGGCCGCTGCGCTGATCGCGGCCGGGCTAGCCGCAGCCGCCCTGAGCGTACGGACCGCACGCGGATTCCAGGCCGGCCGGCGCTGGTCAGGCTGGGCAGCACTGCTGATCGGCGCCACGTCGGCACCACAGGCGGCCATGGCCGGCTTCCACAGCCCGTACACGATCCCCGACACGGCCACTGCTGTCGTGGGAGTACTGCTGAGTGTGGCTGTCCTGGCCACCGCCGGCCCAACCGGGCAGCCGGGATACCACACCGAAAACTCCTGCCTCATGACAGGGGACCATCCGACGAGCCACGTCGCCTCTCCCCTTGCACCGGCCTACGATGCCCAGCGCGCTGCCGTAGATGCCAGGCCTGCAAACGGCGTCCGGCACATCGAGCGCGCTGCCACCTCGCATCAACCTACGACGTCATCATCTGTGGGCCGGCAAGACGTAAGACCCTGGCCGCCACGGATGCCAATAAGAGCGGGTGAATCAGCGCAGCGACGCCTCCCTGCCGGCCAGCCCGGCCATGCCGGAGAAAGAGGGCAACAGCAGCGTACGACCATTTGGCCTGGGCTGCCGGCGGCCGAGCACTCCGGCCACGCCGACGGAAAAGGAAGGTACGACGGCAATTCCGGTTCCGCATGACGTTCGTCGGCCGCCCGGCCGCGGGCTGCGTGCACCTGTCCATCCTGCGGGCGGATGCCCGCCGAAACTGAGGAGATAGCGATGGTCACGGTCGGACTGCTGGTCACGCTGGAGGCTAAACCAGGCAAGGAAGACGAGCTCGCCTCGTTTCTTGCCGACGCCCTGCCGCTTGCGCAGGCCGAGCCCGAGACGACCGCCTGGTTCGCCATCAAGATCGGGGCCTCGACTTTGGGGATTGTTGACGTTTTTCCCGATGCAGCGGGGCGCCAGGCTCATCTGGACGGCCCGATCGCCGCTGCGCTGATGCAGCGGGCGGATGAGCTGCTTGCGTCGCCCCCCGACATTAAGCCCATCGACGTGTTGGCGGCCAAATTGCCGGCGTGACACAACGGCGCGGCACAACGGCGCGGAAGGAGAGGCCATGAGCAAGGAGAAGGCCATGGGCGGCAGGACGTTCGAGGTCATCGTGATCGGGGCGGGGCCTGCCGGTGAGGTACTGGCCGGGCGGCTGGCCGACAAGGGCCACGAGGTGGCCATTGTTGAGTCGGAGCTCGTCGGGGGCGAATGCTCCTACTACGCGTGTATGCCGTCCAAGGCACTGCTGCGCCCGGCGCCGGCGCTGGCCGAGGC
>Ga0207699_10000983_pt1 | contig 13546 bp, 11 predicted proteins | sample LARL51metaG_FD_184344 | JGI IMG/M metagenome (GOLD analysis project Ga0207699, IMG submission 184344) | Corn, switchgrass and miscanthus rhizosphere microbial communities from Kellogg Biological Station, Michigan, USA - LAR L5-1 metaG... | ecosystem: Host-associated > Plants > Roots >...
AAGCCGGAAACAGCGGCGATGAGCCGCGTCAACACTCGAGAAGGGAACCAGCAGGCGCGAATCGCACGCGGTGAGAAGTCCGGGCAGTTGACTCCGCGTGAGAGCAGCCATCTGGAAAATCGCCAGGCCAATATCAATCGCGAAGTGCGCAACGACCGCGCTGCAAACGGCGGCAGACTCACGCCGCAAGAACGCACTCAAGTGAATCATCAACAGAATAGTGCGAGCAGGCAGATTAACCAGGATATGCACAACGCGCGGACCGATCGTCCGGTTCAGCAGCACAACACCGCTCCTAAATCGGAGCATGCGCAAAACGAGCATTCTCATCGCTAAGGCTCGGAACCTGCAGCATTCGCAGATGTCCCGGCCCCAAAGATCTCAGCAATCTCGCGAGGTTTGCGGATGGTTGTTTGATACGGTGGCAATCATCGGCAACGCGGGGCCACCGTAGTTGCCTAGGGCGCAGGCACCCTGATCGTCATCCCGAGCGCAGAGAAGGATCTTTCTGGGTGCCCAGGTCGGCGGCCTGCAGCAGAGTCTCTACTTTGGCTACATCTTCCGGCACGTCGACGCTGACTGCGTCATGCTCCACTTCGGCGACGCGAATCTTCCAGCCGTTTTCCAGCCAGCGTAGCTGTTCCAACTGCTCGATTCGCTCCAGCTCGCCTTGCGGCAATGTCGGATATTCCAGCAGAGCGTCGCGCTGAAACACATACAGTCCCAAATGCTTTAAATGCCTCGCATGGGTTTTTGCGTTGGAATCACGAACCCACGGGATGGGTGCCCGCGAAAAGTAAATCGCATTGTCCTCAAAATCGACCACAGTCTTGACTACGTTTGGATCCATGATGTCCGCAGCCGTTCGAATCAGGACCGCCACGGTTGAAATTGCTGCCGCTGGCTCTTCCAAAAGCGAATTTATACCCGTATCCACTGCCACCGGATCGAGCAGCGGCTCATCTCCCTGAACGTTTACAAATACATCTCCATCGGTATGCGCCGCCACTTCCGCTATCCGTTCCGTTCCAGTACGGTGGTCCGTACGGGTCATCCGCGCCTCGCCTCCAAACCCTTCCACGGCCTTCACGATTCGCTCATCATCGGTGGCCACAATCACCCGCGCGGCCCTTTTTGCCAGCTTTGCGCGCTCAAACACTCGTTGAATCATTGGCTTGCCCGCCAAAGAGACCAATGGTTTGCCGGGCAACCTTGTCGATCCATATCTGGCTGGAATCACAATGACAACCTTGGAAGAATCCAATCTGGCATCCATGTTCGCGCCTCGTTTCACGCACTACTCTGCCCACGCGCGGCTTTTTGATGCTAGCACGCCTGGATTTCCACCGGCACTCCACGCGCGGCGTTCGCCAAGCGGCAACGCATCGGGATTTTCCCGTAGTCGCCTCTGAAGACACTATTTTGACTTGTCATGTATTTCACCACTCTGTAGAATCGCGTCAGTCCATTCCGCGCGGCCGTCCAGCAAGCCCGGACGATGGGGAGCTGTAATGCGCGAGGTCCCAGGTTTCCGTCGCAGGCCTCTTCAGTTCATTCTGGTAGCAACATGTGCGTTTGCGGCTCTCTTCTACGTTTCTCCGGCCTCTGCTCAGTCCGGTTCCGGTTCTGGTAACGATCAGCCCGAAGTCGGTGTTCCAGAAAAGCCTTTCGACCCCAGCTCCACCGAAGCAACCCCTCTTCACACTACGGCAAAGGATGACGTTCGCCACGATACGCCCGGCCTGAAAATAAAGCCCGGCAAAATGTTGCACACCGATGTGGACGTGGCGCTGGTCAATGTGACGGTGACCGATCCTTACAATCGGCTGGTCACGGGACTTGAACCCGATAATTTCCGCGTCTTCGAAGACAACGCAGAACAGGAAGTGATCACCTTTTCTTCCGAAGATGTCCCTATCTCCATTGGCGTTATTTTCGACCTTAGCGGCAGTATGTCCAATAAAATTGCCAAAGCACGCGAAGCGGCTGTGCAGTTTTTCAAAACCGCGAATCCGGCTGATGAATTTTTCATGGTCAGCTTCAACGAACACGCTGAGCTCACCAGCGCCTTCACCAACAGCGTCGAAGAACTGCAGAATCGCATGGTAGCTACCAATCCAAAGGGGCGCACTGCGCTTCTCGATGCAATTTATCTTGGACTGAGCCAGATGAGGGGTGCACACAACGCCAAACGTGCCTTGCTCATCCTATCCGACGGAGGGGATAATCACAGCAGGTACAACGAGAGCGATATCAAGCGACTGGTGAAAGAAGCCGACACGCAGCTGTACGCCATCGGCATCTTCGATCCGCTTGGGAATCGCGGCCGTACACCGGAAGAACTTAACGGGCCTTCGCTCCTGACCGATGTCACCGACCTGACCGGCGGGCGCGTCTTTTCAGTCGAGCGGCTTGAGGATCTCCCGGACATCGCCACAAAAATTGGCATGGAGCTGCGTAATCAATATGTACTGGGATACCATCCAAGTAACAAAACGCACGACGCTCGCTGGCGCAAAATCAAAATTAAACTTCGCGCTCCCAAGGGCCTTCCGCCCCTCAGCGTTTACAATAAAACCGGGTATTACGCCCCCAGTCACTAAGGCTCAGGGCGCTGGCATTAGGAACCTTTTTACAATTTGGTCCATAGCTTCGCCAATCCTGCCTTTAGTCTTGTTTTGCGGGACGCTCGTCGCGTCTGCTCCTTTCGCTGCCGCGCAGAATAACCCTGTTGCCATTCCGAATTCCCAGCCTGCTCCGCCGAATCAGGATCCCAATCGGCAGGGCGGGAGCATCAAAGTCGACGTCAACCTCGTGGTCCTCCACACGACGGTGCTCGACGACCGCAGCAAATTCGTAGACGGGCTCAAGCAGGACAATTTCCGAGTCTTCGAAGACAAAGCTGAGCAAAAACTCTCGGTCTTCAAACGCGAAGACGTTCCGGTCAGCATGGGACTGGTGATCGACAACAGCGGCTCTATGCGCGACAAGCGTCCCCGCGTCAACGAAGCCGCCCTTACGCTCGTCCAGGCTTCCAATCCGCAGGATGAAGCCTTTGTCGTTAATTTTAATGACGACTACTATCTGGACCTCGATAAGGATTTCACCAGCAGCATTCCCGAGCTCAAAGAAGCGTTGGAGCGCATTGACGCCCGCGGCAGCACGGCGCTTTACGATGCCATCATTGGTTCCATCGACCATCTGAAAAAAGGCCACAAAGACAAGAAGGTCTTGCTTGTGGTGACCGACGGCGAGGACAACGTCAGCCGCAATTCACTGGAGAAAACGCTGCGCGAACTGCAGAAATCCAATGTGGTCATTTACTCCATCGGATTGTTCAGCGACGAAGATAAAAAGAACCGCAAAAAAGCCATGCGAGCCTTGAAGGATATTTCCGCGGCCTCGGGCGGGGTTGCGTTTTTCCCGGAAAACGTAGACGACGTGCACAACATTTGCGATCAGGTCGCGCGCGACATCCGCAACCAGTACACGCTGGGCTACTACCCGACCAACACCAAAAAGGACGGGACCTTCCGCACCGTCCAGGTCGATATCATCCCGCCGCGTGGCAAAGGCAAGCTCACCGCTCGCACCCGCAACGGCTACTTTGCGCCAGGTCAGGCCGCCGCAGCCAATTCTGAGTCATCTCCCGTATCCGCTTCCGACGTGGCCGCGTCAACTAGCTCTGGCCAATAAAGTAATTCCCGGCTGCTTGTCTTAATTCTTATGCTGTAGTGGCTCCGGGTTTATCCCGCGCCGTGGTGCGTGGCGCCGCCGCTTTCAAATTTCGCTGCGCAGATCATCCCATCCTGATTCCGGTGATCCAATCCGTTGCGCACCGTGTTTAGTTCAGCGCACTGTCGCGCTCCGCCAATTGCTGCAACCAACGGTCGAGTTTCCCGCGATCCTCCTGTTCCATGGACACGATTGCTACTCCCATGCCTTCTCCCGCAACCACGCTGCGTACGCTGGCGCGAACGCGCAACTGGCCGCGCGGCGTTACGATCAGCATTTGGATTGTGCTTCCAGCTTTGGGCGGGTTTTTTGTCTGGATAAAAAGTCCGCCCAGCGCAATCGTCGTGACGTGTGAAATTTCCCGCTGCTCGGACGTTTTCCAGGCCACCACGGCTGACTTTGGCGCCTTCAGCCTGGGATATCGTCGCGTGGTCGCGTTGCCCGTCATACGAAGGAACCCCGCTTTTACCGTCCCGATCACGCCTGGTGCAGATGCCGTTTCAAATGCGCGCTGTCGCAGCTAGATCGTCTTACTTCGGCGGGGCCGCGGGCTCGTCCTGCGGCGTCAATTGCCTGAGCCAGCGATCCAGTCGTCCGCGATCTTGCTGCTCCATCGATACAATTCCGACTCCCATGCCTTCGCCCGGCCTTACCATGCGCACGACCGCGCGGACTCGCACTTCGCCTTGTGGGGTGTTGAAAACCAGTTGGAGCGTCGTTCCGATACTTGCGGGTGTTTTTGTTCGGATAAATAATCCGCCCAGGGCAAGGTTTTCGACTGGCGACACCGTTTTCTGGCTGCCATTCTTCCACGCCACCAACGCCGATTTCGGCACTTTCGCGCGAGGATACTTCCGCTTGTTGTGTATCTCCGTCTCTGGCATGGAGCGACCCGTTCCATAACCTTATCCCGGATGGGACTCCGCGAGCAGTCTAGCCGCCTAATTGCCAATAGAAGTCAGGACAACCGATGAACATCCTTTTCGGACGTTCTCGGGAGGACAGCTTTTTTTATGGCTGGATCTCAGGGCGACAGCTTCTTGGGGCTAGAAGTTATGCGTCAGGGAACGACCACAACGCGTCGCCCCGGAACTTCCCGCCGCTTCCACACACTCTCAATCTCCGTTAGCGCCACTCGCAGGGTATCGATCCGCAATTCGCCGCGCGCTCCTGCCTCCATCACCGTATTCATGGCGGCATGCAAAATCTCCCGCGAGGGAATCCCGCCCGTACCCAGGATCGTGATCCTGGTGCTGCGCAGCACCGCAGCAGGCAGTTTGATGGACGAGCCTGCGCTTTCGCCACATTGCACCAGCCGTGTCTCGCGTTCCGCGACCGCGAATTCCGCTTTCGTCATCGCCGACAGCAGCGCTTCGGTCGGTTCGCCCCACAAATAATCCAGAATCACGTCGAATCCTGCGATTCCCATTTCGCTCGAGTACGCTTCCTTCAAAGTTTCCGGCGCTTGATCCAGTTGTATCGTCGCGTCCGCTCCCAATTCCCCCAGAGTCCCCAGTAGACGTTCGTTGCGCCCAACACCAATGACTCGCTTGGCTCCAAGCAATTTCGCAATTTGTACGGCAAGCTGCCCGGTCACGCCAGTCGCGCCAAGAATCAGCACCGTCTCCCCGCGTTCCAGCTTGGCTCTCTGCGTGAGCGATATCCACGCGGACACTCCCGGATTCCCCAAAGCCGCAGCAATGTCATCCTCAATTCCGCGAGGCACGGGAAAACAGAACACCCGCGGCACCACCGTACGTTCCGCCATCGCGCCAAACGGAAACCGGCATCCTCCGAAAAATACTCGCGTGCCGTCCGCAAGCTCTCCCACTCCATCCGTCCCACAGACCACCGGCAACTCCTTCGGACTCGCAAAGTGCGCCCCGCTCGCCAGCTGCCAGTCCACAGGCTTCAGAGCCGCCGCCCGAACACGCACCAAGACTTCTCCCTCGCCCGCCTCCGGCTCCTCGCACTGCTCAAATTTCGGCGTTCTCCCAAGCTCGTGCAGCACCACAGCTTTCACTTCTGCCTCCCGCGGGTTCGGTCTAGCCTCCGGGCACTATCCTAGCCCTGTTTAATGTTCCGAGTTAGTAGCGGCGGTCTTTGGAAGCTGGGAGAGAGGGCCGCGAAGTGAAATCTGGGGCGGGACCAATTTACTTCGTCCATTGGAGTGAGAGCAACCGTTATTGATCGCTTGTCGCAGCTCGTTTTTCGTTTTTCAATTCAGCTAGAAAACTCATCCCATGAGGAATCTTTCCGCCGAAATTTTCCGCGACGGTTTGTCCCATGTCAGCCAGTGTTGCCCGTTTTCCCAGATTCACTCCCGCTCCAGCTGATGGAGAATATGCAAGGATGGGCACATACTCCCGCGAATGGTCGGTCGTTTCCCATCGGGGATCGGGATCGCATCCGTGGTCCGCTGTGATCATCAGCAAATCGTCGTGCGTCAGGAGACGCAGAAAATCGCCCAGCAGGGCATCGAATTCTTCCAGCGATTTTGCAAACCCTTCCACGTCTTTGCGATGTCCGTAGAGCATGTCGAAATCCACCAGATTGCAAAAGATCAATCCATCCGGCCGTTCGCGAACCGCTTTGGATATTTTTTCCATTCCGTCGGCATTGGATGTAGTGGTCACAAACTGCTCAATGCCGCGGCCATTGTAAATGTCATGAATCTTGCCGATGCCAAAGACCGGAATTTTCTTTTTCGCCAGCACATCCATCAACATCGGCTTCGGCGGATCGACAGCATAATCATGCCGTCGCGGAGTGCGCGTAAAGTTTCCCGGCTTTCCGGTAAACGGCCGGGCAATCACGCGGCCCACGCGATGCGGCCCATCCAGAATTTCCCGCGCAATTTCACACATGCGATAAAGTTCCGCGATCGGAATCACATCTTCGTGAGCCGCTATTTGAAAAACGCTGTCGCCCGAGGTGTACACAATCGGCTCGCCGGTGCGCACGTGCTCTTCGCCAAGTTCTTTGATGATCTCCGTGCCGGAAGCCGGCCTGTTGCCAATCGTTTTTCTGCCGATGCGTTTCTCAAACTCTGCGATGATTTTCGGCGGAAAGCCATTCTTGTAAACGGGAAACGCCTGCTCCAGCCACACTCCAGCCATTTCCCAATGACCTGTGGTGGTGTCTTTTCCAGGAGAATGCGTCGCGCCCTTGCCGTAAGCTCCCAAAGCCTGCGCCGTGGGCGTCAAATCCTTCAGCGGCACGATGTCCGCCAAACCCAACTCCACCAAAGTTGGCAGCTTCAGCGGACGCGATTCCGCCACGTGCGCCAGTGTGTTCCGGCCAACGTCACCATAGTCCGCGGCATCCGGTAATTCACCAATGCCAACGCTGTCCAATACAATCCAGATTACGCGCTTGAATCCAGCCATCATCGTGCTCCACAAAATCCTACTTCCTCCGCAAAATCCAGCCTTCTTCGGCGACTGTATCACAGCCCATTGCTAACGCAGTGCCTAGCCCCGTTTTGGCAGATGTACCTGATCTCGTGCTAAATTCCCACTATCTGAACTATTACTGTCTCCCATGCGTAGTACAAACGTGGAGGTCCGCGATGCCTCAGGACGCCCAGCACCACAAAACATCTCTGGTCATGCCGATTCTGTTGATCACGATCGGCGCGCTCTTTCTTTTCAGAACCTGGCATCCCGGATTCGAGCCCTATCAAGTTTTGAAAACGTATTGGCCGCTGCTGCTGATTCTCGTGGGACTCGGAAAAATCTGGGATTTCTCGCGCAATCGCACGACAGCAAGCGGGCAGGGCGCGCCGGCAATCGCGCTCGGTTCCACTCTCGGTGTCGTCGCGTTCGTCTTTGTGATTGTGATTCTACTCGGTCATTATCAGAAAACCCGTCACCACAACGACGATTCGCGGGACAACTTCGCGCGGCACGCTTCGCAAGTTATCGAAACGCGCGATATGCAAGGCGCTAAATCGGTATCCGCCGGCTTGCACATGGGTGCGGGGCAACTGAATGTCAGTGGCGGTTCAGCGCATCTGATGAATGCGGATTTTCATTTCGATCGCAAGTGGGACAATCCCACTGTTGATTACCACGTCTCAGGCGACAAAGGCTTCCTCGATGTGAATCAAGAAAGCGATCACGTCAATTTTGGAGCTTCCGATAATACCTGGGATTTGAACTTCAACGACGATGTGCCGTTGGAGTTGCGCGTGGAGATGGGTGCGGGACAGGGCAATTTGAAACTTCGCGGAATGGATGTCAGCAACGTGGAATTGCACATGGGAGCGGGACAAGTTGTGCTGGACCTGACCGGGCCGCGCAAGTCTGACTTGAAAGTGTCCGTCAAAGGCGGCGTAGGCCAAGCGACAATTCGCTTGCCGAATGATGTTGGAGTGAGTGCGCACGCAGCCGGCGGCATCGGCTCCGTCCGCACGGAAGGGTTACACAAGCAGGACGGCGAGTACGTCAACGATTCATACGGAAAAACGCCGCACAAAATTACGCTGGATGTGCAGGGCGGCATTGGCGAAATCGAATTGCTGGCGCAATAGAAGTTCGATGTTTTTTCCGTTTGAGTGCCATCAGGGTCCGCGATCTTAAGTTCATGAAAAGCCTAAATTTATGATGTGCCGCAAGATCTTGCGTTTGCGGCGATTTTACGTGGCGAGTATAATTAGAAGTTTAGACAGCGCTCGCTGAACGCGCTGTCTGGGCTCCCTCTTGGCAAAACACGAAATCCTTCCCGAGGCCGTACCCGGCCAGTTGGATCAGGAGACGCTACGCGTCCGCGGCGCCCGGGTGCACAACCTCAAGAATGTCTCTGTGGACATTCCGCATAATGCCATCACCGTGGTAAGCGGCGTGAGCGGCTCCGGAAAGTCTTCACTGGCATTCGACACCATTTACGCCGAGGGGCAGCGCCGTTACGTGGAGTCGCTCTCCGCCTACGCGCGACAGTTTCTGGAGCGTATGGAAAAGCCGGACGTGGACGAAATTTCCGGAATCGCTCCGGCGGTAGCCATCCGACAGAAGAATTCCACGCGCAATCCGCGCTCTACTGTGGCCACTGCCACGGAAATTTACGATTATCTGAGATTGTTTTTTGCGCGCTGCGGAAAAACATTTTGCATCAGGTGCGGCACCGAAGTTCGCAAGGATACTCCGGATGCGATTGCCGCAAAGGTCTTATCGGCGGGAACAGGGCGTAGATTCTATGTGCTTTACCAGTTGCGAATCGCCGCTCCGCAACCCGCAGCGAAACCCCGCAAGGCCGATCGCCAAAAACTGAACGAGCCTGCGCCGGAACAAATCCGGCTGGCGCTTCTGGATCTGCAGAAGCGCGGATTCAACCGTCTGTATCAAGACGGTCGTGTGCACGAATTCATTTCACCGGAATCCTTGCTCGACGTGGATTTCAGAAGACCAGTTTATGTTCTGGTGGATCGCCTGGCGGTCAGCGAGGAAGCAAAATCACGCTTGGTCGATTCGGTGGAAATTTGCTATCGCGAAGGGCAAGGCGAAGCAATTGTGGAATTTGTGGCGGACACCAACGGCGCCGCGGAGCGCATGAATTTCAACGAGCGTTTTGAATGCAAGAACGACGGAACTCTATATCAAGAGCCGGAACCGCGGCTTTTTTCTTTCAATAATCCGTACGGCGCGTGCCCACGCTGCCAGGGATTCGGGAATACCATTGATTTCGATTTGAATTTGGTGGTTCCGGACCAGAGCAAATCGCTCGATGACGGCGCAATCGAGCCGTGGACGAAGCCGCGCTATCGGGTACTGCTGAATGAAGCAAAGCAGTGGGCGAAGTCGCAGGGAATTCCGACCAACGTTCCGTGGCGCCAATTGAAAGCGGAAGACCGTAGGCGGATTCTTGAGGGCGATCCAGAAAACGATTACGACGGCGTGAAAGGTTTTTTCGCGTACTTGGAACGTAAGAAATATAAGTTGCACGTGCGCGTATTTCTGAGCCGCTACCGCGGCTACGCGCTGTGCCCAGAGTGCAGCGGCACTCGGCTGCGGCCGGAAGCACGGGCGGTGCGCGTCGCGGATAAAACAATTACGGAAATCTGCAAGCTTACGGTGAAGGAAGCACGCGTATTTTTCGCGGAATTGCAGCTAAGCGAAGCGCAGGCAACGGTCGCGGACAGGATTCTCGAAGAGATTCGTTCGCGGCTGCAATTTCTGGATGAAGTCGGGTTGGACTATCTGTCGCTGGATCGATTGACCTCCACGCTTTCGGGCGGAGAGTCGCAACGGATTCAATTGGCGACGTCTCTGGGTTCGCATCTCGTCGGCGCATTGTATGTGTTGGATGAGCCATCGATCGGCTTGCATCCGCGCGACACAAAACGCCTGGTCGACATTTTGAAGTCGCTGCGCGACCTGGGGAATACGGTGCTGGTGGTGGAACACGATCCAGACACCATCGAATCGGCAGATCGGGTAATCGATCTCGGTCCCGGCGCGGGCGAGCTTGGCGGCAAATTACTGTTTGCGGGGACTTACGAAGAAATTCTGAAAGACCCGAAGTCCATCACCGGGCGCTATCTGAGTGGCGAAATGCGGATTCCAGTGCCGAATACGCGGCACAAGCCAGCCGGAAAATTCTTGCGGCTCTACGGCGCGACGCTGCATAACTTGAAAAATGTAGATGCCATGATTCCACTCGGCACGCTGACCGTGGTGACCGGAGTCAGCGGCTCCGGAAAATCAACCTTAGTGCACGACGTTCTGTATAAGGCGCTGCTGGTGAAAAAGAATGGCGGAACAGAAAAGGAATTCTGCGAGCGACTCGAAGGCGACTATCAGGTAAAAGAAGTTGTCATCGTGGACCAGTCGCCGATTGGGCGCACGCCACGATCGAATCCGGCAACGTATCTGAAGGCGTTCGATGCGATTAGGGAAGTTTTCGCGGACACCCCGGACGCGAAGCGGCGCGGCTACACGGCGGGGCATTTTTCTTTTAACGTGCCGGGCGGCCGCTGCGAAACATGCCAGGGCGATGGAACGGTTACCGTAGAAATGCAGTTTCTTGCAGACGTCGAACTGGTCTGCGAGGAGTGCCGCGGAACGAGATTCAAGAGCAGCGTTTTGGAAGTGCAGTTTCATGGCAAGAACGTGTATGACGTTTTGCAGATGACGGTTCGCGAGGCTCTGGCATTTTTTGTGAGCGTTCCGCGAGTGACTTCGAAACTGCGAATCATGAATGAAATCGGACTCGGCTATTTGCGGCTGGGGCAGTCCGGGACCACACTTTCCGGCGGCGAAGCGCAGCGATTGAAGCTGGCGGCGCACCTCTCGCGTACGGAAAACCAGGGAATTCTGTATATTCTGGATGAGCCGACAACCGGGCTGCATTTTGACGACATCGCAAAACTATTGGCGGCATTCAGAAAATTGTTAGAGTCCGGAGGTTCATTGCTGGTAATCGAGCACAATCTCGATGTCATCAAGTCCGCGGATTGGCTGATCGACATGGGCCCGGAGGGCGGCGATCAGGGCGGAAAAATCATTGCCACCGGAACGCCGGAGCAGGTCGCCAGAAATTCGCAGTCGCACACGGGAAAATTTCTGGCGAAGGTGTTACACGCCAATGACCAGGCAAAGAGAAACGGGAACGGCGCATCGAATGGAACAGAAGCGGCGAGCGGAGCAGGCAGGACCCCGGTAGTTCCTCCGGCAAAATGATGCGCAACAAAGCGAAAACAACTCTCGGGCGAATCGGCGCGGGATTGGTTTTTTCCTGCGTGTTGCTGCATTGCGAAGCGAGCGCGCAGAGTTCGGCGGGCGCACAAGGCGAAAAAGGAACCAAGCGGCGCATTGCCAATCCGCTCAATGATCTATTGGAGGAAGCGCGGCGCGATATCGACAAGCAGGATTTCGCGGCGGCCATTGTTCCGCTGCAGAAATTCCTGGCGGAGAAGGATGATTTTGCGTATGCGCATTTTCAGTTGGGATATGCGTACACAGGATTGCAGAAAACAAAGGAGGCGCGCGGCGAGTACGAACGCGCGATGCAGCTCGATCCGAAAATGCCGGAAGCAGCGCTGAACCTGGGGATTCTGCTTGTCAATGAAGAGCCCAGCGCGGCAGTAGCTCCATTGCGGCGGGCTGTGGAATTGCTGCCAACGCAAAGCCGGCCGCGCACGTTGTTGGGCCTGGCTTACGAGAAATCGGGCGACACAAAAAATGCCGAGAGCGCCTACGAAACCGCTTTGGCACTGGAGCCGAAAGATACAGAGACGAGTTTGCATCTGGCGCAACTTTACCTGCGGGAAAATCGGCCCCGGGAAGCGGAAGCTAAATTTGCAGCGGTGCTGTCGGTCGAGCCGGAATCGCGTACGGCGCTGGCGGGAGTTGCGCAATGCCTGGAACTGCAGAACAAACCCGAGGCCGCAGATGCTTACCGCAATTATTTGAAGATACAGCCCGGCGATGCTGTGGCGCGCGAGCACCTGGTGCATCTGCTGATCGCCAATGGCAAGAACGACGAAGCGCTGGCGGAGCTGGAGAAAGTGGAAGCAGAAAAAAGTCCTTCGGTGGACTCGCTGAAGTTGCGGGCCGACGTCCTAATCGGCCAGAAGAAATGGGATGACGCAATCTCAGTGTTAAAGCAAGCCGTGGTGCAGGCTCCGGGTGACGCGCAATTGCGCGGAGGCCTGGGACGAACTTATCTGCAGCGGCGCGATTTTGTGAACGCCGAAAAGGAATTGAAAGCCGCGATCCAACTGGACCCGAAGAATCTTACGTACTGGAAGGATTTGACGTCGACATCGTATCTGGCAGCGGAGTATCCAGCGACCCTGGCGTTGCTGGATCGTCTGGCGCTGCAGGAACCGCCGACCAGCGGCGAATTATTTGTTCGCGCGCTCTGCTACGATAAACTGCAGCAGACCAAGGCGGCTTTGGACGCTTACGGAAAGTTTCTGGAGGCGGATCAAAACCGGGACCCGGACCAGGTATGGCAGGCTCAGCAACGAATCAGCGTCTTGAAAAAAACGCTCGAGAAAAAACGGTAGTTGCATCGCTGCGATACGGCAGCCGACGCGCGGTTCTGTTACTGGCGGCGGCGTTGCTTACCGTGGGAGCGGGACGCGCGGCGGACACCTTGCAGCAACTGCAGCAACGATTCGATCGCGAAAACGACGGAGTACGCAAAGCGAAACAGCTACGGAAGCTGGCAAGCGCGCAATTCGACAAGGAACGAGAATCCGCAAAATCCGGAGATTATTCAGGGGTCGGACTGGAAATGGAAAAATATCGCGATAATGTCCGGGCCGCGCTGGAAGCATTGAAAAAGGCCCACCCGGACGCAGAAAAACACTCTGCCGGGTACAGAGAATTGGAGATGCAGGTCGGCGAGGGAATCCGCGAGATCCGCGACGTGATTCTTGCAGTGCCAGAGCAATTTCGTCCGCCGATGCAGCTGGTGGAAGAGGATTTGAAGAAAATGGATACGGAGTTATTGCGGCTTCTGTTTCCGAGAAGGCCCGGCGAAAAGCCGGCACCGCCGCCAGCCGCACGGATCGATAAGACTGTGAAGCCGGCGGAAGCAACGGGAAAAGAACCATGAGAGGGTGGCCTAAGGTTCTGCCGGCAATCTGTTTTGCGATGGTGATGAGCGCATCGGTGCGGGCGCAGGTTCCGCAAAAGGATTATTTGACCGCCCAGGAAGCGGACAAGATCCGCGATGCCGAAACTTCCAATGAACGCATCAAACTGTTTGTGGACTTTGCCGATGATCGGCTGAAGAAATTTCAGTACGAATTGAATCATCCATCGCCCACAAATCACGAACAGATGTTGAACTACTTGATGAA
>Ga0207699_10000987_pt1 | contig 13528 bp, 14 predicted proteins | sample LARL51metaG_FD_184344 | JGI IMG/M metagenome (GOLD analysis project Ga0207699, IMG submission 184344) | Corn, switchgrass and miscanthus rhizosphere microbial communities from Kellogg Biological Station, Michigan, USA - LAR L5-1 metaG... | ecosystem: Host-associated > Plants > Roots >...
GCTCCCCGCCGGACAGGGTGCCCGCGCTGCGGTCCCGCGCCGCGGCCAGCAGCGGGAAGCGCCGGTAGGCATCGGCCAGCGCCTCCGCCCGGCCGGTGTGGCCGTGCCGCCACAGGGCGCCGAGCCGGAGGTTCTCCTCCACCGTCAGCTCGGTGATGACGCCCTGCCCCTCGGGGACATGGGCCAGCCCGGCGCGGGCGATCTCCTCGGGGCGCCGGCGGGTCAGGTCGGCGCCCTCCAGCGTGATCCGGCCCTGCCGCGGGCGGACGAAACCGGAGATCGTGGTGAGCAGGGTGGTCTTGCCCGCGCCGTTCGCGCCCAGTACGGCCGTGATCGTGCCCGGCCGCACGGACAGTGAGACGCCACGCAGGGCAAGGACCCCGCCGTACCCGGCCACGACGTCCTCGACCGCGAGGGCTGGCTGGTCAGCCATCGGACGGCCCACCGGCATCGTCGCCGCCAGGATCCTCGGCCCCCAGGTAGGCGGCGGTGACCGCCGGGTCGGCCTGGACCGCCTCCGGCGTCCCGTGCGCGATGAGCTTGCCGAAGTCGAGCACGGCGATGTCATGGCAGACCGACATCATCAGGTCCATCCGGTGCTCGACCACGACCACCGTGGCGTCGGCCGCGAGCTGAGTGATCAGGTCGCCCAGTTCGGGAAGCTCGGCTTCGGACAGCCCGCTGGCCGGCTCGTCGAGCAGCAGCACCCGCGGCCCGGCGACCAGCGCGCGGGCGAGCGCGACCCGCTTGCGCAGGCCGTAGGCGAGCTGGTCGGGCAGCTGCCCGGCGTGGGCCGCGATGCCCATCCGGTCGAGCGCGGCGAGGGAACGCTGCCGCAGCGCCCGCTCGTCGCGGTCGGAGCGGGTCAGGCCGAGCAGCGCCGGCCAGAACCCGGCCCGGGCATGGCAGGTGGCGCCGGCCATCACGTTCTCCAGCACGGTGAGCCGCCGGAACAGGCCCACGCCCTGCAGGGTGCGGGCGACCCCCAGCGAGGCCAGCCGGTGCGGTGGCAGCCCGGTCAGCGCCGCCCCGCCGAGCCTCACGTCCCCGGAGTCGGGCCGGACGAAGCCGCACAGCACGTTCAGCAGGGTGGTCTTGCCGGCCCCGTTCGGGCCGATGATCCCGGTGACCTGGCGCGGGGCGGCGGTGAGCGTGACGGCGTCCAGCGCGGTGAGGCCGCCGAACCGGACCGTCACACCGCGGACCTCCAGCACGTCCGCGCGCCCGCCGGGCGGGGGGAGCACCGCCTCAGTCGATGAACCATCATTCATCGCACTTGCCCTGCTCACGATGCCGATATGGCCACTTTATGAACCCATATTCAAGGCCAGGTCGGCGTTCCTGGCAAGACCCGTCCTGATTCGTAGCCGAACCGATACCGCCCTGCAGGGGATGCCATGGAGGGACGCGAGGCGGTCCTGGACCGCTGGCTTCGCCGGAGCCGGTGGTGCGGGCCCGTGCGGATCACGACGCCACGGGTCAAGCTGGGCCGGGCCGCTCCGCGGGGGTACCGCCGTGGCGGTTGACCAGTTCGGTGAGGGTGGCGAGCTCGGCGGCGAGGGCGGCGCGCCCGCTGCCGGTGATCCGCACCCAGGTGCGCGGGCGGCGGCCCTGGTAGCCCTTTTCCACCCGGACCAGGCCGGCCTCCTCCAGCACGGTCAGGTGCCGCGACAGGTTGCCGGGGGTGAGGCCGAGCGCGCCGCGCAGATAGCCGAACTCGGCCCGCGCCTCCGCGGTGATCGTGAGGATGCCGAGCCGGTGCCGTTGATGAACGGTGTCGTCGAGCCCGTTGGTCGGGTGCGCGCCGGGGTCCCCCGCCTGCTGGTCAGGGTCGGGCACGGGGCCGGCCGCCGGCGCGCCCTGCGCGGTCACTCTGGACGGCCGGGGCCCGGGTCCGGCGCCAGTCATGCCGTGGCCCGCCTGGTGCGCTGCACAAGGAAGGCAGCACAGCCAGCCACGAGGAGGATCGCTGCGGGGAGCAGGACGTTCGGCAGGGCCGCCAGCTGCCAGGCGAAGACGCTCCGGCCGGGGTTCCAGCCCAGCCTGAACACGATGTTCTCCATGTTGTACAGGCTCGACAGCAGGGCGGCGCCGGTGTAGACGAGGGCGATGACCGCCAGGGCGCGGCTGCGCTCGGCCCGGGCCAGCACCCACAGGCCGGTCGCGATGATCAGGAACGCGAGCGTGCCCCTGATCCATACGTCCCCGAACGGCAGCCATACCCGCCACAGGCCGGGCACCTTCACGGTGAGCGGCGGGATGGCCAGGACCAGCACCGTCAGCACCACACCGGTGATGAGGTAGCCGCGGGCGGGGGTCGCCACGCCCGCCCGCCGGGCGTGCCAGCGGTACCAGGCCACCGTCAGCAGGTAGCCGCCGGCCAGGGCGGCCGCCCAGTACCAGCCGATGTAGAAAACGCCGCCGCCCGGCAGGAAGCCATTGAGCAGCAGCGGCCCGCGCCCGGTGGCGAGGGCACCGGAGGTGTCCTGCGGCGCCGCGGCCGCCACATACAGCGGCGCGGCTCCGCATGTGAGCAGGCCGAACAAAACCAGCGGGAACCAGTAGGCGTGCCGGGCCGCCCGGGCCTGGCGGCGCAGCCTGGCCAGGTCGCCGAGCAGTCGCCCGGGCTCACCCGCCGGGCCAGCCCCACCCCCGGGCCCAGGTCCACCCGCGGGCCCAGGCTCACCCGCCCGGCCAGCCCCGCCTGCGGGGACGGCCTCCCCTGCGGCCCGTGAACCGTCCTCCTGGCCGCCCGTTCCAGCCGGGCGTTCTCGCGGCGACTCCGGCGAGCCCTGATGACCGGCCACGGCGGGACCCTCCTTCCCGGGCGCCGCCGCGTGCGCAGGGCGGGCGTCGGCGCAGCTCGTTTGGTAACTAAATAGATTTGCATAGCAAACTAGATTGCGCAAGGGAACTTGCGGCTGGTTTGCCGGATGGACGCCGGCTGGCCGAGGATCGCAGGGTGGGCCGGGCCGAGCACGCCGATGGGGCCGCCGGGGCGCCGCCGTGGGCGCGCGGCGCCCGGGCGGTCGCGGTGCTGACCGGGGCGGGGATCTCCACCGACTCCGGCATCCCGGATTTCCGCGGGCCGCAGGGCTTGTGGACGCGGAACCCGGGCGCCGAGAAGCTGTCCACCTACCAGGCGTACGTCAGCGATCCCGCCGTGCGCCGCCGGTCCTGGCGGGCGCGGCGTGACCACCCGGCCTGGCGCGCCGAGCCCAACCGTGCTCACACCGCGCTGGCCGGCCTGGCCAGGTCCGGGCTGGTCACCTCCGTGATCACGCAGAACATCGACGGCCTGCACCAGAAGGCGGGCACGCCCGCGGACCGGGTGATCGAGCTGCACGGAACCATGTTCAGCGTGGTATGCGTGTCGTGCGGCGACCGGTCCCCGATGGCCGGTGCCCTCGCCCGGGTCGACGCCGGGGAGGAGGACCCGCCGTGCCCCCGGTGCGGGGGGATCCTGAAATCGGCGACCGTCATGTTCGGCCAGCCGCTGGACCCGGACGTGTTCACGCGGGCCGGGCGGGCCGCGGCCGCGTGCGACGTGTTCCTGGCGGTGGGCAGCACGCTGACCGTGGAGCCGGCCGCCTCGCTGTGCCGGGTCGCCGTCGCCGCCGGCGCCGCCCTGGTCATCGTCAACCGCGACCCCACCCCCTACGACCCGCTGGCGGCCGAGGTCATCCGGGACCCGATCGGGGAGGCCGTCCCGCGGATCGCCCGCCACCTGCGCGACGGCACCGGCCCGGGCTGACACCCGGGCCCGGCATCAGGCGCAGGCGCGCACCCCGCGCGGTACCCGGCCCGCCAGCGGGGGCGCCGTCAGCGCGCTCGGATGGACCAACGGCCGGTAGCCGGCCGCGATCGTTGCCACGGTGGACGGCGGCGTCAGCACCTCCACCGGGCCCGGGACGCTGAGCCTGGCCGGGGCGCCGTAGCCGCCAGATGACCACGGCCAGACCCGGCCCGCCAGCCACAGCCCGGCGTCTCCGCCGGCCCGGATCATGACGCCGTCGGGCAGCTCACCGGCGGGCGCGCGGTGGGTGAGCTGACGCCGCGCGCGGCCGACCCGCTCGCGGTGCAGCACCGAGTCCATCTCCCGCGCCGCCGGCCGGCCGGCCAGGTGGCGGGCCTCACCCCACGCCGCGGCGAAGTCCAGGAAATCCGGGCGGCGGCAGAATCCGCACGGCCGGTGCCCCGCCGCCAGCGCGGTCGCCTCATCGAGGAAGAACAGCGCCGTCCACCGGCCCGGCGGCATCGGGTCGCGCCGCACGCCCCGCCACTCCAGCACGCAGCAGATCCACGCCTGCGACCGCCAGCGGGCCGTCCCCAGCTGGCGGTCCGGCCCGTGCAGGCAGCCGCGGTTGCCCATCATCAGGCCACGGCCCGCGTCCGCGACGATCTCGCCGGCCGGCGTCACCCGGTTCTGCAGCGACATGACCCCATCTTCGGCCATCGCCCCGGCACGGCCGCCGCCCCGCGGCGCCGGGAGGCCGCCCCAGCGGCCCGGATCCGGGCCTGCGCTCCGTTAAGGTCGCCCCGTGGAGCCTCACCGCATGCCGGCCGCCGAGGTGAGCGTGTCGCCGGAGCTGGTGCGACGGCTGCTGGAAGCCCAGCAGCCCGACCTGGCCCACCTGCCCGTCCGGCTGATGGCGTACGGGTGGGACAACTTCATGTACCGGCTCGGCGACGAGCTGGCCGTCCGGTTGCCGCGGCGGACCGCGGCCGCCGGGCTCATCGTCCACGAGCAGCGGTGGCTCCCCGTGGTCGCGCCCCGGCTGCCGCTGCCGGTTCCGGCGCCGGTGCGGGCCGGCCGGCCGGCGCTGGGCTACCCGTGGCCGTGGAGCATCGTCCCCCTCCTGCCGGGCCAGCTGGCCGCCCGCGAGCCGCCGGCCGACCCGGCGCGCGCCGCGGCCAGCCTCGGCCGGTTCCTGGGCGCGCTGCACGTTCCGGCTCCACCGGACGCACCGGCCAACCCCCTCCGCGGCATCCCGCTCGCCGAGCGCGCCGCGGCGGTCACCGGGAACCTCAGCGTCCTGGGTGGCCTGGTCGACCGGGGCGCGGCGATGCGGGCCTGGCGGGCCGCCCTGGCCACGCCGGCCTGGGGCCGCGCGCCGGTGTGGCTGCACGGCGACCTGCACCCGGCCAACATCCTGGTCCACCGCGGCCGCATCAGCGGCGTGATCGACTTCGGCGACATCACCGCCGGCGACCCCGCCACCGACCTATCGGTCGCGTGGATGCTCCTGCCCGCCGACGGCCGCGGTGCCTTCCGCGACGCCTACCGCGCGGCCAGCGGGCACGCGGACGGCGACGACCTCTGGGCCCGGGCCCGGGGCTGGGCGCTCGCGCTGTCACTGGCGTGCCTGGCCAACTCGGCCGACAACCCGCTGATAGCGGCGATCGGCCGCCGCACCATCGACGCCGTGCTCGGCTGAGGGACACGCCGCGGCGGCGGGCTGCCGCGCCGGTCAGGCAGACGCCGACGGCATGCCCGGGGGAGCGGGCGGCGGACCATCCCGCAGCGCGGTGATCACCTCGCGGGCGAGCCGCAGGGCGTGGTAGCCGACGACGGCGGCGATGACCAGGGCGATGGCGGGATCGAGCCAGGACAGGCCCGGGTCGGCCAGGATGATCGCCCCGGTGACGGCCACCCCGGCGGCGGCGGCGCTGTCGGCCAGGGTGTCGAGCAGCACCGCCCGCATGTTCGCCCGGTCACCCGCGGTGTCGCCCGGCTCGTCGTCGTCGCCCCGCAGGATCAGCCCGCCGGCCAGCATGACCAGGGCAGCGGCCCCGCTGACGACCAGGACCGGCAGGCCGTGCACGTGGCCGGCCCCGGCGACCAGCCGGTCGGCCGCGCCAGCGGCCACCACGGCCACGACGGCCAGCAGCACCGTCACATTGATCAGCGCGGCGTAGGCGGTGGCGCGGGGGTAGCCGTCCGGCCGCCGGCGGGTCGGCGCCCGGCGGGCCAGCCCGATGGCCAGCAGGCTGATCCCGATGGCGGCGGCGTCCGCGAGGTAGTCGCCGCCCGCGGCCAGCACCCCGACCGAATGCGCGCCGATCCCCGCCACCACCAGGCCCGCGACCAGGGCGAGGTTCAGCAGCAGCACGACCACAAGCCGGGTGGTGCGGGTCACACGCCGAGCGTACGCAGAGCGGGCGCCGGGCCCGCGCCGCCCGCGCGGGGCGGGGACCCCGCCGCACCGCCCGTCATCACTCGGCCGGCGGGCCCTCCGTGCGGAGCGCGTGCCGGAACAGGAACGCCCCGATGATCTCGAAGATGCCCATCACGATGAACCAGATCCCGAACAGGACGGCCAGGACGTTGAGCGAGGACAGCGGGGTGACGGTGACCACGATGCCGGCGATGATGCTGATCACGCCGAAGGCGATCCACCAGCCGCGGCCCTCGCGGGACCCGCCCCCGATGCCGGCGATCAGCGCCGCCACGCCCTGGACGATCCAGGTGATCCCGATGAACAGGCCGATGAGCGCCCGGGTCAGGTCCAGGTGCCGGATCAGGATCACGCCCGCCACGATGAACAGCAGGCCGGCGAAGCCGAGCCAGACCCGGTGCGGCTCGGCGGAGTCGAACACCCGGATCAGGTTGAAGAGGCCGGAGATGATCAGCAGGATGCCGAGCAGGACGGCGATCACGTTGAGCGAGCCCGTCGGGTGGGCGGCGACGATGATCCCGAGTATCAGCGTCACGATGCCCGTGAACAGGCTGATCTGCCACGATCTGGCCCAGATGGCGGCCGACGGTGACTGAGGCGAAGGATCCCGGGTTTGCATAGGACCAGCATGCTCGAGTGGCCGGTGTGACGAAAGAGCCCCAGGTGTCTTTTTCCGGGCCAACCCGGCCGCGCCTACCCGCCGGGCCCACCCGGCCGGCTCAGCGCGCCAGCTGCTCGATGATCCGGCGGGCGTAATAGGGCTCCCACGGCTCGCCGGGAGCCTCCGCCGAGTACTGCCGGCCGAGCCCGACAAGCAGGTAGGTCAGCTCGCTGCGCGCCGGCTTGGCGCCCAGCAGCGCGGGCAGCTCAGACAGGTTGACGAGCCAGTCCGCATACCACGTCGCCCAGTCGTCATCCGCCCCGTCCACGATCCGGAAGACCTGGTGGTGGGTTTCCGCCGCCTCGTGCAAGAGCTCGCTGACCCGCTGCTGCTTGGACCCGTTCATCCCCGCATCCCTTCCGCGCCGCGGCCGCCGGCGGAATGCGAGCCCCGTCCGCCGCAGCCCCGCGCACCTCGTAGACTTCCCGCATCGGGGAGCTTACATCGGGCTAACACCGGGGAACCGGGGCGGCGGCGGGAGGTCGCGCCGCACGCCGGGGCCTGGTCTGCGCCCAAGCCGGGAGGAACGGCGATGCGGCGATGGAGGGCCAGGGGGGGCTGGCTGCCGAGGCTGGTGCGCCGGTGGCGGCCGGACGGCAACCCCCTGCGGCGCACCTCCGACCGCATCGAAGCCGCCCTGCTGGCCATCCTCGTCGCCGCCTTCCTCTGCGGCGCCCCGCTCGCCGGGATCGCGGCCGGGAGCGCGGCGGCCGCCAGCAGCATGCGCGCCGAGCACGCCCAGCCGGGCGCGCACCGCGTGGCCGCGGTCCTGCTCCAGCGGGCGCCGGGGAAAACCCACCCCATGTTCCAGGCGCCGCTGGAGCCCCTGGTGCCGGCGCGGTGGAAGGCGCCGGACGGGACGCTGCGCACCGGTGAGATCTACGCCCCGGCGGGTGCCGCCGCGGGCAGCACGGTGCTCGTATGGACCGACCGCTCGGGACAGTTGACCGCCTCCCCGCTGCAGCGCGGGGATGTGATCGAGGAGGTGGCGCTGGCGGCGTCGCTGGCCACCATGGCCGTCGCGGCCGTGCTGGCCGCGCTCGGGCTCCTCACGCGCTGGGTGCTGGACCGGCGGCGTCTCGCCGCGTGGGATGCCCGCTGGCGGGCGACCGGGCCGCAGTGGACCGGCCGCCAGTAGCGGCGGCCGGCACCGGCGGTGGCAAGATTTCTGCCCCTGCGGGCGGATCAATAGCCCGATGTTCGCCCGCCCGGGGTGAGCAGGGAGTCCGGTTTACGACATATCATCCGGCTATCGCGTTCACGAGGTGGTGCGGCGGATGACCGGAGCGGTGCCCAGCGGAATCGACGAGATCAGCCTGCTGCCGGGCAGTCATGTCTGCGCGTTCTACCGGGGCGACAGCGACCGGGACCGGCTCCTCACCGCCTACCTCGGCACGGGCCTGAGCGCCGGGGACAAGTGCATCTGCGTCGTCGACTCGCCCTATACGGCGAAGCGGCTCGCGTCGCTGCCCGGCGACCTCGGCGGCCCCGGTTCACCGGACGGGCAGCTGGATATCCATCTCCCCGAGTCCACCTACCTGGCGGGCGGCGAGTTCACCACCAGCGACATGCTCGCGTTCTGGACGGAGAACATCGCCAAGGCGGAGATCGAGGGGTACTCCTTCTGCCGGCTGGTGGGCGAGATGACCTGGGCGCTGCGGGACGCGCCCGGGGTGGAGCACCTGGTCGGCTACGAGTCCGAGCTGAACCGGGTCACCTCGAGCAGCCCGGTCATCGTGCTGTGCCTGTACGACCTGGACCTGTTCAGCGGAGAGGTCGTGGTCAACATTGTCAAGACGCATCCGCAGGTGCTGGTGCAGGGCATCCTCGTCGAGAATCCGTACTACGTCGGGCCGGATGATTTCCTCAGGCCGGCCCGCGACTGATCCCGCCTCGCGATGACGGCCGAGCACACGGCGCCGGGCGGCACCGTCGCCATGGCCACGCCGCCCGCCCGGACCAGGGAAGAGGCGGGCCTGCGGGAGCGGCTGGGCGAGTTCCGGGCGCTGCTGGTGATCTCGCTCCTGATGACCGAGTCGGTCAACGAGGACCAGATCCTGGAGCTCGCCGCCTCGTCGGCGCCCGGGCTGGGCCCGTGGCGCATCGAGGGTTACGGGTTCACCGACGGCCAGTGGCGTCCCGGCCCGGGCACCGCTCACGCGTCAACCGGGACCGGCGCCCTGGCCGGGCAGCTGGCCGCGCTCGGCAGCCGCGGCGGGAGGGTGAGCCTGCCCGGCCGCGGGTGGGCGTGGGCCTACCCGCTGCGGGGCGTCAGCGGCCTCCTCGGCCACCTGGTCGCGTCCTGCGACCGGGAGCCGTCCGCCGAGGAACGGTTCCTGATCCAGGTGGTCGCCCAGCAGACCGGCGTGGCCGTGTCCAACGCCCGGCTGCACGCCAGGGAGCGCGCCACCGCGGCGGAGCTCGCCGTCACGAACGCGGCGCTCGCCGAGACCGTCACCAGCCTGCAGCGCAGCATGGACATCCACGAGCGGCTCACCCGGGTGGCGGTCTCCGGGGAGGGCCAGCCGGGGATCGCCAAGGCGCTGCACGAGCTCACCGGGATGCCGGTCGCGATCGAGGACAGGTACGGCAACCTGTCGGCCTGGGCCGGCCCGGGCCGGCCGAGCCGGTACCCGAAGGAGTCGTTCGCCAAGCGGGAGCATCTGCTCCGGCGGCTGATGCGGGACAGCAAGCCGGTCCGGGACGGGGAACGGCTCATCCTGCTCGCGTCCCCGCGCAGCGACGTGATCGGCGTCCTCGCGCTGGTGGATCCCGGGCGGCGGGCCGACCACGCCGACCTGGTCGCCCTCGAGCACGGCGCGACCGTGCTCTCCATGGAGCTGGCCCGGCTGCGCGGCATCGCCGACACCGAGCTGCGCCTGCGCCGCGATCTGGTCCACGACCTGCTGGACGGGACCGACGACGCGAGCGCGCTGAGCCGGGCGGAGGCCCTTGACTATGATCTGCGGCGCCCGCACCGGGTGGTGATAGTCGAGGGCAAGGGGCGGTCCCGGGCGCACGACGCGCTGCTGAGCGCGGTACGGCGGGCGATGCGCAAGACCCGGCAGGAGGGGCTGGTCGAAAACTGGTCAAGCAACGTGGCCATCGTCACCGCGGGCCAGGCCGACTGGGAGCAGCTGCGCCGCGTTGTCGTGTCCGATCTCGGCGGTCAGTGCCATATCGGGGTGGGCGGGACCTGCGCCCGTCCCTCGGAGCTGCCCCGGTCGCTGCGCGAGGCGGGCCTGGCGCTCCGGCTGCAGAAGACGCTGCTGCCGGGCAGCGGCGCGTGCGAGTACCCCCGGCTCGGCATCTTCCGCATGCTCGCGGCCATCCCCGACCTGACCGACGTCGAGGGGTTCGTCCGGGAGTGGCTCGGCAGCCTGATCGACTACGACGCCCGCCGGAAGGCCGAATTGGTGCGCACGCTGACCCAGTACCTCGAGCACGGCGGCAACTACGACGCCACCGCCGCCGAGCTGTCGGTGCACAAGAGCACGCTCAAATACCGGCTGCAGCGGATCCGCGAGCTCACCGGGGTGGAGCTGAACGACCCCGACGTCCATTTCAACCTGCAGCTCGCCACCCGGGCGTGGGGAACGCTGCAGGCCCTGCGGGACGAGCGCTGACCCCCCTGATCTGACGGGGTGATGTCCGGGCGGTACTTCGTCCTGGCGTGACCTGCCCGGAGCCGGCCGCCGCTGGTGATGCTGAACACGCCAGCAACGCCAGGCGACGAGGGGTAAGCGATGATCGACGTACGGAACCCGGGCGACGGATTCAGGTCACTGCGCGCCCGCGTCAGCGCGCTGGGGCCGCCGGCGGCCAGCGACCGTGGCGGCGACGGCGCCCCGCTGACCGTGGGCGAGTGGGCGCTGCTCATCGACGACATGATCGCGCACCCGCAGGACAACACCGAGGGCCTGTGGAACGTGGCCACCCCGGACGAAGACGGCCGCGAGTACGACGCCATCTTCGTCGGCGGGGGCGCGGCCGGCCGGTTCGGCTCGGCGTTCCTGCGGGCCCGGGGCGGGCGCCAGCTCACCATCGACGCGTGGCCCTTCCTCGGCGGGTCGTGCCCGCACCAGGCCTGCGTCCCGCATCACCTGTTCTCCGAATGCGCGCGCGAGCTCGACCTGGCCCGGCACATGCAGGGCCGGCTGTGGTACCCGCCGTTCGACGACAAGCGCGCCAGCATCAGGGAGATCGTCGATCTGTTCAAGGCGGGCCGCGGCTACCCGCACGCGATCATGAACTGGCAGTCCAAGGAACAGCTCGACATGGAGTTCATCCTGAACGCGCCGGCGACGATCATCGACGAGCACACGGTCGAAGTCGAGGGCGAGCGGTTCCGGGCCAGAAACCTGGTCCTGTGCACGGGGGCGCAGACGACCTACCCACAGGTGCCGGGCATCGGCACCAAGGGCGTGTACGACTTCGCCACCCTGATCGAGGACCTCGACTACGAGCCGAACCGCTGCGTCATCGTCGGCGGTTCCAAGGTGGCGCTGGAGTACGGGTCGTTCTTCCAGGCCACCGGGTGCCAGACCACGATCTTGACCCGCAGCCCGCTGATGGAGACGGCCAGCCTGCACCACGTGGACGCCGGCCTGCGGGAGTACGTGGTCGCGATGATGGCCGACCGGGGCATCGAGATCGTCGAGGGCGCGGAGCTGCTCGAGGTGCTCGGCAACGGCAAGGTCACCGGGGTCCGGTACCGGACGGCCGGCGGCGAGGCCCGGCAGATCGACACCGATTTCGTGTTCATCGGCACCGGGGAGCGCCCCGACCTGAGCATGTACGCGCCGCTCGGGCTGGCGACCGACGAGCGCGGCTTCGTGATCGCCGACACGCACATGCGGACCTCGGTGCCGGGCGTCTACGCGGCGGGCGACCTGGTCGGCCCGCCGATGGAGATGTTCAAGGCGCGCAAGTGCGGGGTCGGGGCCGCGCGCAACATCATGGGCGAGGACTACGAGTTCGACTACACCGAGTACCCGGACTTCCTGCACACCACGTACGAGGTGACCTGGTGCGGCCTGTCCGAGGCCGAGGCCAGGGCGAGGTACAGCAACGTCATCAAGATCCAGATGCCGCCGGACGACGCCGACCCGGAAACCTTCGCCCTCCCCGCCGCCGAGGGATCGATGCTGTACGCCTTCACCCGGCCGGTCCTGTCCGGCTGGCTCAAGCTCGTGATCGACGCGGACTCACGCAAGATCCTGGGCGCGCACCACGTGGGTTACGGCGCCAAGGACGCGTTCCAGTACATCGACTACCTCATCCGCCGGCCCGAGGGCTTCACCATGGACCAGATAGCCGAGCTGAACGAGCTGTTCCTCAACCCGGAGCACTTCATCCAGCTCAGCCGGCTGCGCGCGGGCCAGGCGCGCCCGGTGAACCTGTGACGGCAGGGCAGACGCCGGCCGCCGCGCCCGGCGGTGGCCGGGTCGCGGTGGTCACCGGCGGCGGGTCCGGCATCGGCCTCGCCACCTGCGCCCGGCTGGCCCAGGACGGCTTCAGCGTCGCCGCGCTCGACCTGCGGCCCGCCGCCGCGGCCGGCGCCGCCGCGCTGACCGTCAGCTGCGACGTCACCGATGAATCAGACGTAACGATGGCCATGGCGACCGTCGCGAGCCGGCTCGGCGCCATCGACGTGCTGGTCAACAACGCCGGGATCACCGGGTCCCGGCAGGCCACCCGGTGCCACGAGACGCCGGTGGACGAGTGGGACCGGGTGCACGCGGTGAACGTGCGCGGGCCCTTCCTGTGCAGCCGCGCGGTGCTGCCGTCGATGATCGCCCGGGGGTCGGGCCACATCATCACGATCGCGTCGATCGCCGGGCTGGTCGCCTTCCCGGGCCGGTGCGCCTACACCGCGTCCAAGGGCGCGGCGCTGATGCTCACCCGGTCGATCGCCGTGGACTACGCGGCCGCGGGCATCCGCGCCAACGCCGTGTGCCCGGGGATGGTCTACACGCCGATGACCAGCTGGCGGCTCGACCAGCCGGAGCTGCGCGCCGAGATGGAGGAGCGGATCCCGGCCGGCCGGGTCGCCGAGCCCGACGAGATCGCGGACGCGGTCGCGCTGCTGGCCTCCGGCCGGCTGGCCTACATGACCGGCCACCCGCTCGTGGTCGACGGCGGCATGTCCGCGCTGTGACGAAGGAGGACCCGATGACAGGGACGCTGGCCGGCCAGGTGGCGGTGGTGACCGGGGCCGGCTCGGGCATCGGCCGGGCCGCCGCGACGCTGTTCGCCCGGGAGGGGGCGGCCGTGGCGGTCATCGACCTGGCCGAGGCGGCGGCCAAGGAGACCGTTGCCCAGATCGCCGCGGCCGGCGGCCGCGCGATGACGGCCGTCGCCGACGTCTCCGACCCGGACCAGGTAAGCCGCGCCTTCGACGGGATTCTCCGCGACCTCGGCCGGGTGGACGTCCTGTACAACAACGCGGGCGTGAACAGCAGCGGCTCGGTACTGGACGCGACCGACGAGGACTGGGACCGGTGCTTCGCCGTCAACGCGAAGGGGACGTTCCTGTGCTCCCGGGCGGCCGCGCGGCCGATGGTGGCGGCCGGCGGCGGGTCCATCGTCAACCAGGGATCGGTCGCGGCGGTGGTCGGCGTGGCCAACTTCGCCTCGTACTGCGCCTCCAAGGGCGCGGTGGTGGCGCTCACCCGGTCCATGTCGG
>Ga0207699_10000990_pt1 | contig 13504 bp, 10 predicted proteins | sample LARL51metaG_FD_184344 | JGI IMG/M metagenome (GOLD analysis project Ga0207699, IMG submission 184344) | Corn, switchgrass and miscanthus rhizosphere microbial communities from Kellogg Biological Station, Michigan, USA - LAR L5-1 metaG... | ecosystem: Host-associated > Plants > Roots >...
TCCGCCGATGAGACGTCAAATGGATCTCGACCAGCTTCGTCACATCTTCGTGCAGGAAGCAGAGGACGGGCTGTCATCGATGGAAGACGCCCTCCTCGCGCTCGAGTCCCGCCCCGAAGACCCCGAACCGATCAACGAGGTGTTCCGCTTTGCGCATACCATCAAGGGCGGCGCGGGTATGGTTGGATTCGACGCGGTCGCCGAGTACGCGCACAAGGTCGAGGACGCGCTGAGCTTGATTCGCGATGGTGCGATCGCCGTCACGCCGGCCCGCATCACGGCGCTCTTGCACATCGTCGACGTCCTTCGAGAAATGCTCGCGGTGTCTGCGCTGGGGAAGCCGACCTCTATACGTCCCAGCGATCTCACGCTGCTGCAGCAACTCACGCCCGACGGCACCGTCTCGGACGACGCACAATCGGATCTCGACGTCGCCGATGATGCGGACGTGTTCATCGGAGGCGCTGCCAAGCGCACCGCGGCGCGAAGTCTTCGCGTCGACATGCTCAAGCTCGACGGCTTGCTGAATCTCAGTGGCGAGATCGCCGTGGCGAAGGGCCGCCTCATGCAGAGCGCTGCGGCAAACAGTGCGCAGAGCGGCGATATGGCCGCCGCGGAGGAAATGGAGCGTCTCCTCACGTCGCTCCATGAGCTTGTGATGACGATGCGTCTCGTCCCACTCGGCGCGTCGTTTCGCCAACACCTTCGAACAGTGCGGGACATCGCCGCGGATCAGGGCAAGCTAGCGCGTGTCGTGATCGAGGGCGAAGACGTTGAAGTCGACGCGTCGATCGTCGAACAACTTCGCGATCCGCTGACGCACCTCGTTCGCAACGCCGTCGATCATGGCATCGAACATCCGGCCCCCCGGCGCGAAGCCGGGAAAGATCCCTGTGGAACGATCACGCTTCATGCGCGCCACGAGCGCGGTCTCGTAATCATCGAAGTTCGCGACGATGGACGCGGAATGAATCGCGATCGGATCATTGAGACGGCACAGCGCCGTGGCGTGCTGACGAGCGCCGAGAACCTGAGCGATACGCAGGTCTTCGCGTTGACGATGGCGCCGGGCTTCTCGACCGCGACAGAAGTTACGGCGGTGTCAGGGCGCGGGGTCGGCATGGACGTCGTTCGACGCAACGTCGAGTCCGTCCGCGGCGCGATCGATATCGCCAGCCGCCCCGGCGAAGGTGCGACGATCCGCCTTCGCTTGCCGCTGACGGTCGCGATCATCGATGGCTTCGTCGTCGGCGTCAACGAAGAGCGGTACGTCATTCCGGTCGACGCCGTGATCGAATGCCTCACCCTCCCCGAAGATGATCGCCGTCGGCCGACTGGCGTGCTTCGCCTTCGCGACGAAGCGTTGCCGTACATCCGACTCCGCCACGTGCTCGATGTGCAAGGTGCCGAGGCGCCGTCGCGAGAAAGCGTCGTTGTCATTCACGCGGGCGGATTCCAGGCCGGCCTCGTCGTCGATCACCTCTTCGGCGAAACCCAAGCCGTATTGAAGCCGCTTCCGTCATGCTTTGGCGCCGTTCCGGGCGTATCGGGAACGACGATCATGGGCGACGGCCGCGTTGCGCTCATTCTCGACGTCGGAACGGTGCTCGAGCAAGCTACCATCCTCAGCCTCGCGCAGCCGGTCGACATCGCATCATGAGGACTCTCAGATCATTCTCTCAGTCGGCTCTTGTTGCGTCTTTGTTGACCAGCGCGGTCACTCACGCTTCGCGAGCCCAGTCATCGGCAGGCAGTTCCATCACCTTCGAGAGCCTCAAGACAAAGCCGGTGTCGGCGCCGGCGGCTGCTCCCGCCAGCTCGAAGGAGCGCGACGAGATCGCCAGACTGCGACGCGTCATTACCGCGCAGGCGGAAAGTCTCGCTATGCGTCGTCCAACGGTTCTCACGAAGACGGACACAGTCCGCGTCGATCGCATCAAGATCGATACCGTGCGAGTCGATCGGGTTCGCGTCGATACGATTAAAGTGCCCGCCGCCACGCCGGCGCCGATCGCCGCACCTGCTTCGATTGCCACGCCTCCTGCGGTGACGACACCCGCGACGGTCGCGCCGCAATTCGGTGCGCCGACGTTCGCCGGACTCCTGCAAATATGGGCTGTCGCCGGCGACGCCGGATATCGCAACACCTATCGCGTGCGACGCGCCGAGCTGAAGACGGTCATCGATCTTGGCGACCGCGCGAAGGGCACGGTGATGCTCGATCTCGCGAAAGCACTGTCCGTCACGACCGCCGGCTCCGCGACGACCGTGTCTCAGAGCAGTCGGGTTTTGCAAGATGCCTTCGTGTCGATGCCGGTGTCGCGAGTGCAGCTCGACGTCGGGCAGATGAAACTTCCGCTCGGGAAAGAAGGAATGGCGTCGTCGGCCAATCTCGAGACGGTCGAGCGCGCGCTCATGTTCTCCGACCGCGCCCGCGGCGGGAGTTTTGGCGACGTCCGCGATCTCGGCGCGCAGGTGCGCGGTACGTTCGCCAAGTCTGAGTTCCAGGTAGGCCTGTTCAACGGCAGCGGCGAGAGTCAAAACGACGTCGACAAGAACGTCGGCAAAGCAATCGTCGCGCGCGGAGCTGTGCGTCCGATTCCCGGCGCCGATCTGCAGCTCGGTGTGTCCGGAGCCACCGCGGGCCCGGCGAGCGCCGACAAGGCAACGCGCGATCGTGTCGGGGGCGACATCGAATATCGACACGGGCCGTTGATGCTCCGCTCCGAAATCATGCACGGCCAGGACGGCGCGATCGCTCGACTCGGGTACTATGCGCTCGGAACGTTCGCCGTCCGCCCCACCGTGAAGGCCGTCGCGCGCTTCGACGCCTGGGACCCTGACACACACAAAGAAGCAACTTCCGCCGATGTCACCGAGCGTGACTTCCTCGTCGGCGCCTCGTGGTTCCCGCCCCAGACTCGTCTCAAGCTTCAATTCGCAGGCGTGCGACGGACCTACGCCGATCGCATCACTCCCGCAGTGACGCAAGCACTGCTCAACGTCCAAGCGTCGTGGTAGGGCGCTGCACGACATAACGAGAAATCAATGTTGAACAACGTCAAGATCGGAACGCGTCTCTTCGCCATGGCTGGGCTCACGGGCCTCATCATGCTGATCATCGGCTGGCTCTCACTCGCCTCGCTCCAGCGGTCCACGAATACGCTCCGCGAGTCGCTCGCGACGGCGGCGCGCGTGACCGAAGTCGTCGACAACACGCGCGACACGCAAGGCGAGCTGGTGAAGCAGTGGAAGGAGTGGAAGGATCTCCTCATTCGCGGCCACAAGAAGGAAGACTTCGACAAGCACTTCGCGGCGTTCCAGAAGCAAGACAGCGTTGTCCGCGCGCAGCTCGCCGTCACCCGCGACACGCTCAAGGCGCTTGGTTTACAAACAACCAACGTCGATCCGCTCCTCACGGAGCACGAGGCGCTCGTCAAGCAATACATGGACGCGCTGAAGCACTACGATCCGAGCAACGTCTCGAGCACGCAGCGTGTCGATAGCCTCGTGCGCGGTATCGATCGGCCGCTCACGGCGGCGCTCGATGGCCTCGTCGAGAGCGTGCAAAAGGCGGCGACCGACAACTACACCCTCATGACGGCGAACGCCGCGTCGCAATACAAGACGGTGCGCGCGACATTCATCGGATCGCTCGTCCTCGCCATCGCCTGCGCGCTCGTCCTTGCGTGGGCCACGATTCGGTCGGTCACCGAGCCGATCGGTGAGTTGGTTGGTATCGCCAACCGCATTGCCGAGGGCGATCTGCGCGAGATCACTGGCGCCGCGCGCGGCGACGAGACCGGGCAGCTCCAACGCGCCATGGCGAAGATGACGGAAGCGCTGGCGCAAACGATCTCTCAGGTTCGGTCGGCGGCCGACGCGCTCTCGGGCGCGTCCACGCAAGTCTCGTCGACGGCGCAGAGTCTCTCGCAGGGAACGAGCGAGCAAGCCGCCTCGGTGGAAGAGACGACGGCCAGCCTCGAGCAAATGAGCGCGTCGATCACGCAGAACGCCGACAACAGCAAACGCACCGAACAAATGGCCATAAAGGGCGCGACGGACGCCGATGACAGTGGTCGGGTCGCGCAAGAGACGACCGTCGCGATGAAGACGATCGCGCAGAAGATCTCGATCATCGAAGACATCGCGTACCAGACGAATCTGCTCGCGCTGAACGCCGCGATCGAGGCGGCGCGCGCCGGCGAACACGGCAAGGGGTTCGCCGTCGTCGCGACCGAAGTGCGCAAGCTCGCCGAGCGCAGCCAAGCGGCCGCGAATGAAATCAGCGGCCTCGCGGTGAGTAGCGTCAGTGTCGCCGAACGCTCGGGCGAACTGCTGCAGGAGCTCGTCCCGGCGATTCGTACGACCGCACAGCTGGTCCAAGAAGTCGCCGCCGCATCCCGCGAGCAGGCAGCGGGTGTTCATCAGATCAACCAGGCGATGAGTCAGGTCGATCAAGTCACGCAGCGCACGGCGTCGGCGGCCGAGGAGCTCGCATCGACGGCCGAAGAAATGGCGGCGCAGTCGGAGTCGTTGCAGGAGCTCGTTGCGTTCTTCCGCACTGGCGATTTGCGCGACTCGCACGTCGCGACTCCGCGCGCGCCGGCCCAAGCGATCGCGCCCAATGGAACCGCGCGTCCCGGTGCGCAAGGCAAGCGCGGATGGTATCCGATTCCTCACTCGATGCAGCAAAACGGCGGAAGCAACGGTCACGCCGCCGGAAAGGACCGCACTGCGGCCGCGGCAATCGACGACACGCACTTCACGCGATTCTAAAACAGTCATGACAACACCTGGCGGCTCGCCAAGCACGCAGTTTCTCAGCTTCGTGCTCGCCGGCGAGGAGTACGCGGTGGACATCCTCCGTGTGAAGGAGATCATCGAATACGACAGTCTGACGCGCGTGCCGGCGCTTCCGCCGGCGGTCCGCGGCGTCATCAACCTTCGAGGGCGGGTCGTCCCCGTCATCGACTTGTCGCTTCGCTTCGGCCTCGGCCCCAGTGAAGTGACGCGTCGGAGCTGTATCGTGATCGTCGAGGTCGCCGCCGAGGAAGGCGCCGTGGTCATGGGCATCATCACCGACGCGGTCAGCGAAGTGCTCGACCTCGCGGTGGATCAGGTGCAGCCGCCGCCGTCGTTCGGTACTCGCGTCGGCGCGGAGTTTCTCGACGGCATGGCGGAAGCGGGGAAAAAGTTCGTCATGCTGTTGAACATCGGCCGCGCGCTGAGCGCGGATGCCTTCGTCGCGATCGCGGTCGCCGATGCGGCGTAACGGCTCGGCGACGGGAACGTTGTCGCTCGTCTCGGGACGCCGGCTCCGCGAGCCGAGCGCGAGGGAATTCCAGGAGCTGGCGTCGTTGATCCACGACGCGGCTGGCATTGCGCTGAACGAGTCCAAGCGCGCACTGGTCGTGCGTCGGCTGGCCAATCACATCGCATCGCTTGGCTTGTCGTCGTTCGAGGAATACACGGCGCTCGTCCGCGCCGACGACAGCGGTTCCGAGCTGATTGAGCTCCTCGATCTGATCGCGACCAACGAAACACATTTCTTTCGCGAACCGGCACACTTCGACTTTCTCGAGCAGCGCGTGTACCCGCTCTGGCTGGAACAAGCGCGAAAGGGCGAACGCTCTCGCGTGATCCGCGTCTGGAGCTCGGCATGCTCGACCGGGCAGGAGCCGTATTCGCTCGCCATGCAATTACTGTCGAAATTCCCCGCGTCCGACGGTTGGTCGATCGAGCTACTTGCGACCGATGTCTCGACGCGGGCGCTCGCGACCGCTGCGTCCGCCGTGTGGTCGCTCGATAAAGCGCATGAGATACCGCCGCACTTTCTCAAGCGATACATGCGGCGCGGCGTTGGCGAGCAGCTCGGCAAAATGCGAGCGTCCGAGGAGTTGCGCGGCGCCGTGCGCTTTTTGCGCGTGAACCTCACGGACGAGCACTATCCGGTTTCCGGCAGCTTCGACCTGATCTTCTGCCGGAATGTGCTCATCTACTTCACCCCCGAAGGTCGCGCCTCGGTGATCGACAAGCTCACCAAACGTCTCGCGACTGACGGTTTGCTGTTCGTCGGCCACGCCGAGAGTTTGCACGCGCATCGCGCGCAACTGCATCCGCTCATGCCGACCGTATACACGCGCGCGAGCTGAGCCACCGATGTCGCTACGAGCACTGATCGTCGACGACTCCGCCGTTGCGCGGGAAGTGCTGACCATCGCGCTGCGCCAGGATCCGCAGATCGAGGTTGTGACAGCGCCCAACGCGACGATTGCCTCGGACAAGATTCGCCACCACAGGCCGGACGTCGTCGTCCTCGACATCGAGCTGCCGGGCGTCAACGGGCTCGCGTTTCTCGAGCGGATGATGGCCGAGGATCCGATTCCCACAGTGGTCTGTTCGAGCCTCGCGCAACCGGGAGCGATCACCGCGGTTCGTGCGTTGGAGCTTGGCGCGATCGAGGTGATAGAAAAACCCAGCTTCGACTCCGCCTCGACGGTCCTCTCCGGCGGGCGAATGTTGCATCAGATCGTACGTGACGCGGCTGGTGCTCGCGTCCGCCGTGCGACGCCGAGTCTCGCCACGCCGTTAAAGAGAGCGCGGGCGCCGCTTGCCGGTGGCCCGTCGTGGCACGGGCCGGTCATCGTCGTCGGCGCATCGACGGGTGGCACCGAGGCGATCCGCATGCTGTTGAGTGCGTTGCCACAGGATGCTCCGCCAACGGTCATCGTGCAGCATATGCCCGCGGCGTTCACGAGCGCCTTCGCGAGCCGAATGAATACGTTCACGGCCATGGAGGTGCGTGAGGCGCGCGACGGCGACGCGCTCCGTCAAGGTCTCGCCCTGATCGCACCGGGCGGACTCCAGATCGAGATCGCCCACCGCGTGAGCACGGATATCGTGCGGGTGTTCGATGGCGATCCCGTCTCAGGCCATCGGCCGAGCGTCGACGTGCTGTTTCGATCGGCCGCCAAAACACTCGGCCGTCGCGCGGTCGGTGCGCTCCTCACAGGGATGGGTGCCGACGGGGCCGAGGGGTTGCTGCGGATGCGAGCGCAAGGCGCGCATACCATCGCTCAGAACGAGCGAACGTGTGTCGTGTTCGGCATGCCGAAGGAAGCGATCGCGCGCGGTGGGGCCGTCGAGGTTCTACCGCTCGAGCAAATCGGCGCGACGGCGCTCCATGCGGCGAAGCGCGTCGATCTCGCCTCGAGCCGGACGGCGAGCGGTGCGCGCTAGCTATCAACCGAAGACGTCGCGCGCGTGCTCCACGCCGGCGACGAGCGCGTCGACGTCGGCCACGGTATTATAGATGTAGAATGATGCCCGCGCTGTGGCCGGCACGTTGAGTCGGCGCATCAACGGCTGCGCGCAATGATGCCCGGCGCGCACGCACACGCCGACTTCGTCGAGGATCGTCGCCAGGTCGTGCGGATGGATGTCGCCGACAGTAAAACTCACGACCCCGCTCCGGTCAGCCGGCGGCGGTCCGTACACGCGAACGTCGGGGAGAGCGCACAATCGACCGGTGGCGATTGCCGTGATCGCCTGCTCGTGCTCGCGCACCTTCGACATCCCGACGCGGCTCAGGTATTCGCACGCGGCGGCGAGACCGACCGCGTCGCCCACGTTGGGCGTTCCCGCCTCGAACTTGTGCGGGAGCACGTTCCACGTACTCCGATCATCGCCGACATACTCGATCATGTCACCGCCCGTTTGATACGGCGACATCACTTCGAGCAGGGCGCGGCGGCCGACGAGGACGCCGCATCCCATCGGCCCGAGCATCTTGTGGCCGCTGAATGCGTAGAAGTCGACGTCGAGCGCGTCGATGTCGAGCGGAAGATGCGGCGCCGCTTGCGCTCCATCGCACACCGCGATCGCGCCGACGCGCCGCGCGATCGCGCACAACTCGGCGACAGGATTGATCGTCCCGAGCGCGTTCGACACATGGGCGAACGCGATGACCTTCGTGCGTGCGCCGACCAGCGACGCCATGTGGTCGAGATCGATGCGACCGTCGGCGGTCAGACGGCAGATGCGCAGCGCCGCCTTCCTTTCATTGGCAAGTTGCTGCCACGGGACGAAGTTCGCGTGATGCTCGAGCCCAGTGATCACGATTTCGTCGCCGGCGCCGAGATTCGCGCGACCCCACGCCGCCGCGACGAGGTTGAGCGACTCCGTCGTGCCGCGCGTGAAGATCAACCGCGACGAGTCGCGAACTCCAACGAACGCCGCGATGCGCTCGCGTGCCTGATGATATCGCTCTGTCGCGCGCGCCGACAAGGCGTACGCGCCGCGATGCGGATTGGCGTTGTCGTGCGTGTAGTAGTGCATCATCGCGTCGAGCACGACCTGTGGCTTCTGCGATGTGGCCGCCGAATCGAGATAGTGCAGATCGGGATTGGCCTCGAGCAGCGGAAAGTCAGCGCGGCCGACGAGATGTGTCTTGGTCATGCGCCCTCCAGCGGCGGCGACTCGGGCCCTTCGCGCTCGGTGGACACTTCCGTCTCGTTCGAGCCAAGCGCCGTGTGCAGCGCATGCCAGGCAAGGCTCGCGCATTTCACACGCAATGGAAACCGCGACACGCCGCCTAAAGCGCGCAGTGAACCGAGGGACTGGTGCTCGGACTCGGGAAGCGTCCCGGTCACGAGACGATGAAACCGCTCGAACAAATCCTCGGCTTCGGCGCGGGTCTTCCCTTTCACCGCCGCGGTCATCAGGGATGCCGACGCTTTCGAGATTGCACAGCCTTGTCCTTTGAAGCTCACGTCGGCGATCGCGTCGTTCTCGAGCTTGACCCACAGCGTCAGCGAGTCGCCGCACAACGGGTTTCGCCCCTCGATCTTGCGATCCGCATCCGTCATCTCGCGGAAGTTGCGCGGCTTCCGGTTGTGCTCGAGGATGAGCTCTTGATACAGCGCTTCAGTGGACATGGCTGCTGGTTGCTGGTCGCTGGTACTGGTTGGTGCGGTTGCCAGCCACTAGCAACCAGCACCAGCAACCGATTCACACAAAACGCTCCAACGTCATTTTCTCGAGGCCTTCGCGGACTTCGTCCACTTCGATCGTCTCCAGTACGCCCGCGGCGAACGCGTAAGTCAAAAGGCGTTTCGCGAGCGCGGCGTCGATGCCGCGGCTCTTGAGATAGAACAGCGCGAGCTGATCGATCTGTCCGACCGTCGCGCCGTGCGTGCACTTCACGTCGTCGGCAAAGATCTCGAGCTGCGGCTTCGTGTCGACCTGGGCGGTTTCCGACAACAGCAAGTTGTTGTTCGTCTGCTTGCCATCGGTCTTCTGCGCGATCGGGTGCACGTACACTTTGCCGTTGAACACGCCGTGCGAGCGTCCGTCGAGTATGCCCTTATACATCTCGCGACTGAAGCAGTTTGGCTGCGCGTGAATGATCTGCGTCTGGTGATCGACGTGCTGTTCGCAGTCGGCCATGTACAGACCGTTCAGCGTCGCGCCACAGCCTTCACCGTCGAGTGTCGTGTAGATGTTCGTGCGCGACAGCGCCGCGCCCGTCGCGAGCGAAAACGAGACGTAGTGGCTGTCGCGCGCCTGGCTCGCCTCGATCGTTCCGACGTGGAATGCCCGCGCGCTCTCTCGTTGCATCTTGTAGTGCCGGAGCGTCGCGCCCTCGCCGACCGACACTTCGGTGACGGCATTCGTCAAATACACGGCGTCGGTCGTCGACACGAAGCTCTCGATCACCGTCGCCTTCGCGTGGCGCCCGACGAGAATGAGATTGCGCGGATGCATCATCCCCTTCGCCGCCGTGGCGTCGGTGATGAAGAGCAGATGAATCGGACGATCGACTTCAGTGTCCTTGGCGATCTGCACGACGGCACCGTCGATCATGAATGCTGTGTTCAGCGCCGTGAAACCTTGTGTGTCGTAGCTCGCGAGTTTGCCGACGCGGTCGACGACATCGGGCGCTTTGGTCCACGCCGTCGCGAGGTCCCATACCTTTACGCCGTTCGGCAACTTCGCGATGTCCGATAGCTCCGGCGCGAAGCGGCCATTCACAAACACCATCGTGTGCCAACCGATCGCGCCGAACGTGAACGGCGCGAGCTCGTCGCGGCCGACGTCACCACTTTTCGCGGCAAGAAACACGTATTCTTGGTCGACGATCGGCGACACACTGGTGAAATGCCAATCCTCGTTCTTCGTCGTCGGGAAGCCGAGCGCGCCGAACCGGTCGAAGGCGGCGCGGCGCATCGATTGGACCCACGCCGGCGTCGACGTGTCGGAGGTCAGCTCCTCGAACGCCTCGACATACGCCTCCGCCGCGCTTCCGGCCACGACCATCGTGCTCACGCCGCGCCCGCCTCGACCGGCGACGCGGCTCCGGTCGTCACCCAATCGTAGCCTTTATCCTCGAGCTCGAGTGCCAGCTCCTTGCCGCCGGATTTCGCGATCCGGCCATTGACGAGCACGTGGACGAAGTCGGGCACGATGTAATTGAGCAAACGCTGATAGTGCGTGACGACGATCGTCGCGTTGTCGGGGCGCTTGAGCTTGTTGACCCCGTCGGCGACGACGCGAAGGGCATCGATGTCGAGACCGGAATCCGTCTCGTCGAGGATCGCGAGCCGCGGTTGCAACACCGCCATCTGTAGGATTTCGTTCCGTTTTTTCTCGCCGCCCGAGAATCCTTGATTCACCGAGCGGTTGAGCATCGACACGTCCATATCGACGAGCGCGAGCTTTTCCTCCATGAAATCCGCGAATTCGAGCGGATCGACCTCCTCTTCGCCGTGCGCTTTGCGGATCTCATTGTACGCCGCGCGGAGAAAGTACGCGTTCGATACGCCGGGAATCTCCACGGGGTACTGAAAGGCGAGAAACATTCCGCTCTGCGCACGCTCTTCCGGCGGCATCGCCAGCAGGTCCTTGCCGTCGTACGTCACCGATCCGCCCGTGACCTCGTACGCCGGATTGCCCGCAAGCACCTGCGCCAGCGTGCTTTTGCCCGACCCGTTTGGGCCCATCACGGCGTGGATCTCGCCGGCGCTCACGGCGAGGTCGATGCCTTTGAGGATTTCCTTATCGCCGACCGTGGCGTGAAGATCTTTGATTTCGATTAATGACATGACTGTGAGTTTTGTGGCCAATCAACCAACACTTCCTTCTAGCGTGATGCCGAGCAGCGCCTGCGCCTCCAGCGCGAACTCCATCGGCAGCTCCTTGAAGACTTCCTTGCAGAATCCGCTCACGATCATCGAAACAGCTTGCTCCGCGGAGAGCCCGCGCGCCTTCAAGTAGAAGATCTGATCCTCGCCGATCTTCGACGTCGACGCCTCGTGCTCCACGATCGCGCTGTTGTTGCCGACCTCGATATACGGGAACGTGTGCGCCCCACACCGGTTGCCGACGAGCATCGAATCGCACTGCGTGTAGTTGCGCGCGCCCGTCGCTCGCGGCAGCACCTGCACCCGCCCGCGATACGAGTTGTTCCCCTCGCCGGCCGAAATCCCCTTCGAGACGATCGTCGACTTCGTGTTGCGGCCGATGTGAATCATCTTCGTGCCCGTGTCGGCCTGCTGCTTGTTGTTCACCACCGCGACCGAATAAAACTCACCGACCGAGTTGTCGCCGAGCAGGATCACGCTCGGATACTTCCACGTGATCGCCGAGCCGGTCTCGACCTGGGTCCACGAGATCTTCGAGTTCTCGTACGCCTTGCCGCGCTTCGTCACGAAGTTGTAGATGCCGCCGCGACCTTCCTTGTCGCCCGCATACCAGTTCTGCACGGTCGAATACTTGATCGTCGCACCCTTGAGCGCGACTAGCTCGACGACCGCCGCGTGCAGCTGATTGGTGCTCCGCTTAGGCGCCGTACATCCCTCGAGGTAGCTGACGTACGCACCCTCGTCGGCTACGATCAGAGTTCTCTCAAACTGGCCGGTGTCGGCCGAGTTGATGCGGAAATACGTCGAGAGCTCGATCGGGCAGCGCACGCCCTTGGGGACGTACACGAACGAGCCGTCGGAGAACACCGCGCTGTTCAGCGCGGCGAAGAAGTTGTCGCTGTACGGCACGACGGAGCCGAGGTACTTCTCGACCAGTTCCGGATGTTCGCGCAACGCTTCGCCGAACGAGCAGAAGATGATGCCATGCTTGGCCAGCTCCGAGCGCATCGTCGTTCCGACTGACACCGAGTCGAAGATCGCGTCGACCGCCACGCCGGCGAGCATCTTCTGCTCGTACAGCGGAATGCCGAGCTTCTCGTACGTCTTGAGCAGCTCCGGATCGACTTCATCGATGCTGCCGAGCGGCTTGTTCGTCTTGGGGGCGGAGTAGTAGCTCGTCGCTTGATAGTCGATCGGGCCGTAATGGACGTTCGGCCAATGCGGCTCTTTCATCGACAGCCAGCGGCGATACGCCTTGAGCCGCCACTCGACCATGAAAGCGGGCTCGTTCTTTTTCGCCGAGATCGCGCGAACGACATCCTCGCTCAGCCCGGCCGGAAGCGTGTCCGACTCGATGTCGGTCACGAATCCGTGCTGATACTCTCGGCTAATCAGGCTCTCGATCGAACTGCTCATTCGGCACTCCAACGTGTTGGACCAGCGTGCGCGCCGTCGCTTGGGCGGCGAATCCGAGAGGCGAAGCTCGTTCCCGGACCGCGTAGCGCAACTCGTTTTCGGTGAATCGTTTGCGGACTCGTCGGGCTGCGCTTGGGCGGCGAGTCTCCGCCGGAGATTCAGGCGGATTCATCTAACCAGATAAAATTAGTCGGCTTTAGGTCGCCGGGGCTAGGGGGGCGACGTCCACAGCCGACAATGCGGCTTGCTTCCCGTCCTGGGTCGACAGCGGTTAAGCCAGCAGAGCGAGCGTTTCGCGCAGCAACGATGCCGCGAGCTCGACCTTGTAGCCGTTCTTGGAAAGAGGCCTGGCGTCGTACAGTGCGCGGTCGGCCAGTGTGGCGATCGTGTCTTCGTCGAGCCCGCCCGAGGCGACATCCTCCTCGATCGACGTGTTCACGCGCCACGGCCGCGGCGCCACGCCGCCGAGTACGATGCGCACGTCGCCGTTCGGCCGTTTGCACCCCGCGATGCTCACGAGCGCGAAATCCCACGCGTCGCGCTGCATCAGCTTGTGGTAGTGCTGGACGCCACTCGCCGCCGCCGCCGGCAACACGATCCCGGCGACGAATTCTCCTGGCGCGAGCACTGTCTCCTGGTCGAGTCGCTCCGACGGCAACGTATAGAATTCGCTAATGGGCACTTCGCGCCGGCCGCCGATCGACGCGATCTCGACGACCGCATCCAGCGCCGTCAGCGCGACAGCCGGATCCGAGGGATGAACGATGTGGCATGGCCCATTGTCGAGAATTGCCAGATATTGATTCTCGCCGTCGATCGCCGGACAGGTCGTTCCACCATTCTTGAGACACGAGATGTCGCGCCGGAAATACCAGCACCTCGGTCGCTGGCAGAGATTCCCGCCGATCGTCCCCATGTTCCGCAACGCAGACGTGGCGACGACG
>Ga0207699_10000995_pt1 | contig 13422 bp, 11 predicted proteins | sample LARL51metaG_FD_184344 | JGI IMG/M metagenome (GOLD analysis project Ga0207699, IMG submission 184344) | Corn, switchgrass and miscanthus rhizosphere microbial communities from Kellogg Biological Station, Michigan, USA - LAR L5-1 metaG... | ecosystem: Host-associated > Plants > Roots >...
GCGCGCAAGAGCGCGCTCCTCAGGACGAGGGGGCAGAGCGGGTGACGCAATGAGGTTGGCCACGAGCGGAGGTCGGCTCGCCCGCAAAGCGCGCGCGGATCCTGGTCAGGTTGACCGCGATGCCAAGATGCGCAGTCAACGAGGGACAAGGCGGGAACGATGGGCGCGAGTTCTGCTATCGATCGCGTCCGGGAGTCATGATGATCACGCCAACGCTCGAAACTCAGCGCTTGATCCTGCGACCGCTGGCGCTATCCGATGCGCCGGCGATTCAGCGCCATTTCAACAACTGGAACGTCATCCGCCATCTGTCTTCAGTCGTGCCCTGGCCATATCCCGACGACGGCGCGCAGACCTTCATCCGCTCGCAACTCGACGAGATCGCGGCCGGCGAGGAGCTCTATCAGTGGGTTCTGGTGCTGAGGTCTGGCGACGGCCAGGCGATCGGAAGCATTGGCTTTCGCCCGCGCATCGATCATCCCAAGGGCAATCGCGGCTTCTGGCTCGCCGAGCCCTATTGGAATCAGGGGCTGATGACCGAAGCCATCACTGCCGTGAACGATTTTGTGTTTCTAACACTCGGCCTCGACGACTTCCATGTCTGCAACGCAGACTCCAACGCGGCCTCACGCCGGGTCAAGCAGAAGACCGGCGCCGAGTTCGTCGGCCATGTCGAGATTCCGCATCACGACGGCCAGTCGCGTTCGGAGAAGTGGCGGGTGACGCGCAAGGCCTGGCTGGAACGGAAGCCTGGCGCCTCGGCCTGACAGCGGCCGGGCAGCCGATCCATCGCGCGGGACGGATCGAGCCGTCCCGCAATCATGGTCCGGCCGATCTCAGAGGCAAGCGTCCCAAGATGGATTGGTGTCCGCCCAGGTTGGCAGGCTCGACGGCGGCTGAATCGATTGCAGACGTTCACGCAGCAGGATCGGGAACTCAGGCACGACGACGGCCTCTTCCTCAGCGGGCACGGCGCAGTTCAGCCTGGTCTCGACCCAGCGCCAGAGATCGTGCATCTCCTCGGCCGATTTGCCGGACGGCGCATATTCGCTGACCGCCAGCCCTGCCGTCATCGCATCCTGGTGGTCGTTGCGCATCACGACGAAGGGCTGCGCCACGACGTCGAACAGGTCGTAACCGGCATCGTCGCTCAGCGTGGTCGCGGCGGCGTCGATGCGCTGGCCGCGCAGCGGTGTCTGATTCAAAATATAGGCGAACGGCTTCTTCCAGGCCTTGATGACGCCGAGCGTCGCGGCGGTCGCCTCGATGTCGGCGATGCTCGGCCGCGCCGGGATCAGCGTCATGTCGGAATGGCGGATCGCCGCCGTCGCCGCGGCGGTGATGCCGCTCGCGGTGTCGATGATGGTCAAGGTGACGCCGCCGCGTTCGAGCGCCGGCAGGCGATTTTCGATGTCGGCGGCATTGTAGATCGGTTCGACCAGCGGTTCGGCGAGGCCGCGGCGGCATTGCCATTTCGACAGCGTACCCTGCTTGTCGGTCTCGATCAGGCGGACATTGTGGCCCGCCTGTTGCGCCGCCAGCGCGAGCCCGATGGCGAGCGTGCTCTTGCCGCTGCCGCCCTTTTGCGTGGCGAGTACGATCGTGTGCATCGAAAATTCCTTCGAATCAGTTTGGGTTTTCTACGCCAAGCTGAGTGCATCGCTCATCGCGACGCGGGAGCAGTTCTCGCTCGGGACGTCCCGGTCCGATCCCGTTGACGGATGGATCGCGGTGGTCCGAATCAGCAACACAGGCAGCACAAATCGACCATCACACGCAGCCATGGGTTGCGAACATCCCCCAAGACTACGGCGCAACGAACCGACCTCATTGCCGCCCAACTTTGGGCAGTTTGGTTAACAATCCATAAACAGCGGGCGGCCTTTGTCCAATAATGACACGGCCGTGATGAATCTGACGCGCGTTTGGCGTACGGAGCGGCCCGTGCAAGGCAGATCGTTAAAAATGTATGAACGCTTGCGCTTGAAGCGTGCCGCAATTGCCCGGAAGATCGCGCGATAATCTGGACGGTCATTCCGGGCGATGCAAAGCATCGAACCCGGAGTGACATCGGAGGTTTGGTGCTCGACTACCGATGACCGGACACTGGCGCGATCGAACCGACCTGGCGTTCTCCTGTCAAAAGCGAGTGGCGACCGGCAGCCTCGGCATGGTGGTCAGCAATCACCCGCTGGCTTCCGCGGCCGGCGCCGAGATGCTGGCCGGCGGCGGTAACGCCATCGACGCTGCGATCGCGACGCTGTTCGCGCTCACCGTGGTCGAGCCGATGATGGTCGGCATCATCGGCGGCGGCATGGCCCATATCCGTCTCGCCGACGGCGCGCATCGCGTCATCGACGGCCAGAGCACCGTGCCGCTCGCCGTGCGGCCGGACAGCTATCGGCCCAAGCCTGGCGCGGCGCACGATGTGTTCGACACGGTCGGCAATGAAAACCTGACCGGGCCCCGCGCGGTCGCCGTTCCCGGCGCGCTAAAGGCCTGGTGCGAGACGTTGCAGCGCTTCGGCACCATGCCGCTTGCCGACGTCATGCAGCCGGCCATCAAGCACGCGGCGCGTGGCTTTGCCGCGACGCCGTACCTGAGCGAATGCATCGCCGACAGTGCAGGCGACATGCTGAAGGACAAGCCGATCGCCGCGATCTTTCTGCCGCGGGGTGAGGCCCTCAAACCCGGCGAGCACGTGGTGCAGGCCGAATATGCCGAGACGCTCGCCTTCATCGCCGGGCACGGCGAGGCGGCGCTGTATGATGGCCCGCTCGGCGACGTGCTGGTCGACTACATGAAGCGGCATGACGGCTTTGTCGCGCGCGAGGATCTAACGTCTTACAAGACGGTCGAGCGCGCGCCCGTCCGGGCCGATTATCGCGGCTGGGCCATTCTGGGGCCGCCGCCGCCCGCGGCTTCCGGCGTCCACATCGCCGAAATGCTGAACATTCTCGAAGGTTTTGACATCGGAGGACTCGGTTTTGGCACGGCGGACACCGTGCATCTGCTGGCCGAGGTGATGAAGATCGCCTTCGCCGATCGTGCGGCCGCGAGCGGCGATCCCGATCATGTCGCGGTGCCAGTGGAGCAATTGACCTCGAAGGACTATGCGCACGAGCGGCGCAGCGCGATCGATCCGGGGCGTGCGAAGGCCTGGCGGGCCGGTGTCAGCCCGTTCGAAAGCGCGCACACCACGCATATGACGGTCGCGGACAGTTTTGGCAACGTGGTCGCGACCACGCAGACCATCAACAACCTGTTCGGTGCGAAAATCCTGATCCCCGGGCTCGGCACGATCGCGAACAACTACATGAACCTGTTCGATCCGAGGCCCGGGCACGCGCTGTCGCTCGCGCCGGGCAAGCGCGTCACCACATCGATGTCGCCCATGATGGCGCTGCGCGATGGCAAGCTCGTTTACGCGCTGGGCCTGCCCGGCGGCAAGCGGATCTTTCCGAGCGCGATGCAGGCGCTGATCAACCTGATCGATCATGGCATGAGCCTGCAGGAGGCGGTCGAGGCGCCGCGGGTGTGGACCGAGGGCAACGCGCTCGAGGTCGAGCCGGCGATTGCCGAAGCGGTGCGCGAAAAACTGCGTGCGATGGGACACGACGTTGTCGAGATGGCGACGGTCGGCGGCGGCATGAACGCGATCCAGTTCCATGACGATGGCACGCTGTCCGGCGCGGCCTGCTGGCGCGCCGACGGCACGCCGGTCGGACTCTCCGGCGGCCTCGCGCGACCGGGCGTGCGGTTCGGATTGCGATAGACAAGCGACGCAATGAATGGGCGATCCGCATTGCCGTTCGGCGTGCCAAGTTTTCCGCCGAGTCGCGATCAATCCGAGGGTTGATGGTCGCTGCGACCCGGCTTTCCCTGCGCATCTGCATGGGCGCTCGGCAGATCCCCGCATTTATGCAACTGATGGCCGTAGTCGTACGGTCCGTTGGGTTACCAATTCTTTATCGCTTGCTGCCGTATTTTTACTCAATTGCTCATCATTCGAGCAGGAGGGGGGATTTTGCGATGTCTGCGCTGAACTTGAACATCCGCGGACGGCTGATCGCCGGCTTCGGCAGCCTATGCATCCTGCTGGCCGGCGTCGTGACCATCACAATGGTCAAGGTCCATGCGGTCAACGACTCGACCGCGCGCAACGTCAATCTTCGTGTGCCGACCGCGATGGCCGCGAGCGACCTGGTGTCCGAGGTCTATGCTTCGCTGGCGTCACTGCGCGGCTGGCTGATCTCCGGCAATGATGTCTTCAAGGCCGAACGCGCGGGGCTTTGGCTCGAGATCCAGAAGCGCGGCGCCGAGATGGACCGCCTTTCTAGTCAGTGGACCAATCCGCAGAACAAGCAGGATTGGAAAGACGTCAAACCGCTGCTCGACGAACTGCGCAGCGCGCAGGACAAGGCCGAGGCGATCGCGCACACGATCGATGAGCAGCCTGCAACCAAGCTTCTGGCAACCGAGGCAGCGCCGCTCGCGAAGCTCATGCTGCAGAAGGCGACCTCCATCATCAACGAGGAGGGCAGCATACCTTCGACTGATGCGCGCAAGAGCCTGCTGATCGATTTCGCAGACCTCCGCGGCAGCCTGGCAATGGCGATCGGCGCGGTCCGTGCCTACCTCTTGACCGCCGACGCTCAGTTCAGGAAGGAGTATGAAGAGCTCTGGGCGCTTAATCAGAAGAAGTTCGAGGTCCTGGCGAAGCGACGCTCGGAGATGACCCCCGACCAGCAGAAGGCTTTCGATTCGCTGGTTGATGCCCGAGCCAAGTTCGCTCCCCTGCCGCAAAAAATGTTCGAGATCCGCGCCTCCGATCGCTGGAACATGGCGCAGTGGTTCCTGACCAACGAGGCTGCTCCGCGCGCCAACAAGCTGCTCGACATCTTCGCCGGAACCAAGTCGACCGAGGGTACGCGCTCCGGCGGCATGGTTGGCCGGCAGAAGGAAGTCCTGACGCGGGACGGCAATGCCGTCCTCGCAGAAACCGACGCACTGGTGGCGTTGCTCTGGATCCTCCTTGGCGTCGCCATCGGTGTTGCCGCGACTGTCGTCTATCTGACCAACCGCTCGATCGTGCCGCCGATCATGAGCATGGTCGGCGCCATGGGCAAGCTGGCGTCAGGCGATCACTCCGTGGAGATTCCGGCGATCGACAAGCAGGACGAGATCGGACTGATGGCGCGGGCCGTCGTCGTGTTCAAGGAGAACATGATCAAGGCCAAGGAGCTTGCGGCCAAGGAAGCCGAGGCGGTCAAGCGACGCATGGCTCGCGCGACCCGGGTCAACGAACTGACCGACGCCTTCGATGCCGGCATCTCGGCGGTGCTGCGATCGGTCGCGTCGGCATCCACCGAACTGCAGGCCACCGCGTCGGAAATGACGACGACCGCCGAGCAGACCAGCGCGCAGGCGACCGCGGTTGCGGCGGCGACCGAGGAGGCTTCCGCCAATGTGCAGACGGTGGCGGCGGCCTCGGAAGAGCTGGCGAGTTCGGTGACTGAAATCAGCCGCCAAGTCGCGCAATCGGCCTCGATCGCGCAGAAGGCCGTGAGCGAGGCCGATCGCACCAATTCGACCGTGCAGGGGCTGCAGCACGACGCAGCCGCGATCGGCGACGTCGTCAAGCTGATCAGCGAGATCGCTAGCCAGACCAACCTTCTCGCGCTCAACGCCACCATTGAGGCGGCGCGTGCGGGCGATGCGGGCCGTGGATTCGCGGTGGTCGCATCCGAGGTCAAGAACCTCGCGGAGCAGACCGCAAAGGCCACTGATCAGATTTCCAGCCAGGTTGCGTCGATCCAGGCCTCCTCCGGCGAAGTCGTCGGTGCCATCAAGGGGATCAGCGGGACGATCAGCCAGATGAACGAGATCGCGGCCGCGATTGCCAGCGCGGTGGAGGAACAGGGCTCGGCGACGCAGGAGATCGCGCGCAACGTGCAACAGGCGGCGGCCGGCACCACGGAGATCTCATCGAACGTGACCGGCGTCCGGCAGGCCGCCGGCGACACCGGCGCGGCCGCCCAGCAGGTGCTCGTGGCGTCCGGCGAACTGTCGCAGCAGTCGGAGACGCTGCGCGGTCAGGTCGAGACCTTCCTCGCCGACATCAAGGCGGCGTGAGGCGAGCGAAGACTATTTCCGCACGCAGATCACGCGCACGACGGAGGCTTTTGCGTCGGATGATCCGCCCGCAGGCGCAACGCCATTCGCCCTCAGAAAATCCACGACGAGATCGCCCTGCACCAGCACCGCCTGTGCGGCGGGCGCTGATGTCGCGGGGCCGGCGATGACGGCGGGTTTCAGCAGCGCAAGGCCGACGAACCGGCCATCACCATCGCGCACCGGCGCGCCGGAGAATCCTGCCGCGGGCGGTGGCGACAAGGCGAGGTCGCCCCCGCCGCCGACCTGGGCGGCCTGCGCCTTCACGCTGCTCACCGCCGAACCGCCGCCCTGGCTCTGCGGATCGAGGATGCCGGTCAGTTCGACATTTGTATTGGGAGTTGGTCTGGCCTGGCCGCCGGAAAGATCGAGCGGCTTCAGGTTACCAGCTCCATAGATGCGCAGCAGCGCCAGCCCGTGCTCCTTGTCGTCGGCGACGCGGTCGGCATGGCTGAAGCCGCCGATCGTGATCGCGATGCAGCCATCGGTGACCTCGCGATCGGTCAAGATGGCGCCATCGGCGCTGACAACGATGCCGGTGCCGTAGTCGACGGTCTTGCGCGGCGGCGGCCCGCCGACGGGCGCAGGGAACGGTGTGAATGCGCTCGACATCGCGATCACGACGGGCTCGACGATGTTTTCCATCGCCTGGTCATAGAGGATTGTCATGATGCGGACTTCGTCGCCCTTGAACGTGCCGCGGAGGTAAAATTTCTTCAGGCCCTGCAGGCCCGACAGCACGAAAAAATCCGGCTTCACCACGGTATAGTCGACGGTGCGCCCGGGTGGATCCTTCTTCTCCTCGTCCGCAAGCTTTGCGGTGGTCGGGCCGGCTTCCTTGCGCCGCGTCAGCACGACCTGGACCGTGCCGGTCGGCGAGCTCCATTTCGTGCCGTTCGCGTCACTTGACTGCTGCGGCACCAGCTTTTGCGGAATGCCGAGGCGCGCGCCCGTCACGCCGTCGGTCACGAGCTTCCAGCCGACGCCCTCCTGCTTGCGGCGCGCTGTTTCCGCCAGCACGCTGCGTTCCTGCGGATTGAACACGCCGGTCGGCTTGCCGCCCTTGGCCTTCTGGTATTCCTTGATCGCATTGACCATGCGGTCGGAGACATCGCCGGTGATCGCGCCATTATATTCGCCGACCCAGGCGAGGTCGGACTGCAGCCCGAGCCGCTCGGCCTGCGCCATCGCATTGGCGGTATCGGCCGGGGCCTGCACCGCCGGACGGATCGGGACGGTCGCCACCGTTTTCGGCTTGGCACCTGCGCCAGAAGGCTGGGTCATCTGCGCCTGCGCGCAAACGCTCGTGAACGCGACGAACAAAGTTGCCGACAGCACCGATCTCATGACGAGTGCCCCACCCCGTTGCGGAATACTGCAATTAAACACATCTGTTTGGTCTGATATAGCGGGGCCGCGGTTCAGGGGAACATTTGGGGATAACGATGCTGAGCGCCGACGAACTCGAACGCTATGCCCGTCACATCGTGCTCCGCGAGGTCGGCGGCCCGGGGCAGCAGGCGCTCAAGGAAGCCTCCGTGCTGGTGGTCGGCGCCGGTGGCCTCGGCGCGCCGGCGCTGATGTATCTCGCCGCTGCCGGCGTCGGCACCTTGGGCGTGGTCGATGACGACGTGGTGTCGCTGTCCAATCTGCAGCGGCAGATCATCCACACCACGCCGGACATCGGCCGCCGCAAGGTCGATACCGCAGCCGAGCGCATCCACGCGCTCAACCCGCATGTCGATTTCGCCGCGCACGCGACCTACCTGAAGGCCGACAACGCGCTTGCGCTGATCGGCGGCTACGATCTCGTGCTCGACGGCTCGGACAATTTTCAGACCCGCTATCTCATCTCCGATGCCTGCTTCCTTGCCGCGAGGCCCCTGATCACGGCGGCGCTCGGCACCTTCGATGCGACGCTGACCACGATCCGCGCGCATGAAAGGAACGAGCAGGGCGAGTTCAACCCGACCTATCGCTGCCTGTTTCCCGAGGCGCCGCCGCCCGGTACGGTGCCGGCCTGCGCCGAGGCCGGCGTGATGGGTGCGCTGGCCGGCGTGCTGGGCTCGATGATGGCGCTGGAGGCGATCCGCGAGGTCGTCGGCTTTGGCGAGGGCCTGATCGGGCGGCTGCTGATGCTGGATGCGCGCACCATGCGCTTCGAGACGCTGCGCTATCAGCGCGATCCGCAGAACATCTTGAACGGAGACGGCCTGACCATCACCGATCTGTCGGGCCATCGTTAGTACTTTATGAGATGAGATTCGGCGCGGCCCGATGACAGGCTCCGCGAAGCAATCCAGACTATTTCCGCGGATACAGTCTGGATTGCTTCGGCGCTTCGCGCCTCGCAATGACGGAACTTGCCGGCTGCTCACAGCATGTTCGGCAGCACGCGATCCGGCGGCTTGTGATTGTCGAGGAAGGTCTTGATGTTGATGATGACCTTCTCGCCCATTTCGACGCGGCCCTCGATCGTCGCCGAGCCCATATGCGGCAGCAGTGTCACCTTGCCGGCCTTCGCAAGCCGCACCAGTTTTGGATTGACCGCAGGCTCGTGCTCGAACACGTCGAGCCCGGCTCCGCCGATCTCGCCCGCCTCGATCAGCTTGGTCATGGTCTCCTCGTCGATCACCTCGCCGCGCGCGGTGTTGACGATGTAGGCCTCCTTGCGGATCAGTTTCAGCCGCCGCGCCGACAACAGGTGGAAGGTCGCGGGCGTATGCGGGCAGTTCACCGAAATGATGTCCATCCGCGCCAGCATCTGGTCGAGGCTTTCCCAATAGGTCGCGCCGAGTTCGTCGGCGATCCTGGGCGCCACCGGGCGGCGGTTGTGATAATGGATCTGCAGCCCGAAGGCGCGGGCGCGGCGGGCCACGGCCTGGCCGATGCGGCCCATGCCGATGATGCCGAGCCGTTTTCCCCCGATGCGGTGACCGAGCATCCAGGTCGGCGACCAGCCGGCCCAGCCCTTGCCGTCGGTCAGGATGGCGGCGCCCTCGATCAGCCGACGCGGCACCGCGAGGATCAGCGCCATGGTCATGTCGGCGGTGTCCTCGGTCAGGACTTTTGGGGTGTTGGTGACGGTGATACCCTTCGCATGCGCCGCGACCACGTCAATATTGTCGACGCCGTTGCCGAAATTGGCGATCAGGCGGATCTTGCAGTCCGGATGCTTGAGCATCTCCTCGCTGATGTGATCGGTGACGGTGGGAACCAGCACGTCGGCCGAGCGCAGCGCGTCCGCGATCTGCTCGCCGGTCAGCGGCGTGTCATCGATATTGAGCCGCGTGTCGAACAGCTCGCGCATGCGCGTTTCGATCGTATCCGGAAGTTTACGCGTGACGACGACGACAGGCTTTTTCTTGACCGACATGTCCTGCTCTCATGAGGTCGTTCAGACCTCATTAACCGGGTTGTTCGACACTGCCCCGTGCCGCCCGGTCCCGGCGTTTCCTTAAGGGTTTCCCAGTGCTTTCCCTTGAGCGGCTGTCGCCGAAGGGGCCCGGGTGCATCTTGGTTAAAGGCGTTCCGTCCTCTCTAGCAGAAGGCCACGCCAAGACAAACCCCGGGCCGCCCAATCCTCTGGACGGGAGGGCGATCGGGAGCAGGCAGGGGCGGGCGCAGGGTGCGGCTGTTGTCAGGCGCGATGCGCCTCGAGTTGAGCGATCTCGGCAGGAGGCGAGGGGAATGGGATTGGGGCGTTTGGGATGTTGCGTGGTGCTCGTTGGCCTGCTGCTGGGCGCCCTGCCCGGTGAGGGATTCGCGGCCAAGGATTCACCGATGTCGTCGAGCGGCTTGCCGGTGCCGCGCTATGTCAGTCTCAAATCCGATCACGTCAATGTCCGGTCCGGACCGACCAAGGACAATGACGTCGCCTGGGTCTACACGCGATCCGGCCTGCCGGTCGAAATAACAGCCGAATTCGAGAACTGGCGCCGTGTGCGCGACTCCGAAGGTGCCGAGGGCTGGGTCTATCATTCGCTGCTGTCGGGCCGCCGCACCGCGGTCATCACCATGAAGCGCAAGGACGATCTCGCCTCGCTCTATGAAAGCTCTGACGAGGCAAGCGCCGTGGTTGCCCGGTTGCAGGTCGGCGTGCTCGCGCAGGTCAAGAAATGCGTCGCAGGCTGGTGTCATATTGCCGGCAGCGGCTTCGATGGCTGGATCGAGCAGCAGCGGCTGTGGGGCGTCTACGCCGACGAAAGGGTGGAGTGACGCAAAGCCTCGGAAATTTGTAGGGTGGGTCAAGCGAAGCGAGCCCATCATTTTCGCAGAGCAGCTCGCGTGATGTGGTGGGCACGGCGCAAGAGCACCTTTGCCCACCCTGCGCAGCCTAGGACGCAAAAGGCCGGGACGAGCCCGGCCATAACCACGCGAGGCGTGAAGAGACTCAGCTCTTCTTGCGCAGCCGAACCACCATGTCGATGCGCGCGATCTCGAAGCCGTCCGGCACATCCGGCATCTTCTGCAGCACCAGGTGCGGATCGGGAATGTCGACCAGCTCGTGATTGTGCTCGAGATAGAAGTGATGATGCGCCGTGACGTTGGTGTCGAAATAGGTTTTGGTGCCGTCGACGCTGACCTGGCGCAGCAGCCCGGCATCGGTCAACTGATTGAGCGTGTTGTAGACGGTGGCGAGCGAGACCGGCACCTTGGCCAGCGTCGCTTCCTCATAGAGCATTTCGGCGGTGAGATGCCGTGCGCCCTTGCCGAACAACAGCCAGCCCAGCGCCATGCGCTGCCGGGTCGGGCGAAGACCCGCCGCCTGCAGCATCTCGTTGACATCGTGCCACGGGCATCCGGTCAGCACGGCCTGTCGTCCCGTGTGCAAAGACGGGGAACCGATCGGGTTTGGCTTCAAAAACGGGGCGCTGTCGCTCATTTCGGTTCGGTCACACCAGTTCAGATACGCATACTAACATTTTTGTATAAGTACGAAATCATCCAGATGCAAGTTTTTCGCAACTGGGCTCGACTAGAGCCGGTCTAAATGCCGCTGATGTGGCAGCGGCGCTTGCCAGCCGTCGTGCCTGTGATAGAGAGCGCGCGGACCCAACAAGGGCGTTTGCATCGGCATCGCGGCCTGTTCTGGTCGCGCCCGAACCGGCGCACTTCTCGCACGAAAACGGGTCTTTTTTCGCTCGAAGAATACCCTTTGGCCCGGGATTTTTGGGAGGCTGTCTGGCATGTTGGATCGTCGCGGCGGTTATGAGTATGAGGATCTGCTGGCGTGCGCCCGCGGCGAATTGTTTGGCCCCGGAAATGCCCAATTGCCGCTGCCGCCAATGCTCATGTTTGACCGAATTACGGACATCAGCGAGACCGGCGGCGAGTACGGCAAGGGGCTGGTGCGGGCCGAACTCGATGTGAAGCCAGACCTCTGGTTCTTCGGTTGTCATTTCAAGAACGATCCGGTGATGCCCGGATGTCTCGGCCTCGACGCGCTGTGGCAGATGGTCGGTTTCTACCTGGGATGGAGCGGCGGCGAAGGCCGCGGCCGCGCGCTGGGCCTCGGCGAATTGAAGTTTTCCGGGCAGGTTCTGCCGAATGTCCGCAAGGTCGTGTACAACGTCGACGTCAAGCGCGTGATGCGCTCGAAGCTGGTGCTCGGCATCGCCGACGGGTGGCTTTCCATGGATGGCGAGATTATCTATCGCGCCAAGGATTTGAGGGTCGGCTTGTTCAAGCAGGGAGCGGCCCCGTCGTGAACAGCAGCATCGCAGCAAGGACCAGCGACACCAAGGACGGGGTGAGGCGATCATGAGACGGGTTGTCATCACGGGGATGGGCATCGTCTCATCGATCGGAAACAACACCCAGGAAGTGCTGGCGTCTCTCTACGAGGCCAAGTCCGGGATCACGCGCGCGGCGAAATACGCGGAGCTTGGATTCCGCTCGCAGGTGCAGGGCGCGCCGACGCTCAACCCCGCCGATGTCGTCGATCGCCGGGCGATGCGGTTCCTCGGCGACGGTGCGGCGTGGAATCATGTCGCGATGGAGCAGGCGATCCAGGATTCCGGCCTCGAGCCGTCGGATGTCTGCAACGTTCGTACCGGTATCATCATGGGCTCGGGCGGTCCGTCAACCAAGACGCTGGTCGAGGCCGCCGACATCGCGCGCACCAAGGGCCCGAAACGCGTCGGCCCGTTCGCGGTGCCGAAAGCGATGTCGTCGACCGCGTCCGCGACGCTCGCGACCTGGTTCAAGATCAAGGGCGTCAACTATTCGATCTCCTCGGCCTGCGCCACCTCGAACCACTGCATCGGCAACGCCTACGAGATCATTCAGCTCGGCAAACAGGACATCATTTTCGCCGGCGGCTGCGAGGAGCTCGACTGGTCGCTCTCAGTGCTGTTCGACGCCATGGGCGCGATGTCGTCGAAGCACAATGAGACGCCGGCGACCGCTTCGCGTCCTTACGATGTCAGCCGCGACGGGTTTGTCATCGCCGGCGGCGCGGGCGTCGTGGTGCTGGAGGAACTCGAACACGCCAAGGCGCGCGGCGCGCGCATCTATGGCGAGATCGTCGGCTACGGCGCGACGTCCGACGGCTATGACATGGTGGCGCCGTCCGGCGAAGGCGCCGAGCGCTGCATGCGGATGGCGCTCTCCACCGTGAACACGAAGATCGACTACATCAATCCGCACGCGACATCGACGCCGGCCGGCGATCCGCCGGAGATCGAGGCGATCCGAAAGGTGTTCGGCGCGGGCGAAAAATGTCCGCCGATCGCGGCGACCAAGGCGCTGACCGGCCATTCGCTCGGCGCCACCGGCGTGCAGGAGGCGATCTACTCGCTATTGATGATGAACAACGGCTTCATCTGCGAGAGCGCCCACATCACCGAGCTCGATCCCATCTTCGCCGACATGCCGATCGTGCGCGCGCGCATCGACAATGCCAAGCTCGGCACCGTGCTGTCGAACTCCTTCGGTTTCGGCGGCACCAACGCGTCGCTGGTCTTCAAGCGGATGGACGCGTAACTTCGTTCTCATCTCTCCCCGCTTGCTGTGAGAGACCGTCAGGCAGCAAAATGGGGACTTTGCTCCGATCCAACATGGGGTGCGCATGATTATCGAACCGCGCGTGCGAGGCTTCATTTGCACGACGGCACATCCGGTTGGCTGCGCCAGAAATGTCCGCGACCAGATCGCCTATGTTCTTGGCCGGGGTCCGATTCCGGCGTGCCCCAGGCGTATCGCCGTGCTCGGGTGCTCGACCGGTTATGGTCTCGCCAGTCGCAT
>Ga0207699_10000997_pt1 | contig 13408 bp, 8 predicted proteins | sample LARL51metaG_FD_184344 | JGI IMG/M metagenome (GOLD analysis project Ga0207699, IMG submission 184344) | Corn, switchgrass and miscanthus rhizosphere microbial communities from Kellogg Biological Station, Michigan, USA - LAR L5-1 metaG... | ecosystem: Host-associated > Plants > Roots >...
CGTACGCCACGGCATTTCGTTCCGCCTCGGTAGCAAAAATCGCGTCAATTTCCGTGTTACCTCTCCCCGTAACCTTCTGCGCGGACTGATTTTAGCTGGTCACCCACGTTTGCGCTTGCCGTTACCCGCCCGCCCTTGAGGCACCCCGCGCCCCGCCGCAACTTTACGCATTCCAGCGGGAGATGCGGACATGAAAATCACGACAAGCATTTTTTTAGCCCTTTCAATCTTGGTAGCTAGTCCCATTTCTCAAGTGACCGAAGCGCGCGAGCGCACGACTGCGCCGCCCATAAGGGTCGCGGTGTCTGTCTTCAATGACGCTGCGGTACCGGCTTCCGTCTTAGCAGAAGCGCAGGAGCGTGCCACGGCTGTCATGAATCAGGCAGGGGTCTCGCTAACCTGGCTTGACTGCGGCACTCCCGGCAGCCGAGCGCCAGAGTCGGGCTGCAGCGCCATCGCTTTTCCACAACATTTTTCGGTTCGCCTGGTTTCAAAGGCAACTCCGTCCAAGGCAGATATTTTTGGTCAATCCTTTCAGGACGAAGCGGGAGAGGGTAATTACACCGTGGTTTATTATCCCGGACTTGCCGGCTCTAAGGTTGCCGAAACGCTCCACACGGGCAAACTTTTGGGGCTAGTGGTAGCACATGAGGTAGGGCACTTGCTCTTGGGCAGGAATTCTCATTCCGCGGATGGTCTGATGGCAGCCGTCTGGCAAATGTCGGAATTGCGCCAGGCGACACAGGGAAATCTGTTTTTCAGCCACGATCAGTCGGATCGGATGCGCGCACGGTACTTCGCAGCTAGCGCCCGCCTCGTAAAGGTGTCAGAGCCGCTGAACGCCAGTTCCGGCAAATAGAACGAAGAAGGTCGGAGCTTTACGCAAATCAGCGGCCGGACTTTTTGACCGCCGTGCCGGCACCTTCTTTCAAGGTCTGCATCGCGTCAACCCGCGTACCTGCAAAATTCTCGGTAAGGCCGCTCGGCCAGCGGACCTCGACCCAGTCGAGACGCTCCGTCTGCCCTAAACCAAAATGCACGCGCATATCGTTGTTCGAATCGTAGCTGGAACCGCTGCGAACTTCGTCAATCAGGATTCTATCGCCCGCCTTTACACGAATCCTTGCGCCGATCCCGCCACGATTTGATTTTGTTCCAACGGTCTTGAACGCGACCCAGTGATTGCCCGATTTCACCTGGTTCACCAGCAGGCTCACCGGAGCATTCATATTGCTCACCACAGCAGACATTCTGCCGTCGTTCCACAAATCGCCGACCGCCAGACCTCTTCCCGATCGTGGAGTGGTGATTCCTGGTCCCGAATTCACCGAAATGTCCTCGAACTTTCCGTTGCCTTTATTGTGATAGAGGATTCTCGGCTCCTGGTAATCGCTTCCCAGATGCTGCTTGTCGACTTCCGGATATACGTGCCCGTTGACCAGCAGCAGGTCCGGCCAGCCATCGTTATCGACATCGAGAAACATCGTTCCCCAGCCCAGATATTTTGTATAGAGTCCCAGTCCCGCCGCAAACGTCACGTCGTCGAACGTTCCATCGCCGTTGTTGCGGTACAGCGTGGCAGTATCATCTGAAAAATTTGTTTTGAAAATATCCAGCCGTCCATCTCCGTTATAATCGCCGATGGTTGAGCCCATTCCAGCTTGCTCTTTTCCATCTTCATTGAATGCCGCTCCCGCGATTACAGCAACGTCCGTAAACGTCCCATCCTGATTGTTGTGATAGAGAATGCTTGGCGTGCTGTCACACGCCACGTAGATATCCGGCCAGCCATCGTCGTCAAAATCGAATGTGGAAACACTGAAGCCGTAATGCCCATTGGTGCGATCAATATTCGCTTTGACGGTCACGTCCTCAAACGTGCCGTCTCCCTTGTTGTGGTACAGCATGTTTTTTCCCCACGGCAATCCGCGCGGGCCGCACATCACCGGAACCCCTTTCCAAATGCAAGACGCGCGTTCACCGGGAGCGGGAGCGGTCTTCAAGTCAAAGTCCACATATGTGGCAACAAAAAGATCCAGTTTTCCATCGCGGTCATAATCGACGAACGCGCACCCCGTACTCCACGCGCCGTTTCCCGCAACATGCGCTTTTTCACTCACGTCGGTGAACGTCCCGTTACCATTGTTGTGATACAAAACGTTTTTTCCGTAATACGTCACGAAAAGATCTTCGTTGCCGTCGTTGTCATAGTCTCCAACGCAAACTCCCTGTCCCCAGCCGGTATGAGCGAGCCCGGCTTTTTCCGTTACGTCCGTGAACGTTCCATCGTGGTTGTTGTGATAGAGATGATTGGTCGGCTGTTTTTGTCCAGCGATCGGATCGAGAGTCGTTCCGTTCACCACGAAAATATCCGGCCAGCCGTCATTGTCGTAATCAAAAATCGCCACGCCGGTACCGGTGGTTTCAATGATGTATTTCTTGGTATCCACGCCGCCGAATGTATTCGGCGCGTTCAATCCAGCCTTTTTTGCTTCATCCACGAAGTAGGCGATTTTCTTTTGCCCGGTTGCCGCAGCGCGCTGCGGGCTCTGCGCATAAGTCGCTGGATTGCACATGTTCGCGCAGAGCAGCATGCACGTTGCGATGCTTCGAAGACGCATCCAGTAAATGTTCATCAAATTGCGCATCTATGTTTGGGACAGGTTCCCGACGTCGCTTTCGACGGCTCCGCGTCCACGCAGTTACAGCTTAATGCTAGTATGAATTTCATCGATGTGGCACGCCGTCTGGAGATTTGTTCATTGAGGTTTGGCAATCCAATTCTTACCTGGAAGCAGTTTTCGGCCCTGATTTTGCTATCGATTGTTCCGTTTGCCCTTTCCGCCCAGTCCTCGTCGCCCGCAACTGCTTCGACCGCCAACAAGTCATATTCCGAAGGAGCGGCGGCTTTGCAACGCGGCGATCTAAGCTCCGCTCGCGCGTCGTTCGAGGAAGCTGTCCGGAAAAATCCGCGTGATGCTAAGGCGCGAAATGCCCTCGGACTTGTCGCTCTCGCGCAAAATGATCCCGTATCGGCGATTCCACAATTTCAGGCCGCGCTTCGCCTGCAGCCCTCGCTTGCCAATGCGCATGTCAATCTTTCCAGCGCGCTTCTGCAAACGCGAGACTTACCGGGCGCAATTCGCGAAGCGAACGCTGCCATCATAATTTCACCGGAGCAGCCGGATGCGTTTCGCGCGCTTGCTCGTGCCCAGGAAGCCTCGTCGGATATTGCCGGCGCTACCGCCTCAATACGCCAAGCTCTAACGCTTGCTCCCGCCCGGCCCGACCTGCACGACGATCTGGGTACGCTTCTCGTGCGCCAGAATGATTCGGCGGCAGCAATCCCGCAATTCCTGGAAGCGCTTCGGTTAGATCCGAAGCTGGCTGCAGCCCATTTCCATCTTGGGGTATTGCGGTTTGAGGAGAAGCAGTTCGAACCGGCTAAAGATCATCTCGCGCAGGCCGCGCGCCTCGCTCCTTCGAATTATCTCGCCCTGAATTTCCTGGGCCGCACCGAGCATGAGCTCGGCAATTTCTCGGAAGCCCTCGCCGCCTTCAAGTCCTCGCTGGGGATTCTTTCCAATCAGCCCGAAATTCTCAATCTGTTGGGCAAATCGCTGCAGCGTGTTGGGAATCCCGTGGATGCGGCCGCCAGCTTTCGTGAATCTCTTCGCCTTGAGCCGCAAAATGCCGAAACGCAAAACAATCTTGGCCTCGCTCTGCTCCAGACGGGCGATGGTGACGCCGCCATCGCGGCCTTTCGCGCCGCGCTGCAGATTCGGCCGGACGATGTCGGTTATCGCGGAAATCTCGGCGCCGCGTATCTACAAAAGGCGGATTTCGCGGCAGCCGTTTCCGAATTCCGCGCGGCGATCGCTAGCAATCCAAATGATCAGTCGATTCGTTACAATTTGGGGCTGGCGCTGAAACTCCAGGACAAACTTTCCGAAGCCGTCACTGAGCTTCGCGCTGCAGAAGCGCTCGATCCACATCAGCCTGACGCTCCCTACACCCTTGGAGTAACTCTCTGGCAAATGGGCGACCCCGATGGGGCTGTGAGCGAGCTAAAAAAAGCGATCGCAGCGAAACCGGACTACGCTGAGGCTTTTTACACACTCGGTACCGTTCTGAAGCAGCAATCCAAATTGCAGGAATCCGCCGACGCGTTGCGGGAAGCGATTCGTCTACAGCCGGACTTCGCCGGAGCTCACACCACGCTCGCGCCCGTTCTCCGTCAGCTTGGCGATGCTCAGGGCGCTGCACAAGAAGCACGCCTTGGCGTCGAGCTGGCCAGGCAAAAGACCGATTTGCAGGCTGCTGTATTCGCGACGAATTCCGGAAGGCGTCTGCGTAGCGTAGGCGACCTCGATGCTGCAGTCGTTCAATTCCGCGCTGCCATCAAGTCTGTCGCGGATTATGCTCCCGCACATTTCGAACTTGCCATCGCCTTGCGTCAGTTGGGGAAAAAAGAAGAAGCCGTCGCGGAATTTCAGAAAGCCGCAGCCCTCGATCCAAAACTGGTTGCGCCACAACCATAATTTCAGCAGTCTCGATCTTGCGGCGCGATTCTCAGTTCAAAACGCGGAGCGCAACCAGGTTCAGTTCCGTTGGCACGCCTTTCGCTACCTTCGCCTGGATGACTGCTTCGAACTGTTTCATCTCGCTTGCTTGTGTCACATTCATTCTCTTCAGCAGTTGGCTTAAGTGGTTTTCCCTCGTGACATATTCCACGGCGGCTTGTGTGCCAATGGTTGTTGTGCCGGCCAGAATCAACTCTGAGTGCTCAGGGTTGATTCCTTTTACCAGCGCAACCACCGCATAGTCCTCCGCAAGCGCCACATTCGAAGGATTTGCCTGAAATTTTTCAGGCTCGCCCTTCGCCGGGTGCACATTGATGATTTCCACGTTTCCGGCACGCGCTCCCTCTTCGACTTTCTTGAACACAAATTCCGTCGTGCTCGGAATTTCCAGCAAGGTCAGGTTTTCCGATGGCGATCCCATAAAGATCAGATCGTTGTTTTTCGCGTCGTCCAGGGAAAACAGGCTCCCGCGCTTTACGCGAAGCGACTGGTGCAATTGGGCGAAAACTACATCCAGGTTATGAACCGCAAGCACTTCTCCTACTCCCGTATAGTGATCCAGGATTGGAGAATTCGCGTCTTTCGAAGGGTCGTAGTAGCGCATACCGGTGTTAGGCCGGCCAACGAACGCCGCGTTGCTGAAGACCACCCACGGTTCTTCTGGCCCGCGGGAAAATCCTTTCCAAAAGATGCGTATGGGAGTCGGCGCGGAAATATTCGCCGAGGCCATAGCCGTAGTTTCCGGGCGCGGTCGTGTCCACAGGAGCCAGCCAATGACCGCAATCGCGCACACTAATGCCAGGCTAAGGCTTCGTACAACGTAGCGGCGCTTCGTCGCGGACAATCCGCTTTCTACGGGATTCGTAGCCCACGTCCCGGTAGCCTGTCCGTTCCCATGAGGTGCGGCGCTGGCAGCACGTTCGTGAAACCCGACCGCATAACTTCCTTTCGGCAGCTCTACGACAACGCGGTCGGTCGCGCCTTCAGTGTTGTAATACTCGGCCAGTTTGGTTCGAAGCCTTCCTGCCTGCACCCTAACCATCGAGTCTAGCTGTGGGTCGAAGTCGGCTTGCCTTCCGAACACTTCCGTCGCAATTTGATATTCCTTCACCGGAACGCCCGGATGCTCCAGCGCCTGCTTGCCAAGGTAGCGCAACAGTTTGCAGAGAGACTCCGAGCCGTGCAGCGCATGGCTCGCAACCAGTTTTTCAATTTCAGCCTGAAATTGGGCCCTTTCTGTCAAAGCAACTCCTGTTACGTGCATGTAACAGGAGCCTACCAAGTCGCGCATCTATCTGCAACAACGAGATTTAATTGATGTAACCGTATCAGACGCAGAGAGACTTGCCTCTAGACCCGAAAACATCGATAACTCTCATCACATTTTTAGTTTTGAGGTGTCCGGTCGGGGTTGGGCGTCGCGGGCTGGTGTGTCGTTACAGTCTTCCGTAAACGTTCAATTTCTGTCGAGTTTTGTTGCAGCACTTTCGAGCCGGATCGTTACGGTGTGCGTGCGGGAGTTACTGGGGGGTGTCTAGCTGGGGCACGGTTGATCCGTGTCTCACAACGTTCGTTTAACCCTATCTCCCTGTTGTTCAAATCGTCGAGATTTTTGTTCCCGTTTTAATGCCCTTCGCGCGGCTGGGGTAGCCGACGTGATTCGGCACGTAGTGATATCAGGAGGGGTGGAATGAGAACTCGCGTATTTCTCGGCTGGTTTGTAATTTTGTGTCTCGTCCTCGCAATGGCCGCGCCGAACTCATCAGGTCAAGCCGTTTTTGGCAGCGTCATCGGCACTGTCACTGATGCCCAGGGAAATGCTGTTGCTGGCGCGAAAGTAGTCGTAACTTCAATCACCAAGAATACGACCTACGAAACAACTACGAATGACAGCGGTAATTATGCGGTTACGCACTTGATCCCCGACCAGTATAAAGTTCACGTTGAAGCCACCGGCTTCAAGTCCTACGATGTCGCCAGCGTTGATGTCTCCGCCGATTCCTCCCGGAACGTGGACGCCGTACTTCAGGTCGGCGCTGTCACGCAAAGCATCGAAGTCACAGGCGAAATTCCTCAACTCAAAACTGACCGCGCCGACGTCGACGTCCAGTTCAGTCAGAAGTATGTCGAAGATTTGCCGGTGCTCAATCGCAACTTCACCAGTTTTGAGTTGCTCTCGCCGGGCACTCAAAAGCTGCCTGGTTTCAATCACGCAGCCACGGAAAATCCTCAGGGCGGCGGCCAGATTCAAGTCAATGGGCAGCACTTTTCCGGTACCAATTTCGAACTCGACGGCACTGACAACCAGGATCCCATTCTTGGCATCATCGTTGTAAACCCCAACCTCGATGCCATCGGCGAGGCCAAAATCGCTCTGCAGGACTACGACGCCGAGTCAGGCAAGGCTACCTCCGGTATCGTTAGGGTCCAGACCAAATCGGGTTCAAACGAGTTCCACGGCAGCGGTTTCTACTATTATCGTGATAGCGCCCAACAGGCGCGCAACCCGTTCACCAACAAGCCCGGCGTTCCACTCCCCGCAGCGACTTGGAAACAGTTTGGCGGTTCCGTCGGTGGTCCCATCCTCAAGAACAAGCTCTTCTTCTTTGGCGATTATCAGGGAACCAAGCAGACCGCTGGTATCACCAACCTGTACACGATTCCGACTCCGACGGTAATCCAGTCCTGCAATCCCGCGACGAACGCTGCCAGCGCGACTCCAGGCTTTTGCGACTTGAGCGAATATCTGAATGCTTTCGGAGCACCGGGAAGCGGACAGGTCTTCGACCCCAACACTGGCGACCGTGCCTCGGGTTCGGGGCGTACCCCGTTTGCGAACAACCAGATTCCCATTGGCAGAATCCCCCAGAATGTGGGCAACGTTCTTGCTTTATTTCCCAGTCCTACGGCAGGTGGCGTTAATGACAATTTCGTAGCCAGCGGTTCAGGTCCTTTTGATCAAAAGTCGTTTGATGTGCGCATCGACTACAGCGCTCCCCATAATTACCAAGTATTCGGACGCTTCAGCCTCGATTACTTCTCGCTATCTGGTAAGGGCGGTCTCGGTGCTCTCGGATCCGCGGGTTTTGGCCCCGGCGGTTTGGGCGGCAGTTCCATCGTTCACAACTATAGCTTGGCCTCTGGTTTCACCAAGCCTATCGGTACCAAGTGGCTTACGGACTTCCGGTTCGGATACTTTAAGTATAATCCGAAAACGGCGTACCCCGACCAGAACCAGACGCCGATGGATACATTCGGGTTTCCCGGGCTCAACTCGGGCCCCGGCATTCAGGGCCCGCCCACTACCGGCGGGCTCTCGGCCTTCAAGTTCAACAACAACGGCGGAAATAGCGACGTGCGCGGTGCACTGGGCAGTACCGCTTCTGATGGTTCCTTTGGCTTCGGTGATGGTTTGAGCCCCGCCCGTTGCAATTGCCCGCTGACCGAGAGCGAACAGCAATTCCAGTTTGTAAACAACTGGACGCGGACGCAAGGCAACCACACCATCAAGTTCGGCGCCGACATTCGCTATGCCATGAACCTCCGTGTGCCCAGCGATCAAAACCGCGCTGGTATCTTGTTTTTCGATCAGCTCGATACCGGCAACTCGGGAAACAATGGCCTAGCATTGGCTACGTTCTTGCTCGGGGATGTCACCCAGTTTCAACGCTACGTCAGCACCAGCCTGACTGCCGCTGAGCGCCAGAAGCGCACCTTCTTTTACGGTCAGGACTCTTGGCGCGTCAGTCCTAAATTCACCTTGGGCCTTGGTGTTCGCTGGGAGATCTACTTTCCCGAAACCGTCAATGGCAAAGGAAATGGCGGCTTTGCGAACTTGAATGACGGCCTGGTCAGGGTTGCCGGCTTCAATGGTGTCGGTTCGAACGGCAATGTTGACAACACCTACAAAGCATTTGCGCCTCGCCTTAGCGCCGCCTACCAGTTCGATTCCAAGACCGTCCTGCGCATGGGCTACGGCCGTGGCTTCGACATCGGTGTGTTTGGCTCCAACTTCGGCCACGTGGTCACCCAGAACTTGCCGGTTCTCGCGCGGCAGAACCTCACGGACTCCAGCTTTAATACCGCCGCAACGAACAATCGCAGCGCGGTTTTCACTCTTAACCCTAATAATACTAACCCTGCTAATCTTACTAACCCATTGGTACCTTTGACGCTTGGTCCGCCAGCATTCGATTTTTCGCCAGTCTTGGGCTCCATTTCTTCCAGCGGAACCTTACCGATTAACGGTATAGACGGCAAGACGGCGTCGGGAGCACGCCCGCTCGTTCAGCGGCTTCCCACCATTGACCAGTGGAATGTCACCATTCAGCGTCAGCTCACTTCGACCCTGAATCTTACTGTCAGTTACGTCGGAAACAAGGGAACGCACGTTTTCGCTGGCACCGGCCCATCCTATAACTCCAACGAAGTGGCAATCGGCTCGGGCACCAATCTTGTGACCTGCCCCACCCCCACAACTTGCAAGTTGGCAGGCTTTAAGCCAGCGCAACCGACTGCCAATCGCCGTCGACTGTTCCTGAACGGGGTTCCGGCTTTCACTTATCCAGGCTTCACTTTCACGGACGCGACGGGCGCAGTACAGCCCACGCCTCCTTGCTGCGCGGTCGACACCACTTATTACGGCAACGACGCCGACAACAAGTACAACGCCTTGCAAATCAAGGCCGAAAAGCGCGTGAGCTCCGGTCTCCAGTTCCTCGCGCACTACACCTTTTCCCATGCCTTCGTCTACAACAACTCGTATTTCTCCGTGGATAAGAAGTTCGCTTGGGGTCCAAACGACTTCAATCGCAACCAAGTGGTGGTCGTCAATGCCATCTACGAGTTGCCTATTGGCAAAGGCAAAAGATTTATGGGTAATATCGGCCGCGCCGCAGACTTACTCATCGGCGGTTGGCAGATAACCAACACCACCACATACGGCACTGGCCTTCCGTTTACTCCCAGCATCGGGGAATGCGGCACGATTGAAGATGCTGGCCCGTGCCGTCCGAATGTTAACGGTAACATTCACACTGGGATTACTCACGCACCGTGCAGCACGGGCAGCACTGCTAACTGCACGTTCTGGTACACGCCGGTTGCCCCGCTCAGCTATGGCACCCTGCTTTCGCCGGCCAATGCTGGAGTCGACTCTTGCACCTTCGCTCGTCCGACCTCCGGTCCCTTCGCTCTTCCCGCGTGCGGGCAGATCGGTAATGCTGGATTTGATTCCCTTCGCGGTCCGCATGCTTTTTACGACGATATGGCATTGTCCAAAAACTTCACCATTACCGAGCGCGTCAAAGCGCAATTCCGCTTCGATGCTTACAACCTCTTCAACCATCCTGTTCTCAACTTTCCAGGAAACCAATGCGTGGATTGCGGCGGCAGCGCGGGCCAGATCACGAATATTGAGGCCGATTCCGCGCCAGGTGCTCCCATTGGCATGCGTCAGCTGCAGTTCGGCTTCCGGGTCACTTTCTAACCCCTAACACCCCAAACAAAACGGGGAGCCCGCTCGCGGGCTCCCCGTTTTTTGTGTTCTAATCCTTTTTTGGAGTGCGGTTTACGCCGAATGATTTGCGCAAGAATTCGGTGCCGCGTTCGAACTCAATGCGTCTTCGCCAACTCAGCGTTTATGCAGTGTTTTTAACTCTCCTGTTCGTAATCCTCTTTTTCTTTCCGGCACCGATCAGCGCGCAGTCCACTCCCGGCAATCCTTCCGCACCGCCTGTCTCCTACGACGATATTCACCGTTTCACCGAACAGGGCAAGTTCGACGAAGCCCTCTCTGCTCTCAACAAAATCTCTGATTCCAATCCGACGGCCAAGAATCTCTCCCACGAGTTTGGCGTCGTCTATTACCGCAAAGGCGATTACCGCAATGCCATAGACGCTCTTGAGCGCGCTATCGGCGAGAATCCTGATGACACCGAAGCCACTCAGCTCGCCGGTCTCTCGCTGTATCTCTCAGGAAAGTCAGCGGAAGCCATCCCGTATCTCGAAAAGGTTCAGTCCTGGTATCCCAGCGCCAGTATCGATGCTTCCTACATTCTCGGTGTCGCCTACATTCAAACCAAAAATTACGCGAATGCTCGCGCCGCCTTTGCGAAAATGTTTCAAGTTCCCGCCGATTCCGCCGCGGCATATCTATTCACCGCTCGGTTGCTGCTTCGTTTCGATTTCGGGCCGATCGCGGAAGAATACGGGAAAAAAGCAATCCAACTCGACCCCAAGCTCCCCCTGGCGCATCAACTTCTCGGCGAACTCTACCTCTATCAATCGAGAATCCCGGAAGCCATCACACAACTCGAACAGGAACTCGCCATCAATCCCGGCAATCCCGCCGCTTACTACAAACTTGCCGACGCTTATTCCCGAATTCAGAAATTTGATGATGCCGAAAAACTTTTGCAGCGCTCCATCTGGCTCGATGCAACTTCCACCGGTCCGTACATTCTTCTCGGCAAAGTTCTCCAGAAAAAGGGCGAGAATCAACTCGCCATCCGTGCTCTGCAGCGCGCCATCTCCATGGATCCTAACAACGATGTGCCTCATCATCTTCTCGGCCAGGCCTATCGAGACCTCGGCCGCACGGAAGACGCCGAGCGCGAACTAAAGTTGGCCGAGCAGTTATTGCAGTCACACCAAAATCCGAAGCTCACGCCATGATCATTTTGAGCGACTCCGTCTTTGTTGCCGCCACCTGCAGGTGGCCATCTTTATTTTTCCGCAAGCACCGTTCCCGCGCCGCTTTCGGCGCTGGCGCCTGACAATGGCGACTCCGCGCCCCATCGTTGTCGGTCTCGGTGAGCTTCTGTGGGACCTTTTCCCGAAAGGCAAACAGCTCGGCGGCGCACCGGCAAATTTTGCTTACATCACCGCGCTGCTCGGCGATTCCGGAATCGTCGCCAGCCGGGTAGGAGACGATCGCCTCGGCCAGGAAGCGCTCTGGCATCTTAAATCCAGCGGTCTGGATGTCAGCCGCATCCAGCGCGACCCATCCCACCCCACCGGCACTGTGAAGGTCGAAGTTGATTCCAGGGGCCAGCCCGAATATCAGATCACGGAAAATGTGGCCTGGGATTTCATGGAATTCTCGGAAGACTGGATTTCGCTGGCTCGCTCCGCGCACGCGGTTTGTTTTGGCTCCCTCGCGCAACGCAATGCCGTCTCGCGCTCGGCAATCCGCGCCTTTCTTTCGGCTCTGCCCTCATTCGCCATCGGCATTTTTGACGTCAATCTTCGCCAGTCTTATTTCAGCGCGGAAGTTCTGCGGGATTCTGCTCGTCGCGCAAAAGTTCTCAAGCTCAATCACGAAGAATTTCCGCGATTCCTTGATCTGCTGCAATGTCCGCTCAAAAACTCCGAGCGCTCCGATATTACCGGCGGACGCTGGCTATGTCGCGAATTTGGGAGCCGCCTGGTCTGCATCACTCGCGGAGCAAAAGGCAGCCTGCTTGTCACCGCTGAGTCGCACCATGAACATCCAGGTTTTTCCGTGAAAATCGCCGACACCGTCGGCGCCGGCGATGCCTTCACAGCGGCTCTCGTTCACCACGCACTTCGCGGTTCTTCACTCGCCACCATGAACGCCGCGGCAAACCGTATGGGCGCGTGGGTCGCCTCGCAAGAGGGTGCCACCCCGTCTGCGGATCCAGAAATCCTGGCGGAAGTCCAAATCCCTCATCTCCCCTGACCCTGGGCGCCCGCTTGTGGAAAGTGTTGCATCGTTTTAGCTCAAAAGCCTCTAATTCCTAAACCTGGAGAATCTGCGCGCGTCTAACATCCTGAGGCAACGGAAGGACAATCATGAATCGCCAAATGTCTCGATGCACAATCGTGGCCATTGCAGTTACCTTGCTTTGGTCGTTAGGAGATGTAGCGCTAGGAATAACCGGCGACCAAGAGGTCAGTCGCCTGGCGGAGTTGGCGCGATGGAAAGAAGGGACTGTTGTTGCGGACATCGGCGCAGGCGATGGAACGTACAGCTTTTTGGCTGGCGAAAAGGTTGGGCCGTCGGGCCGTGTGTATGCGACTGAAATTGACACGGAAAAATTGAAGGATCTCAAAGCGGAGGTTGCAAAACGCAAGCTAGAAAACATCGTCATAGTAGAGGGAACGGCGGATGACACAAAGCTTCCGTCGAGTTGCTGCGACACGATTTTTCTACGTCATGTATATCACCACATTACTCGGCCGCGGGAGTTTGATAGAAGTTTGGTGCGCTCTCTAAGGCCGGGGGCTTATCTTGCAATCATCGATTTCCCACCCGATCCCAATTTGCCGCCTGTAGAAGGAGTCCCAAAGAATCGAGGTGGGCATGGAATACCAGAGAAGGTGATGGTCGAAGAGCTAACAAGCGCCGGACTGCACGTGGAAAAGATTATCGGCGATTGGTCGGCGCGCGATTATTGCGCTATTTTCAGACGCACTGACCGCGAGTGAGGTGTGGCAACCTCAGGGCGCTGATTCACTGAGGGCTAATTCGCTCCGACGGGTTGGTGGATCTGCTCTTCCGCCAGCTTTTCCGCCATGGTTTGCGGCAGGTTGTGCAGGAACACCAGAAACACCGCGTTGGTCCAGCCGAATCCCACGACATTGATGTTGTATCCGGCTTTCACGGAAGTTTCCGATGAGCGCGTCACCGCGTTGTATTTTTCCCGAATCGTTCCGTCATGGCGGAAATTTTGCGCCACCATGCTCAAGAAGTTGTAGCTGATCCGGTCTGCGTCCGCGTTGAATCCGTACTTTCGAATTCCTTCAATGGCCACTAATTGGGTCGGCGCCCAGGCGTACGGAAAATCCCATTGCCCTTCGGT
>Ga0207699_10000999_pt1 | contig 13390 bp, 12 predicted proteins | sample LARL51metaG_FD_184344 | JGI IMG/M metagenome (GOLD analysis project Ga0207699, IMG submission 184344) | Corn, switchgrass and miscanthus rhizosphere microbial communities from Kellogg Biological Station, Michigan, USA - LAR L5-1 metaG... | ecosystem: Host-associated > Plants > Roots >...
TGGCGAGGGCGCGCGCGGAAATCGAAGCATTCGGCAAGTACTATGATTTCTGCGTCATGAATGAAGACGTGGAACAAGCGGGACGCGAAGTAGAAGCGATCTTGACGGCGATACGCTGCAGCAGCGCGAGGCGGCGCGGCCGGGTGGAAGCACTTCTGGCATCATTTGGAGGGAAAGACTGAAATGACCGTGCAGACGAAAGCTCCGGAGAGCCAGTTCGCGTACGTGGTGCTTGCGGCGCGGCGTGCACGCCAGATTATGGCGGGGGCGCCGCCGATGTTGGAAAATCCGCGAACATTGAAGCCGACGCGAGTGGCGTGCGAAGAAGTCAACAGCGGCTTGATTGAATACGAATTCAGTCCCGGCAAATCCGTGGATGAAGACAAGGATGGCGTCAAGCGGCGCAAGTAAGGCACTGCGAGGACTCGATGCGCATCACTCTCGGCGTCACCGGCGGAGTGGCGGCCTACAAAGCGGCCGAACTGGTGCGCCGTTTGCAACAGGAAGGTTTCTCGGTCGAGGTCGTCATGACGCGCGCGGCATGCGAGTTCATCAAGCCTCTTACCTTTGCCGCGCTCACCGGAAAAAAAGTAATCACTGGCCTGTTCGCCGAATCCGGCGGCGAAGCCAACCTGGAAAGCGCAATCGAACATATTGCCGTGGCGCAGCGCACCGATCTGTTGCTGGTCGCCCCTGCGACGGCAGACATACTCGCAAAATTCAGCCGTGGTATCAGTGACGATTTCTTGAGCACGCTTTATCTCGCAACCACCGCGCCCGTCGTTGTAGCGCCAGCGATGAACGTCAATATGTGGAATCATCCCGCGACACAGGAAAATCTTGAGCGCCTTCGCAGCCGCGGCGTTCACGTCGTAAATCCAGACGAAGGCTATCTTGCTTGTGGCATGACCGGAGCCGGCAGGCTTGCAGGGCAAGACGCAATTATTTCCGCAGTCCGCGAAGTTCTCCAACTGCGGCATGATCTCGAAGGACAAACGATTCTCTTAACGGCAGGCCCTACGCAGGAAGATCTCGATCCAGTACGTTTTCTCACCAATCGTTCCTCCGGAAGAATGGGTTACGCCGTGGCCGAAGCGGCCGCGCAACGTGGAGCGAAAGTTATTTTGATCAGTGGGCCTACAGCGCTCGACACTCCTGCGGGAGTAACACGCGTGAACGTGCGCACGGCTGTAGAAATGTTGCATGCTGTGGAAGAACACTTCGTGCAAGCAACCACTGCCGTTTTCGCCGCGGCCGTCGCGGACTACCGCCCCGCCGACCTTTCTTCGCAGAAAATTAAAAAGGCTGGCGCGGAAATTACTCTGCGCCTGGAGCAGAACCCCGATATTCTTGCCACCGCTGCGCGCAAAAAAGGCAATCGGCTGGTGGTTGGATTTGCCGCGGAGACGGACAAAGTTGCGGAGAATGCTCGCAAGAAATTGCGTGAAAAAGATGCCGACCTGATCGTCGCAAATGATGTCACCGCGGAAGGCGCCGGATTTGATCTGGACACCAACGTGGTGACTTTGTTCGCGCGCGACGGTCGCGACCTCGCTTTGCCCAAGCTGACCAAGCGTGAAGTCGCTCACCGCATTTTGGATGAAGTGGTCCGTCTTGCGGCCAGCTTAAAACATCAATCTGCCGGCTAACGGTACAATGCCTGATCACATCGCCACGACTCTCCAGCAAAAACTCAACGAGCGCCTGAAATTTTACGACGACCTAGGCCTCGGCCCGTTCTATCGCCAACGCCATTCTTTCGGGACTCAGACCGGCTCGACCGAGGAATCCAATTTGCAAAAGCAAAAAGCTGCCGCAAAAATTTCGCCCGTACAAGCGGTCACCAGCCGTGTGCCGAACGCTGTTGCCTCAAGCGCACCCGCCAAGAGCGTAGTGCTGCCGGTCATAGCGGGATCGCGACTCTTCGAAGCGGCTAACAAAATTGCCGGCGAAACGCTGTTGAAAATCCGTGAAGATCTAGGCGAGTGTACGCGCTGCAAGCTGCACAAGGGCCGCAACAAAATTGTCTTCGGCGACGGGAGCGTGAAAGCAAAACTGGTATTCGTAGGCGAAGGGCCAGGCGCCGACGAAGATAAACAGGGATTGCCGTTCGTGGGGCGCGCCGGAAAACTTCTCACGCAAATGATTGAAGCCATGGGACTCCAACGCAGCGACGTTTACATCTGCAACGTCGTCAAGTGCCGCCCTCCAGATAATCGTCAGCCCGAAAAAGACGAAGTGACCGCCTGCTCGCCATTTTTGTTCCGCCAACTGGATGTACTTCAGCCCAAAGTGATTGTTTGCCTGGGCGGCACCGCTGCGCAAACGTTGCTGCAAACCAATCGCGGCATTTCACATTTCCGCGGCGAGTGGCTGGATTTCCGCGGCTACAAAATGATGGCGACCTATCATCCCGCGTACCTGCTGCGAAATCCGGCGGCCAAGGGCGAAGTCTGGAAAGATCTTCAGAAGGTCATGGGCGAGCTCGGTCTCGAAATCAAAAAGAACAAGGCCAAGTAAGTGTCCAACGGCATTTTGCTCGGCGTCGCCACCGCGGTCTCATGGGGCAGCGCTGATTTTCTGGCGCGATTCGCAACGCTCAGCGTCGGAAGTGTGCGCGCTCTGCTTGGAATGCAGTTCTGGGGCGCCATTTTTGTCACCATACTCCTCTTCTTCGCGCGTGACTGGGGGCATTTGTTCGACGGCTCAGGTTGGCAAGCGTGGGGTTGGGGAATTTTCGCCGGAATCGTCAACACCTTCGCGATGCTGGCTCTCTATCGAGCCTTTGAGATCGGCAAACTTTCGCTGGTTGGTCCGGTCTCCGCCAGCTATCCTGCGCTCACCGTAATTTTGTCCTTGTTGTCGGGCGAACGCCTATCAGCGTATCGCGGGCTCGGAATCATCGCCGCTCTAGGCGGTGTCTTACTCGTGGCGTCCGGCGAAAAACCGCAAAACACTCCTGAGACTCCGGAAAAGTCGAAAGGAATTGCCGGATTTGGCTGGGCCGTCGCAGCAGCATTGGGTTTTGGCATTTTGTTCTGGCTGCTGGGCACGAAAATCATTCCGCGAACCGGTGCTCTGGCCACCGTGTGGCTGATCCGCGTCACGGGAGTGGCACTCACATTCGCCATAGTGCTTGTAAATAAAATCCCACTGCGCATAAAAAATAAACGGACCAGAGCGCAGGTCTATTCGATGGGCTATTTCGATACGGCCGCTTTCGCGCTCAGCAATCTCGGCATGCGGATGGAACAGGTCTCCGTGATCAGCGTCCTCGGCTCCCTCTACGGCGCCGTAACCGTAGCTTTCGCCGCCATTTTCCTGAAAGAACGAATCGCCCCCCTCCAATGGACCGGCATAGCCGCAATCTTCGCAGGCGTGGCCCTAATGAATTCTTGAGCGCTGCGCAACCAACCGCAATTCTTCCCACATGCGTAACGACGGCTGCCTCTTCGTAGTCAGAATGGAACGACCGGCTCCGATTCGCGGTACGTGGGTTATGCTGCGAATCGGAAGAAAAGCAGTACAGAGCCACAAGCGAGAGGAGCCGGTCTATGAAGAGAATAAAATTTGTAGGGTTGGATGTCCATGCGGAGAGGATCGCGGTAGCGGTAGCGGAGCAAGAAGGGGAAATACGGTCCCTGGGAATGATTCCGAATCGAGAGGAGGCGGTTCGGAAGCTGGTCAAGAAACTGGGGCCGGTGGAGCAGTTGCGATTCTGTTATGAAGCAGGTCCGACCGGGTACGTGTTGTATTGGGAGCTGACGAAGCTGGGAGCGGCGTGCGCTGTGGTAGCGCCGACGTTGGAGCCGTGGAAAACTGGAGATCGCGTAAAGACCGACCGCCGGGATGCGTTGAAGCTGGCGCGGAATTATCGCGCCGGCGAGTTGACGGCGGTGTGGGTGCCGGATGCGGAGCACGAAGCGCTGCGGGATCTGGTACGCGCGCGCGAAGCAGCCAAGAAAGATCAACTGCGCGCGCGGCATCGGCTCAGTAAATTTCTGTTGCGGCATGGTCGGCGGCCGCCGGTGGGGGTACAGCCCTGGAGGGTGCAGTACCTGGAATGGGTGAAGCGCGATGTGCACTTTGCCGTGAAAGCGCAAGAAGCCACGCTGCTGGATTACCTGCATGAAGTGGAGCACATGGCAGCACGGATTGTGCGACTGGATGATGCGATTGAAGAAGCGGTGAAAGTAGCGCCGGCGAAGATGCGTGCGGTGATCGAAGGGCTGCAAGCCTTGCGAGGAATCGCGCAGATATCGGCGGTGACCATCGTGGCAGAACTGGGAGAAGTAACGCGATTCAGCCAGGCGCGAGAGTTGATGGGCTATGGAGGAATCGTGGCCAGCGAAAACTCCAGTGGAGAACGGCAGCGGCGAGGGGGCATTACCAAAACGGGCAATGCGCACTTGCGACGGGTGGTGATAGAAGCCGCATGGGCGTACCGACACCGACCGGCTATAGGGTTGACGCTGCGCAAGCGGCAAGAGAACCTCAGCGAAGAGGTAAAAGAGATGGCCTGGAAGGCCCAGCATCGGTTGCATGCGCGGTATGGGAAGCTGATGGCCAAGGGTAAGAACAAGGGAGTGGTGGTCACGGCGATAGGACGGGAGTTGCTGGGATTTATATGGGCCATTGGTGTACAGGTGGAAGCGGAGCAGAAAGAATCCTTGCGGCAAGCGGCCTAGGAAAGAGTTTGCTGGAAGTCAGAAGTCAGAGGATCACAGGAGGCGGCGTGGGTAGCGGTCGAGGGGCACACGAAAGGAGAATCCTCGATGCCCCTATGCGGTAGGTCTTGGGCCAAACCCGCGCCCGTAGTCCGAGGCAGCTCCCGACGGATCACGATTATGCGGTTCCGACCCGCGAATATCAGAGTGATCAATCGTCGTTATAGCTTCCTCGACCGCGACCCGCGCTGCTTCTTGGAGAAAAAAGAAAGATAAAACGGAGTTCGTAGTTGACAGGTCGTTCCATATCAGGGGCCCGGCATGCTGTTTGGTGTCATGACATCGGTTACAGGTTGTGTCAGGACATCCGTTACCGCTGAGTTGGGTAGAGTTCTGAGCCTGGGAGGTTCGGGACGATGCCTAGGAGCAGACCGATGTGGGTGAGCAACGGATAAAGTTCGTGATACGGGCAGCCAGCGGCAAGGAGCAGATGGCTATACTGTACCGCGAGTTTGGTATCGCGCGACCGACAGGCTATAGCTGGCGAAAACGATTCGCGCAGGTGGGCAGAGCCACAGCGGTAGTGGAGCGTAGCCGACGACCGGCGCACAGTCCATGGCAGACGGGCATATGCCTCGTGTAGCGGCGGGTTTACCATGGTTCATCCCGCCGCTCTTGTCGTTTCTCGCCACAGCTGCTCTGCCACAATGCAACACCCCATCCCACGGAAATCTCAAATCTCAAAATACGTTGTCATTCCGAAGCGATCCGACAGCCTCCTGCCGCAGGCGGAGATCGCTAAAGAATCTCAACTTCAAATCCAACCAAACCACAACGAATATCCCGCAAAGCCACGCCACCCGCGTCCACGGCCATCCCACAACCTCCTGCTACACTACTCACGGGCAATGAACAAAAAACTCTGCAACGTCGCGCTCGCCGTTCCACTGCGCACCACCTTCACATACAAAGTTCCCGACCGCCTAGCCGCGGAAATCCAATCGGGCTCGCGCGTCGTCGTTCCATTCCGCAAAAAATCGCTGGTCGGTGTAATGACAGAATGGGTCGAAGAAGCTCCACCAGACACCAAGCTGCGCGAAGTCCAAAAATGTCTAGATGTCGTGCCCGTACTGACGCCAAAGCTGCTCGAGCTCGGCCAATGGATCGCCTCCTATTACGTAGCGCCAATCGGCGAAGTCTACCGCGCCATGCTCCCGCCACTGATAGAACTACGCGCTCAGCAATTCGTTTTGGCTGCGGAAGCAAGTCATGCCGCCACAGCGACTTTTTTTGCAAGCGATCGCACGAATGTCCCACGGGAGGGCACGGCTTTAGCCGTGCCGCAGAGTCCAGCGGCCTCAGAGGTTTTAACCCTTGGGGTCACAAATTTGAGCACTTACGATACTAATCCGGGAAACTCAACTGATCGCAACGCAAGCGCAGATCTAATCGAAAAGTTGCTGGCTGCCAAAGCGCCCTTGCCGCTGCAAGCCGCAATCCGCGCTGGCGTGCCACTGGCCGAACTGCTCAAACTCCAGCGGCGCGGCCTGATCGAAATCCGCCAACAGGTTCAAAATCGCAAACGCCGGACGCAAAAAATAATTGCGTGGAAAAGCAGCGAAGGCGAGCGTGACAGCGCAACCTTAACCGAAAAAGAAGAACACCTCAGAAACCTTCTGCTACACGAACGCGGTCCGCTGCCCTTACCACAACTCCTGAAGCTTGCTTCAGTCTCTCGCGCGCTGATTGAGAAATTCCTGCGCCAAGGCAAGCTGGAAAGCTGGGAAGAGGCGCTTGATCCTGCCGAAGATCCGTTCGATACCGGCTATGCCCCGCCGGCGCACACCCTTAACCCGGAGCAGGAACGCGCATTTGGCGCGATTCGCGCGCGCTTTGAGCTCGGTGAGTTTGGCGTTCAGCTTCTGTACGGAATAACTGGCAGTGGCAAGACCGAAGTGTACCTGCGCGCGGTGCAGGAAACTCTGGCCCGCGGCAAAACCGCGATCGTCCTGGTGCCGGAAATTGCTCTCACCCTCTGGATTGGCCGGCAATGCCGAGCGTGGTTCGGTGCTCGCTTCGAAGGAGTTGCCGTGTTGCACTCGGCGCTCAGCGATGTCGCGCGCGCCCGGGAATGGTGGCGTGTTCGCAACGGGGAAGCCCGCGTGATCGTCGGAACGCGCTCCGCTATTTTTGCTCCGGTTGAGAATCTTGGCCTGGTCATCGTCGATGAGGAGCAGGAATCCAGCTACAAGCAGGAAGAAACGCCGCGTTATCACGGACGCGATGTTGCCATCGTCCGCGCGAAGCTGGAGGGCGCACTGGCTCTGCTTGGCTCGGCGACACCTTCGCTCGAAACTTTTCATCACGCGCGCAGCGGCAAATACGAGTTGCTCACGCTCGCGCAACGTGTCGCGGACCGCTCCCTGCCCGCGGTTGAAATTCTCGACCGTCGCGAAGAGTTCAAGCAGACTCACCTGACCAGTCCCATTTCTACGAGACTTCGCGAAGCGCTTCACGATTGCCTGAACTCCCAGACGCAAGCCCTGATCCTCATCAATCGCCGTGGATACTCGTGGAGTGTCATCTGTCGAAGCTGCGGGGCGACCGTGCAATGCGCGAACTGCAGCATTTCCATGACCCATCACAAGAATCGCAACCGGCTCGAATGCCACTATTGCGGCTCGGTACAGTCTATTCCGAAAAAATGCCCGAAGTGCGATTCGAAGTACGTTTATTTTTTTGGCGAAGGCTCGGAACAATTGGAAGAACGGTTGCGCAAAGAATTTCCGAAAGCGCGCATCGCAAGACTGGACCGCGACACCGCTCGGACCAAGCGCCAATATCAGGAAACTCTCGGCGCCTTCGCCGATGGAGCGCTCGATATTCTCGTTGGCACGCAAATGCTTGCCAAGGGCCACGACTTCCATCGTGTGACACTGGTCGGCGTCATCAGCGCGGACAGTTCGCTGACCATGCCCGACTTTCGCGCCGCGGAGCGCACCTTTCAATTGATGACCCAGGTTGCGGGTCGCGCCGGCCGCGGCGAATTACCCGGCCGCGTTTTGATTCAGACTTTTTATCCCGAACATTACGCCATTCAGGATGCCATCAAGCAGGATTACACCGCATTTTTCGAACGTGAACTCCACTATCGCCAGGTGATGGCCTATCCGCCATTCACCTCGTTGGCCAACGTGATCGTGCGCGATTCCAGTCTGGAGAAAGCTATCACCTGGTCCCGCGAACTCTCGCAGTATTTCGCACCCCACAATGGCGACGGCATGCGCGTCCTTGGCCCGGCAAGCGCGCCGCTCGCTCGCCTGAAAAGCGAATACCGTTTTCAATTTTTATTAAAATCAAAACGCAAAGCGCAACTCACCAAATTGCTAACTGGCGCCCTCGCTTATTGCGAGGCAAAAGAAATCCCCCAAACCGCCGTCCTCGTAGACATGGACCCCCTCCATCTCCAGTAGGGGCGCAGCATGCTGCGCCGCAGCTCGGCAACGATTAAAACCAAGGGGCCGTTCTCGTACTCGCCGACCTTCTGGTCGGCTCCTTCTCCGTCGTTCCGGTCCCATCTCGGCAATGCTCTCCTGTTCGTCCAACAGCCACGGGTTGTCACCCTGGGGATCCGATAAGCCTGCCTGCCGCAGGCAAGGATCGCCTCAGGACCTCCACGTCTGATCCTGCAGCAAAATTTCAAGCGCGTGCTCCGTTGCGCGAATTCCACCATCCCCAGAAAAAATACGCCGGAATCCCCAACACCAGCAGCATCAGCCCAGCAAGCACATGGCGAAATTCCTTCGGATCACGCGAAGCCAGAGAAATCGCATTCCCAACCACTGCCACCGCAGCGAGTAAAAAAACAATCGGCGTCCACGGATACCCCGGCACGCGATAGGGAATCGCTTTTCCGTGCAACGCCGCATGCAAAGGGAAAATCGCGGCAGCGCCAAGTCCATAGAAAATCCAACCGATAAAAACCACGCCCTCGGCCAGTTCGGAAAATCGTCCGGCAAACGTCAACACCGCCGACCACACACACAGCGCAAGAATTGCATTGGCAGGTGTGTGAAATCGCGGATGTACTGTAGCCAGCGTTTTAAAAAATAGATTATCTTTGGACATTGCATAAAAAACGCGCGGCGCAGTAAGCACCACGCTGTTTGTCGCACTGAAAACGGAAATCAGAATTGTGAGTGCGACGAACTTGCCAGCCCACGATCCCAGTACAGCGGTAGCCGCCGTCGCCGCAATCGCATTGCTTGCGCTTGCTCCCGCTGGGCCGAGTGCGACCAGATACCCCATCACCGCAAAAACATAAAGCCCAATCAGAATTACCGACCCGAGCAGAAACGCGCGCGGAAAAACTTTCTGCGGATCAATCACCTCTCCTGCGCTGTAGGTTCCGAACTGCCAGCCTTCATACGCCCAAAGAACCGCAATCATCGCCAGACTGAAATTAGAAAACACAGCCGCGCCATGCAGTTGCGTGCCAACCGCAGGAATAATTTCGCCGCCATGCTTTCCAAGTGCCAGCAAAACAATGCTCAACACTACCACCAGGCCGCCTTTAACCAGCGTCGTCCAATTCTGCAAATCGGAACTGTGCCGCGTGCCTCGCACGTTCACGACCGTGACCACCGCAATCATCAACACTCCCGCTGCGGAAGACTCCGTCGCCGTCAGCGGAATCACTTCCGCCAAATATTGCGAGAACGCGCGTGCGAGGGCGGCGATCGTGGCCGCGGAGATCACCAGAAACAGGCACCACCCGTACAAAAACGCGGGCAAGCGTCCGAAGCCATCGCGAATGTAGCAATAGAGCCCACCGGCTTCGGGATTCGCGGCCGCAAGTTCCGCGTACGTTAGTGCGCCGAGCAGGGACATCACTCCGCCCGCCACCCATACCAGCATGGAAAGTCCAACCGATCCGTTCACTTGGCGAAGAATCAATCCCGGCGAAAGAAATATTCCGGAGCCAATGACCGAACCGATGAAGAGGAAAAGAAGATCGTGCAGACGTAGAGTGCGAACAAGAGTTGGCATTTAGGATGGCGGACGGGCGGCTGTTTTTAACGCGAGCGCATCGCGCACCAGCATCATAGCGACGTGAAGCAGTCCGTCAATGAGAAGTTGCCGATTGCCACAGCGGCACCGGCATGAAGCAGAAAATCATCACCAGCAACGTCATCACAGCAAGAAACGTCCGCGCCGGATCGAGCGGCCGCTGATCGTAGATCGTCGGGATACGCAGAAATCGCAGCGCCAGCAATATTCCCGCCCACACCCACCACACCCGCCAGTGAAAATAGCCGAGCACCAGAAGAATCGCCGGCACCAGCCAGCCAACCCAACGGTGCAGCCGCGGGCTGAACGAACGCAAAATGTGTCCGCCATCCAGTTGGCCTGCCGGCAATAAATTCAGCGCAGTTGCGAAAAGTCCCACCCACGCGGCGCGTCCCACCGGATGCAGCAATATCGTCAGCGGATCCGCGCCGGGGAAAAATCTGTACGCGAGCAATCGCAACGCTAGCGGCGCGCCGAAGACCACATCGGCATCTGGCGAAGTAAGATTCGGGACGATTCGCGAGTGCATGACGCCGTAGATCAAGATAGGAATCGCGAACGTAAACCCAATGATAGGGCCGGAAGCGCCCACGTCAAACAGTGTGCGGCGGCTGCGAATCGGCGAGCGCATCAAGATAAACGCGCCAAGCGTTCCGATCAATGTCGGCGCCGGAATGAAATAAGGATAGCTCGCGCGGATGTGGTGATGTTTGCAGGCGAAGTAGTGTCCCAACTCGTGCGCCAGCAAAATCGCCATCAGCGAAATGGCGAACGGGAAACCGGAAGCCAGCGCGGTCGGATCTTTGTACAGCAGCTTCAATGAAACGACAAATTCATCTAGCGACGCGGCCTGGCCATTCGCAAACGAGATCGCAAACTGGCGACCTGCAGCCAAGCACGTAAAAAAAGTCACCACAAAAAGCAGAATCGCCAGCCACAAGCGACGAGGGCTCTGCGGAATCGCCGGCTTCCATGCAGGAAGAGCGGCCGGTGTTTCGTCCAGCGGCGTCTGCACAGTAAAAACTTCGGATACAGGTTGATCTTCGAAGTTCACGAATTATATGGCAGGCTCTGAGTAGCGCCCGGTAGAGTCTGCACCCGATTGGATGCGGAAGCCATTGCGAAAGTCAGATCGCGCCGTTTATACAACCGCCGAAATCGAACCTATATTCAGCAGCTCCGAGAAGAGCACTAAGAAATCACGGCACCGTCCAAAAAACAGCCCGCCGCAGACGGCGGCCGCTACAAGTACAGCATCAACGAATAGCATGCGGGCTTCAAGTAGAACCCGAACCCGGAGAGCGTGGCCGTCAGCCTGCAAGGCCTTGCAGTTCTTTGCCGGGTTTGAAGCGTACTGCCTTGCCGGGAGGAATGTTTACTTCTTCTCCGGTGCGTGGATTGCGGCCGATGCCGGTTTTCCGCGGCTTTACCGTGAACACGCCAAATCTTCGCAGCTCAATGCGCTGGCTGCGCCCCATTCCGTTCTTCAGCGATTCAAAAACCGTTTCGACGGCTTGCTCGGCTTTGACGCGGCTGACCCCCGCTCCTTCAAGCTTCGCCAACACGGCATTCACAATGTCCAGTTTAATCAAGCGGTTCCTCCGCTACAAACATGGTGCAAAGGCGTTAGTGCAACAGCGACGTTATTGCGGCACCGTGGGCAGATGCTAGAGGCTGCGCGGCGGGTTGTCAAGACTTGACGGCTCGACTACACTGACATTCTTCATTCGTTGCATTTGCCGCAAAATTTTACGAACGTTTTTGCGTGTCATTTGATTTATGGGAAGTACGGGAGGCGTGGATGTCGGTAAGGCCGGATAGCTGGATTCGCCGCATGTCGCTGGAACATAAAATGATCGAGCCGTTCACGGACCGGCAGGTGCGGGAAGGAGTGATCAGCTACGGCGTGTCTTCTTACGGTTACGATATTCGCGTCGCGGACGAGTTCCGGATCTTCACCAATGTGAACTCGACCATCGTCGATCCAAAAAATTTCGATTCGCGGTCGCTTGTCGAATACAAAGGCGACGTGTGCATTATTCCGCCGAACTCGTTTGCATTGGCGCGCTCGGTGGAATATTTCCGCATCCCGCGCAACGTGCTCACGATTTGCGTAGGGAAGTCGACTTACGCGCGGTGCGGAATCATCGTGAACGTCACGCCATTCGAGCCGGAGTGGGAAGGTTTCGTAACTCTCGAAATCAGCAACACCACACCGCTACCCGCGAAGATTTATGCGAATGAGGGATTGTGCCAGGTGATTTTCTTCGAGTCCGGCGACGACTGCGAAATCAGCTACAAAGATAAAAAAGGGAAGTACCAGTCGCAGGGCGGGATTGTGCTGCCCCGCTTATAGTCTCCGATTCCGAGCCCCTACAATCAATACTTCTGAATTCGCCGCCGTTGTTTCTGAATTCACCGCTGGTATTTCTTTATTCGCCGCATTAATTTCTGGATTGGCTGCCGTGACTGGAGGGAGCTGATGGCACATGAGCTGCAAAATACAGTAGCGCTTCTCACGCGCACTCCCGCCGCTTTGAATGCGCTTCTGCGTGATCTGCCGGAAACATGGACGCTCCGGAATGAAGGCGGAAAGAGCTGGAGCGCGTTCGACATCATCGGCCATTTGATTGACTGCGAACACACCAACTGGATGCCGCGAGTAAAGCTGCTGCTGCAATATGGCGAGACGCGGGCGTTTGAGCCCTTCGATCGGGAAGGATACGTACAAGCAGAGCGAAAATCGCTGTCGCAATTATTGGATGAATTTGCCGAGCTGCGTTCAAAAAAGCTCGACGAACTGGGTGCATTGAATTTGCAGCCGCAGGACCTGGAGCGCCGCGGTCAACATCCGGTTTTCGGCAGTGTCACCCTGTCAGCTCTGTTGGCTACCTGGGCTGCTCATGATTTGACTCACCTGCATCAACTCTCCAGAGTGATGGCCCACCAATACCGCGAGGCGGTCGGCCCCTGGGTCGCGTACCTGGGCGTGCTGCTTTGCAACGGCCATAGCTCTTAGGAAACGCGGGACTTAGCCGAACCTCTGTTGTTGAGCAGATTCCAAGTGTGCGTGTGGTGATGTGTCCGCTTTGAACGAGACAGCAGAGTGTCTACGCGGTGGGGATTAGGATTTGAGTGATTAGGTCGGATTCGGGGGTGGTTCTGGGGTCGTTGACGTAGTTTTCGATGTTGAAGTCGTCGCGGAGGGGAATTCTTTGGTCGGAGACCATTTGGAAGACGCGGCCTGAGGCTTCGGGGAGATTGGAATAAGGGCCGGTTAGAACGAAACGGCTGTACTTGCCTTCTTTGAATTTTGTGTATTGCACGCCGGGCGGCAGATTTTTGGGTGCAGCCACCAGTGAAACGCCGGCGCGATATATTTTTGGGGCGACCTTGTAGAGGCTGGTGTAGCCGGTGATCTGGTTGTGTTCTGCAATGGCGGGAATGAGTTGATGGAGTTCCTTCCAGGCTTGTGGGGCGGTGTCCTGGAACGGGCCGATCTTTTCGATGAACGCGTAATGAGTTTCAGGCCACGTGACGATTTCGGGTTTTTCGGTGAGATTGAGTGACGTTTTTGGCGTTGACATGAATGGTTCCTTTGTTCGGGGAGGGTACGATTTAACGGGTTCTGGATGGGGCACGATGCATTGTGT